>WUUC01145611.1_pt1 | contig 11680 bp, 14 predicted proteins | sample 6278441 | NCBI WGS metagenome assembly WUUC01 (sample SAMN13675441, study PRJNA597444) | soil metagenome | isolation source: soil | place: USA: Washington | collected 2017-10 | reverse complement strand
CAGCTGGTCCAGTAGGTCCCGGCTCTCCGTTTTCTCCATCTTCCCCCTTGCTCGCGTAGCGAACATAACGTGCTTCCGAATCATCCCATAAGGCGCGGTACTTCTCCCCCTGCTCATAAAGGGCACCGGGATTAAGTGGATCGTACGTCGGCACCACCGGACCGGTGACCCCCTCGACGGTCTCTGTTTTGGGAGATTGGTTATTCGGCTCGGCACCCCAGAATCGGGATACCGTCATATAGGTGACCTCTTGGCCCAACTCGCCGGCCGTTTCGGTGTCCGCGGCAACCGTTCCCTCAATCCAGCGGGCCGTCGCTTCCATGCTGACTATCTGATACCCGGAGAGCCCGGTCCCCGCATAATCATCTTCGAGGAACCAAGCCGAACCGATGGCGCCGTCCATCGCGCCAAACTGCGGATCAGTATAGGCAGCGTACCCGTACCACTTGCCTTCTTGGTCGACCACGACAATCTGATAATCTTCTCCGCCGTCAGCTTCCCACTCGGCCGCTTCGGTGGCGTCAAACGTCCCGCCCGTTGTGCGCGCCGAGGTAGAGGCGATGATCTGGCCTTCACTAAAGCCTCCGACAGCTGCGGTAGCGCGTCTCCGCTCGCCATCGGTGACAGCGGTTGCCGCCTGCCAATTGTCCGCCGCGCCACCAATGGGCTCGTTGGCAAGGTCGATAAGATTGGCGGTTTTATAGCCGCTGCCCCGCTCCATATCTTCGGTGAGCATGAAGCGATAACTTCGCCCAGGCACTCGCACACCGCCGCCCCCACTTCCACCGCCCGCCCACGTCTCCCATCCATTTTCCGATTCGCTGTAGATCGCGTACAGCCAAGCATTGTCGTCGAGCGTCAGGCCCAGCGTGTTCTCAACCTCTAACTCTTCTTCATCGTCGATAGGGTCGCTCCGCGGATCGAGGCCGGTTTGCAGTTCGATATGGTCGATGGTGAGCGTGCTTCCACTGCCCGAACCCTTTACCTGGCCCAGGATGATCGAAGCGCCCACGGGGGCACTAGGTGGCCGCGTGGGTAGCCTTCCCAGTTGGGATCGCAGCTCCCGCAGCTCGCGCTCCATGGCTCTCACGCGGTCATTGATCTCGAAGAAATCGCTCACACCAAGCCCCCCGTGAATTCGATATCATCGAAGCCCGCTGAAATGGAAGTCCGGCCATCTTCCAAGTCGTGAACGATTTGAGTAACCGTGCAGTTGGCAGAGCGGAGGGTATCTTCGACGCCCACCTGCTCGATAAAGTCTCCAAGCCGCACCGGCTCTTGAAGGTTCTTGTAGGATACCGCCAAGGTCTTGCGCTCGGTCGCGTACCACCGATAAGCACTCCAGGCTAGTTGGCGGCAGAGGTTTCGGTCATCACGAATCGATCCGCCCGTGGTGCACTTCTTAATGACGTCATTCACAACGTCGAAGATTGTATGTTCCGCCAAATAGTCCCACCGCGCCCGCTCGCTGATATCGATCACTAATTCTTGCAAGGGGGTTGCGGTAACCGATCCCTCGGGGAACACTCCTTCGCAGTAGGCATCCCATTCTGCCGACAAGGTGACTCGAATCTCTTCGTAGTCAGTTTCAGGCTTTATCTTACTGGGTGCCGTCCCTTCGTCTTCGGTGTCAAAATGATTTTTAGCTATCGCATGGGGCAGGCCGCCCGATGATTTGATTTCCAGCCCAAGTGTACCCGTCAATATTCGAACGTGGTAACTATGTTTTAGCGTGGGTTCGTCCTCATCAGTTTCGCCCGCCGAGCGGTCCATCGGTACGAACTTCTCGCCGATTTTTATTAGTGCCAACGGTCGCATGAATTCAGGGGCGGTATCGGCTGGGTCTTCGCCGGTGGGGGCCGTTGCGTCGGTATAGTCGTGTCCCTCCTTAAGCATTGTCGAACTAAGGAGGCGCATGCCCGGCATCGACATCGTGGCGCCGCCCACAATCGATTCCGAGTCAGGCGGAACATCGGGGCAACAGAACTCCTTTTCCAATTCCTCGTCACCGCTTCCATCGCCGCTCTTACCATCCCAGCCAGGGGGCACGCGGTAGCGAGTGTAAACGCCCGCGAACTTATCAGCCTTGCGGCGTCGATCCGCAACCTTGGCCTCTGTGGCCGTGCCTGCGGCCTTGTAAGCGGTCTCCAGTTCGTCGGTCCATGCCTTTGCAAAGTTCCCGTCATCGTGCGAGACGGTGAATGTGGCGGTCCTGCGGGCACCGCGGACGCGAATGCGGTCGTATCGTTTGTTGCCCACCGAATCTAGTTGCGTGTCCGCAACATCAAGCGGCGTGTCGATATCGAGAACGGTGATTGTCGATGAGGCGGGAATCTCCAATTCTCCGGGGAGTGTCACCGCCGTGCCGTAGACCGAATTGACTTCCAGGGCAAACGTCCCGGTGAGTTCGTCAAACTCGAGCCACCACACCAAGCCGTTTTGAGGATTGAGAATCTGATTGAGCAAGTAGAGCGTTGTTCGCCCTTCGGTGGCCAGCGTGGGCTTGAGCCAATCGACGTAAGTATCGAACATCACGCGGTCGAAAAGGATTTCAAACGGTGCGGGAATATCGTGCTGATCCCTTAGCCCTTGGAAAGTCAGCAGGTGTTCGATGATTTCGCCGGCGTGCCACTCTTCGCGGTGTTCGGGATCGCTGCAAAACACCGGTCGTTCGTCGGGCGAACCTTCTTCGTCCCAATTCACTTCAACGGGCCGATCATCCTTATTGCCGCGGTCCGCAAACGAGGGCTCCCGATCATCCCCGCCGATTCCCATATTGAATCCGATAGCGCGGTTGATTCTTTTCGGCAGGGGGTTCTCTTCCTCATCTTCCGAATAGACCACGGAGGTGATTACTTGCCGACGCTCTAGGAAGTATTTGGGGTCTACTGCGATGAAGTCATAATCGACGCCCGTCAACGTAATCAGATCTTCATCGTTCAGTGCCACGCCTACGGGCGATTCTCCTGGTGCCAGGCAATAACCGATCCACACAGAGTCCATGAAAGTGGCGGAGATTCTTACCCAGTGACCCGAGAAGGTGGGCTCTATCGGGATGTCCGCGAAAACGTCGGTCCCGGGTTGGAGAATGCTGCCGGTCCGCCATAGAAGGGCTGCCGAGTCGATCTGACCTATGCAGTTCTTAGCGAGCCGGTTGCAGATAAGGTGGGGCTGCGGCGTCCACTCTTCATCGTCCCAGGCTTCCTTGGTTTGGACGCTGTAAGTTTTCCAGTTTTCAACGACGGCCATGCTTTACCCCAAGAGTGTCCAAAGGCAGTATTGAAGGCACTCGGGATTCTCGACGATGGTGCCGGGGGTCACGTTGTAGCAGGCGCGTGTCTCGGGGAGTTGTTCCACGTTGAGGACTAGAAACGTGCCGAACAAAACGTCGTGCTGCCAAACGTCGACCGGCTCGGCGCCGATGAGCGACTGGTAGGCCAACAATGCTTCCTCGGTCGCGTCCCAGTCGGCGACATAGTGAACGCTGCGGAGCTGGAAGGGCACGCCCCGGACCCCGGTTTTACGTACTCCGGTCCCGTCAATGCCCAAACGCTCCAAAAGCTGCAGTTTTTGAGCGCGAAGCACTATCGCACCCTGCAGGTCTTCAAAGTAAAATTCGTCAGGCGAGTTGCCGATGGAGTTTTGTAATGCGGGCATGGGAGGTGGCTATGGTCTATGCGGTTCACACGCTTAATGCGACTCTGTGGTTTGTGTTCGGGATGTCTCTCAAAGTTTGGGGGACGCGGCCAAGTGATGGTGACATCGGATTGCTATTCATGTTGTTCGGATTTTTCGGCAAGGTCATCTCGTGGTATCTCTGGGCTCAAGACAAAAAAACTACTTAACTCGCTCCCGACCAAGAACGGCCGGTCGCTTCTCCTGATTCGCCTTTATGCCCTTCAGGATTTCAACCATTTCCTTGAGTTCATCTCTTGCAATAGCCTTATCCCCAGTTGTTGCTGTTGTTGCGTGAGGATCGTTCAAACTGGATTCAACAAATGCAATGGCCTCTTCTGGGTTGATCGAGAAACCAGCATGAGTAAACGCGCTGGCTCGCACTAAGCCGCGAGGTAAACCTGTAAATTGTGTAACTGCGTCGATTAGGGTTTTTTGATCTTCTAAAGCCAGGTTCGCATCGGTTGAAGTGGAGAAACTCTCCCACATGCTCTGAATCGCGCCTGAGGTTTTCGATGTCGCTTGCAAGCGTCCCTGACCCACAAAGTCGTAGGCCCGCTCGGCAGCAGCTATGCGAGTTTCTTTGTTTTGGAGATCGGCAAATGCACCTTCGTACGCTTTGCGAGCATCTCCCTCGGGAACTAGGTACAAGCTCTCAAGAGCACCGCGGACAGTGGCCTCGAACTTAGTGTCTTTGAAAAACTTTTTCGCGTAACCTTGGTTGCCCATCAATAAAGCATTGCGTTCGTCAAAGTCGTCGAACTGCTCTTTTTGTAGCTTGAACTCCGCAGCATTCTTCTCAAAGAATGCTTCAGATTTGTTGATAAGCTGGATTACTCCAGTGCGAGTCGCCTCACCCATGGGATCAGCACCCGCTTGGGTTGCTGCTGCGAACAGTGCTCCACCTTGTGCTGCAGAACTTCCCGCGAGAGGTGATTCAAACGCCGCAGCAACCTTGCCAGCTTGCTTGGCAACTTGTCCAGGCGATTCAACGCGAGAATACCCGGCGACAATCCCAAGAAAGCCGAGCGCCTCGTCGGGGGACTTAATCCCGGCTGTAGTCATCACATCACCAATGCCGCCAGCAAGGTCGCCAATTTGGCTCAAATTGCGAGTAAGCTTGGCGGCCGCTTCCGTGGCCTTGATGGCTAGATCGGGATTTCCGAGGGCACCGAAAGCACGTCCCATAGCTTCATAAATGGGACCTACCGCTAAAGACCTCGAGCTGGCGAGCCGTTTTGATTCACTCAACATGCGCTGCTGATCTTCAGGACTTACCGTAAACGCAATATTCTCGCGCAACGACGCTTCGCCCTGGGCAGCAGTCAACTGCGCCTGAGTTCGGCTCTCTTCAATTCGCTTGTAAGCCTCAATTTCAGACGTGGCCAGCTGTATGGCTTTTTGAATGCCAATATAACCGGCAGCATAAGTAGCAAGTCTGTCAACAGCGGTGGCGCCGAATGTAGTGCCTTGGGTGCGATTGAGTTTCGCAGTGCTTGTATCGACCAACGTAATTGAATTGCGAATCTGATCCAGGGTCCTTTTACGGGCCTCCAGAACTGCACGCTCCGACTTTGCGATGCTATGAAACCGGATCGCCGCCGCGATAAGAATCTTCTTTTGTTCGGCCTCTTGCTGCGCGGCTCTCGTTGCCGCATGACGGGCGGCGAGTTCATCCTTGGCCGCTTGCTTCGCCGCAATCGCCCCCTTGAAGATCGTCTGATAATAACGCTGGGCAGCTTGATCGGCAGTCTTTTGGTCGATGGTGCCCTTCTTGACCAACAGAGCCAGCTTTTGAAGTTCGCTGTTGTATTTCTGCCAATCGGTTTGGGCTTTGCGGGCGGCTGCCGAGAGAGAACCGCCTAGCTTTTGGAATTGCTTTTCGGTTTCCTTGCCGCCTTTGACAAGATCGTCCTGGGCTTTATGAAGATCGACAACCGCCTTGATCGCTCCCGACGCATCGCCGTCCAGTCTCAGCTTTGGCATCGGTCTACCTTTTTACGATAAAGAGATTTTGTGTCGGCTGTTCGTGGCTTCCCAGGTTAAGGTTAAGTGCCCATAGGTCAGCCCAGGTCGGTGCGTAGTTGGGAGCTAGGCCGCTTCTCCAGCGGACGAATTCGAGCCACCTTCGCCCCCAGGGTTGCTTTTTTTTTCATGCTCCTGCATCCATTCCAGGAACGTCCCGTAATCGATGGCCACCAACAGAACGGTCGTTGTGGGAGCAAGGTCACTGAACAGCCTCAGCTGCACCGCTTCGATCTGGTCGATCACGTAATTGGCCTGCAGCAATTTGACGGCTGCCTCGAATGCGTTGACGTCCTCCGCGGACTCTTCATTGCTCAACACGCTCGCCGCATAAGACTCGGTTAAATCCCAAAGGTATTTGTAGACCTCTAGGACTTCGCCCTGACACGGCTTGCCTTCCTCGTCTAAATCCACATAACACGGAAGAGCGGAGCGGGAGACGCCCGCCTGGCCGTCGTAGGATCGCACCAGGGGCACGGTCCACTTCTTGCCAGCCAGATCAACTACATAGCCATCCAGCGTTGCATCACGCTTGAGATCTTCGGGAGTGGGCACGGCTTCCTTGTAATAGCCAATTTCCAAGCCATCCTCACGGCCGGGAATCTTCCGCCAGACTTGCTCGTTGGGATAAACTCCCAGCGTGCATTCCCCGAGTCGCTTTTCGTCGGCAAATACGAATCCCTTCTTGCCCTCGATAGTGGTCTCGCGGGTTGTCGGCTCTTTGGAAAAGGCATACCCCAAACCCATCGCCCGAACTTCTTCCAAAGTCAGGCGATTGTTTTTGAGCGAACCAATTTTACGGTATAAGAATCCGGCCATGATTACTCTTCGGTTTCGGGAGCCAACTGTTGGGGAACGACTTGCTGAATGGGAGCGGGGTCGGGTTGCTTTGGATTATCAGTCACCGTGCCATCGGTCGGCACCTCAAGGCCAAATCCCTGCGGCTCTTCGTCTTGTTCCGGCCCGCTCGCCTTGCGGGATTCGTAATACTCGTCAACGAACGCCTTAATCTTGTCGGCAAAGCCCTCGCACACGCACCCAAAATGTTGCGGGTCTTCCATGGCAACAAGACTGTTCAGTTCGTCGTCTGACATTTCAGTGAGCATGTACCTTGGGTGGCCTGCTCTCAGCCAGACACGACTTGTCTGCTTCTCCAGCTGCTCGCGTTTGGTGAGTTCTTTCTTTTTGGGTTGCTCGATACGTTTCATGTCAACTCTCCGGTTTTACTATGTCTCGCAATGCCATAGTCATTTTGCGTGCCTTGTAAAGATCGACACTCACCTGAAGTGGCAAACGTTCATCGCGTAACTTTTCCAACAGCTTGCCCATGTGCCCATCAAGATCGCACACCAATTTCTTCAGGTTGTCGGTTTCGTTCGTGGTCATCGCCCTATTAAGCAGCTTCAGCGGTCGGTGAGTATTCCTGATCAAAGTAAAAGACCACGGGGGCATTGGTGCCGTCATAGGTGGCGAACATCTCCGAAGCCATTTCCGCCACGGCATCTCCCGAAGTGCTGAATGGATCGTTCACAAGCACCATGCCGTCGATGGTCATCGCAAAATGTTCCTCGGCGTCGTTCGCGTAATACGAGCCACCCCGTTGCCGCTTTTTGAGCTGCAGCATCGTGTCGTCATGGATGGCAGTTCCACCCAAGAGCGGAACGCCGCCCGAGTCGTTGAGCATCGTCGGGTCGCGGGAATTGATCGTTAGCCGCGGGCGAACCTTTCGAACGCCCGTCGATTCCGGCCACACGCCCCCCACGGCGGGTAGCTTTTCGTCGATTTCGATTCCGAAGTCGAGCGTCCAGCCGCGAGGTTCACGCCACAACACATCACCGACCCGCATGGCCCCGATGCCAAACTTCTCGCTAACAAGGCTCGTGGGGAGCGTGATGCTCGCATAGGTGCCGCTGAATGGCGAATTGGTGCCATCGGTGAGTGCATGGATCATGAACGCGAGCGTGGCATCGCCTTGTCGATCCACGGCTAGCTGCGTCGGGATGATCAACCCCTTGGGGATCGTGTACCTGAGATTCGCAGTCGAAGCCGGATTGGTCGCACAATCGGCCACTACCTGGCCAAATAATTGGATTCCTGCCCTCGTCCCATCGGACGAGAAGCAGAATCCCGTGAGGCCCAGAATCTGCAGCATGGCCGCAACACTCTTCGTCGTGTAGGTCGGCTCCGGCATCTGTGAGATGATCGACCTGGCTTCATCGTAGATCCCGCCCGAATCGTCGGCTGTCGTCTCACTGTTGAGCGGGTGCCCGGTGCTTGTGAGCGCGCCGATCACAATGGGCCCGACCGTTGCACTTGCAGCATTGATCGCATGAACGCGAAGGGAGTGTGCGGTGAATTTGCCCATAATGGCTCCTTAGCTCGTGAATGTTTTCTTGCGCCGTGCGGACGTAATGTGGGATTCGAATCGCTTGCCAGCGAAACCCTCAAGTGTCGACAGTTGCGGCTGATTGACGCTGGTCACTTCTTTTGAGGGATGCACCTTGCTCTTGGGATTCTTGAAGTTCAGCGCGGGAGCGTTGATATGAATGTCGACGGACCCTTGATCGAAAGACTTGGCTTTGGCGGTGACCTTGTTAGAGGCCATCGCTTGGCTGCGACTTTGGCCACTCCACACGTTGGGTCGGTTCTCGCCGATCGAGCGGACACCTTGCCCATTACGCCGCCTGAGAATCTTGGCTTGGGTGTAAGAACCCTTGAATGGGACGCCGCTGCCATAGTCGCCGCGGCGGGGAGTGAAGTTGTGTTTGGCGGCCCCGGCCTTTGTGAACTTCTCGGCTTTCATCGTTCGGTGCCACTCGAGTCCGACGTCACTCCACGTTTCCCGCTGCGCATTCCGCAGGTCGGTACGTGTTGCGGCCATCAGGCCATCGGCTTCGAGTTTCTGCTTTACTTTCATGACGACAAATCCAAATCACCCCACTCCACAACAATTGACGCCCAGATATAACAGCCCTGAGCGACTTCCGACGCGATGTCTGCGAACTTGGGACCAAGCACTCGCCGAATCCTCACGATCCGCGGGGCTCCGATCACTTGAGCCCGTTCGAACAATTGATGTTTAATCGCTCCAATGCGATCCAGGAAAAACAGGTAAACGTCTCGCCGGCCATCGCTGCCTTCTTTCAACTCGCCCTCTCGTACGTGGCGCCGAAAATAAATCTCTATTCGGCCCCCTTCATTCGGGCACTCCGTTAGTGTTTCTGGTCGAGCCGCTTCGTGGGCCTCATCCTCTTGCGGCGCGATCGCGCAGTAAAAGAAATCGCTGGCCAATTCATCAGGCGTGTACTCTTCACTCTCCATCCGATCCTGAAATGGCCCAATGATGATCTTTTCGAATGCGGTCTCGGCATCGGGCATTTCCGACAGTTCGATATATTGTTCGCACTCGCTCAGCCGTTCCGCCAACTGCCACAATGCAATGGCTTCGGTGGACTTCGCGTCGTTCGGATCAAACAGTGCGGGCATCTCGTTTGGGGTCCAACTGTTGCAGTGGTTTACGTTCCAATTGGTAAGTCAACCAGGTGCCATCCTTGCGACTGCCAACCTGTTGCACCGCCCATTTCTTTCCGCCAATTTCGAAGGTGGTTTTCACTTCGATTTCAGTCAGGCCCACTTGGATGGGGAATGTCAGGTAGCGAACTTGCTTCTTAACGAGATTGTTGTTCTCGTCTTCGATTTGCTGAACTTCCTCATTGCCGAGGATCGTCCCGCTAATCTCGACGGGCTGTCGACCGGGCGGATTAGCGATGATCTTCTCAAAGTCCCCATGAGCATCTCGCTCGCCGAGTAATTCGGTAAACGCTCCGCTCGTTTGCTTCATCGCGCTATGGAAAACTGAACCCATGACCCTACTTCTTGGCGTTCGGATCGAGCGGGGGGTCCTGAGACTTTTCCTTCATCAGCCGCTCTTCGACGTTTTTGAACACGGCATCCGCAGCTTTGTCGAACATAAACGGACCGTCGGGATGAACGCGGTGCATTTCGACCAACGAGTCTTTTTCCTCTTCGGTCATCTGCTTGGCGTACTCCGGAGAACGGCCACAACGCTTGAGGGCATCGCTGACATCCGCGCTCGTCACTTTGGCCTCGGGATCCTTTTCCGCCGAGGCGGTCAAATCTTTTTCTTTGGACATCTCAAAACTCCCAAAGTTAGTTAGTGGAATTAAAAACCGCCTGCCGCGCGGGCGAGCCGGGTTGGATTGCGGCAAGCGGCTGTGGGCTTCTTGTCGCGAATCCTTACTCAGTGATGTTCGAGAACAGGTATCCGCACTCCAGGTTCAAAGTCTTGAGACCCCAGTCCGTACGACGACGAAGAACACCGCCACGGCGTTCGTTCTCGTAGTAGGTCTCGGCGATGACTCCCATTCGCTCGCCATCGGTGGCGCCTTCTTCGTCCCACATGAATGTGCGACCGATGCAGCGTTCCATCGGGTTGCGAGTCTTCGCCACACGAGCGAGCAAGGCGTATTCGCTCGACCAGATGTCCGCCAATACTGCCGTCACGCCAGGGCCTTTGGTGTTGTAAAGACCTTCCGCCACGATGATTTCTTCCAGGTTGAGAGAAATCGCCAGTGCTTGGCGGCTGATCTCGCCAGGGCGAGCATCTTGGAATCCCTGATACTTCAGCGTGTCCACGATCTGAGCGTTCCGAATGAGATTACGGAACACAACATCATTGATCACAAGCGCGTTCGGCTTGATGCCGCCAGCGGCACGAATCGTCGCTACTTTCGCGTCAATATCAGTGACCGGAGTTGCCGAAGCCACCGTACTCCATTCGGTGCTAACACCCGCGGTGCGACCAGTGAAGGTTGTCGTGTTGAAAATCAACGCTGCAACCGACTGCTCATAGTCCATCAACAGCGAATTCTCGATGACTTCACCTTCGAACTCTTCGGCGTCGATTATGTCGTCATATCGCTTAACCGTTCGATCGTCGAGCAACGCCTCGAGACCGTGTTCCGTGGTCTCGTAGTTGTCGTTGGTGAATTCGCGAGTGCTCCGCTTGTACGTTCCATCTGGATTGCGACGGGTATCGAGATTCTGCATCAATTGATCAAGCGGAACGCGCGGGAACTTACCGCTCGAATTGTTCCGGGGCAGAATGGGAAGCACGCGATGGCCGATGAAACCCTGCTGGTTCATCGCCAGATCCATTTCCTCGTATCGAAGTCCAAGGTCGATTCGCGGTTCAAATTGGGTGTTGTTGGGTTGCATGGCCCTTTATTCCTTTCTGATGATTGCCTAAAAGGCCATGCGGCGTAGGCTGAAAATGAAAACTGAATTGAAAGCGGTTACTTGGCTGGCGTACCTTCGAAGAACTCGCCGTCACCGCCAGCTGCGGTGAGAGCAACGCCATAATCTTCGTTTCCGCCGGTTCCTGTGACGACTTTGCCGGCAGCCGCACTCGTGAACGCGGCGCCTTTGGCAATGGCACCACCCGCCGTAAATGGCAAACTACCCGGCGATCGAATGTCCTTGATCGTGATCGGATCGCCTGCCGCGAATGCGCGATTGATCGTTACGCCGATACAGGCTTCGTCACCGGCAACAACGACCTGGCCTGCCGTCGAGTGCCACTTAACGCGAAGGTTGGGTGCGAGCGCAGAACCCGCAACCACCGACATCTCAGGAGTTGAGTTGTGATTGTGCATGTTGAAGTAAATTCCTTATTTTGGAGGCACTTGATTGGTTTAGGTCGCTAGCGGTCGGCCTTTTATTCCTTGGGAGGAGCGCCGAACGCAATTCGAGCGTCTGGATACTTACGCTTGATCTCGAGACACGCCTGTGACCAGCGAATCTTCTTTTTCTCCATCAACTCGACGGCCATTTGCTTGTAATCAACAGGCTCGGCATCGCCCGACTGGTCGCTACCAGTCTGAACCGGAGTTACCTTGTTGCCGCGGGCCTTTGGCGCGATGTGAGGATCGGTTTTTGCATTCGCTTGAGCTTTCTTCTC
>WUUC01085935.1_pt1 | contig 11680 bp, 11 predicted proteins | sample 6278441 | NCBI WGS metagenome assembly WUUC01 (sample SAMN13675441, study PRJNA597444) | soil metagenome | isolation source: soil | place: USA: Washington | collected 2017-10 | reverse complement strand
ACCGGCTCGGTCTGGCGCCCGTGGCGCCGGCCGCCGCGTCGCGCGTCCACGTGCCGGTCTTCCGCGACGGGCGGCAAGTCGGAAAGGCAACGACCACCACGTGGTCACCGACGCTGAAACGAATGATTGCGCTCGCCACGGTGGACGCGCCGCACTTCAAGGAAGGGACGCGGCTGCAGGTCGAAATGACTGTGGAAGCCGTCCGCCACCGCGTTGGCGCAATGGTCGTCAAGACGCCTTTCTTCAATCCGCCGCGCAAAACCCAGACGCCGCCACAGTGACGTCCTTTGTGGCTACACCGTCTTTGTGGCACGCCGTCTTTGTGGCACGCCGTCTTAAGCCACCCCAGTCGTAGAATCTCGAATGATGAAGATCGCGCTCATCCAGCAACATGCCTCGCGGGACAAGGCCGAGAACCTCGCGCGTGGGCTGCGCGGCTTCGAGGCAGCGGCCACGAGTGGCGCGAAGCTGGTGTGCTTCGCCGAACTGGCGTTCGAGCCATTTCATCCGCAGCGCCCCGCCTCGGGCGACGTGCGCGCGTTGGCGGAAACGATACCCGGCCCGATTACCGACGCGTTCTCGGCGCTCGCCCGTCGCCATGGCGTCGTCGCGGTCCTGAACCTATTCGAGCGAGACGGTTCGCGCACGTTCGACGCATCGCCCGTCATCGATGCCGACGGCCGGCTGCTGGGGACGACGCGCATGCTGCACATTACCGACTATCCCTGTTTCCACGAGCAGGGCTATTACACGCCTGGCGATACCGGCATTCCCGTGTACGACACGGCCGCAGGTCGAATCGGCGTGTCGATTTGCTACGACCGCCATTATCCTGAAGTGATGCGGGCGCTTGCGCTCGCTGATGCTGATCTCGTCATCGTGCCGCAGGCCGGTTCGGTTGGTGAGTGGCCCCAGGGGTTGTACGAAGCAGAGATGCGCGTGGCTGCGTTCCAGAACGGCTACTTCGTCGCGCTGTGCAACCGGGTTGGCGCGGAGGAGTGCCTCGAGTTTGCTGGCGAGTCGTTCGTATGCGGCCCCGATGGCACCGTTGTCACGCGCGCCGGCGCAGCGCGTGACGAGGTCCTCTACGCTGACATCGACCTGGCCGCCTGTCGCGAGTCGCACGCGCGGCGGCTGTTTCTTCGGCATCGCCGGCCCGAGCTCTATGCCCAGTGGTTCACGGAACGCGCCGCTCACGGCGCCTGACGGTTTTTGAGGAGGCACGATGATCCCTGAACGCTATGCCCCGCAGGTGTACGCCCTGTTCCGCATCGTGGTGGGTTTCCTGTTCCTCTTCCACGGCGCTCAGAAGGTGCTGGGCATGTTTGGCGGGATGGGCGGCGCGACGGCGCCGATGATGTCGATGCCGTGGATTGCCGGAGTAATCGAGCTGGTCGGTGGAATCCTCGTGATGATCGGGTTGTTCACCCGCGTCGCGGCCTTCATCTGCTCCGGCGAGATGGCGGCGGCGTATTTCATCGCGCACCAGCCGAGAGGGGCCTGGCCCATCCAGAACCAGGGCGAGCTGGCGGTGCTTTTTTGCTTTGCGTTTCTATACATCGCGGCTCGCGGCGCCGGGATCTGGAGTGCCGACGCGGCCATGAGGAGATCTGGCTGAATGCGCCTCGAAGGGTATGCCGTTCACTTCTACGCGCTGATGCGCGTCGTCTTCGGGTTCCTGTTCATCTTTCACGGGCTGCAGAAAATCTTCGGGTTGTACGGCGGCCGCACGGCGGAGTTGCTGTCGCTCCGCGGTCTGGCCGGCGTGATCGAGATTGGTGCGGGCGCCTTGATCATGGCCGGCCTGTTCACGCGGCCGGCAGCGTTCATCGCCAGCGGCCAGATGGCGGTCGCGTATTTCATGTCGCATCAGCCGGCCGGCTTCTGGCCGATCCAGAACCGAGGTGAGCTCGCCGCGCTATATTGCTTCGCGTTCCTCTACATCGCGGTCCGCGGCAAGGGCGCCTGGGGCTTGGACCGTAGATAGGGCGTGGGGGCGTAGGAGGGGAAGGGCGTAGGTAGGGCGTAGCGCTCAGGGCTTCGGGAATGACGCGACAGCCGCCCGGAGTTGATCGTCGCTCAGGTAGGGCGCCGGGCCGAGGCGCAAACGTTCGCCGCGAAAATCGGTGAGCACGCCCGTCTTGCGGAGCGACGCGTGCAGCTCGCCCGCCTGTGCGGATCGGATGGCGAGAAAGCCCGCGCGGCGGTCGTCGGGAATCTCCTCGACGCGCGCGAGCGCGGGATCCATGTCGAGCGACTCGAACGCCTGCTTCAACAAGCCGACCTGGTGACGGCTGATCTCTCGAAGGCGAGTGGGGATCAGTCCGTGCGCGACGTGAAAATCGAACACGGCGGCTGCACGGTAATGCGCGGTTGGATCGTAGGTGGCGCCACCGAACGCAGCGGCGCCGGGGCCGTAGTTCACCGCGCGAGCCCCAGCATGTTCGAGCGCGGAAAACTCGGCGAACCAACCTGTGAGTACCGGTCGCAGGCGGCAATCGGGCGGGACCCGGAGGAAGCAGTTGCCCTCGCCGAGTTGACAGTATTTGTATCCTCCGCCGGTCACGAACGCGTTCTCCAGGCCGAGGCCCCGGATATCGAACGGCACCACGTTGACGTGGTGGTACGCGTCTACGAGCAGCGTGGCGCCGTGCGTCGCGCATGCGACGGCCAGGCGGTCGAGGCCGGGCACGATCTCCGCGGTTTCGAACAGCACGGACGACACGAGGACACACGCCGTCTCGTCATCCACCGCTCGCGCCATGCGCTCCGACAAGGTCTCCGCCGGCCGCGCGGCGATCTTGAGCAGGTCAAGCCCGAATTCGCTCAGCCGATCCAGTTGCCGCCGGATCGTGTGGAACTCACCATCCGTCGTCACGAGCTTCCGGCGCCGCTCGAACGGCAGCGCGGAGAGGAGGCGCGTGACCAGTTCGTGCGTGTTCTGCCCCAGCGCGATTCCTCCCGCGCTGTCGTTGAGCAGGCGCTTCCAATGCGCCTTTACAAGCTCGGCGATCTCCTCTGCACGGCCCCATTTCTCGTCCACGAGCTCCGCCGCATCGAGCCACGCCCGCTGCTGTGCCTCGAACCCGATATCAGGCCACGCCTGGTGCGAGTGCCCGGTGAGCAGCAGCCGCTCCGAGACTCTGAAGCGCGAATAGTGTCTTGCGAGGAGATTCAACGCCATTCACCGCCACGGGACACGGAAGCACGTAGACACGGAGAATGATCTTGGCAATCCATGTTCCTCCGAGACCTCCGCGTCTCCGCGTCCCGTCTCAGCAACTACAGTTGTGACCTGATCTCCCACAGATCGGGAAACGCGGGCTTGCTCAGCGTTGTCCGCAGGTATCCCGCGCCCGCGGATCCGCCCGTGCCCGTCTTCATGCCGATCGTCCGCTCCACCATCTTCACGTGCCTGTACCGCCATTCCTGCATGCCTTCGTCGAGATCGACGAATCGTTCGCAGAGTTCCGCATTTTTCGGATCCTTGCGGTACACATTCACCAGGATCTGTTGAATCTCGGGTGACGGTTCCACCGCCGCGGTGACGTCGCGGTGAAGGTGCGCCGAGGGGACCGCGTACTTCTCACGAGCGAGATACCGGAGGAACGCGTCCCAGATTGTGGGCTCGCCAAAGCGCTTCACGAGCGCTGCCCGCGCACGGCTGTTCTCAGCAAACCGCGAAATCGACTGCTCCGATTTGAGCCCGAGGATGAATTCGAGCTGTCGAAACTGGTCCGACTGAAACCCGCTCGCGGCCTCGAGCCGCTCACGAAAGGTCAGGAACTCGAGCGGCGTCATCGTCTCGAGAATGTCGAGCTGCGCAACCATCACTTTAAGGATCGTCAGGATGCGCTTGAGCGTGTGCTGCACGCGAAACGTATCGTCGGCTTCGAGCAGCAGGCGCACGCGGTCGAACTCGTGCAACAACTCCTTGAACCACAGCTCGTACACCTGGTGAATGACGATAAAGAGCATCTCGTCGTGCTCGGGCCCGGTCGAACGGGGCTGCTGCAGCGCGAGCAGCTCGTCGATCTTCAGGTAACTGCTGTATGTGACCGCCGGATCGCTCACGATTTGTCCCCTGTGAATTTGAACTCGAACCTCGGGTTGTAGCGCTCGACCGAGCGGTACGGATCCGGCCATGGAAGCGGATAGCCCAGCATGTACGCGGCGTGTCTCGTCCAATACGGATCGAACAGGTGCGCGCGCGCAAGCAGGCACAGGTCGGCACGACCGGCGGCAATGATCGTGTTCACGTCCATGTACGACGAGATGTTGCCGACCGCCATGGTGGAGATGCCCACGTCGTGACGAATGCGATCCGCGAACGGTGTCTGGAAGAGGCGGCCGTACGTGGGCCGCTGATCCGGCACGGTCTGGCCGGCCGACACGTCGATCACGTCGCAGCCGTGCGCCTTCAGCATGCGAGCCACCTCCACTGCATCCTCCGGGCCCATTCCGCCGGGCACCCAGTCCACGGCGCTGATTCGAACGCTCATCGGTTTCTCCTGCGGCCACGCGGCGCGGCAGGCGTCGAAAACCTCGAGGGGAAACCGCATCCGGTTTGCGAGCGGGCCCCCGTACTGGTCCACGCGCGTGTTCGTGAGCGGCGAGATGAAGGAGGCCAGCAGGTAGCCGTGGGCCATGTGCACTTCGAGGAGGTCGAACCCGGCGTCGTGCGCGAGCTCCGCCGCGCGCGCGTAGTCGGCCACGGCCTCCTGCATGTCGGCACGCGTCATTTCGCGCGGAACTGGGCTGCGACCCGGAAAATACGGGATGGGCGACGCGGACACGAGCGGCCACTGGCCGTCGGGCAGCGGTTCGTTGTCGCCTTCCCAGAGCCGCTTCGTGGCGCCCTTTCGCCCCGCGTGACCAAGCTGGATGCCGATTTTCGCGGGCGACTCGCCGTGGACGAAGTCCACCACCCGTTTCCAGGCGTCGGCATGCTCCGCCTTGTAGAGCCCGGCGCAGCCGATCGATATCCGCGCGTCACGCGAGACGTCGGTCATTTCCGCCATGACGAGTCCTGCGCCCCCTATCGCCCGGGTCCCGAGGTGCACCATGTGCCAGTCGCCCACCGTCCCATCGGTGGCGACGTACTGGCACATCGGGGAGACGACAACACGGTTCGGGACGATCAGATCGCGCAGGCGGAACGGCGTGAACATTGGTGGAGCGGCAGGAACGGGTCGCCCCGTTTGCCTTTCTGCCTGTTGCGCGACGGAGGAATCCACTCGTGCAAGAAAGACCGGATCGCGCTGGCGCAGGTCCTCGTGCGTAATTCGAAGGGATCGCGTGAGCAGCGAAAAGGTAAATTGCACCGGGTCGAGATCCATGTAGCGCTCGGTGTCCTCGAACCACTGAAGCGACGCCTGGGCTGCGCGCTGCAGGCTCTCGACCTGCGGCCGCCGCGCCGCTTCGTAAGCCTGCAATTTTTCCTGCGCGCCAACCGTCGTCGGCCCGACCATCGCATCGCGCAACGCAACGGCATCCTCCATCGCCATCCGCGTGCCGGATCCAACGGAAAAATGCGCCGTGTGCGCGGCGTCACCCAGCAGCACGACGTTGCCGCACGACCACGGTTCCGTGCGAATGGTAGGGAACTGCCGCCAGATGCTGCGGTTCGTGATGAGTCGATGCCCGTCGAGTTCCTCGGCGAACAGGCGCTCCAGAAACACGGCCGTGTCCGGCTCGCTGGCCGAGTCCATTCCCGCGGCACGCCATGTCTGTTCTCGACACTCGACGATGAACGTCGAGTGGCCCGGCGCGTACTGGTAGGCGTGGACGCGCCACAGGCCGTGCTCGTCGCGACGGAAGTAAAACGTGAACGCCGGGAACGGCTTGGTCGTGCCGAGCCACACGAAGCGATTCGGCCTCAGGTCTATCGTCGTGTCAACGCGCGACGCGAGGAGCCGCCGCACGGTGCTGTTCGCACCGTCCGAGGCGACGATGAGATCGGCGCCGGCGCAGTCATCGAGTGAGCCGATCTCCCGTTCGTAGTGGAGCGACACGCCGACGCGCTCGGCTTGGTCCTGCAGCACACGTAACAGCGTGTGGCGGCTCATGCCGCTGAATCCGTGGCCGGTGGACGTGATCCGCTCACCGCGGTAGTTCACCTCGATGTCGTCCCAGTGCACCAGGCGCTGAGCGATCTCGCCGTAGGCCTCCGAATCCGCTTCGGCGATGCCGGCCATGGTCGCGTCCGAGAAGACGACGCCGAAGCCAAACGTGTCGTCCGGACGATTCCGTTCGATGACCGTGATTTCGTGGTCGGGATCGGCTTTTTTCATCAGGGTGGCGAAGTACAGCCCTCCCGGGCCGCCGCCAACGCACACGATCCGCATCAGGCCTCTTTCAACAACTCACCCGCGATGATGAGCCGCTGAATCTCCGTTGCGCCTTCGTAGATGCGCAAGGCGCGAACGGACCGGTACAACCGCTCGACCGAATGGCCGATGAGCACGCCGCGTCCGCCGGCTATCTGGATGGCTTCATCGATGACATGTTGTGCCGCCTCGGTCGCGAAACTCTTGGCCATCGCCGCTTCGAGCGTGATCCGCCGCTCGCCATGATCCTTTTCCCACGCGGCACGGTACACGAGCAGGCGCGCCGCCTCGAGATCCGTGGCCATGCGGCCGATCTTTTCGCGGACCAGCTGAAAGCTTGCGAGCGTTTCGCCAAACTGCTTGCGCGTAGACGCATAACGCAATGTCTCGACAAGCGCACGCGTCGCCATGCCACAGGCCGCGGCGCCGACCGACGGTCGCACGCGATCCAGCGTCATCATGCCGAGCTTGAATCCGGCGTCGCGTTCACCGAGCAAGGCTTCGCCAGGGACCCGACAGCCGCGGAGCCGGATGCGACCGAGCGGATGAGGAGCGGCAAGCACCTGCGCCCCTTCGAATGAGAGGCCGTCCCGCTCCGCGGGCACGATAAACAGGCTGATGCCGCGGCTACCTGCCCCCTCAGTCGTCACGGCAAACACCAGGTACAGGTCGGCGATGCCGGCGTTCGAGATCAGGTGCTTCTCACCATCGAGCACCCAACTCGAGCCCTCGCGTCGCGCACGGGTAGTCATCGCGGCGACGTCGGATCCCGCCTCGGGCTCGGTCATCGCGAATGCGGTCATGACGCGGCCGGTGACGATGTCGTCCAGCCATCGGCCGCGTTGCGCGTCGCTCCCTGCCAGGACAAACGGCGTGCCCCCGAGCGCCTGGAGCGCCACGACTTCGTCGGCAAGCGGGCTGGCCGCGGCGACCTGCTCACGCGTCAGGCACAAGGCCCGGAGGTCGCCGGTCGCGATCGGCCGATACAGGCCCGCCTCTCCCATGACGCGCAGCAAGGCCTTCGCTTCACCGCGCGCCTCATCGTCGGTGAGCGCCTCGGGCCGCTGGGCCAGGTGCGAGTGACAGAACCCGGAGAGACGTGACGCCAGCTCGATGTGACGGGCGTCGAGGAACGCGTTGATCGCCTCCGTGCCGGTGAGGCGCGCGATACCGCGCAGCATCTTCTGGGTCCCCGTTCCGGAAAAATGGCTCTCGTTCATCACGTATGTGCGGGGGCCGTCGATCGCTCGATCCCACTCATCATGAAAACCTCGGCGCACGCTTGGCGACGAATGCTTCGTACGCCTCACGAAAATCCGGGTGCGTCATCAACGATGCCTGGATCTGCGCTTCTGCCTCGAGCGCGGCGCCGAGATCCATGTGCGCCTCCCGGTTCAGCGCGTCCTTGGTGATCTCGTGGGCGAACGATGGTCCGGCCGCGAGCTTTTCCGCGAATGCACGTGCCGCCGCGCCGAGTTCGTCGTCGGCAACCACGCGGTTGTACAGCCCAATGCGAAACGCCTCGTCCGCCGTGATGAAATCGCCAGTCATCAGCAGCTCGGTCGCGCGGCCGAGACCGACGATCCGCGGGAGGAGCCACGCGGCGCCCATGTCGGCGCCGGAGAGCCCGACCTTCGTGAAGAGGAACGCGATTTTCGCCGAGGTGGCTGCGATCCTGATGTCGCATGCGGCGGCGATCACGGCGCCTGCGCCCGCCGTCGTGCCATTGAGCGCGGCAATCACCGGTCGGCGGCATTGCCGGATTGCGAGCACGAGGTCGCACGTCATCCGGGTGAATTCGAGGAGGCCGCGATAGTCGCGCGCGAATAGCGCGCCGATGATGTCGTGGACGTCTCCGCCCGAGCAGAACGCCTTACCCGTTCCCGTGAGGACGATGGCACGCACGTCGGGTGCGGCGCTCAACGTGCGAACCGTGGTGCGCAGCTCGTCGTAGATCTCGAACGTGAGCGCGTTCAGGCGCTCGGGCCGGTCGAGCGTCACGGTCGCCACACCTGTCTCGTTCTCGACTTCGACATTCATAGGGTCGTGGGTTCTTCAGGCCCGCGTCTTGATCATGGAATCGCCGCGGTTGCTTCGATTTCGACGAGCGCGCCGTCATCGACGAGGCGCGTGACTTCGACGAGCGCCATCGCCGGGTAATGCGCGCCCATACGGCGTCTCCACACTGCGCCGAGCGTTTCGCGGCTGGCGAGGTACTCATCGAGCGCGGTGACGAAGACGGTCATCCGCCCCACGTGCGCAGGCGTCCCCCCCGCCGCCTCCACGACCGCCAGTACGCGCGCGAGGCATTCATCGAACTGCTGGGCAAAGGTCCGCGTTGCAATCTTCCCGTCAGCGTTCGCCGCCGTCTGCCCGGCGACGAACAGCAGGCGCGATCCGGCCGGCGCAAGGAGCCCATGAGAGAAGCCGCGCGGCGCGCCGAGCGCTGAAGGATTGACGATATCGAAGACGCTCATCGACGGAGCTCGCCCCCGTCGATGACCAGCGCGGCGCCGTTCACGCCTGCCGCGCCATCGGTGCACAGGTACGCCACCGCCTCGGCAACTTCAGTGGGTTCAATCAGCCGCCGCTGTGGCGTCGTCTGCAGGATGGCCTCGAGCGCCTGCTCCTCGGTGCGTCCTGTCGTACGCATGATCCGTTCGACGCTCTCGCGTGTCATGTCAGTGCGGAGATAGCCCGGGCACACGGCGTTCACGGTCACGCCGTGAGGCGCCGCCTCTGCCGCCGCCGAGGTCGTCAGGCCGACAAGCGCGTGCTTCGACGCGGCATAGGCCGAGATGTAGCGATCGCCGCGCAGGCCGGCGATGGAGGCGACGTTCACGACGCGGCCCCAGCGCCGCTCGACCATCCCCGGCATCAACGCCTTCAAGCAGAGGAACGCGCTCGTGGCATTGATCGCAAACAGCCGGTTCCAGTCCTCGAGCGTCGTCTTGTGCAGCGCGGAGGCGAGTGCCGTGCCCGCGTTGTTGACGAGGATGTCCACTGATCCGAAACGCTTTTCCGCGCGCGCGGCAAGCCTTTCGATGCTGCGTGGATCGGCCACGTCGCACGTTTCCGCATGCGCCGCATATCCTTTGATCCGCAGTGCCTCGGCGACCGATTCGACCTGTTCGGCCGTTCTCGCCGCGACAATCACCGTGACGCCGTTCGCTGCGAGCTTAGCTGCGACGGCGGCACCAACGCCGCGTCCTCCGCCCGTGATGACCGCGTTGCGCCCCCTCACCGGCCCTCAACCGTGTCCATCACGGCCTCCTCAAGGATGCCGCCGAGCGACTCGATGATGGCGCGTCCTTCCTCCGCGGTGGCCTCCGCGGGAAAACCGAAATACGCGTTGGCGCCGCCGGCATCCGCGAAGGTGACGTGGCCTCCGCGCATCGCCTCCACGAGCGAGTGGGGATTTGGCGCGAGTCGTTCCATGACCGCGGTTCGTACCGTGTCCGGACGCTCCGCCAGCACCACTGAACCTTCGTATCGTCCGGCGTGGCACGCGCCGCTCTTGAACTCCTCGGTCAGCCGCTCGGCCCATCGACGACGTGTCAGGTCGGGGAATACGAGGACCGCCCGACCATCTTTGGCAACGCTCGCCACGGCCGCACGGAGCGCGTCCACGTGTGCCGGATCGTGGTGCGCGTTGGCAATCGCCGTCACGCGAATGCCATGTTCGGCGAGGCTGCGCGCGATCCCAGCCACCATCATCGTCGTCGCCTCGGCGGGCGTGTGGATCGTGCCCGGGAACGCCGCCGCAAACGGCGCGGGCGCGACGGGAAGCGCCGGCAGCACGAGCACCTCGAAGCCGCGTGCGTCGATGCGCGCCGCACCCGCTCGCGCCATCGCTTCAGCAATCACGATGTCCGTGCCGAGTGGCAGATGCGGACCATGTGCTTCGATGGCGCCGGTCGGCAAGATCGCCACGGTGCGCGCGGCCGGCAATTCGCGCACCTCGGTCCACGTCATCGTTGCAAGCGCGTGCACCGCCATTGCGATAGCAATATAGTCCAAGGCACAGCACACAGGGCACACCGCCGAAGCCAGAACCCTTGCGTCTTGTCCCTTGTGCCTTGTGCTTGTGCCTTTCCCTTTGAGGCTTTAGCCTTGTGCCTTCATGGAATGGCCCTCTCGATTGAACCTCGCCGCCCATCTGCTCGACGCGCGTCTCGCTGAGGGACTTGGCAGTCGGGTGGCGGTCCGCACGGATGACGGTCACGTGTCGTACGCGGATGCCGCCCGACTGTCGTCGCGCTACGCGCACGTGCTCGCGGCTGACGACATCCGTCCCGAAGAACGGGTCATCGTCTCGTTGCCCGACGGTCCGGATTACGTTGGCGCGCTCTTTGGCATCCTGCGGCGCGGGTCTGTGCTCGTAATGGTGAACCCCGACGCTCCGGCCGAGCTGCTTCAATATTTCTTCGAATACACGCGAGCAACAGCGGCGTTCGTGCCGCACAGCCGCCACGACGTGTTCACGGTGGCGGCTGCGCCGCACCACGCGCGGCTCTACGCGGTTGGCAGCCCTGAGTTCGAATCGAGGCTGTCGGCGCTGCCCCCCGACTATGTGCCGTTCGACACGCATCGCGACGACGCGGCTATCTGGTTGTTCAGTGGCGGCACGACCGGCCGGCCGAAGGGCGTGGTGCAGACCCACCGATCATTCGCCAACACGACGGAGCTGTACGGCAAGCGGGTGCTCGGCTTGACGGCCGACGACATCACGATCTCGGTGCCGAAGCTGTTCTTTGGTTACGCGACGGGCTCCAATGTGTTCTTCCCGTTTTCGGTCGGCGCGTCGTGTGTGCTGTTCGCCGACCGTTGCACGCCCGAGGCGCTGGTTGAGCGAATTGAACGCCACCGTGCAACCGTGTTGATCAACGTGCCGACGATGATCCAGCAGATGCTGGCGCATGACGGCACGCGCCGGGAGCGGCTGTCGAGCCTGCGCCTGGCGACCTCCGCCGGCGAAGCCTTGCCCGCGGAACTGCACGACCGGTGGATGCGTGCGTTTGGCGTCGAGTTGCTCGACGGCCTCGGCACGGCGGAGATGTGGCACATCTTCCTGACGAATCGGCCGGGCGACGTGACGCCCGGTACGCTCGGGAGACCGGTGCCGGGCTTCGAGGTGAAGTTGTGCGATGCGGAAGGGCGCGAAGTCGCCGACGGAGAGGTGGGCGCGCTGTGGGTGAAAGGTGACTCCCGCGCGCTCGGGTACTGGCAACAGCTTGACGATACGATGCGTGCGTTTCGCGGCGAGTGGTACGTTTCAGGCGACATGTTGCGCAAGAACGCCGGCGGCACCTTTGTGTATTGCGGCCGCGCGGACGACATGCTGAAGGTGA
>WUUC01228877.1_pt1 | contig 11681 bp, 5 predicted proteins | sample 6278441 | NCBI WGS metagenome assembly WUUC01 (sample SAMN13675441, study PRJNA597444) | soil metagenome | isolation source: soil | place: USA: Washington | collected 2017-10 | reverse complement strand
TGCTGCTCACGAACGCACTCTATTTCAAAGCCGAGTGGCAGACTCGCTTTCCGAGCGAAGCCACGCACGCAGGCGAGTTCAGCACGCCGCATGGCGATGTGCCGGCGCTATATATGAAGCGCTCCGGCGAGTTCCGTTACGCGAAGCTGCCGGGGCTGCAGCTGGTGGAGCTGCCTTATCGAGGTGAGCTCGCGATGCTGATCGCGCTGCCCGATGCGGCGGATGCTCTGTCCGCGATCGAGCTGCGCCTGCCCGCCGGGCTCGAGCGCTGGGTGGCGGCGCTTTCGCCGCGCACCGCGCACGTGGCGCTGCCGCGCTTCAGCTCGAGTTCTGCTCTCGATTTGAAAGGACCGCTCCAGGCGCTCGGGGTGCGGCGCGCGTTCCAGCCGGGCGCCGAGTTCTCGGGGATGCTGGAGTCGCCCGCGGACGCGCTCGCGATCGGCATGATCGTGCAGCAGACTCGGCTCGAGGTGGACGAGCAAGGCGCGACGGCGGCGGCCGCCACCGCCGTGGGCATGTACGGCCTCGAGGCTCGAGACGAGCCGCGAGTAACGATGAGTCACCCGTTCTTGTTTCTGCTCCGCGATACGCGCTCGGGACTTCTGCTGTTCAGCGGGCGTTTGTGCGATCCGAGTGCCGGCGGCTGAGGGTCGCGGCTCGCGCGCGGCTCAGTCGCACCGCGTGTAATAGGCAAACGCGCTGACGTGACTCACGTACGCGCGGTCGTTGCCGGCGCTGTCGGTGTACTCGGGCGTGACGGCAACGCCGAAGGCAGGCGACTCAACGTCGGCGAGCGTCAGCTCCGCGCCCCAAAGGTCGTTTTCGCCGCCGTAAGTCATTTCCGCCGGGGTCGCGCCCCATGCCTCGGGGACGGAGCGGTCGGCACCGATTACGCCCGTCGCGTTCACCAGGCGGATACTCTCGTCGACCGCGAATCCGGCTTCGGAAGAGCGCTGCCAGGTGAAGCCGATCCCGCGCAACGTCGCGCCTTCGGGCAAGCTGAAGCCGAAGTCCGACAAGACGAGGGCGTCGTGATACGCGATGTTGACGAGCGTGAGGACCGCCGCGTCGCTAGGATCGCTGGGGGATACGGCGGCATTGGTGTTGCGCCAGTACGTCGGCGGCAAACAATGACGGTCGGAGGACGATTCAGGACATTCGGAGCCAATGCTGCACGATTCGGAAGTACCACCCGCGGCCGTGCACGCGCTCACGCATGCGTCCACGTTCGTGCAGGCCACGTCGTACAAGGCTGCGTACGCCGTGTCGCTGGCGCTGAAGCCCGCGCTCTTCGCGCTGCGCGGTGCCATCGCTGGTGTCGCCTCCAACATGCAATCCGTCCCCTCGCTGCCGGCGGCGCCTGCGGCAGAAGCGCCAGCCGCAGCGGACTCTCCGCCGTGACCGGCGTCGCCTGAAGCGCCTGCCGTGCCTGGAGCGCCGGAGTTGCCGGCGGCGCCCGCAGCGCCAGCCGAGCTCCCTTCGCGGCCGCCTTTGCCGCCCGACCCAAGTGCTCCGCCCGTGCCAGCTTGGCCGCCCGTTGCGGGCGCGCCACTTGCGCCGCCGCCCCGGCCCGCCGTGCCGGAGCTTCCGGCGCGCGGCTCGACGGGCTGTGGCGAGTCGTCATCGCCGCACGCCCCGAGTGCAAAGCACGAACTGGCGATCGCGAGAGAGAGCGGAGCGAGCGGCCCGAACGGGAAGTGTCTAGCTTTCATGCTGGTGTGGGCTCAATTCTAGTCGGAACTCGCGGCGCAGTACGGGGTGCCGTCGCGATCACTGAAGCGGCAGACTTCACACGCAGAACACGCCGTGTCCACGAGCGTGCCGCTGACGCAGCGTAGAGCCCGCGAGCCGACGCACCCGCCCGTCGAGTCCACACCGGCGCATGGGTCTCGGGTCGGTTCGACACAGCGATACCCCGCCGCAGCCACGTCCCAGCCGCAATGCTCCCCCACGCCGCAGGACTGCGCTGAAAGCGCGTCGTCGGCGCACCACACCGCTGTGCCGTAGAAGCAGCGCCCCTCGTGCGTGATGGCGTCGCACTGCTGCGATGTCGTGCCTGTGGGCTGACCGATGTTCCCCTCGATCCAGTCGGCCAGCGCGTCCACCCGCGTGTAGCGGTCGCTATCCACGCAGGTGGAGGAGCCGCTGGAGAGGACTCCGAGCACCGCGGGTCGTCCGCCGCCAGCTCGAACCAGCAACGGTCCTCCGGAATCGCCGCGGCAGGCACCGCCACGTCCACCACCATCGAGAACCACGTCCTCGCGAGTCAGCTGGGCGACGGCTTCGACCCGAAAGGCTCGCTCACCGGCAGTGCCTGCGCCGTTCAGGCCGAAGCCCGAGATCTCCACCAGCATCCCTGGCTCGAGCTGCGCCAAACCGCTCGCGATACCGAGCGGCTCCCACGGTAGCGCGCGCTCCAAACGGTCGCGCGGAAAGCGAAGCAGCGCCACGTCCAAACCGCTCGCCAGCACCACGGACTCCGGCGAGAGCACGTCGGGTGTCCCGTCCGCATGGCCTAGGCTCACGGCGAGGTCGTCAGCCAGCGTGCAATGCGCTGCGGTCAGCAACCAACCGGGCGCGACCCAGGTGCCGCTGCAGACCGTGTCGGCGGGACTGGCCGCACTCACCAGCTCGACCACGGCGTTGAGCTGCTTTTCGGAGAGCTGGAGAAAGTGCGGCGCGGGCCCGCCACCCACGATCGCCCCCGAGCTCTCGCCTGCGCACGCAGGCTTCTGGTTGGCTCCATCGCTGCAGGCGATGCAGAAGAAGCCGAAACCAACGGCAGCTACTAGTACGACGGACCGGAACGGAGTTCCGGTCTGTCGTACGTCTAGGCAGTCAGGGTACCGAGGCAGGATGGGTCCGTGCCGAGGATTTCCGAGACCCTCACACTTGCGGGGCTCGGAATCCGGAACGCACATGCGGGCCGAGGTACTAGCGCCGTTACGGGCCGGCGCCGCCCAGAACGAGACCGGCTTTCGGCAGGCACTGGCCCTTGATACTCGGCTTGCTCTCGATCAGGCCACGACAAACCTGATTCGACGCGCAGTCGGCCTGTTTGCTGCACACGTCGCCCCAGCAGCGCCGGTACTCGACCGAGGTCGTGCCACCCAGTGTGTACTCCTTACACTTGAACAAGGCGCCGTTCCAAATCTGCATCGTCTTGTTGATGAAGTTGTGGGTCGAGAACACATCCATCCGCGGGAAGCCGATGCTGTCGCCGGTTTCCGCGCATGGGTCCGACAAATCGGTCACGTTGCCGCCGAGGGTTGCGACCACCACCGATTGGCTCGCGCCGGCAACCGTTACGGAACGCATCGCCGGTCCACCGGAATCCCCGACGCACGGACGAATGCCCGTCGCGGGGACCGTCCAAGAGAAGCGGTCGAAGGATAGCGTGGTGGGTACGAGATTACCCCTTCGCAGCGTGTCGGTAGGACCTACGGTGCCGGCGGCTTTGTTCCAGGTACCGGGCCCCCATCCTGAGAAATTCAGCGTCTCGCCGGCGGTCATGGCGCGAGCAGAGATGCGGATGGCGCTGTTCGACGGGGACGGTGGCAAGAGAGCGTCGTACTGCCAGCCGTCCACGTAGAGGAGGCCTAGATCCCAGCGAGGCGCGTCGGCGATCGGCTCTGCGGGATCCCAACCCATCCAGCTCGGATGCGGGTACTGCAACAGCTGACCGTTGATGTTGGACACCGCGTAGATCTTGCCGAGGGTCGCGGCGCGCGAATCAGGCCGATCCATACGGTACGGGTAGTACCCGCTCAACGGCTGAGTCTTCGTCTTGGGATTGGTCGTCGACTGATAGGCCATGCAATGCGCGGCCGTCAGGATCCAATTTTTGGCGATGAACACGCCCGTGCACGTGGAGCCGCGGTTGTTGGCGAGCCGCACGATGGGATAGTTGAAAGTTGCCGTGGCGTTCAGCAGCTTCGGCTCTTCCAGCGTGGGAGGCGGACCTGGATACGCCCCGGGATCGACCGCGGGAGGGTCATAGTCCTCGTTGTCGTCGAAGCCGGGGTGCGCTTCAGAAAACTCCCTGAATCCACGCAGGAAGGCACGACCACCCTCGCAGGTGGACACGTGATCGAAGCCCACCCACTCGGCGAGCTCCGGATACAGCCGAAGCTTTCGATTGATGGCGGGGAGCACGTACCGCTCGTGCTCTTGATACTGCGTGCCGTCAGGATTCGTGAGCGTGTGTTCCTGACAGAGCAGGAGCTCGACCGTGGACTCGCCAGGGTCAGTGTCCGTGGCTTCGTTCGAGCCGCAGCCAGCGGCTGAGACGACGATGGCGGCCCCGAGAACGATACGTTTGACCCAACTCCCACGTCTCATGGCGCTCTCCATACAAAACGGCTAGCAGCCCGCCGCCTCCACGACCTGTATCTACATCCGAACGCTGCCCCTCCACAACAAACCTTTTCCGAAACTTCGAGTCTGCTGTGGACGGACGAAACAAATTATCCGCGAGAGGTGCAGCTGCGGATGGACCAGAACTCGCGACCACGCGACAGCGCACGACTCGTACGCAACAAGCGCGACTTCGAGTTTTGGCGACCGCGAGCGAGAGAGGTGATGACGCTCGGGCGCGCAAACATCTTGCCAGCGGACCAGCGATCGATTAACCCGGAGACACGGTCGGGCTGGCGGGCGGATATCCGCCTTTATTCTTTTGGAGGGAGAGAGCGCAATGTCGCAGAAGACAGCACCGACGTGGTGGTCGTCGTTCACCGCACGTGTCGTGCTCGCGTCGTCGCTGGCGTTCGCCATCGGCTGCTCGAATGAGGACAACGCGGTCGAACCGGCCGAGAAGAGCGCGCAGCCGCTCGTCGGGCCGGTCACGCTGACGCTGACCGCACCGAAGAACGTTTCGGTGTTTGCACCCACGCTGTCTGCGAAGAATTCGCTCTTCCTGGGCGCCGGGGCGGAGGTCATCCAGACGGGCCTGTCGGTGGTCATGGGCAGCGGCGGTCTGCTGACCGAGCCCGACGCCTTGATGAACGAGACGTGGAGCCGCGGCCACGTGGAGCTGCGCCACCGCACCCGGATTCGCGGGACGCTCCACACGGTGAATCCGACGTTGTTGTCCGACGTCTTCGTTCAAACCCGTGACAATGCCCCGGTATTCGATCCGATCTCCTCGCTCGCCTGGACCATCAATTTCCCGGCCGGCGGGACGGATCTCACCATCGCGCAAGACGGCTCGGGCAGCCTGCTCCCCGGTCGGCACGGCATCGTCACGGTCGGTCCGCGCGCCACGCTGACGCTGAGCGCCGGGACCTACTACCTCACGAAGCTTTTGGTGGAGCCGCAGGCCACGGTGCGCCTCGACCAAGCGGCTGGCCCCGTCATCCTCTACGTCTCGGACACCTTTCAGCCCCGCGGTGCGTTCGTCTCCACCGTCCCGGCCACGTCGCCGGATCTGTTCGTCGCGTTCCTGGGCACGACGCCCACGTGGTTGGAAGTCCCGTTCACCGGCGCCATCTTCGCGCCGCTCGGGCAGCTGGTGCTTCGTGCCGTCACGCCCGAGCACATCGGCTTTTTCGCCGCCAAAGATCTGCTGATCGACGCGCACGCCCGCGTTCGTTACCGCTTCCCGCTCTCGCTCATCCCCGCGACCAATCCGACGCCGCAGGCGTGTCGCGAGCTGGTGCCGCCCGATCAGGTCGCGCGTTATTGCCCGGGCTGCCAGTCGGCCGACGACACCGATCTCGACGGCATCTTGGATTGCGCCGATCTCTGCCCGTATGACGCCGCTAAAGCGGTGCCGGGAACCTGCGGCTGCGGCTCACCCGAGACCGACACCGACCTCGACACGTTCCCCGACTGCATCGACCGCTGCCGTCTGGACCCGGACAACGTCACCCCCGGTCAGTGCGGCTGCAAGGGCGAGGAGAACCTGAAGCCGTCGGGCTCCGCGTGTTCCGACCCGGCTTGCCCGCAATCGGGCGCAACCTGCAACGGTGCCGGCGTCTGCGGCAACCGCGCCGCGTGCAGCCCATGCGCAGGCGGTAGGTACGTTCTTTCCGGCGGCAGCGGTTACTGGTTGTGCGGCGTTGGCGTTCCGCCGACCCTGCCCGGTCCCGACGGCGGAATTCCGGATGGCGGTGTCGGACCGGAGCCGCCAGAGCCCGACGCCGGCACGGACGCTGGAACCGACGGTGGCACCACGCCGCCCGTCGGCTCCGTGCCACGTGGCAACGCCGCAACGGCCTGCAGTGGCAAGGGCTTGAACCTCGTTCGGGTCGATTCGCCGATCGAGAATCGCTACATCCAGCGGCTGATCTCGAATCCGCTCTGGCTCGGGGCCAACTCCATCACGGTCGCCAATGCATGGCGCTGGTCGAACGGGGCCAGCAACAACGGCGATCAGTTCTGGTCGGGCGGTCCCACCGGCACCCGCGTCGGTAACCGCTACGCGAACTGGGCCGCGGGCGCGCCTGGGGCCCACCGCTGCGCGGCGATGCAACCGCGGGACGGCCGCTGGCTCGACGCCGATTGCGCGGCTTCGTACGGCTTCGTCTGTGAATACACGACGCCGGTGACCGGCGGCACGGGCGACGGCGGCGCGGACTCGGGCGTGGATGACCCGCCGCCCGGCATTCAAAAGCAGCCGCGACCGTTGGGGCCGTGTGTTCCGGAGAGCAGCTCCGGCCTGACCGACAACTACAACGACCTGGTGAACGATCGCGCGGCGGCGGACGCTGGCATCTTCCAGGGTGCCGCAGCGAATCCGCCACCGGACGGCTCCACCTGCCCGCCGGATGATCCGGCCGCCGAAGCCATCGGCCTCCACGAGTTCGCCGGCTGCTCGTTCCTGCCCGTCAGCACGACATTCCAGTGTTTCAAAGACACTGACTGCGCGCCGCTCGGAGCAGGCCTGTACTGCCGTCAGAGCAAGGACGACCAATCCTGCCATCCGCCAGACGCGGGAGACGTCACGCCCTTCCCGGTTCCCGGTGAGCCCTGCGAAGCGCACGGATTCTGCGGCACGCTGACGTGCCCGCCCATCAGCCCGACCCGTTGCGGAGAGGTGACGATCTGCAATCCGGGATCCGAGTTCGATGCAGGCGTCGATCCAGGTTCTGACCTGGACGCTTCGCCCTACAATCCAGCGCAATTGTTCGACGGCGGCATGCCCGACGCGGCGCCCACGGGTGCCTACGTCGATCCGCCGACGGGCACGGGCAAGAACCACAGCTGGTGCAAGCTCAATCCGCAGGACTCTGCGTCGGTAGCCCCCGCAAGCCAGCCGAGCACCGCCAAGTCGGGTAGCAGCGGCAGCGGAACCAGCATCAGCTTCGCGTTCGATCCGGATCTCATCTTCGACGTGAACGCGAATCCGCTGTCGTTCGGCGAGTCGGATCTGTCGCTCCACGCGCAGGCGAAGTTCGTCGCGACGGCATCGCTCAACAACTTCCTCGGTCAGAGCTACACGGCGCCGATCATCGACGTGGTCGCCGGCGTGACCGCGCAGCGCTGCAGCATCAGCACCGACGAAACGCATTTCCAGGTCCTGGGCCTGGACTTCGTTGACGAGGATGATCTGCCTCGGGTCAATACCGACGACCCGACCATCTCGACCGCCGCCTACGAGGCGTCGAAGGCCTGCAAGGACGGGCTGGCGGAGTTCAAGCTCTGGGGTGATCGCGCGAAGAAAGCCTTCCGCGACGCGCAGAACCTGGTCGCGCAGTACCAGAGCGCCAAGGCGATCGGCGCCGCGTTCGGCACCGATCTCTGCACTCAGCTCGGCATCGCTTCGAAGACGGTCCCGTTCTTCCCCGGCGGCAATAGCTGCGCACCGAACGAGCCCCCCGAGATCACGATCAACCGCCTGATCCAGTTCTATCAAGAACCCGGCATCGGGCAGATCACCCAGCTTCGCAACGCGGCGAGCGCGCTCTCGAACGCCACCGCCCAGCTTCGCAACTTGCTCGGTACCGAGATTGCTCTCGACTTCATCGACAAGAGCAATCAGGAATCTCAGACGATCGTCAACGTGCCGTTCGCCATCGGGCCCATCCCGATGGTGTTGCAGGTCGACGTGTTCGCGAAGTACGGCATCGGCGGTCGCTTCAATCTCGAGCTCAACTTCCCGACCAACCTCGACGCCTCCCCCTCGTCGATCGAGCAGATCGCTCGTGCGCGCGTCGAAGTCGGCCCCTACGCCTCCGCCGGCCTCTCCGCGTTCGTGGGCGCCGGCGTGTCCCTCGGTCCGATCGAGGCAACACTCGGGCTCGAAGGTGCCATCACGCTCGCCGACGTGCGTGCGCCTATCTTCGCGGGCGCCGGCGTGAACCTGCAGATCGACAAGGATCCACGGCCGCTCCCCACCGACATCGCCCCGCCGATCTCGACCGGGCTCGAGGCGTTCCAATTCGGCATGCCGAAGTCCTTCAAGTTCCTCGTGAGTTACGAGTACGGCGCGGGTCTCGACTTGCGCGACGTGCTCAGCGGCGAAATCAACGCTCGGTTGCGGATCAAGTTCTTCTTCTTCAGTCGCACCTGGCGAAAGCGCGTGGTTCGCTTCAACGGCTGGAGCTTCCACTACAATCTCGTGAGTGGTGGCAGCGATCCCAGTGTGACCACGACGCCGCTGACCGTGCCCGGTGGCGACGGCCGCACCACGACGGACGTGGCTCAGGGCGAAGCCACGATGGGTCGCTCGGAGGCTCAGGTCCCGCTCACCAAGCTGGCTCTGCTTCCGGTGCCGACGCCGGTGTTCAGCGGCGACGAGCTTTCGGACGCCGGAGTCGGCGACGGCGGCGACGCCGGACCGCCTACGGTCGCGACACTGTCGAAGAGCCAGGTCGAAGAGTTCTTCTACGACGACCTATGCTGCAGCAAGGAGGGCGAGGAATGTGCGGCCTCGGGCTCGCCGTCTTGTTGTCCTGACTTGGAGTGCCAGGTGGCCGACGGCGGCACGACCGGCGTCTGCGGCCGAGCCTGCGCCAGAGAAGGCGAATACTGCGGATACTACGGCGGCCTCCCCTGCTGCGGCTTCGAGCTGTTCTGCTCGGAAGACGCTCGATGTCACTACTAAAGTTTGCCGCACCTTTCGGCGCCGCGGCGGCGGCGGTGGCCGCCGCCTGGTTCTTCGTCCCGCGGGCTGACGCGCCGCCAATCAGTTCCAGTGCGCCCCGTGCAGCGAAGCCGCTGCCGGACGCACTGGACACGCATACCCGTGGCTGGGAGGCGAGGCGGCGTTACAGCTACGAGCTGAAGCTCGGCTCACTCATGCGGATCGGCGGGTCAGATCCGCCCGCGTTCGACTTCGACGTCCTCGGTCGCGTGGTGCTGGAGCCGGTCATCGTCACGCCGGAAGCGGTCACGTTGCATGCGGCGATTCGGAACGCGCGCATCGTGACCCGCATCCCGGGAGCGCAGCCGGAGCTCGACAAGCTGGGGGCAGAGCTGAATTCGGCTGGATTTTTCTTCGAACTGCGTGCCGGTTTGCTGCGTGACATGCGCGTCCCCAAAGGCGCCTCGCCGCTGGTGGTGAACACGTTCCGCACCATCGCGTCCGGGCTGCAGGTCGCGCGTTCCGCTTCGGACCGCCCCGACTACGTCGCCACCGAATACGATTCCACCGGCAAGTATCGCGCGGCGTACCGGGTGGATGCCGGCGGTGCCGTGCAAAAGCAGAAGCTTGCCTACGTGGAGCTGCTCGGCGCGCCGGCCACCGGCACCGCGAGCTCGTTGCGCATCGTGCCGCGCATTCAGCGTGCCGACGGCCAGTTGACACTCAGCGCCGACGGCCGCCCGCAGCAAGTCTCCTGGCATGAGGAGCTGCTGCTCGATGGCGCGCAGACGCCCGTCGCCTCGACCACGGTTCTCAGCCTGTCGGGCGGGGGCTCCGAGCCCAGTGCCGCCACGGGGCCTGACGCGACCTACGCCTCGATGTTCGTGCTGCCGGTGTCGGAAGCCTACGGCAAGGTCTCGCCGGAGGCGCTGGATGGCTCGCGCATCGCCGGTCTCACCTTCGAGAAAGCCGTGAGTCGTCTCGAGGAGTTGGCGCGGAAGACGCCCACGCCAAGTGGCGACGCGGAGCCGAGCGATCCCAAAGCCGCGGGCAGCGTCGAAGAGTCCCAGCTGTTCATCGGGCTCTCCGCAATTTTGCGGCAGCAGCCGGCCACCGTGCCTGCCGTGGTCCAGAAGATTCGAGCGAAGTCGCCGGCCAGTTCTTTGCTGGTGGATGCGCTCGGGTCCGCCTCCAGTCCCGCCGCCCAAGATGCCTTGATCGAGCTCCTGAACGCTCCCAGCACTCCCGCAGCCCAAAAGAATCAAATCACCAAGGTGCTCGGGCGCGTCTCCGTTCCCACCGAGCGCTCCGTCGCCGCGCTGAAGCAGCAGCTGGTGAAGGATCCGTGGAGCCGCAAGGCCCTATTCGGGCTCGGCACCTTCTCGCGCAGGCTGCGTGATGCGGGCGAGGTGGAGCGCTCCGCTGAAGTCGGTGACTTTCTCGTCAAGAAGCTGGAGGCTGCCACGACGCCGTCAGCGCTCGTGACCATGCTGCGTGCCGTCGCGAACTCCGGCTACGCGGACGCATTGCCCAGGGTCATGCCCTTGCTGACGGATCCGCGCGAGCAGATCAGAGTCGACGCGGTGCGGGCGCTGCAGTCAATGAAGGCTCCGCAAGTGGACGACCTGATCGTGGCGCGCTTGGAGGGCGACGCCGCCAACGCCGTTCGTCTCTCCGCGATCCAGGCGGCGCAGGTGCGCGTACCGACCGACGTTTTGGTGCAAGGCATCACGCGCGCGGCCACGACCACACCCGATCCGCACGTCCGCTATCGGGCCGTGGAAGTGATGCTGCAGTGGCTCGGCCAGCGTCCGGATTTGCGGGAAGCGTTGGTCCGACAATCGACGTCCGATCAGGAGCCCAAGATCCGCGAGCGAATCACGGGTGCCCTGGCGTCGAAGACAGGCTAGTGTCCCGGCTCCTTCAGCCGGAGTGCCGGATGCCGCGCACAAGCACCGCTCGCTGCCTGATCCTTGCCCTCTGCCTGGCTTGCTCGAGCTCGGGCACGAAGCGGCAGCCGCCTCACGGCTCGGGCGGCAGCGCTGGGGCGGCGGGCAGCGCCGGAACGGGTGACTCCGGCGCCGGCGGGAGCTCCGGCGCGAATGGTGGCGTGGGCGGGAGCAGTGGTGCGAGCGCCGGAACCGGCGCGCTAAGCGGCAGCGCGGGGCGTGTCGGAGCGGCTGGCGACTCCGCCGCCGCCGGCAACGCGGCAGAGGCCGGTTCTGGTTCAGGGCCCGACGATGCAGCTGGCTCGGGGGGTGAAGGTGGCGCCGCCGATGCCGAAAGCCTGTGCCACGCGTACGCGGCGGCGTCTTGCTCTCGCCACCTGCGCTGCGATCGCTTGGATCTCACGACGCAATACGGTTCGGTGGAGCGCTGTGAAGAGCGCACGTTGCTCGTCTGTCTGGACGAGCTGTCCGCAGCCGACGCCGGGATCACGCTGGCGGCCGTGGCCAGCTGCGTCGACGCCTTGGAGACCACAACCTGCGAAGCCGGCCTGACCCGGCCGCTGCCCGCCTGCACGTTCGCCGGCGGCAAGGCGGATGGTTCCGGCTGTCGCTACGATTCACAGTGCGCCAGCGCCTTCTGCAATCGCCCGCTCCGCAGCTGGTGTGGGACGTGTGCCACGCAGGCGAGCGCCGGCGGCGAGTGT
>WUUC01209618.1_pt1 | contig 11681 bp, 9 predicted proteins | sample 6278441 | NCBI WGS metagenome assembly WUUC01 (sample SAMN13675441, study PRJNA597444) | soil metagenome | isolation source: soil | place: USA: Washington | collected 2017-10 | reverse complement strand
GGCGGAGCAAGTCCGCCTGCGGCCCCTACGTTCGCGTTGCTCACTGCGCGCTGTCGCTTGCCCTTCTGGGGCGGCCTGCCCGTTACTTCGTCGCCGGCGTGTAGAAGCTCCGGCCGCGGACGTTTTCGTTGACCTGGAGGGGGTACTGGATCGGCGGAAACGCGCGCTGTTCGCAGTCCATTCTCTCGCACAGACGGCAGGCCGTCCCGATCGGCACCGCGGCCGCCAGGTTTTCCAGATCGACGCCGTCGGAATAGACGAGCTGCTTCGCATAACGCGCGTCGCAGCCGAGCCCGACCGAGTGTTGCGCGTGCGCCGCGTGGTAGCCGCCGGCGTTGTCGCGCACGGTGCGCGCCACGCAAAAATACGCGGTGCTGTCCGGCATCTGCGAGAGCTGCACGCGCACCATCCCCGGCGTGAAGAACGCCGCGTGAACGTTCCACCGCGGACACGCGCCGGAAAAACGCGCGAAACGCATGCCCGACGTCGAGAAACGTTTCGAGATGTTGCCCGCGATGTCGATGCGCACCATGTGAAACGGAATGCCCTCCGCGCCGGGACGCTGCATCGAGGTCAAACGGTGACAAACTTGTTCGAAGCTGGTGCGGAAGCGGTGGCCGAGCAGCTCGATGTCGTAACGTTCGGCGATCGCCGCTTCGCGAAACAGCGTGTACGGCATCAGCACCGCGCCCGCGAAGTAGTTTGCCAGCGCCACGCGGCCGAGCGCGCGCGACTCATCCGCCGTCAAAATCGGATCGGTGATGATGCGATCGAGCACCTCGCTGCAGGTGAGCAGACCGATCTGATGCGCGAGCTGAAAGTTGCGCGAACGCGGCGCGAGCACTTCCGACAGGAGCACGGTCTTCGTCAGCGGATCATAACGGCGCACCGCTCCCCGCATCGCGCCTTCACGTTCGACGCGCACCGCGATGTTGTGAGCCTCATGAAGGTACGCGACCAAACCGCGATAGATGTCGTTGAGGTCGAGCTTCGCGCGGCGGTAGATCGCTTCTGCACCCTCTTCCAGCTCGGGAAAGTAGTTCGCGTGTTTTTGGATCAGGTCGCTCACTTCTTCCGAAGGGAGCGTCGACCGCGGGAGCTCGGTGAGCATGTCGTCGGAGATCTCGCGGACCAAGCTGGTCGCCGATTCGCGCGAAGATCGGTACGCTTGGTAGAGCGAAGCGACCGCGCGGCCGAGCACCGGTGACTGCGCGGCGAGCTCGCGCACATCCTGCGCGCCCACTTCGTAGGTATCGAACATCGGATCGCCGAAGATCTCGAGGAGGTCGTCCGCGAGACTTTTCTCCTCGTCCGTTGCGAATGCGGACAGCTCCAACTTGAAAGTCTGCGCGAGCTTGATCAGCAGCGGCGCCGAGAGCGGCCGCCGGTTGTGCTCGATGAGATTGAGATACGACGGCGAGATGTCGAGCTTTTCAGCGAGCTGCACCTGCGAGAGCCGCTCCTTGCGGCGCAAATTTCGGATCTTCGCGCCGAGCTTCAGCTGCGTTTCCTTCATATTTCGAGACGGCACTGTAAACGCATTGACAACTTTACATCAAGACATTGACAGGCACGTCATGTGCTAACTGCTCGGGGCATCTTGGGATCTTGCGTAGCGCGTCACAGGTAGAAAAAGATTTTCACAAAGAAGGATGTAGATCTGACGATGGAAAGCCGCTCACCGAAAGTTCGAATGACGAGCCGCGTCGACGTGATCGCCCCGGCCCTCTCCTCCGATCACCCGTTCATCCTCAACAAAGAAGCGATGCAGCTCGTCGGCGAGCTGACGAGCGTCTTCGGTGGGCGCCGCGAACAACTGTTGCTCGCGCGAAAAGAACGCCAGCGCCGCTTCGACGCCGGAGACAAGCCCAACTTCCTCGAGAGCACCAAAGACATCCGCCTGTCCGATTGGACAGTCGCCCCACTGCTCGAGGACCTGCACCAACGCAAAGTCGAGATCACCGGGCCCGTCGAACGCAAGATGATCATCAACGCGCTCAACTCGGGCGCCGACGTGTTCATGGCAGACTTCGAGGACTCGAACGCACCGACCTGGTCGAACGTGCTCGACGGACAAGTGAACCTCTGCGACGCGGTCCGCCGCACCATCAAATTTCAAGGTGAAGGCAAGTCGTATCAACTGAACGAGAAGACCGCGACCTTGATGGTGCGCCCGCGCGGCTGGCACCTTCTCGAAAAACATGTCGAGCACGACGGCAAGCCGGTCCCCGCGTCGCTCTTCGACTTCGGCCTCTACTTTTTTCACAACGCACGCGCGCTCCTCGAACGCGGAACCGCGCCGTACTTCTATCTGCCGAAGATGGAGAGCCACCTCGAAGCGCGTTTGTGGAACGACGTCTTCAACCTCTCCGAAGATCGCCTCGGCCTCGCGCGCGGGACGATCAAAGCCACCTGTCTCATCGAAACTCTGCCCGCAGCGTTCGAGATGGACGAGATCTTGTGGGAGCTGCGTGAACACTCCGCGGGCCTCAACTGCGGCCGTTGGGATTACATTTTCAGCTCGATCAAAACGCTGAAGAACGACCCCGACTTCGTACTCCCCGATCGCGGACAAGTGGGAATGACGCAGCCGTTTTTGCGCGCGTACACGCAGCTGCTGATCAAGACCTGCCACCGCCGCGGCGCGCACGCCATGGGCGGAATGGCCGCGCAGATCCCGATCAAGAACGACCAAGCAGCGAACGACGCCGCGATGGAAAAAGTTCGCCAGGACAAGCTGCGCGAAGTGACCGACGGCCATGACGGCACCTGGGTCGCGCATCCCGCGCTGGTGGCGATCGCCCGCGAAATCTTCGAGGCGAACATGAGCTCGAAGAATCAGATCGCGACGAAGAAGCGCGAAGACGTGAACGTCACGCGCGAAGATCTTTTGCGTGTTCCGGAAGGGACGCGCACCGAAAAAGGCCTACGGATGAACATCGACGTAGGTGTCTCGTACCTCGCAGCTTGGCTGCGCGGATTGGGTTGTGTGCCGCTCCATCATCTGATGGAAGACGCGGCGACCGCCGAAATTTCGCGCACTCAAGTGTGGCAGTGGATCAAACATGGAGCGCGTCTCGACGATGGTCGCGCGATCACCAAAGAGCTCTTCCAACAGATTATGGAGAGCGAGCTTTCGAAGGGCGACCAAAACGCTGATTACGCGGAGGCGGCGCGGATGTTCGCGCAGCTGTCCACGGCGTCCACTTGCGAAGATTTTCTGACTCTCCCGGCGTACGAGCGACTGCTCGAACGCGAGAACAGTCTTTCCCCCCGATAGGAGGTTATCGTGTCCGTTGCAGTGAAAGTTCAGGATCGAGAAGTCGAATTGGCGCGCGAGCGCGAGCTGATGGCGAAACGTTTTCACGGTGTCGAGCGCCCGTACAAAGAGGCGGACGTCGATAGGCTTCGCGGCTCGTTGAAGGTGCAGTACACGCTCGCGGACGCGGGTGCGCGCCGTTTGTGGTCGCTCCTTCACAGCGAACCATACGTCCACTCGCTCGGCGCCATGACCGGCGGCCAGGCGATGCAGATGGTGCGAGCTGGCCTCAAGGCCATCTACTGCTCCGGTTGGCAGGTCGCGGCGGACGCGAACACTTCGGGCAACGTGTATCCGGATCAGAGCTTGTATCCGGCGAACAGCGTTCCCGCCTTGGTGAAGCGCATCAATCAAGCGCTGGAGCGCGCGGATCAAGTCGAACGTTCGGAGTCGGGTCAAGCGGGCCGTTATTGGTACGCGCCGATCATCGCCGACGCAGAAGCGGGATTCGGGGGACCGCTGAACGCGTTCGAGCTGATGAAAGGCATGATCGAAGCGGGCGCGGCGGGCGTGCACTTCGAGGATCAACTTTCGAGCGAGAAGAAGTGCGGACATCTCGGCGGCAAAGTGTTGGTGCCGACGGCGCAGTTCATCCGTACGTTGACCGCAGCGCGGCTCGCCGCCGACGTGATGGACGTCCCGACGGTACTGATCGCAAGGACAGATGCCGATTCGGCGCGCCTGTTGACCTCGGACATCGATCCGCGCGACCGCCCGTTCTGCACGGGACAGCGGACGCCGGAAGGGTTCTTCTACATCGAAGGCGGGATCGAGATGGCGATCGCGCGCGGTGTGGCGTTTGCGCCCTACGCCGATCTGGTGTGGTGCGAGACCTCGCATCCGGACCTCGATGAAGCGAAACGTTTCGCAGAAGGTGTGCGCTCGAAGTTCCCGGACAAGATGCTCGCCTACAATTGTTCGCCGAGCTTCAACTGGAAGAAGAAGCTCGACGAGCCGACGATCGCCAAGTTCCAGCGCGAATTGGGCGCGATGGGCTACAAGTACCAGTTTGTCACGCTGGCCGGCTTCCACGCGTTGAATCACGGCATGTTCGAGCTCGCGCGCGACTATCGCGATCAGGGCATGGCGGCGTATTCGAAGCTCCAGCAGGCGGAGTTTGCCTCCGAGGTGCACGGCTACTCGGCGACGAAACACCAGCGCGAAGTCGGCACCGGCTACTTCGACGCTGTGGCACAAGTCATCTCCGGCGGCACCGCGTCCACGCTGGCCCTCGAAGGCTCGACCGAAAAAGCTCAGTTCTAGTTCTTGGCCGTTATCGGCCGGCAAAGCCCGCCTGCGGCCCTACGTTCGCTGCGCTCTCTGCGCGCTTCGCTTGCGGGGCCCGCATGGCTTTGCTTGCTCGTAGTCCGTTAAGGCGATATCTCGCGGGTAGCTGCGATGATCGCCCCTGCCCTTCTCGCTCTCACGCTCATCGCCGCCGACGGTGATCCCGTCTCGACGTCGACCACTGTCGCCATCGCGTCCCCGGACGACAAACGCGAGCTCCCGGATTACGACGGTCGCGAACCTGTACCTTCGGACATCGGCGACGGACTGTTGTGGGTCCCGCGGGTGGTGCTCTTTCCGATGTGGCTGGTCAGCGAATTTGTGGTACGGCGCCCGCTCGGCTGGCTGATCACCACCGCCGAACGCAATCAATGGCCGACGTTGGTCCTCGACTTCTTCACTTTCGGAGAGGAGCGCACCGCGGGGATCTTTCCCACTGCGTTGGTCGACTTCGGTTTTCGTCCGAGCGTCGGCATCTACGCGTTTTGGGACAAGCTGATCGTCGAGCAAAACAGCGCGCGGATCTATGCGGCCTACGGCGGCTCCGATTGGTACTCGGTGCGCGTCAGCGATCGAATTCAGCTTCGCGACGACGGCACGCGCCTCGCGTTCACCGTCGACTTCACGCACCGCCCCGACTACCGCTTCGAAGGGATCGGCCCGCGCGTCGAAGATCTTTTGGCCAGGTATCGCAGCGATCAGCTCGAAGGAACGATCGCCTACGATTCACCGATCGGCGACGCCGGACATTTCTCCGCGTTCGCCGGCGCACACCGCGTGCGTTTTCGTTTGGGCGAAGGTGGATGTTGCGGCAACCGCGCGTTGGAAGATGTGGTCGCCGCGGGCGAGATCCAAGCTCCGCCCGGCTTTGGTGAGGATTACGCGGTGTACGAACACGGCGCCCGCATCGAAGTCGACACGCGGAGAGCTCGGCCCAGCTCCGGCTCGGGCTTGCGCCTGGAAATGTACGGCGCGCAGTCCTTCCCGTTGTCCGCCTCGCTCGAGACCCCGTGGATCGACGTCGGCGGCGCGGTCGGCGGCTTCCTCGATCTCACGGGTCACAACCGCGTCTTGTCCTTGTTCATCTCCTCAGAATTCGTCGAGGCGATCGATCATGTCGGCGAAGTGCCGTTCACCGAGCTGGTGACCGTCGGCGGCGCGAGCGCGATGCCCGGATTTCGGCCGGGAACTTTGCTCGGACAGAGCCGCATCAACGGGCAGCTCGAGTATCGCTGGCCGATCTGGGCCTTCCTCGACGGCACGCTCCACTTCGGCATGGGCAACGTCTTCGGCGAGCGCCTCGAAGACTTCCGCTGGGATCTGTTGCGCATGTCTTTTGGTCTCGGCATGCGCACGGTCGGACGGCGCGATCACGCGTTCAACTTCCTCGTCGCCGCCGGCACCGAGACCTTCGCCGACGGCGCCGACATCACCACTTTCCGTTTCACGATTGGGACGACCCGTGGATTCTAAAACACTCACTTTGGTTCTCCTGTCCTCCTGGACAGTATGTGCCTGCAGCGGCGGCGTGCGCCGTTTCCCGCTCGCCGACGTGATGTGGAAAGACATCGACACCACGCCTTTTCATGCGCCCTGCAAACCGGACAAAGACGATCCGAAAAAACAGGTATGTATGCCGGAGTCTTATGTCTCGTCCTTCGCTTGGGACGGCGCGGACAACATCGTCTTTCGGCCGGTGGCGCAGTTCTTCAAGGTGGATCCCGGTGAAGAAGCGGTGAACGTGAACGCGTTCGACGAGGTGCCGGACTCCTCGTGGTTCACCAACCGTCTCGGTGTCAAAGACATGACGGCCGCGGAGATCATCCAAGGCTCGTGCAACGAAGATGTGCTCGACCCGCTGAAGGACCCGCCCGGATCTTGGGTGATCGACCAGGGCAAGCCGAACGGCGCGAACCCCGGTTTTCGGGTGAAGGTTGCGGGCAAAGGAAAATTTTTTCTGAAAGCCGACGTGGCGAACCAACCGGAAAAAGGCACCGGCGCAGCGGCCGCGGCGGCGCGTTTTTATCACGCAGCGGGATGGTTCGCGCCGTGCGATTCGGTGGTCTACATCCGGCCCGATCTGCTGTCGTTGAAACCTGGCCTGATGGTCACCGACAACACGGGTGTCTCTCGGCCGTTCGATGACAAAGCGCTCCAAGAGCTGCTCGGCAAAGCGCAAAAGCGCGACGGCTTGGTGCGGATGGTGGCTTCGAAGTTCTTGCCGGGCATTCCGCTCGGACCGTTCACCTACGCGGGGACGCGCGACGACGATCCGAACGACATCATCCCGCATGAGGATCGCCGCGATCTGCGCGGCGCGAAAGTGATCTCCGCGTGGCTCAATCACTTCGATTCGCGGGAACAAAACTCCATGGAGACGTGGATGGCGGCGAATTCGAAAGCGCCCGACTCCTCACCGGGACACATCCAGCATTGGTATCTCGATCTCGGCGATTGTTTCGGCAGCGAGTGGGAGTGGGAAGGCATCACCCGCCGGCTCGGCTTCGCCTATTACCTCGACATTCCGTACGTGGTGGAAGACTTCCTCACGCTCGGCATCATCTCGCGCCCGTGGGATCGCAACGTGCGTTCGCCGGACGGAGAGATCTTCGCCTACTTCAACTCCAAAGACTTCGATCCGGACATGTGGCGCGGCGGATATCCGAACCCGACGTTCAATCGGATGACCGAGCTCGACGGCGCTTGGGCTGCACGCACCATCGCGCGTTTCACCAAAGAACACATCGAAGCGGCGATCAGCGTCGCCGACTTCACCAAGCCCGAGCACAGCGCGTTTTTGGTGTACCACTTGTTGGTCCGCCAAAAACGTATCCTCGAGACCTACTTCGCGAATCGGTCGCCGATCGCCGACCTGGTGGTGAAGGAGTCGCAGCTCTGTGGCGTCGACCTGGCCAAAAGGACAGGCACCTATGATCCTGCGCTTTACGCATACAGCGCCAAAGCGTGGAACGGCGTCGATCTGGTGGAGACTGCGGATCCGGCGGTGACGGCAGGAGATGCGGGCGCGGTTTGCGCTTCGCTCACCCATTTCGCGAGCGACGGAGGCGCAGCGGACGATGATGCTTCGCGCTACTTGGTCGTCGACCTGATGAACGGCGCGACGAAGGGACCGCTGCGCGCTCACCTGTACGATCTCGGCCCGGCGAAAGGTTTCCGCCTCGCGGGGATCGAGCGCCCCAAGAAGTCGAGCTCACCGAACTGATACGGCGATCGAGGTCGCGGTCTGCGTCCAGCTCAGCGTGACCTCGGGCCGTAATTTGAGCTGCACCGGCGACTGGCGTGTGGAGAACAGCGACGCGTCGTAGCTCGCGCGTTTCAGCATCGCATATGCATGAAGGTGTTGCTCCGGCGGCGCGAGCAGTCGGGTGTTGAACGCCGAATTATTGGGGGCGGCGATCTTTGTGTCGAACGCCGCACCTTCGGGCAGCTCGGCGATCGCGGCTTCCACGCGCGGTCCCCAGGTCTCGCCGTAGTGGTACGCGCTGAAGGTGAGCAACGCGCTCGAGGCCAGCACCGAAGCCCCGGCGGCGAACGGTAAAAATCGAGGCACTGTCCGTGCGAACAGGAGCGCGCCGATCCACGCCACGATCAACAAGCGCGGGCCGAGCAAAGAGATCTTGTGGCCACTGATCGAAAGATCAGCAGGGGCGACGAGGTAAATCGCGAGTAGGACGAGCGCCAACACGTCGTGCGTATCGGGTTTGGTCTTTCTGCGCGCGACCAGGGCGCAGACGAATGCGACGACGGCCAAAAGGACAGCGATCATGTCCAAGTGGCCAGGGAGATAGGCGAAGGCGTAGGCGAGCACCTTGTGTTTGATCTGAAAGCGCCACGCGGTCGTGATGTGCTCGTCGCTGGCGATCGCCGGCGCGTCCGAGGGCACCAGGGAAAAGAGCGCGGCCAACACCAGAGGAATCAACACCCGAGGCCGCGTCCGCACGAAGACCAAGGTGCCGACAGCGCCGATCGCGAAAGCGAGCGGATGAAACAACAGCGCCAGCAGGTGGAGGATCACCAGTATCCACAGCGGTTTTTTCTCCGCGAAAGCGAGCGCGGCGCACGCGGGCGGTAGACCGAAGACGAACGGCAGAAATCCGTAGGCCAACGGCCAAGACGCGATGAACAGCGGCGCGAGAAAGAGAAGTCGCGGGTCACGCCCCGGTGCGGAGGAGATCAATGCGGCCACCGCGAGCACCAGCGCGATCGCATACAAAGACAAGGCGAGGCGCGCAGCGAGCTGATCCGCGCCGAGCGCCCAGAGCAGATACGTCGTGCCGAGGTAGGGCCGCGGTGTCAGATCGACTGCGTAAAATTGATCGAGCCCCCGCGCGGGAAAATCGCGGGCGATCGCTGCGCTCGCCAGATGTTGCGGCAGATCGGTCGCGAGGATCAGCTCGCCCGACCAAAACGGCGCGATCGCCGCCGCCGTCAACAATACGAGCGCGAGCTTCACTGCGGGGTCGGCGCGAGGAAGACCGCTTTGCCCTGCGGATCGAGCAACATCACGCGCGGGCGGCCCGCATTGTCGATGCCGACTTCGACCGCGCTCTTCGCGTATTTTTCATTGATGCGGAGCGCAGCGGTGCCGTCTTGCGCGAGCTCGAGCGTCGCCGACTTCTTCGGATTTTTCATGGAAAGGGAGATCGAGCCGTCGCCGAGCAGCGCGAAACGGGCGTCGGTCACTGCGTCTTGGTGCCGAAAGATGAGCGCGGCACCGCCGTCTTTCGTCGCCTGAAGGGACGCGCGTTCTTTGCCGTTTTCATCGACGAGCAGGAACGCGCTCGCTTCGACGACCTTGGCGGTCCGATTCGGCGCTTGGCCCATGAGCAAGCCTGCGCCGAGAAGCGTAAGAGAAGCCGCAGCAGCGATGCGCATATGACGAAGCTTCTTCTCGAGTCGCTCGATTCGTTCGATGACGTCCATGATTCGCCTCTATCGCGCGCGTGCTCGGTATGCAAAGTTCGCAGAGGTGGCCGAGCGGATGTACCGCGTGCGCCTGCCCGGCGGAGAACAGCTCGGTCTCTCGGGCCCGGAAGAGATCTGCACCCTGATCGCTTCCGGGGTGATCGATCTCGACGCTGTCGCTCAAGCGGAGGGTGATCCGAGCTTTTCGCCGATCACGCAATTTCCGCGCTTCGCCAAAGCCTTCGAACAACGTTTCGGTATCGGCGGCCGTCCTGCGGGGAGTGACTCGACGCCGCATTCCTCGACGAATCGGACGCCACAGTCGCCACCACCGGCGATCGACGATCGCACTTTGCGGATCACCTCCTCGTTGGCGCCGAACGATCTTCCGCCGCCGCCGCCACCTGGTCCAAAGGACAGTATCTCTTTTCGGCAACAAGAGCTCGATGCCTGGACGCCGATCTCGCAGGCGCCGCCGGTTCCCATCGCCGGCATCGCGGACGATCTCTCCATGCCCTCGCTCGGCGCGTTGCCCGCGGAGGAGGATCCGCACACACCGATCACGCGCACCGCGCCTTCTCTCGAAGGGCTTCACTCGGGCGACATCGAGCCGCACACGCCGGTCACGCAGAGCGCGGCGGTGATCCTCGGAGATCCGGTCGACGACGGGAAAACGACGCCGAGCTTCGATCTGCCCGCAGCGATGCTCGCCGACCAGACGCCGCAAGCGAGCGACGTGTTTCCGCTCCCGAAACGTGCGATTTCGGAAGTGGTGCGGGCCATCCCGGTGCGGATCGAGCTCCGCGCGACCGTTCCACCGGCGCCGATCGACGCCCTGCCCTTGCCGGTGCGCACGCGTTCGCCGGCCCCGCTGTTGTATGCCCTGGCCGGATGGGCAGGTCTGTTCCTCGTCTTCTACGGCGCGGGGATCGCGCTCGAGCTCGGGAGCGAAGAGTCGCGGTGGATTCCCACAGGATATTATTGGGCGCGTATTCTCTTGTTGATCAGCGCGGGCATGGGCCTGTCGACGTTGTTGCTCAAAGACGATCTCGTCGGCGCTTCGCGTTTTCAGGTCTCGCTGAAGTGGACCGGCGCCGCGCTGGTGCTGGGGATCCTCGCCGGGCTCGCCTCACCTGGCCAAAAGATCGGTGCCGGCCTCCCCGTGGCGATGGCCATGGGTTTTCTGCAGGTGGTCAGTGAAGAGATCTTTTTTCGTGGCTACGTCGATCGTGCGCTCTTGCGGAGCGTGCCGGGGATCGCCGTGCCTACAGCGATCGCTGCGGTGATGTACGGAACTTTCCAGCTCACCTACGGAACTTTGTGGCTCGATCGGTCTTTGCCCGAGGTGTTATTTCACGCGTTCGTTGCCATCGTGATCGCCGGCGTGCCGCTCTCGTTCCTTCACCACAAGACGCAAGGTTTTGTGGCACCGTTCGTCTTCCACGTGGCCTTGATGGGCGTGATGTTGGCGGGAGCGCGCTGATGGTCGACTTCGTTCGGCCGAAACGTCCCGTCTCCATTTCGCTGGTCTCCGGTCGCGGGCACTACGAGTCGGTGGTCCAGGCGATTTCGCGCGCCGAGACCAGCGTGTGGATCGCCACCTCCAACTTGAAAGAGCTGCTCATCGAAGACGGCCGCCGCATCTCCAAGCGACGAGGTGTGCGGCGCTCGAATCCTTACCGTTCGGTGATCGAGGTGTTCGAAGAGCTCGCCAAACGTCGCGTTGAGCTGCGCATTTTGCACGCGAAATATCCGTCGCTCGCTTTTCGCAAAGAGCTCGACCGCCACCCGCTCCTGATCAAAGGCGGCATCGAGCTTCGCATGTGTCCGCGCGTGCACATGAAGGTGGTCATCGTCGATGGCGCGATGATGTACCTCGGCAGCGCGAACTGGACCGGCGCGGGCCTCGGCGCCAAAGGGATCGGCCGCCGCAACTTCGAGCTCGGCGTGATCACCGAAGATGAGACGATGCTCGACGACGTCCAAGGTGTCTACGAGCGGATCTGGGCCGGCAAAGAGTGCCGGGGTTGTAAGCTGCGCGCGATCTGCGACGCGCCTCTTGATCTATAGTTCTACGTCCACGGTCACGGGGACGACTTGGTATCGTTCACGGTACTACGTTCGCGTGCACGTTCAGCAGGGCACGATC
>WUUC01189397.1_pt1 | contig 11681 bp, 8 predicted proteins | sample 6278441 | NCBI WGS metagenome assembly WUUC01 (sample SAMN13675441, study PRJNA597444) | soil metagenome | isolation source: soil | place: USA: Washington | collected 2017-10 | reverse complement strand
CGGCCCGACCGGCTTCGACAAGGACGACATCCAGGTGACCGGTCGCGTGATGTCGGCGCCGAGCGCCGAAGTCTATCACCAGCTCGATCTGCGCCTCGGCTACGGCACGGAGATGTCGAACGAGACGTACACCGGCCTCACCGACGAGGATTTCGCGAGCGCGCCGCAGCGGCGCTACCTCGGCAGCTCGCTCGACCAGATGAACTGGAACCACTGGCGGATGCGCGCCACCCACCGCGTCGATCTCGGCACGCGCACGCGGCTCGAGACCGTGGCCTATCGCCACCGCTTCCATCGCGAGTGGGGCAAGGTCGACGGCTTCATCGGCCAGCGTGACTTCGCGGGCCTGCTGAACGCGCCCGACGCCGGCGCGAACGCGGTCTACTACGCGATCCTGACCGGCGAGGCTGACTCGACGAGTCCCGAGGAGCAGCTGGTCCGCGGCACCAACGATCGACGCTTCACGTCGCAAGGTGTCCAGAGCACGCTGGCGCTCGAGCGCCGGACCGGTCCGGTGTCGCATCACATCGATGCCGGCGTGCGGATCCACTTCGACCGCGCGGATCGCCGCCGGCGCGAGGATGCGTTCGACATGCTCGGCGGCGAGCTCGTGCGCTCGCTTCGGCCGACCGCGCTCGTGATCGACTCGCGTGCCGAGACCCTCGCGCTCGCCGCCTTCGTCGAGGATCGCGTGCGCTGGAAGCGGCTCGAGGTCGCGGCCGGAGCCCGGCTCGAGCTGATCGACTACCGGTTCGTCGACTGGCAGACCCTCGCGCAGCGCGACGGCACCTATCCGGTCATCATCCCCGGTGGCGGCGCCGAGTACCACCTGACCGACGAGGCGAGCGTGCTCGCCGGGGTGCACCGTGGCTTCGTGCCGGTCGCGCCGTCGGCGGCGTCGGACGTCAAGCCCGAGACCAGCGTCAACTACGAGGCAGGCGCGCGCTGGCGCGACCATCTCATCCAGGCCGACGTCATCGGCTTTTTCAGCGACTACTCGAACCTCAAGGGCTCGTGCACGCTGGCGAGCGGCTGCACCGAGATGCAGGACGGCGCCGAGTTCAACGGCGGCGCCGCGTTCGTCTACGGGGTCGAGGCGCAGGTCGGCGGCGAGGTTCCCGTCACCAAACAGCTCGCGGTCCCGGTCGCGGTCGCGTACACGCTCACCAAGTCGCGCTTCCGCCACTCGTTCTCGAGCGACTTCGCCGGCTGGGGCGACGTCATGGAAGGCGACGCGCTGCCGTACCTGCCGACGCAGCAGCTCACCGTCTCGACCGCGATCAAGCATCGCCGCTGGGAGCTCGGCGCGACCACGCGCTATCACGGCGCCTCGCGCGACGTCGCCGGTCAAGGCGAGATTCCCGAGGCCGAGCGAGCCGCGCCGGTCTTCACCATCGATCTCTCGGCACATGCGCGACTCCGCGCGTGGGCCGAGCTCTATGCCACCTGTTCCAACCTGCTCGACGAGCAGGTCATCGTGTCCCGCCGTCCGTACGGGGCGCGACCCAACCCACCGCGCATGGTCGCCGTTGGCTACAAGGCGCGGTTCTAGAGGCACCATGAAACTGATCCTGATCTCGACCCTGGCTTTGGTCGCCGCGTGCGGTGACGACGACAATACCAATCGCCCCGATGCAGGCCCGCGGCCCGACGCGGCTCCCGATGCAACGCCGGACGGGCCCTCGTATACGCCACCGACACCGTTCGCGGTGCCGCTCTCGGCCGCTGGTCCCGACCAGCTCCAATCGGTGACGGCCGGCCCGGATAACACGTTCATCGCGGCGGGCTTCGCCGCCGAGACCGTCGCCGGTGTGCGCACCGTCGTCGTCGTCAAGTTCACCACCACCGGACCAGATACGACGTTCGGCGGTGGCGATGGCATCGCGACGACCGATGTCGTGTTCGTGGGAGGCGCCGGCGAGGTCGGCGTCGGCACGCAGTCGGATGGCAAGATCATCGTCACGGCCACGACCGTCGACCCGGATGACGCCGACGACCGCGACATCGCTGTGCTGCGCTTGAACGCCGACGGCACGCCGGACGTCTCGTTCGACCTCGACGGCAAGCTCACGATCGATCTCAACACCGGGCACGACAACGGCGGCGCCACGCTCGTCGGTCGCGACGGGGCGCGCGGCGTCGCGATCGGAGCCGACAACTCCATCTTCATCCTCGGCCTGGCGCGCGGCGAAGGCACGGCGATGGGAGGCGGGCCGCGACTCGATACCGACTTCACGGTTGCCAAGCTATCCGCGCTCGGTGTCCCGGACGTGACGTTCAATGGTGATGGCAAGGCGTTCTTCGACATCACCGAGTCGGACGCGACGCCGCGCGGCATTCGCGCCCTCGCCGGCGGCACGGTCCTCGTCGGTGGCTACGCCAACTCGGAGGGCGTCGGCAGCACGCAGCCCGTCGTGTTCAAGCTCACGGCGCTCGGCGCACCCGATGCCACGTGGGCGAACGGCGTGTTCCACGAGGTCGTGCTGGCCTCGGTGACGGAGGTCTACAACCTCGCGATTCACGACACGCATGTCGTGACCGCCGGCTACGGCAAAGCCGACACGGCGGGGACCAACGACTGGGTCTCGCTGCGCTTCGATCTGGCGACCGGTGCGCGCGACCTGACGTGGGGTGGGACGACGAATGGCGCCGTGGTCGTCGATGTCTCCGGTGCGAACATCGGTGACAACTGCCGCAATGCGGTCGCCTTGCCGGGTGGCAAGACCGCGCTCGTCGGCTCGACCGGACCTGGCAACGACCCGGCGCAAGACGCCGCGTTCGCGATCCTCGATGCCAACGGCATGCTCGACTCGGCCTATGGCGACGGGGTTCATACGTTTCCCCTCGGCGCCAACGGCAACGACCAGTTCTGGGGAGGTGCGGTCTCCGGAAACGCAGTCGCGTTCGTCGGCTACAAGGGCGGCGGCATGACCCAGACCGACACGATGAACGACGACGCGTACGGGTTGATCGTTCCGCTCGAGTAGCTCCGAAACCGACCTCGCCGTGACGTCCCGCCGCCTCGCTTCAGCAGGACATCACGGCTTCCCCAACACACAAACTGTCAGATGGGAGCAGGCGCCGCCGTCTCGGCCGGCACGTTGTTCCGCGGCGAGCGCTCGAGCAGCTGCTCGAACATCGCCATCATCTCGTTGCCGAGCGCGGCGAGCTCGTCCTTCGACATCAGCTTGCGGACCTTGGGGAAGAGCATGTCCTCCTCCTCGTCGTGGGCGTGGTGCCGGATCTGTTCCTTCAGGACCGAGAGCTTGGCATCGAAGTGCTCGTCCTCGACATCGAGCGCGAGCATGTCGGCCAGCACGCGCTTGACCGAGAGATGCTCCTCGACAGACTCGACGAGCAGCTCGCGGGTCTTGTCGGCGTTCACCGCCGGATAGAAGATCTGCTCTTCGATCGTCGAGTGGGCCGCGATGTTGTCGGCGAGCTTCATGAACAGCATGGACTTCTTGCCGGCATCCTTGGCCTTCTCGATCTGGCCGATGAGGTCCTCGACCTCCTGATGCTGTTGCCGAAGCAGCTCGAGCGCGTCGATCGTGTCGTCCTTCATGTTGCGAGGTAGTGCAGCGTGCATGCCATGGCAGCTCGGAATGCGGCTGATCTCGTCCCCAACCCCGACGACAGAACGGCAGGCGACGACGCTCGAATGGTAGCGAGGCTCACGGCAAGTTGGCGAGGAACGCCGGGCGGTCGTGACTGGATGACACGCACGCCGTGTTTCTTGCGCACGCTCGCAAAACAAGCCAACACTCGCCACATGCGTTCAGCCGCGGCGGTGGCCCTCGGACCGATCCTCCTCCTCGGAGCTGCCCGTGCAGACTCGGGCGGGCTCGATGATCTCCTCGGGCCGCGCGAGATCGCGGTCGGCGAAGCCATGCGAGGTGGCGCGACCGGTGCGACCGCCATCGGCCTCAACCCGGCCGGCCTGCCGCTGAACCGAGAGCTCGTGTTCGAGGGCGGCTACGGCTACCGGGCCTCCGACTCGGCCTCGATGATCGGCGTCTCGGCCTGCGACTCGACCGTCGCCGCGCCGGGCTGCTTCTTCTACCAGTACATCGGGTCGAGCCCCGAGCTCGACGGCTCGATGGAAAGCCGGCGCACGCACGTCGGTGGCCTCGCCATCGGCCGCCAGTTCGTCCCGCGCGTCTCGGTCGGCGCGACCATCAAGTACTTCGATTACGAGTCGAGCGCGATGGACGAGGAGGACGCCAACGGCACCGCCTTCGATCTCGGCGCCACGCTCCGGCTGACCCAGATGGTGAACCTCGGCTTCTCGGGCCAGAACCTCTACACCAGCGAGAAGTCGGTGCAGTTCCCGCGCGCCGCGGGCGGCGGGGTGCAGGCCCGGCCGGTCTCGTCGCTCACGCTCAGCTTCGACATGCGCTGGAAGCTCGAGGACGAAGGCGGCATGCGCTACGGCGGCGGTGCCGAGTGGTTCTTCAGCGGCTCGAAGGGCCGGACCGGCTATCCGATCCGCGTCGGCGGCTTGCGCGACGAGGCCCTCGACTCGACGTACGTCAGCGCCGGCATCGGCATGGCGAGCATGTCGTGGGGGATCGATGTCGGCGCTCGCCGTCAGGTCAAGGGCGGCGATGACACGCTCGTCCTCGCCAGCATGCGCTTCTTCGGTCCGCGCGAGCCGGCGCCGTCGGTCGAGTGAATCGGATCAGCTGTAGCGGTAGCGACGCTCGTCGTCGCCGATGAACCGTCCGTACGGATCGCGATCGTGGGTCCCGCGGTCACGCGGATCGCGGTCGCGGCTGAAGCGACCGGCATCGTCGCGATCGTAGACGCTGCCGAAACTGCGCTCGTCGTGCTCGTAGACGCCGGCGAAGCGACGGTCGTCGCGCGAGAACTGATCGTCGCGCGCGGACCGGTCGAAGCGCCCGGACTGATCGATGTCGCGATACCCGCGGTCGCCGGCAAAGCGTCCGTCGCGGTCGTCGTCGCGATAGGAGCGGTTGTCGCCGGCATGGCGATCGTCGTGATACGAGCGGTTGTCCCCGGAACGGGCGTAGCGGTGATCGTCGCGATAGGTGTACGAGCGGTCGCTGCCGAATCGGGCGTCACGAGGGTCGTCGCGCATCGGCTGGCTGTCGCGATACGAGCGATCGCTGCCGAATCGGGCGTCACGGTCGTCGCGATATCCGCGCTCGCCACGATACGAGCCGCCGAAGCGATCGTCGCGCATCGGATGGTCGTCGCGATAGGCGCGCTCCCGGTACGAGCCGTCGCTCCCGAACCAACGATCACGATCGTCGTCACGCATCGCACGGTCGTCGCGATACGGGCGGTCGCCGCGATAGCGGTCGCTGGCCAGTCGCCCGTAGCGATCGTCGGGGCTCTCGGCTCGCGCACGCCAGTCGTGTCCCGAGCGGCTGTCGTAGTCGTAGACCGAGCGGTCCTGCTGCGAACGATCCCGATCACCGCTGCGCCGGCCATCGTCATCGAACCGATCGTCGTCTCGATCTCGTCGCATGATCATCTCCTCGTAAAGGTCCGGTCGCGCGCACGCCCCTCCCGTCACGCTGCGTGCAGGGCGCACGCCCGGGAAACCGCAGGCCGTGCTTCGAGCCGTGACCATGACGACGAGCAAACAGCAGACCACGTGCGGCGAACATGCTGGCGGGCACGTGCGATGCACCCCGCGCCCGCATGACCACCATCAGAGGACGACTCGTCGGCAGAAACATCCCCACGAGCGAGCGCATCGCGAGCGGCCTCGTGGGTGGCGCGATGATTGCGCTCGGGGCGTTCCGAGCCAGGCGCCGCTCGGTCGCCGGGGCCGCAATCGCTGCGCTCGGCGGTGCACTTGTCACGCGCGCGATCGTGGGCCGCAGCAAGCTCTACCGGATGCGTGCACTGCGCAAGGGAATCCAGGTCCGGCGCGCGATCACGATCCAGGCCTCGCCGGCGGAGATCTACGAGATCTGGCGCGACCTGCCGAGCCTGCCGCGGTTCCTCCAGCACGTGAAGTCGGTGACGATGGAGAGCCCGACGATCTCGCGCTGGGTGATCGAGGAAGGGCCGAAGGAGCTCGTCTGGCGTGCCGAGATCGTCGAGGACACGCCGGGCCAGCGGTTGCGCTGGCGATCGCTCCCGGGTGGCGACATCTCGCATGACGGCGCGATCGAGCTCCGCGAGGCAACCGGGGATCGCGGCACCGTCGTCGAGGTCAAGCTTCACTACTTCCCGCCCGGTGGGCTGATCGTGGCGGCCGCGCTGCACGGATTCTTGCGCAAGCTGACGCAGGTGCAGATCGGGAAGGACCTCGCGCGGCTGCGCCAGCTCGTCGAGACCGGCGAGATCGCGACCGGCGCGCGCCGGCTCGACGACCTCGATGCCGATGAACCGATCACGACCGCGGAGGCGCTCGGGAGGCCGATGCCCGCACCCGAGGTGACCGCCGAGTCCTCGCGCTACGAGGGAGGTACGCGATGAAGGCCGTGATCTGGAATGGCCGGCAAGATGTGCGCGTCGAGCGCGTGCCCGATCCCACCATCGTCAATCCGCACGATGCGCTGGTGCGCGTGACGGCCACGGCGATCTGCGGTTCGGATCTGCACCTCTATAACGGCTACATCCCGGGCATGAAGCCGGGCGACATCATGGGCCACGAGTTCATGGGCGAGATCGTCGCGACCGGCAGCGCGTGCGAGCAGGTCACCATCGGCGATCGCGTGATCGTGATGTGTGGCATCTCGTGTGGCCGGTGCTGGTTCTGCAAGCACGAGCTGTACTCGGCGTGCGACAACACGAACCCGTCGGGCAGCCAGGCGGCGCTCGAGATCGCGTACGGCCATGCCGGTGGCGCGCTGTTCGGCTATTCGCATCTGATGGGCGGCTACGCCGGTGGGCAGGCCGAATTCGTGCGCGTGCCGTTCGCCGACGTCGGCTGCGTGAAGGTTCCGTCGCAGCTGACCGACGAGCAGCTGCTGTTCCTCACCGACATCTTCCCGACCGGGTGGATGGCCGCCGAGAACTGCAAGATCCAGCCGGGCGACACGATCGCCGTGTTCGGCTGCGGCCCGGTCGGGCAGTTCGCGATCAAGAGCGCGTTGATGCAGGGAGCCGAGCGCGTGATCGCGATCGACTCGGTCGTCGAACGCCTGAAGATGGCGGCGGACCAGGGCGCGCTGATCCTGAACGAGCACGATGGCGACTTGCTGGCGCGGATCGAGGAGCTGACCGGCGGACGCGGTCCGGATGCGGTCATCGATGCCGTCGGGCTCGAGGCCCACGGGATGGGAATCGCCGGCGCGTACGACAAGGTCAAGCAGGCGATGCGGCTCGAGACCGATCGGCCGACCGCGCTGCGAAACGCGATCATGTGCTGCCGCAAGGGCGGCATCGTCTCGATCCCGGGCGTCTATGGCGGGCTGGTCGACAAGTTCCCGCTCGGCGCCGCGTTCGGCAAGGGGCTGACCCTGACGATGGGGCAGACCCACTTCCACCGCTACGCCAAGCCGCTGCTCGAGCGCGTGAAGAGCGGCGAGGTCGACCCGTCCTTCGTGATCACCGACCGCATCACGCTCGACGAGATTCCCGCCGCGTACTCCCGCTTCAACGGCAAGGAGGCCGGCTGCATCAAGGTGGTCGCGCGGCCTTGAGCTTGCAGACCAAGCCCGCCATGTGGATGGTGCTCCAGCGGATGATGGCCGGCGTCGGCCGCGCGTTCCGCGCAATTGGCGAGCGGCCGCGCAGAGTTCTGCGCCGACGCCAGCCGGAGCCGAAGCCGCACTAGCAGGCTCGGTCCGCGCGGCAGCGCACGCTGCGCGCGGATGACGCACCCGACGAACACCATGGCAGTCACCTCACGAGCAGAAGCAACCATCCCGACCGGGCTCCCGGTCGGGTCGGTCCCCTGGGGAACGCACCTCTGCCAGCTCTACCGGACGCCCCAGGACCTGGTGGAGCTCTTGGCCCCGTTCTTCGCCGCCGGGCTCGCTTCGAACGAGCGATGCCTGTGGGTGACCGGGCCGCAGCTTTCGGTCGACGAGGCACGCGCCGCGCTGGCGCCCCTGGTTCCCGACCTCGACGCCTGTCTGGCGTCGGGACAGCTCGAGCTCGTGGCCACGATCGATCGGGGATTCGAGCTCGACCGCGTGATCGCGTCGTGGGTCGACCGCGCCGAGCGCGCCGTCGCCGCCGGCTACGAAGGACTCCGCATCACCGGCGCGACGTGGTTCGACGATTACGAGCACCAGGTCCAGCAGGGCCTGCGCAACCACAAGCTACTCGCGGTGTGCTGCTACGCGCTCGATCATTGCGGCGCCGATCAGCTCACCGATCTGCTGCGCGTCCACAAGCACGCGCTCATCAGGAGCGGCGGGAAGTGGGAGCAGATCACGTCGGCGACCGCCGCGCTCGCACTCGTTGCCCCACCGGTCACGCAGAGTCGCGTCTCGAATGTTCACAGCGTCGAGTTCTTCGAGCGCACGGGCTTCCCGGCCGCGGGCATCGCGCGCCGGATCGCGGACGCGCTCGAAGCTGGCCACGGCGGCGGCGCCCTCGCCGATGCCGAGCACCTCGCCGCGATCCGTGCGGCACTCGGCGAGCTGGTCGACGTCGACGCGCGACTCGCCACCGGCCAGCTCGCGTTCGTCGACGCCCGTGCGGTTCACGCCGCGCTGGTCGCCGCGAACGGATCGCTCGAGCCGCTCGAGCGGATGGTCGCGACGCCGGTCCGCGCGCTCGCGCAGCAGTTTGGCCGCGTGCGGTTCTACGGCGAGCTGGTCGACATCTACTGCCAGGAAGGCGATCGGCCGGGCGCGATCGAGCTCGAGCGCTGGTGGAATCGCCAGCTCGAGACCGCGCCGATCGAGCTGCACTGCGGCTACACGATCGACTCGTTCGACGATCCGGACAGCCTCCACGCGTTCCGTCATGTCTGCGAGGAGCACGCGACGGTCGTGCCGGCAGCGTCCGCCACCAACGGCGATGGCCGGCTCGCCGCCGAGCTCCATCAGGTGTCGACGGTGCTCGAGTCGGAGACCGCGCGCCGCTCTGCCTTCGCGTCCGCGTACGAGGGCTCCCGGATCGCCGAGCTGGCGACCCGCGAACATCTCGTGACCTTGCAGCGCGTGACCTCGGCGCTGTGCGAGGCGGCCACCTATGCCGAGCTGGCGCAGGTCGTGGCAATCGAGTGGCCGCGCGTGCTCGGCGCGACGAAGCTCGCGCTCGCGATCGGCTCCGAGCTGGTCCTCGTTCGCGGCATCACCACGCCCGACGATCCACCGGCGGTCGTGCGCGATCTCGAGAGGCGCGCGGCGTCGTGGGGCCCGGCCGACGGGAGTCTCTGGATCCCGGCCGAGACCATCGCCGTGAAGCCGTTGACCTCGAGCCGTGGCACTCGCATCGCGACGCTGGTGCTTGGCTTCGAGGACGCCGGCCCGGTCGGCGCGGCGCGTGCGCTCGCCGATGACCTCGCGCGCCAGCTCGCGATCGCGATCGACCGCGCCCGCTCGTACGAGGAAGCCGATCGCCAGCGCGAGCGTGCCGAGACGGCGAATGCCGCCAAGGACAACTTCCTCGCGATGCTCGGTCACGAGCTCCGTAACCCGCTGTCTCCGATCCTCACCGCGACCCAGCTGATGCGACTCCGCGCTCCCGACTCGCTGGTCAAGGAACGCCAGATCGTCGAGCGCAACGTCGCGCACATGATCCGGATCGTCGACGACCTGCTCGACGTCTCGCGCATCGCTGGCGGCAAGGTGCAGATCACCCGCTCGACGATCGACCTCTCCGAGATCGTGGCCCAGGCAGTCGAGCGCACGAGTGGTCTGCTCGAAGAGCGTGCGCACCGCCTCGAGGTCGAGGTCCCGCCGGGGCTGACGCTGCTTGCCGATCCTGCGCGCCTGGTGCAGGTCATCGCCAACTTGATCGGGAACGCGGCCAAGTACACGAAGTCCGCCGGTACGATCGCGATCAAGGCCGAGCGCGCCAGCGAGACCGTGCAGCTGTCCGTGATCGACAACGGAGTCGGGATCGCGCCGGAGCTGCTGGCGCGCGTGTTCGAGCTGTTCGTGCAGGGCCCTCAGGGCGTGGATCGCGCAAAGGGCGGGCTCGGGCTCGGGCTGCCGATCGCGCGCAAGATCATCGAGCTGCATGGTGGGACGATCCGTGCGGCCAGCGCCGGACCTGGTCAGGGCAGCCAGTTCACGATCACCCTGCCGATCCGTGCGGCGAAGCCGGTTGGCGAGCCGAAGGTCTCGTCCGGCAACGCCAGGCGGATCCTCGTCGTCGATGACAACGAGGATGCCGCGTGGCTCCTCGCCGAGGGCTTGCGGATCGCTGGCCACGACGTGCGGGTCAGCCACGACGGGCTGCAGGCCCTCGAGGTGGCGCGTGCATTTCTGCCGCAGATCGCATTCCTCGACGTCGGGCTCCCCGGACTCGATGGCTACGGCTTGTGCCGCGAGCTCCTCGAGCTCTCGGTGCGCCCGAAGGTCGTCGCGGTCACGGGTTACGGCCAGGCCACCGATCGCGATCGTTCCCGCGCGGCGGGCTTCGATCTGCACTTCGTGAAGCCGGTGAGCTTGCGCGAGATGCAGGGCGCCATCGAAGCCTTCAAGTGATCACGTGGTACGTGCGGTGCAGTGATCACCGAGAGTGAACGGCCTCGCCCATGATCTCGCGGTACACCCCGTGCGACCACGCTCGGCGAGCGCCCGTGCTCTGACGCGAGGTGATCGATGATCGAGCTCACGACTGTCGCTACCATCCGGGCGTTCCGAACCCACGATGAAGAGGATGACGTGCTCGCCGGCCTGCTCGCGCCGCGCAAGAGCCTGCCGTGCCGGCTGCTCTACGATCCGACGGGCGCCGAGCTGTTCGCGAAGATCGCGGCCCTCGACGCCTACTACCCCGGGCGCGCCGAGACCGAGCTGTTCGACGATCATCTCGCGGCCATCGCGCAGCAGATCGGACCGGAGGCGCGGATCATCGAGCCCGGCGCCGGCGACGGCACCAAGCCGCGCAAGCTGCTCGGTGCACTCGAGCGGCCATCGAGCTACGTCGCGATCGACGTCGCGCACGATCAGCTCCAGCGCACCGCAGGCCGCCTGCGAGCCGACCTGCCCGAGCTCGAGGTCCAGACGCTGACCGCCGATTACACGCAACCGTTCGATCTGCCGGTCTCGCAACACAAGTGGCGCTGCACCACGGTGTTCTTTCCCGGCTCGACGATCGGCAACTTCGAGCCGGGCGAGGCGCGCGCGTTCCTCGCGATGCTCGGCCGGATCGCCGGTGATTGCCGCATGCTGCTGCTCGGCGCCGATTCGACGCGCGAGCCAGCGCAGCTCCAGCGCGCGTACGACGACGAGGCCGGTGTGACCGCGGCGTTCAACAAGAACGTGCTCGAGCACGTCAACCGCACGCACGGCGCGACGTTCGATCCCGAATCGTTCGAGCACCGCGCGGTGTGGAACGCAGCGGCCTCGCGCGTCGAGATGCATCTCGTCAGCAAGGGTCGCCAGCTGGTGCGCGTCGCCGATCGCGTGATCAAGCTCGCGCCCGGCGAACCGATCGTGACCGAGCATTGCTACAAGCACTCGCCCGAAGCGATGCAGGCCTTGCTCGGTGCCGCCGGCTGGCGCACGCGTCGCGTGTTCACGGGCTCGCGCCACCCGTACCGGCTGTGGCTGTGCGAACCGATGTAGAGTTTG
>WUUC01177796.1_pt1 | contig 11681 bp, 6 predicted proteins | sample 6278441 | NCBI WGS metagenome assembly WUUC01 (sample SAMN13675441, study PRJNA597444) | soil metagenome | isolation source: soil | place: USA: Washington | collected 2017-10 | reverse complement strand
CCGACAAACTCCTTATACGCTCTGCCACCTTCATCACGGCTCTCGAAATTCGCCTATCCTCTTTCTCCCAGTTAATCCGTGGGGCACGACCGCGGCGAGATGCTGAAGGCAAAGGCAGGTGGGACTCGAACCACACGCTGTCATACCTTCGGAGCCATCTGTGTAGAGAACTGGCTATCTCAGAGAGTTCATAGCGACTTGCTTTAGGATTTGCCTCAAGGACGGCGAGCCACTCCCGCCGACGAGACTCAACTGCGTCCTTCACCTGTGGGCGTTTGGATTGATAACAAGTGTCCTGATTCTTACCAGCCCGTTTACGCGTACACTCTCTCGGATAGTTAAGACCGAGTCGTAGCGCATGTCGTATCGCTGTTGTGTCAGTGACTCCCAATCTGTGCGCAATCTGCCAAGTCTTTAGGTTCTTGTCAGCCCATAGCTTTCGTAGAGAAGTCTCCCAGACGTGGCCGTAATCTCGTACGCTGCCCAACTTACGATTGCTAAGTTCACGATTGTCTGGCTCTGGCATCGTATAAATGAACCCGCACGCGCAACGAAATACACCTAAAGGCTGGCCGTGTTTCTCAGGTGCGTTATTAGGGATGATCTGACATTCGGTAACACACGCCTGACCATAATGATCCGAAACCTTGTTAAAGCAGGGCCAGGGGCCATTGCCAAAAGGCTTATATTCTTTGAATGACGTGAAGACTTGTTCGACCGTGTTGCCCAAAAAGGAAATGAGCAGCAAGTGACGTAAAGGGTGTTGCACAATCAGTGCTCGACTCTTCTTGCACATGCGCTGTAGCCAACAACAGAGCCGATTACTCACGGAGCAGTTGAGTCGTGTGAGTAGCCCAGGTGAGTAAAAATTCTCGAATTGGTCGAGCAGTCTCGACAGTCTAACTTGACCGCTGTAGATGACGTAATCGCGCTCTAACATTAGGTTGTTATAGCGATGATGCAAGGCCCGCAGCTCGGGATTGTCACCATGCCAGCCGAGCAGCCATTCGGCATCTTGGGCTAGCCTGAGGAGGGTGGAGTGCTCAATGTTTGATAAATCCAACGGACGCGGTGCAACTGTGATTATAGATCGTTCGGCTGAAACAAATTGCCCGTAGCCGGTTCGCCAGCGAGCATTGCTCTGTTCCAGAAAAACCGAATGGCGCGGGCAAACATCAATGCCTGTGAGCTGATGGGCGCGATGCCAATACGCCTCTCCTAAAGAGCGGCGGTCATCTTCCACGCATACGGGGCAAAATCGTAGCCACGCAGGTAGCCCGACGCGGCTGGAATGGACGGCTAAACTTCCCCGGATGTGGTTGTCGCTGTTCCCCCGCATGGAGTTGCGAAGGCGGCGCACTCGATCGGCGGGGAGGAACGGAGAGTAGAAAGGAAATAGCGTATGCCGGTCGATCAACCCCTCGGCAGAGTATCGGTGACCGGGAGGCAGCACGCTGATGAGAAAGTCGAGCCTATTCGGTAGGTCGACCGCCGCCGCTATGTGCTCATTACCGAATAATCTCTCTATCGCCGTAGAGGTTCTCGGGAAGTGCATGCGATCGTTGAAACGTGCACCGACGCTGTAGAGTAGTTCGTCAGGGTAGGGGTCGGGGAAGCAGCCGATCATGTAATTGTATTATCTTTAGAGGAATTCGCTGGCCGCTTGAATGTAGCTGGCCTCTTTGAGGGCTTGGTAAGCGTCGAGGGGAGAGGGAGTGCCCCTATCACCAAGGACGACACCGCGTAAATCTTTAGGTTCGTAATTGACGATGCCTTGCCTTTTTTTCTTCGAAGAAGACTTAACTGCCTTAGCCATACGCGGGTTGATGCTGTCCCTGCCGCTGGCTGTTTTCCGTGTTGAGGATTGACGCCGAACAGAGCCATCCGTAGTACTTTTTGCTCCCGCCCGTGATGGCGTTTTTTGAGAGCTAGGTGGATCAATGGGAGCCGTCTTCTGTTCATCTCGGCCGTCACCCGGTGGCTGTGAATGAATCGGCTGGATGGCTGGGGGAAGCACATCTTCCAGCATTGGAAGTGGAGAGATGTCTCCCGACTTCAAGGTTTCCAGAATGCGGTTTACGAGACGGAAATCATCCCTGTAAGCTGAGCGTATCAGGTCGGCGGTAATCTCCTCTTGGCCCGTTTCTATGGCCCGCACCTGCGCCGCTAGGTATATCCTGATGGCAAGGTCTGTGATTCCGTAAGATACTTCGTACAACGACTCGCTTAGCTCATTAGTTAACGGACACGCTTTCTTTACGTATTGGAGGTCCCACAATTGCTCCAAGAATGTCGTCCAGTCCTCGTCTCCGTCGGCGGGCTTCTTTTTGTTAGGTAATTCGGCGTAGGACATCCTGTCCCACACCAGATCGCCCTGACCGGAACCGCGTCGTGCCAATCGAAACTCGCTGGAAATGATTGGTATTGCTTTGTAGGTGCCGATCAAGATTACGGGCAGGCCGATGGTATTTATAAGCTTGACGAAGAAGTTCAGTACCTGTGCGGCGCCGCCACTCTTCGCAACGCTCAAGTCCTGAATCTCGTCTATGACGAGAACACCGAGATGGTGCTCGGCGGCCACAATGGCCATGAATATGGTGAGTTCGTGTATGTTACAACCCTTCTTCGCATAGTCCTTGGTGTAATTGGTTCCCAGAAGATCATCCATTACCTCGAAGAACTCTACGCAGAGCGCCTTAAGCGACCCGTCTTTAGGGCACTCCAGCTTGAGCCACACAACTTGAAGGGCGGTGAAGTTACGACCCTTGAAACGATTATGCAGAATGACTTGGTCGTAAAGTGATAAGACGCTCCTTACACCAGTGCTCTTGCCGACACCGCTCATTCCAACCACCGAGAAGCCGGAAGCCGTAGGCTCATACCTAGTGCCGAGCGTACGTCCATCTTGAAAACAGGCGAGCCTCTCCCTAAGGTTTCCTCGATAGATAGGGTCAAGTGGATTGCGCGCCAAATACCCATCTCTGATCATGCGCGAGACCATGCCTTCCAGCCTGAGGTGGATAGGAAGGGGCTGAAAGAAGTGGAGAAGGTCCATTGCTGCGTGTGTTCGCAGGTGTGGTGGCAGCCTACGTGGGTCGCGTTTGTATTCCGGGAACCGCTGCATGGCTGTGGTAGCTTGCACGCTGGTGTTGATGCGGGGCATCGCCAGAATACATGGGTTGCCATCAAACTTGGGGAGTTCGGGGCGGATATATACCGCCTCGACAACCCTCCCCTTGCCGACGAACACTGAGCGGCCTCTGTCGTTATCGCTTCCCACGTCTCTTAGCCTCCTCGCGTGCTTGACGAATCATGCCGTAGGGGCGTGCCGGAGGAACGTAGCCGGCCGAAGATTTGGCACTATTGATAGGAATCACTTGTGCAGGTTTATCCGAAGTGCTATTTCGGCCCGTTCCATCAAATCCGTGTTTACGTTCGTAAAGCTTGAGTGCGCGCCGATTTTCCGAGATTCCTCTGGTGTGAGCAGTATTACTGCGTTTATCTCCTGCAAGAGCCAATTTGTTCATCTCCATGGCCTCGGAGATTATGCTCGTAATCTCAGCGTGTACTTTTGCAGCTGTCTGTAAGTGATCAGGCTCAGCAGCTTTGGCGGCCTTCTTCTTTAGGGCGAAGTATTCCAGCACTTCGTACCAATCGCTTCCCTTGAATCTCTCGTCAGCCGAGGTTAAGACACACGCTTCAAAACGTCCCTTTCCTAAGCGCAGGTAGATCCGATCCACCGAAGACTCATATACGATATCTACCCTTTTGGAACGTTTACCTTTTAGCCTAAGAAACCACTGTTCCTGCATCGCTCGCTCACAGGTGTAGTGAATGCCCTTGAAACGTATGCCATCAGAAGTTGCCGTGGCCTTGTCTCTTGGGAGTAGCTTGATGCGAAGAGATTCAACATCATCCTCCGAACGCAACATTCCGGTTAGATTCTGCATACCCCAGTTCCACATTTTGAGTGGTATAGGCTCAACCTCATCCGCAATCATTGGTAGGCTCATACGGTAGTCTTCTATACGACGGGAAGTGTTGTAATGCAGGATGCATTCGATCATGAGCCTTCTAAATTGGTTAAGATCAAGTGTTGCGTCTAGGCGATAATCCTTGCCTCTACGTTTGCGTGTCGCGCGCACGGCACCAGGCACCCATTCAATTGCTAATCCCTTTATGATATGGAACCTGCTCTCGACAATACCTTTTAAGTCTGGCCTCGCTGTTGGAGCATTAGCTACTCTGATTCCTAATGAATCGACGAGAGAATTGGCGTTATAACCTGCGATTTCACCATTGTCCGCAACGAGCGCCTCACACCTGCCTTTAGCCGGCCATAGTTTCGCAGTTATCTCAATACCGAATTGCTTACAGAATGCGACCTTATCGAAGAAGGCATTTTCAAGGGCCAACTTAGCACCCGCCCAACTGGGACCTTCAAGCGTTACCGCGAAGCCGACAATCATTCTGCTGAATACATCAACGACGATATAGATAATGGGGCGGCCAATAATCAGCTTTCTATTCAGATAGGAGCGAAGATAAATGTCACCTACGGAAGCATCAATTTGATAGATGGCCCCGGGGCCGTGGGCAGTAAGTGTCTCATCGCCCAAGGTAGGGCGGTGATTACTCTCGAACCCTTTTTCACCTTCGACTGATATGATCTCCGACTTTTGGTTCCGGTTTTTATAGTAGTAATTTTTAAATTGATTAAGGGATGGGTACTGGTCAGCGGGAGGAATGATCGGTACAAGAATGCCGTCCGCAAGCTCGTCGTACCCAACATTAAAATACTTGGCTACTGTTAGCTCCCAGATTTTGGGAAGCTTTTTAGCTATGCCGGTCTCTTTAAAATCTTTTAAGCCGAGTCGGAATTTGTCTTTATCCTCGGGGGTGACATTTCGTCCGCCATCACTTGGACGTCCACGCTTGTTGCCATGATCTTTACGGTCTTTTGTCTGTCCACACCTGAAGTATTCGGGTAGAGTGGCAGCTGGAACACAACCGCATTGCCAATAACGGCGTAAGAGTAGGTATATTTGAGTCTTCCCGGTGCCGGCCTGTTTACTTAGCTCGGCCACCTTACGCCCGCGGAAACGTCTGTCGAAAATTCGCGGCACATTCATCTCAACAAGAGGGGCAATCAAAGCATAATTCTTTTTCGCGCGCTCACTATGTTTCTTTAGATAATTATCATCGGGTAAAAGTTTGGCCTGAAATTTATTAAGCTTTTGAATTGGATGAAGACTACCTGTGTTTATACCTTCTTCCGTGTCCTCACAGGATCGGTAGGACGGCAATGCATTTTTTGAAGCAATGTCGATGACCCACATTCCAATGCTATCGATCCATAACACTCGTTCTATTTGTGGCGTACCTTCACTTAATCGCCACTCAAACAAGTCGTTTCTTTGAATTAGCACGGCCAGCTCCTTTCTTACTTTTGAGGTCAATGACTGAATTGTCGATGAGTTCGATCCGTTCGAGTGGGTGAATCGTTTTGGTCATGTCCACACACCATTGACGGCTTGCAATCAGATGGCGAGCAACCGCTAGACTCTGGCCGGACTCCAGTCCCAGTTGTTTATCGCAAGCCTGCGCGATGTTGCCAAGGCACTTGTCGGTGGTACTAGCAAGCAACCGCGTCAAAGGGATTGCGATGCGCCGGACATCATCTTCAGTTAGCGGTTCGAGTGATGATACGGGCAGAAATTTATGGACCCACCGCAAACTTCCTACGAGTTGCATATCAATGTCGCGCTCGGTAACTATTGCCCAATGAACGCCAAGAGATAGCCAGTAACGGCGTTCTATCTCAAACTTCTCAATGGTCCGCTTAGTCAAATCCTTAGAGAGTTTTATGGTGCGTGCTTTTCTTGATGTGCCAATTGACTCAGGGTATAAAATCAAGAAGTCGGTGGTCATCACGATTGGCTCTCGCGTCATTGTGTCGATTGGGTGACGTATCCCACATTGCTGTGCAATCTCAAGAGTTCTTTCGATTGGTAAAAGTGGGAACTGTTCTCGGAAGTCGGTGACACTCTTTGAGTGATCTAAAATGTAGTGGTAATAAAGCTCGGGATTGCTGAAGTAATCATGCTGCCTGCCGGTTTTCCATCCTATCTCGCGGTTGCGCCAACCACGAGACGGAAAATCTTGTACATGAATCATCGGTTGATAATTGCTGCCTTCGCCTGAGCCATATCCTTTAGCCAGATATCTTGGTAGATCATTGACAGTTATGCCTTTACTTCTCCTAAACATTCTGACTTCCTCCAATTAACGGGATTTGTTGTACAGGAATGCTCTTCCTACCCAGTTATGCTGAAATAGTGATTCTCAAGCGTCACGCTATCTCAGTTCAACAGGCGAGCGCGTACAATATTCAATCTAATTGAAAATTACAATGAAAAGAATTGAAAAGAAGAGTAAAAATGGTTCGCCTTTTGTCGGCCAAAAAATCCGGGCTGCACGTAAAGTAACTGCCCTGACTCTAGACGCTGTAGGCCGGAGGATTGGCGTTAGCATACAAGCGCTATCCGCTATTGAGAGAGGTGTTGCTAATCCATCTAAGCAAACCCTAATAAATTTAGCTAAGGTGCTTGAGGATGACTTTGGGGAGCATTGGTTAAGGGAGTTTGTCCCGAGCCGACATGATGAATCGTTATCTAACGAACGTACTGAGGTTGAGGCTGCGCCGGGCTTCTCACCGCCCCCACTGGATGAGCTAATTTTACAGTGGGCAATGGAGGCACAAGAGGCTTCTAAGCTACCACGACCGGTCAAGCTATTTAATCAGAAGTCAGCGTTGGTCCCAATTCATCATGAGATTATTAATGGAACAACACTTATTGCCTACGAAGGAGGTGATAAGGCAGGCATTCCTTATCATCTGGTTCGGTCGCTCGAAAAAACTAGATGCATTCGAGTTTGTGAGGAGCCAATCCGTGATGCCTTTATCAGTGCTGGGGACGTAGTCGTTTTACATGAAAAATCCTTACCCGAGGAAGGCAAAATTGTGCTTGCCCTACTCGACAAGCAGGTAGTGGTTAGACGGTGGGAATTAATTGGTCGCAAGGTCAAGTTGAGTCCCTTGGATTCTAAATACGAACCACTTATAGTGACACGTAACAAAGTTGAATTTATAGGTGAGCTTATGGGTGTCCTTCGATTTATTTGTTACATCACACATCCAACTTGGAGCTTGTAGCTGTTATGCCAGCGTAGACAACCAAAACGCTACTACTGTTTGAATCTTTACTTTGGACGATTAACCATTGGTTTCAGGATAAACACTTCGCAGTTGACTGATCTATGGTGCTTACTGCTTCTCTCGTTCAATCCTAAATTTCTCCAAGTCGGATTTCCTCACTAGCTTAACTCTGTGATCGAGCGGATCGCGCTCATGCGGAATAACCCCAGTATTGACTAGGCTGGTTAATTTAGCGTGACTTACCCCAAGATATTTGTGCGCAAGGGATATCTTCATCCTATCCGGCCAATTTTCTGTCTGCACCCGACGGCCTGAACTTTGACGATTATGGTTGCTGCTCATATTTATTGGAGTAAAGGTGCCTGCTGTATTCGCTATGAAAAAACCACCATGTATAAACCGCTATAGGTGGACAATAAAATAGCAGCGGGATGCAGGAACATAGTGCTAATTTTCTACCCCACAATTTTCTTCTATGGATACCGAGAACCGTCGCCCAGAGTAATAGCACAATTAAAATAAAAGCTGCTGTGACGGTGGTGGCGATCAGTATCTGATCGTCTCTTTTAGGTGATGGGGTGGCGCTAACGTTATTGGCAATTATCCAAGGTGAGGCGCAGAGGAGTAGCGTCGGGAAGATTGCGACCAGCATGAATAGGATGGTGATCGTTTTGTTGTGATCTGTAGGGGACATCAGCGATCTCCTAACGGGATTATTTCGCACCAAGAAGTTGAAGGTGAACCTGCAGGAATCTTGATAACAAACCTATCTGTATGCCTGTGCCTTATTCCAAAAGTAGGTGACTAATCCTCATATGCTTTGGTATCTTACGCGCGGAATATCTTTGACAATTTCCTCTAACCCATGGGTGAAAAGACTCAACTGATAGCTGGATGACGGGAGCTGCCGTGAAGCCTTATAGGCTTGAATACACGGCAGACTTCATCGACATCAAAAGCTTACCTCTAACTAGGCAGAGTTTCAACCTAGTTAGAGATAGAGGCAGAGGTAAAGTAGGCGCAGTTTCCCTGTCAGGAGGTAAATCCTGATGGGAAATGTCAGAGGTAAGCGCAAACGCCCCCGCCCGCTACGGCTTCACGAGAAGTTGCGACAAATAAGGCAAGCTTACAACGTATCGCAAGCCGAGATGGTTAGGCGCTTGGGTTTAACAGAGGAATTAAATCCATCTGATATAAGTGCTTTCGAGCGCGACCCAAAGAACAAATGGTCACGAGAGCCGGCCTTACCCCATCTACTCCGTTACGCGAGAGTGGCTGGTATGGCAGTCGAAATACTCATTGACGATGCGCTAGATCTGCCAAGACGACTAGCATCAGATCCTATGCATGGTGTGGTTACGCAAGTGTCGGAGAAACCAAGAAAAGGGCCAGCCGCTAAGAGCAAGCGCAGATAGCTGCGCTGATGAATTCCCATGCGTAGATTGATGCTTCGTTAACTCTCCGATGTGCGTAGCCTATAAAGTTAGCTAGGTGAAGTTCGCATAATATCTCATGGAGTATTACCCCTCATTCGGTTTCTTCTTTGTTTGATACCTGCATGTTACGGGAAATATATAATTGGACGAGATTCTGGTGCCCGCCTACTGGTAAGCTCATCATTACAGACGACGGCTACCTAGCTGATCCCAGCTTTTACAATCCGGAAGTCGTGACTTTTGAATCGCTCATGGAAGTGCCATGTTTGGCGTTATTAGGGGAGCCAGGTATGGGCAAATCCAGTGCGATGAGAAGTGAACGAATGCGGCTTGACGAAAGAATTCATGGGGTTGGAGGTCAGACCCTGTGGTTTGATCTGCGATCTTACTCAAGCGAAGATCGGCTAGCACGAAATCTCTTCCAACATCGGCAACTACTTGAGTGGAAGCAGGGCTCGCACCACCTACACTTATTTCTAGACAGCTTGGACGAGGGGCTTTTGAGGATCGAGACCTTAGCCGCTCTTCTAGTGGAAGAATTTGATAAGTGTGATGCCAAAAGGCTGTCGGTTCGTATTGCTTGCAGGACAGTGGAATGGCAAGGCATTCAAGGAATCTTAGAAGACGGCCTGCGTCGGCACTGGGGCAAAGACTCTTTAAAGATTTACGAGCTAACGCCCCTACGTCGCGCTGAAGTGGCTGAAGCTGCGAGCGTTGAAGACTTCGAGGCTGAGGCATTCCTGCGGGAAGTTTCGGATAGAGAGGCCGGCCCATTAGCAGCAAAGCCAGTCACGCTACGTCATCTGTTACGTATATACAAAGACAGAGGACAACTGCCGCGTACACAACAAGAGCTTTACTTCGATGGATGTCGATTATTATGTGAGGAGACAAACCCCAGTTACACGAGCACGCGTCTGAGGGATGAATTTACTGCGGAGCAGCGTATGGCAGTAGCCGGACGTATAGCTGTATGCAGCGTATTCGCTAATCGCTCTGCTGTTTGGGCGGAAAACGACACGAGAGACGCCAACCCTGAAGATGTAACATTTAAAGAATTGCGCGGCGGGTACGAATTGGTTGGCAGTGAGCAGTTAGCCGTAACCCATGTTGAAGTTCGAGAGGCACTAAATACCGGTCTGTTCTCATCACGCGGCTCCCCGCGTATGGGATGGGCCCACCAGACGTACGCTGAATTCCTAGCTGCCTGGTATCTCACGCAGCATCAGGTCAGCACCTCTCAGCTCATGAGCCTTTTAACCCACCCTGGTAATCCTGAAGGAAAACTCGTTCCACAATTGCATGAGGTGGCGGCATGGGTCGCCAGTATGAATACAGAGGTAATGCGTGCGATTGGAAGTATTGAACCCGATGTGCTGCTTCGCAGTGACATATCGGCCCTTGACGACGCTAGTAAGGAGAGCTTGGTAACGGATATTTTAAGACTTTACGAAGAGGAACGCAGTTATGATCGCGATTGGTCTGGGTATCGTAGATATCGAAAGCTCTCACATGCCAACTTAGCGGCGCAGCTTGCTTATTACATTCGAGACCGCAGCAAAAATTATCTTGTCCGACGTATCGCCGTCCAGATTGCTGAAGCGTGTGGCCTTACGGCACTTCAGGGCGAACTAATCGACATAGTTCTCGACCCTTCGGAGGATATAAGTCTTCGTTCATACGCGGCAAGGGCAATAACTACGGTTGCTGATGAACACACTAAGCTTCAGCTCAGGCCTTTCATAAGAGATGGCGCAGCAGGAAGTAACCCAGACCGACTGAAAGGATGGGCTCTTGAAGCAGTATGGCCACAGCACATTACAGCCGCTGAACTCTTTCAGGTGCTAACGCCTCCCTCTATCTCTTATGCAGGATCCTACACAAGCTTTCTTTCTTCAGATTTTCTACAACACTTACAGCCTTCCGATCTGCCCATCGCCTTAGAGTGGGTCGGAAGGCAGAGTGTTCATCACTTGAATTATTATCTCGTACGTGTGGTGAATGACATTATGTTGTGTGCTTGGGAGAATCTGGATATTCAGGGGGTGGCTCCCGCATTTGCCCGTGCCGCATTGTCTCGCCTGCGCCAGCATGTCCCAATAGTTGATGAGCGTTCGACTTGGCGAAGCAGATCACAACCACCGGAGCGGCGGTTTCAAAACGTGTTAGGCCAAGATGCCTGGAAGCGCCGGCGCATTATCGAAGAGATACTCCAACTGATCCAGCAGCCAAGTGATGTACCTCGCCATCTCGTCCACTCCGGTACTCTTATGGTTAGGAGCGAGGATCTCCCATGGATGATTGAGCGGTCGCAGGTGGAGGAGTTAGTGGAAATGAGGCAGCGGTGGGCTACCCTCATCAGGGGAACCTACAATCCCTCCAATCCGGATGAGTTGGACTTGGTGGTAGGCGCGTGCGCGGGCAACTTACCTCTGGCACGAGAGATCATCTGGGATTTAAGGCCAATAACCCTTGATTCAGATGAGGCCAGACAAATGCGATTGTATTATGAGCCCAATCAAGTTCGGAACGAAGAGGATGAAGAGCAACCAATTACTGGCACATCCGTCGTTGAACGCATTAATGCGCAGCTCAATTTATTTGAAGAAGGGGATCTCGACGCTTGGTGGCGATTGAATCATCTGATGAGGCTCAACGACAACGGGGCGATCAATGTTCATGACGCTGAATCTGATCTAAAGGCAATGCCTGGCTGGATGACTGCTGATCTTGCTACGCGAACTAGATTTGTTGAGGCTGCGAGGGTTTACATAAATGGGCGAGATGCCGGGACGGCCGAGTGGCTCAATGTCGAAAATATCATCTACAATCCTGCTTACGCTGGCTACAGAGCTTTACGCCTACTTCTCGAAGAGGAACCTGAATATGTGGCAGCGCTTCCCGCCGAAGTGTGGCGACATTGGGCTTCCATTATCGTGGCGTTCCCGACAATCGAAAGCACAGATGAAGAGAGTGACCAATCTCATAATCGTCTGGTGCAACTCGCATACAACCACGCTCCGGAA
>WUUC01151367.1_pt1 | contig 11681 bp, 9 predicted proteins | sample 6278441 | NCBI WGS metagenome assembly WUUC01 (sample SAMN13675441, study PRJNA597444) | soil metagenome | isolation source: soil | place: USA: Washington | collected 2017-10 | reverse complement strand
CTCGAGCACCTCGAGGAGCTGCGCGCGCGGCTGATCCGCAGCCTGATCCCGTTCATCCCCGCCTTCGTGCTGGGCTGGATCTTCCGCGAGCAGATCTTCTCCCTGCTCGTGATCCCGCTCAACAGGGCCTGGCAGTCCATGGGCATGGGCACGCCGAAGCTGCACTTTGCCAGCCCGGTCGATCCGATGGTGGTGTACCTGAAGCAGTCGGCCATGGTCGCGTTCCTGGTTTCGAGCCCGTGGCTGTTTTACCAGGCCTGGGCCTTCATCTCGCCCGGGCTGTATGCGCGCGAGAAGCGCTACATCCTGCCGTTCGTGTTCGCCTCCACGGTTTGCTTCACGCTTGGGGGGCTGTTCGGCTGGTTCTACATCTTTCCGCCCACGTTCGAGACCTTGATGGATTTCTCGGGCAAGCTGCCGGGAGGCATGGTCGAGATCGAGCCCACCCTGATGATGGGTGAATACGTCAGCTTCATCTCGCAGATGCTGCTGGTGTTCGGCGTCACCTTCGAGGTGCCGGTGGTGGTCACGTTCCTGTCGCTGGCGAACATCGTCAGCGCCAAGCAGCTGGTGAAGTTCGGGCGCTGGTGGCTGGTGGTGTCCAGCCTGCTCGCCGCCGTCCTCACGCCCACGCAGGACGCGCTCAGCATGCTGCTGCTGCTCGTGCCGCTGGTGTCTCTCTACTATGCGTCGGTGGGCGTCGCCTACATCATCGATCTCAGGCGCGCGCGCCGCGAGGCGGCCGAGGCGACCAGCTAACGCGCGCAGCGGATCGAGTCGGAGACGACGCTAGCCGCGTTCCGTTTGCACGAAAAGGTCCACCGCACGGCCTTGCGGGTGCACAAGCCCAGGACATCCGCCACACTGGCGATAGTTGCTGGGAGCAGACCATGACCGCCGCAAAGCTCGAGGCTGTGCATCCCGTGCTGATGGTGCGCAGCGTCACGCGCTCCATCGAATTCTACGCGCGGCTCGGCTTCGTGCTCGCGTTCAAGGATCGCCCTGTCGATCCGATGTACGCGGGAGTGCGGCGGGACGCCGTCGAGTTGCATTTGCAGTGGCATGAGGCGAAGCAGTGGGACCATCCCAACGACCGACCGACCTATCGCTTCGTGGTTCAGGATGTCGATGGACTTGCAGTCGAGTTCCGTGCGTCCGGCGCGCAGCTCGATTGGACCGAGGTTCGCGATACGGCCTGGGGCACCCGTGAATTTCACGTGCGGGACCCCGATGCGAACGGCCTACAGTTCTATCGTGACCGGTGAGCGCCTCGCTGCGAGAGCTGGGTTGGGGGTGCCGTTTGCCGGGCCTGTAGTAAACAGCTGGGATCGGCAGAGAACATGGGCCGTTTCTGGAAGCGCTCAAAAGAGCCGCGCAGCGTGCGCAGCATCACGGTTGCCACGCTTGTTTTTGTCGCGGCCGGCTGCGCTGTCGCACTAATCGTGCGCGGCACGCTGTATCTGCGTGCGCCGATCGCGACGGACCGCGCCAGCGCTACGGTGGGGCTGCCCCGCGTGCCGAAAGCACCCACCATGCAGCCTACCAGCCCACTACACATCGGCGAACAGGTACTGTCTCGAAACATCTTCGACTCCCTGACGGGCTCGCTTGCGTGGGAGGTCACGGCTGCGCCGAAAGACGGCGAGCCCAGCGAGGAAGCCGATGCAGGTGTCGTGCTGTACAGCCCGCCGTGCAACGGCGACCTCCGGCTTCTGGGCAGCGTGGTCCACGGGCGCGATCCGCGGCGTTCCATGGCCGCGCTGCGCAAGGATGGCAAGATGCACCTCATCACGGTGGGCGAGCGCCTGGGCGAGCTCGAGCTCGTGGCGCTGCACCCGACAGAAGGGTTCTTTCGCAACGGTGGCGGCCAGGTGTGCAGTCTACCCGTGTACCTCAGCGCCTACGCAGCGGCGCCTGCCGAAGCCGCCGAACCTCCTCCTCCTGCACCGGCCGCGGCGGACGCGGGCGAGCTGACGCCTGCGACTGCCAAGAGGCCGCCAGCCTTCAGCGAGGAAGAGCTGAAGCGAAACATTCGCGTGCTGGGCCCCAAGCGCTTCGCCGTCACGCGCGAGCTGTTCACGCGCGCACGCATGAACCCGAGCGGCGTCTCGCGCGGTGCGCGCTTCAGACCGCAGGAGAAAGACGGTCGCGCGCGCGGCATGGAAGTGTTCAAGCTACGCGAGGACTCCTTGCTCGCGCACCTAGGCGTGAAGACGGGCGACGTCTTGCGCGGACTCAATGGTTTCAGCCTCACCTCGGCCGATGGTGTGCTGGAAGCGTTTGGACACTTGGGCAAAGACAGCCGAATCTCGCTGTCCATCGAGCGTGGCGGCGCGCCGACGACGATAGAGTACGTGCTCGAGTAGCCGGCGTTGCAGCCTTCCTACTCAGCCGCTTCGCCCGCGAGCGGACCGCGGCGGGTTGCGCCTTGCTCCTCTCGCTTGAGAGAGCCGACGACCACCGACAGCGCAAACAGGCTGGTCAGCGTCACGAAGCCAACGGCCCAGAAGCAGCTCTCTGGACGACCAGTCAACTCGTCGAGATAGCCGAAGCCGAGCGGCAGCAAGAAACCACCGAGGCCGCCGAGCGTGCCGACCACCCCGCCCACGGCGCCGACGTCGCGCGGATAGTAGCTGGGAACGTATTTGTACACGGAGGCCTTGCCGACGCCCATGCCGATGCCGAGGACCTCGACCAGCGCGAATGTGGGCCAAAGGCCCAGGGTCTGCGCGTCCGTGACGGACAAGATCAGCGAAGCGAGCGTCATGATCACGAAGGTGGCGTACGTCACGGAGCGCGCGCCAAACCGATCCGACAAATACCCGCCCAGCGGGCGCAACAGGCTAGCCGGAAAGATGAAAAACGCCGTGAGCAGTGCGGCGCTGCCGAGACCCAGCTTGAAGACGCTGGCGTAGTAATTCGGTAACCACACGGACAGCGCGACGTAGGCGCCGAACACGACGACGTAGTAGAGGCCGAAGCGCCAGACGCGTAGCTCGGAAAGCGGACGCAGCAGGTCGGACAGCGAACGACCTGCGCCGGGCTTGCGATCGGGTGTGGGAGACATGCTCCACAGCACGATGGCCATGATGACCAGCAGCACCGTGTAGAGCACGGGTACGAAGCGCCAGCCACCGGGAACGATGCCGCCGAACAGGCCCGCGGCCGGGACGAGCGCGATCAACGTGGGGCCGATCAGCTTCGTGACGGATGCGCCGACGTTCCCCGCCCCGAACGTGCCGAGCGCCACACCCTGGCGCTGCGCCGAGAACCAGGCCGACGTCCACGCCACACCGCTGGTGAAGGAGTTGCCGGCGAGGCCAAAGAGCAGAGCGTAGACCATCAGCTCGGTGTAGCTCTGCGCGTAAGCAGTCAGCAGACAGGGGAGCGCGGTGAGCAGCGTAATCGTAGTCATGGCGACGCGTCCGCCCACCCGGTCGGCCCACAGCCCGAATGGCAAGCGCCAGATGGACCCGCTCAAGATGGCAATCGCGGTGAGCCACGAGAACTGAACCTTGTTGAGCGCGAACTCGGTCTTGATAGGCACAGCGAGCACGCCGAGCATGAGCCAGACCGCGAACAACAGCGTGAAGGAGGTCGTCGCAAGCGTGAGGACGCGTGCCGCGCCGTTGTCTTCTGAAGAGGTCTGCCTCGTCGTATCCACGTGTGTCTCCTGGCTTGCTTGCGCGGGCGCGCGCGTTTCGAGTTCGTGCATGCAGCGTTCATTCGCTCACGCGAACGCTGTCCGCTGACGATGCTGTTTCAGCAAGCCACATGCCGAACGGCTCTGGGAGAACGAGGGCCAAAAAGCCGGCGAATCAACGGGGTCCCAGCCGGGCGAACGACAAAAACGTAGTTCCGCGACAATCCTGTTTTGAATGCATCTACAATCGATATAACTTCCGCGCAGTTGGCGCCGCTTGCCAGGTTGCGGCCAGATTTCTTCGGTTTTGCGAGCGCGTGGCCTGAGCGTCTCCGGAGCCAGCGACGCGACTATCGGGCGTGAAGGCGTTCGACGTCGAAGTCGCGTTCAGTGCGCGGGCCCGTGCGTAAGCTGCGACTCCAGTAGATCGAGCTCGCGCATGAAGCGCGTGGTGGACTCGTCCGAGAGCTCGCGCAGGCGGCGCAGGCGCAACAGCTCTTCGCGCTCGGCGCGCAGGCCCAAGAGCCGCAGCTCCCGCTCTACCTCGATGAGCTTGCGGGCGCGTTCCTGTTCGTCGAGGTCGAGGTCCAGGGAGTGCGGGTGCTGAAGCTGGCGATAGACGGCGATGATGCGCGCGGCGGCCTCGGCGAAGATGTCTGCCGCAACGTGGGTTTGAATGCCCTGCGCGGCCTCGATGCGGCGCACTGCGATGTCTGCGAGGTGCGAGCGCGTTCGTTCGTCGTCCTCCCTGGAGGTAGGGGCGGTCACGTCCAGGTCCGGGAGCAAATACGGCAACAGGATACTGGCGACGAGCAAGGAGACCAGAATGACGCCACACGCGAGAAAGATGGCCGTGGCGCGGGCCGGAAACGGCGCGCCGCTAGGCAGGGTGAGAGGCAAGGTCAGCACGCCCACGAGCGTGATGGCCCCTCGAACCCCGGCCACGGCCATGGCCGCAACCATTCGGATCTGAGGTCTGGTGCTGCTCTCACCCCGTCGTTGGGCGCGCAGGCCGGCAACCCGCGCGGACACACCGATCCACACGAAACGCAGCACGGTGAGGACGAGCGCGATCGCGCCCACGTACCACGCCAGGTCCCACAGGCCTTGCACCTGTGCTTCGGCCACCACCACGTCACGGCCCGCGATGATGCCCGGAATCTGCTCGCCCAAGAGCACGAAGATGGCGCCGTTGAGCGCAAACTGCACCATGCGCCACACCGCGTTGCCGAAGAGACGCGTCTCGGCCGAACCGCTTCCCTGAAGCTCCACGTAGGGAAGCATGAGGCCCGCCGCCACCGCCGCGAGGATGCCGGACAGGTTCAGGTGCTCCGCAGCCAGATACGCGGCGAACGGCTGCAGCAGGGTGACCAGGACCTGTGTGGCCGGGTCTTCCCCACCCTTGCCAATCAGCACGCGCTGGATGGCGCCGATGATCCACGGCAGGCCCGCCCCAATCAACGTGCCCCCGAGCGCGACCACCAGGAACGCGCCGGTGGCATGGACCACCGAAAAGGAACCCGTCATCATGGCCGCTACGGCAAAGCGCAGGCACACCAGGCCCGTGGCGTCATTGAGCAAGGCTTCGCCTTCCAGCAGGTGCATCATCGTGCGCGGGATGGGCGTCTTGGCGGTGATGGCCGATACCGCAACGGGATCGGTGGGGGACAGCACGGCTGCCAGGGCAAAGGCAACCGGCAGCGGAATGCTGGGTACCAGCCAATCGATGAAGAAACCCGCGCCCACCACGGTGAACACCACCAGGCCCAGCGCCAGCGTGGTGATGGCCCGCCACAGCCTGACGCCCTCGCGTTTGGGATAACGTCTGGCATCGGCGAACAAGAGCGGTGGGATGAAGAAGAACAGAAAGAACTCGGGCTCGAGCGGCGGCGCGCTGCCGCGCACCCAGCTCAGCGCGGCGCCGAAGCCGATCTGCATCAGCGGCAGCGGAACGCCTCGCACCAGCCGCCCCGCAAAGCCGCTCAGCACGACCGCCAGGAGCAGCAGCATTGCCGTCGTCGCCGTTTCCATCGTCTCCCCCAAGCACGCTTTCGCGGCGGCTGGAAGCATAGGCGACGAGCCGCTGGCCGTTGTCCCAAACGGATGGTTCGCTGTCGCGTTGGAGCCGGGAGGACGGGGCAAGGCCAGCGGCCGGGCTCCTCGTACAATACGGTACGCACCGCGCTGCCGATGCGGCGCGCGCTCAGGAACGTGGCGCGCGTCTCGAGCGCGCGCAGCAGCTTGGGTGCCGTGCGATCCGCCACGTCGTAGACGCTGATGCGCGTGCCGTTGCCGTCGCCCGTGACGTCGCAGTCATAGCCGTACGTGCGCTCGCCGTTGCCGCGCCAGGCCCATGGCTGATATGCCGCCTGCTCGGCGCTCGTCTTTGCCACGGAGCGTCCTCATCCTTGGACTCCAGCAAGCATGCCGCCGACCCTTGAACCGAGCCCCTCGCGAGCCACACTGCGGGATGCCCGCGCTTGATCCCCCGGTGCAGACCGCCATCGTCGCCTGCCTTTTCGCGATTGCAGTGTGCTGGGCCCTGTCGGTGATCACGCGCGAGTATTCGTGGGTCGACCGCCTGTGGTCTGTCATGCCGCCGCTGTACGTGTGCTGGTTTGCGCTTTCGAGCGAAACACGGGATGCGCGCCCGATGGCCATGGCACTGCTCGCGGCGCTGTGGGGGGCGAGGCTGACCTTCAACTTCGCGCGCAAGGGCGGGTACAGCCCGGGAGGCGAAGACTATCGCTGGGCCGAATTGCGATCTCGCATGAGCCCGCTGGCGTTTCAGGCCTTCAACCTCTTCTTCATCGCGCTGTTTCAGCACGTGCTGTTGCTAGGGATCAGCCTGCCCGTCTTGGAGGCGCAGCGCGGCGCGCAGAAGCCTTTCGGCGTGGTCGACGCGCTCCTGTGTGCGCTTTTTCTGGCGTTTCTCGTGGGCGAGATCGTGGCCGACGAGCAGCAGTGGCGCTTTCAGCGCGAGAAGAAGGCGCAGCGCGAGCGCGGGGTTCGGGTCCCTCGTGCGTTTCTCACGCAGGGCCTCTTCCGCTACTCGAGGCACCCCAACTTCTTTTGCGAGCTGGCACAGTGGTGGATCTTCTACGCGCTCGGCGCCTGGGCGAGCGAGCGCTGGATCAACGTCACCATTCTGGGCCCGCTCGTGCTCACGGCGCTCTTCCACGGCTCGACCGCGTTCACGGAGGCGCTGTCTCTGCGAAAGTATCCGGACTACGCCGACTATCAGGCGCGCGTCTCGCGCCTGGTCCCCTGGTTCGGAAGGGATCGGCAGCGCGCCAGCGAGGCGGCCGAGTAACACGCGCGAGATGGCGTCGCGGATTGCAGTCACAGATCCGGCGGACTGCGCACGCCACTGTCCCGCGCGCCACGCGCCTGCGAGTCAGGCAAGGCCCGCACTCGGTCGAAGGAGCGCTCGGGCGGCGAGTACGATGACCACCTCGAGCGCAATCGTCCTCGTCACGAGCTCGTACATGAACTCCTCGAGGAACCTGTCTTCGCCGGAGCGGAGCTGCCATGCGTAAACGCTGCACGCAGCCGGAACGCCGGCGAGGAGCAGCGCTAGCAGTCCGGCTCGAGCGACACGAGAGAAGCCGAGCTCGGAGTCGCTCCCCACGGGCTGGCGCCGCGTCCAGTGAAAGGAGCACTCTCCAATCAGCGCGAGCCCCACGAGGCTGCTCAGGTGCTGAAGCACCTTGTACCCGGGTAGCGAGAACGTCCCCACCTGGAGCCAAGGCGTGGCCAGCCCGGCGAAGCTCGTTCCCCAGCCGTTTTCATGCGTGAACGCGTCCCACACGACGTGCGTGACGATTCCGAGTGCCAGCGCCGCTGCTTGCACAGCGGTGTCGCCATCCACGCGCAACCAGCGCGGACGTGCGTGGCGGGCGAGCCGCGTGCGAACGCTCGCCGGAAACAAGGCGATGGCAGGAGCTTTCGCAGACTGAAAGAGCAACAGCGCGATCAGCCCGAGTGGCACGCCCACGGGAATGGCAGTCATCGGGGCATGCGTCGTCGCGTAGCTGGGGCCGGCGCGCAAGAACATGGGCAGGTCCGGAATCATCGTGCCGACCACCAGCGCGGGAAGCGGCAGCGCGCGTATTTTCGCGAGCGGGAGCGCCGCGGCGGCATGGGCGAGCGTGAAAGGCATGTGCACCCGGCGCTCAGAGGACGTCGAGGGCCGCGCGCAGCTCCCGCCGCGGCTCAGCTTCGAGCCACTTGCCGTGCCCGACGATCACCCTGCGCAGGCCTGGCTCGTCGGCCAGGCGCTCCATGTGCGTCCTGAAGGCAGACTTGTCCTTGATGGCGAGCCAGCGCATGGCGCGCGGCACACTCACTCTTCCGGTCGGATGCAAGATGACGCCGATGGGCGGGCCAAGCTTGGGCACGTTGCAGACCACGTCATTGAGTACGACCGTCGACTCACCGTTCGACTTCACGATCAGTGCACCCTCCATGCTGCAACCGGCGATTGGCTCGAGGCGTACGCTCGCGTCCTGCGGCGCATCGGCATATGTACCGTCGAGCGAGACGGCTTGCGCGACGCGCTTGGTCGATCCGTGCGGGCAAAACACGCGTAGACCCGGATAACGATCCTTCCAGATCTTGGCATCTTGCCGATGAAAGCCATTCGGTACGAGCAGAACCGCGGGCGTTCCCCACGCTTCCAGCTCCTTCATTTCCGGCTCATTCAGCGCTATCGCATTGTGGATCGCCAGCCGGCCATCGGCGTAGCGCGCAACGGTCATCACCCGACCGGTCTTGCCGTCGGGCATCTTTCCGCGCACTGCCCACAGGTTGGGCGCGAGTTTCTCGATGGGCTCATGGGGCAGCACCGTCCAGGTTTGGAAATTGGCCATACCGAAGTGTGCGTAGGTCAGCCGGCTCTGCAACTCGTCGAGGCCAGCTGCGCGCCTCCACCACTCAATTCTCTGGCGTGCGCGCGTCTGCGCCCGACACCCGCTGCCAGCTCAGCCCAAAGCGGCTCAGATACTTCCGCAGGCGGTCCGCATCGTTGGGGTTCTGCTTGCGCGCGCGCGACGCGGCGAACAGCTTGCGCCCGGCATCACTCAGCGACTCGGACGCGCGGCAGACCTCGATCACAGCCGTCAGCTGCACGCGATCGAACAGGTCGATCTGCGCGAGCTCACGCGCATTGAGCAGCGCGTCGAGCCCGTCTCGCTCCCCTGCCGCTACCTGCCACAGCTTGCGCAGCCGTCCCAGCTCGTCGTGCACCGTCGGCACATCGATGCGGCCGCCCGGCGCAAGCGTGGCCATGCGCGTGATGGCCGCATTGAAGTCGCGAAAATTGCCCAGCCACAGGCCTTCTTTCGAACGTGCAAACGTGAGAAACAGCGCCCGCGCCTCACGGTTGATGGTGACCCGCCTGCCGCGCTTTTTCTCCCACTTGTCCAGCTCGTAGTCGAGGTTGGGCTCCATGTCTTCGGGACGTGCAGACAGGCCCGGTAGCTCGAATGTCCACAGGTTGACGCGCGCGAGCAGGTCGTCGCGAAAGCTGCCGGCCGAGAGATCGCGGTTGGTGCCGGCGATGAGCTGGAAATCGCTGTCCAGCGCGCGGTCGCTGCCCACGGGCAAGAAGCTCTTGTCCTCGATGGCGCGCAGCAGCATGGCCTGCTCGTCTGCGCCCAGCTCGCCGATCTCGTCCAGAAACAGCACACCGGCGTGGGCCGTGCGCAGCAGCCCGGCGCGCTCGCTGACGGCGCCGGTGTACGCACCCTTCACGTGGCCGAACAGGGCGCTCATGGCGCCATCGCCGCGCAACGTTGCGCAGTTGACCTCCACGAAGGGCCCGCGCAGGCGCTGTCGCTCACGCTTGAGCTCGAACACGCGCCGCGCCAGCTGAGACTTGCCGGCGCCGGTGGGGCCCGTGAGCAGGATGGGCTCGCTCGAACGCGTGGCCACGACCTCCACCTGCTCGATCAGAAGGTTGAACGTGCTGCTCTTGGTGTCGATGCCGGCCTTCAGAAAGCTGATGCTGTCTTGCTTCTCCTGTTCGAAGCGGCGCGCGATGCGGTCGTAACGGCTCAGGTCCAGGTCGATCACGCGGTAGCTGCCCGGCTCGCTGCGGTCACGCGCAGGCGGGGGAGACGCCTGGATGAGCTTGCCCGGAACGTGGCGAGACTCGGTCAGCAGAAACCAGCAGATCTGCACCACGTGCGTGCCGGTGGTGATGTGCACGAGGTACTGCTCGTGCTCCGGTGCGAACGGGTAAGCGCGCGTCCAGGCGAAGACGGACGCGTACACCTCCTCGAAGTCCCACGGATCGTTGAAGTGCAGCTCGTGGTGCCGCACTTGCGTCTCCGGCGACATCTTGACGATGTCGTGCGCCACGGTGGCGGCGAGCTGCGCCTGCGTAGGTTCGGCAATCAGCTCGAAGCGATCGATCGCCAGGTCCTCGTGACGGCATAGGTCCACGCTGGGACGCCAGCGCTCCCAGCGCTGCTCGCGTACGCCAGCGTCGAGATTGGTCCCGAGCAGGCCGATCACTACCGTCTTGAGCTCCGGCATTGCGGTTTATCCTAGCAGATAAGTCATTATCTCTGCAGCTCATCCGACTTGGGGAAAGCGGCGCATGAGCGCGCCGGACTGAGTGCGAGTCGGGCGAAATCTCGCGTATTTCAGCCAAGGCGGTGAACGCGCCACAGGACGGCACGCCCTGTGCTGATACGGTCTTTCACAAGCGCTGGAGCCATACGATGACCGCCGAACGCAGCTATGACCTTCTGCCGACCACGACGCCCAACAAGCCGATCAAGAGCTGGACGCGCGGCGTGCAGGTCGAGGAGCAGGCCCTCCAGCAGCTGCAGAACATGGCTAGCTTGCCGTTCATCTTCAAGTGGCTGGCGGTAATGCCCGATGTCCACATGGGCAAGGGCGCGACGGTGGGCAGCGTGGTGCCCACGCACAAGGCGATCATTCCCGCCGCGGTGGGTGTCGACATCGGCTGCGGCATGATGGCGGTCCAGACCTCGCTCACAGGCACGGATCTGCCGGACTCCCTGCGCGAGGTGCGCCTGGCCATCGAGGCGGCCGTGCCCCATGGCCGCACCATGACGCGCGGCGGCCGCGACAAGGGCGCCTGGGGAAACCCTCCGGAGTCGCAGCGCGAGGTGTGGAAGCACGCGCTGGGCGGCCGCTTTCAGACGCTGGTCGACAAACATCCCAAGATCGGGCAGCCCAATCACATCACGCACCTAGGTACGCTGGGCACCGGCAACCACTTCATCGAGCTGTGCCTCGACGAAGCGGACCGGGTGTGGGTCATGCTGCACTCCGGCTCGCGCGGCGTGGGCAACCGCATCGGCAGCTACTTCATCGAGCTGGCCAAGGACGAGATGCGGCGCTTCCACGTCAACCTTCCCGACCAGAACCTCGCCTACCTGCCCGAAGGCAGCCGCTACTTCGACGACTACGTCGACGCCGTGGAGTGGGCGCAGGACTTTGCCATGGAAAACCGACGTCTGATGATGCAGCAAGTGTTCGCAGCGCTGCGTAAGCTCGACTGCCTGCCCGCGTTCACGAGCGGTCAGCTGGCGGTGAACTGTCACCACAACTACGTGGCGCGCGAGCACCACTACGGCGAAAACGTGCTCGTGACACGCAAGGGAGCGGTGCGCGCACGCGAGGGCGATTTGGGCATCATCCCGGGCAGCATGGGCGCGCGCTCGTTCATCGTGCGCGGCAAGGGCAATCCCGAGAGCTTCTGCAGCTGCAGCCACGGCGCGGGCCGCGTGATGTCGCGCACCGAGGCCAAGCGCCGCTTCACCATCGAGGATCACGCGCGTGCGACCAAGGGTGTGGAGTGCCGCAAGGACAAGGACGTCATCGACGAGACGCCCATGGCCTACAAGGACATCGATGCCGTCATGCACGCGCAGCGGGATCTCGTCGACGTGGTGCACACGCTGCGCCAGGTCGTGTGCGTGAAGGGATAGTCATGACAGCGCTCGTCCACATCGATGGTGCCATCGGCGGGGGTCAGGTCCTGCGCAGCGCGCTCTCGCTG
>WUUC01021865.1_pt1 | contig 11681 bp, 9 predicted proteins | sample 6278441 | NCBI WGS metagenome assembly WUUC01 (sample SAMN13675441, study PRJNA597444) | soil metagenome | isolation source: soil | place: USA: Washington | collected 2017-10 | reverse complement strand
GTCAGCGACCTTCGCGATCTCGTGCTCGTTTTGACGCGGTGACAGGAGAATGTTGGCGGGCTTCACATCACGATGTACCAAGCCCAGGTCGTGCGCCTCCGCCAAAGCACCGCACACCTGCGCCAAAACATGCACGACCCTGCCTGCCGGTTGACGACCGTGCTCGTGGACCAGGCGCTCGAGATCGGTGCCCTCGAGCAGCTCCATCGCGTAGTAAAAGATGCCGTCTCGCGTGCGACCGTAGTCGTAGATGGCGACGCTGTTCGGATGGGTGAGCAGGGCGCTCAGCTGCACCTCGCGCTCGAAGCGCTTGCCCGCGACCCCGCCGCCACGGCTCGGCTGCAGCAGCTTGACGGCGGTCGGACGCCTCAGCAGAGCATGGCGAGCGCGCCACACCACGCCCATGCCGCCTTCACCGAGCTTGCTCTCGAGCGTGTATTGGCCCAGTACGTGCGCGCGGCTCACCTCACGCCGCAGGCCGAAAATCGTGCGAGACGCCACGCTAGCCAGCACTACGGCCGTCGTAGCCCAACAAGCAGCCGCGACCGCGCTGCCCAGCACCCCGTGCTCGGAGACGCCGCGCCAGAGCGATGCTCCGACCAGCAGTAGCGCCCCGACGATGCCCAGCGCGAGCGTGCGCCGGTACGTGCTCGGTACCACGATCGCGCGGGCGAGCGTGCCTACGACGAACGAGAGCAGCGCCACGAAGCCGGCCACGATCGCGCCCGGCATGGTGGCGCCGGAAATGGCCCAGATTGTCAGGAGCCCGACCATGACGCCGATGTCTAGCGCGTGCAGTAGCTTGCCCGGCCTTTGGCCGCGTCGTGTTGCCAGCCACAGCCCACCCACCAGCAGCGCGTTCACGAGGTGTAGTACTCCACCGAACGAGAACGGGTCGTGGGCGTCGTTGCTCGGCTTGGCGTAGTAGGCCAGCGCGAGCGCGATCCAACTGCCGCCCGCCAAGACGAACAGGCAGAAGCCGAAGATCGATAGGCGCGTCTGGAAGAACGCGCGCCCCTCCTCGTTCGACGTTACCGTATCAGTGTCGCTGAACCCGACGCCGATGCCGCTGCTGCGCTCTGCCCTGGCCATCGCGCCCCAGTATAGGCGCCGATTGGTCGAACGCGCCGCGATTCAACGACAAGGCGCGGCGCCGTCCGCGTGCAGGCAGTGCTTCTCGGCGTCCGCGGCCGCTGCCGCGCTGACGTGGTACAGCCGACACTGGACGTGCGGACCGCTATGCTGGCCCACGTCCAAATTCGTGGAGTAGTTGCCGAGATCTTGCAGCTTCTCGCAGTTGCTCTGGCAGGCTGCTACTTCTCCCGAGCCGTACTGACTGCAAACCTTGGCGCGCAGCACGCACAGGGCTTCGCAGTTGCTGCCGCACACGCCGTTGCCGCCGGGGCCGGCGACGGGGCAGTAGTGTGGAATCTCGTCTTTGGCGTTGAGCGCAGCGCTCAAGCGGCAGGAGACGCTGTTACCGGTGCGATCGCCCTGCTTTCCCTGGGGCAGTGCCGCGCACACGCTCAAGCACGTTTCGTTGGACGTATAGACGGCGAAGGCCGCCGTGCAATTGCTCATGACGGCCGTGCAGTACTGCTCGCACAGCGTTGGCGGCTCCGGGCTACCGCCCTGACCAGCGTCGCCAGCTTCGGATTGCTCGGCAGCGCCGGCCGCCCCGCCGAACGGTGCGCCCCCAACCGCCTCGCCGCCGGCTTCGCTCGAGCTTGTCGAGCCCACGGCCTGGGTGTTGCGCGCGCCTCCGAGCCCAGCCCCGGCGCTGCCGTCCGAGTCTGGAGCCAGCTCGGCGTCCTCGATGCCGATCAGCTGCCGGCAGGCGCTCAGCGCGAGCAGCAACGCGCCAGTGCTTCGCCAGTTGCGCCGCATCAGAAAGCCCCCCGCGCTCGGACGGACACGCCGCGCGCGGCCACGTCTGGCGCTACGTCGAACGCCACGCGCTCTTTCGAACCCTGACTGGAGCCAACCAAGTAAACGACGATACCGGTCGCGAGCAAACCTCCGCCCACGGCAGTCGAGACGGTTGCCATGTCCGCGAGCGTCGTGGCTTCGTCACGCAGTTGAACGCCACGTGCCGTACACAAGCGAGGGCCGGCGGGGCAATGCTCGAGTGACTGGTCGTTGCGCCGCGACGACGTGATGGTCAACGCGCCGCCGGTGGCGAGCCCGACACCGCCCACGACCGCGAACGTCACCCCGATCGCGCGCGCCGCGTAACCGGCACTGGCATCGCTGCGAGGTGCCGCACGCTGCCGCGGCGTCGACGCGGCGCGGGGCTGGACTCGAGCGACGGGCGCTGCCGGCTGCGCTTCGAGGGGCGGGATGATCACGATCAGGCGCGCACCGGCCACCTGCGGCACCGTGACTCGACGCTCGAACGGCAAGTAGCCGGGGGCGGACGCGGTGACGTTGGCGTTGCCCGCATCGACCGGTAGCGCCGAGCCCCAGCTGGCGCGCTGCACCAAGGTGTCGCCCAAAGTTACCTCGAAGCCGGCAGGTACGGTCCCAGGCACCCTGATGGTGATACGCGCCATCTTCGCGTCGAGCGCCTCGGCCCGGAGCGTGGCGATGCGTTCGCGATCCGGCATGGCCTGCGCCTGCGCGAGCGAACGGGCTTCGCGAAAGCGCGCCCACGCCGAGGCTAGCTTGCCGATACGCTCGTAGCAGTCGGCGAGCCGCAGCAGCGTGCCGACGGCAATGTCCAGATTCTGGCTGGCTTCGAATTTCTTGCAAGCGTCCGGCCATTGCCCCTTGTCGGAGAGAGCGACGCCCTCCTCGAACAACGTCTCCGCGGCGGCGCCCGCGTCGCTGACACTGCGAGCCTGCTCAGGGCTCGCCTTGGTCTGAGCTTCGACATCACCCGTAGCCACCAACACGAGCAACACCAACGCGCCAGCGCCCAGGCCTCGAGTCGCTGCGGTCACCGCCGGCCACCGAACGTTTTCGGATTCCAGGCGTCGGCTGTGGACACGGGCTCCGCGACGGCTGAGGACGCGGGCGGTGCCCCTTCCGGCTCCGGCTCCGGCTCCGGCTCCGGCTCCGGTTGCGGCTCCGGCTCCGACACGACCACCAGCGCCACCGGCGGGCTGGGTAGATCCACGCTGCGGAGGGTCGGGTATACGGCTCGGGCTGTTGCCGCGCCTCTGCGGGGCGCCGTTACGCGGCTCGTCGATAAGTTTGCCGGCCGCGCAGGGGGTGCGGGCGCGATCTCCACGGGTGCCGGAGGGATTGGGTTCAGTGCTTCACGCTCGGGCGGCGCAACGCGCACGGGCTCCGGCGGGCTCGTGACCAAGCTCTCGTGGCGCGCCGCTGCCGACGGGGTCATGACGCTTCGCGCCGCGAACGTGAAGCCGAGCCCGACCAGGGCCAGTGCTGCTGCACCCACGCTGAACCAAAGCCAACCGAAGCGACGCGCCTCCATGGTTGGCTCCAGCACTTCGACCTCTTGCTGGAGGCTCGTGCTCAGGGCCAGCGGCGTCTGCGGGCTCCGCGCTGCCGATGTCCCCGCCGACACCCGCGCTCGTGCAGCCATGGCGACTTTGGCGACGCGCTTACCTTGCAGCGCGTCACTACCCAGCGGTGACAGCGCGTCCGCTAGCTCGACGACGCTCTGGTAGCGCTCCTCCGGACTTTTGCGCAGGCAGCGATCCACGACGAGTCGCACGTGCTCGGAGTCCGGACCCACCTCGAGCACGGGTAGCTCGTAGTGCGGATCCAGAATCATGCTGAACGTCTCGGTGATCGTCTCTGCCGCATAGGGCACGCTCCCCGAGCACAGCTCGTAGAGCAGCGCGCCCAGCGCCCAAACGTCTGAGCGTGCGTCGACCAGGCCGCCGCGGATCTGCTCCGGTGCCATGTAGTTCGGCGAACCGACGACCTCGAACGGGTTGGTCAGGGTGCGACCGCCTCGCCGGGCAGGCGGGGCCTTGGAGATACCGAAGTCGAGTATCTTGAGCACGAAGCTGCCGTCCGCTTCTTCACACAGGAACAAGTTCTCCGGTTTGAGATCGCGGTGCACGATGCCGAAGGCGTGAGCTTCGGCCAGCGCTTCGCAGCTCTGCATCACACAATCGACGGCTTCCGTCACCGGCAGTCGTCCGCGCCGTTGCAGGTAGGCGCGCAGGTCGCTGCCCTCCATGTATTCGAGCACTAAGTAGGGAATGCCATGCGCGGTTCGGCCGACGTCGAGCACGTGGTTCACGTGCTTCGAGCGCAGGCCCGCTGCGATGCGGGCTTCGGCCAGCAGGCGCGCGACGACCTCCTCGTTGCCGGCATGCTCGGGGCGGATCAGCTTGATAGCCACGGGGCAATCGAGCTCGAGGTGCGTAGCCCGTAACACCACCCCCATGCCGCCTTCCGCCACGCGCTCTTCGATGCGATACTTGTCACCCAAAAGCTGACCGGGCAGCGGGCTGTCGTGGCGCGGGCTGGTAGGTGCTGCTCCAGCATCACTACCTTTGTGGGCGCGAGCGCGCAGGGTCATCCTCCCTAGACTTGAGCAAACTATGTGCCCAGCACGCCTTCAGCCCGCGGTGACCTCAAGTGGCTGGAACGGTTGGCACTAAGTCGCTGAAACGGCGGCGCGCCGGGGAGATCCGGCCAAACATGCGTGCGAAAAAGCACCAGTCGTAGCGATTGGCACCGCGAGCTCTGCACCCATCGCAGCAACTCCTTGGATCTCAGCTGCAGGGTGATGGCGCTCCGCGTTACCACTTGGCCGAGGCCAGTCGTGACGAGCATCCTGATTTCCCCGCATTTTCGAGGCGATAATGACTATTTCGCCGAGTGCGGAGCCGCGACTACGCTGCTGCTGCAAGTTTGCCTGCTCGGGCATCACATGAGGAGGGACGCATGCGGCAGATTTCTGGCTCGTTGCTCTGCTTGGCTTTCGCGCTCGGTTCCACTTTCGCGACCCCGAACGCGGCCGCGGACCCGCCGTTCCTGCCGTGGTCGGCGCTCTTGCCGGGTCTCACGACCGAGTATCAGCCTGCTAGCAGCAACCTGTGCAACTCTGGGGAGCTCGCTTGCGTGGACGCGGTCATCGAAGAGATGACCCAGCGTGTCAACGTGCTCGACGCTACTTGTGATCACAACGTGCTGTTCGGTCTGACCTACCTGCGCACGACCGAAGCCTATAGGGTCGCGGTAGTCGAGCCGGGGTTCTTCAGTGACCCCGCGTTCATCAATCATCAAGACGCCGTGTTCGCTCGTCACTATTTCGACGCTTATGACGGCTATCGCGTGGGCCAGCTGGCGCTCGCCCCGCGGGCTTGGCAGCTGGCGTTTTCTGCAGCAGACGCCAAGCGTGTCAGCGGGATGGGTAACGTGCTCTTGGGCATGTCGGCGCACGTGAACCGTGATTTGGCCTACGTGCTCGCAGACATCGGTCTGGTCAAGCCCGGTGGCTCGTCGCGCAAGCCCGACCACGACAAGGTGAACGTGTTCCTGAACCGCGTGGTCGAGCCGCTGTTCGCGGAAGCCGCGAGTCGCTACGACCCCACGCTCGATGACACGCAGCTGCGCGGGACGCAGCTGGACGAGGCAGCGCTGCTGCAAATCCTGGTTGCTTGGCGCGAGCTTGCCTGGCGCAACGCCGAGGCGCTGGTCAGCGCCCCGTCGCCGGCTGCCCGCGCGCTGGTGGCGCAGGAGATAGAGCGCGTCGCCGCTATCGAGGCCAATCTGATCATCGTGGCGACGGCTTACACGCCGCTCAGCGTGCAGCAGGCGCTCGGGGAACTGACAACGCTGCTCGCCGACCCCGCGCGGATAGTGCAAGCGCTCGGTGATCGCAGCGCCAACTTGCTGCACGGAGTGCTCGGCACGCTGCTCACGCCCGGCGCGGTACTGCGCGATCGCCACTGCGCCGCTCACGGCTGAACGCGAGCTTGAAGAGCAGCCGGGGCGGCGTGCTATGTGTCGCGCATGTTGCGTCGCTCGTTCCTGGCCTTTGCCCTACTTTCGACGACTGCCTGCGCGCCAGCTGACGAAGGCGCGCGCGCCGAGGCGACGATCCGCGCGCTGCTCGCGGCTCAAGCCAAGGCCTGGAACGAGCATGACGCGCACACCTGGTCGGCGCCGTTCACGGACGACGCGGACTTCGTGAACATCTTGGGTACCTTGTTTCAGGGACGGGCTCAAATCGAGCAGCGACACGACGAGCTGTTTCGCAGCATCTTCAGCAAGAGTCGCGTCGTCGTGACGACGCGCAAGGTGCAGGCGCTCGGCGCCACTGCAGCTTTGGCCGAAACGGTGCACGAGCTGCGTGACTACGAGCGTCTCCCGCCCGGTCTGCGCGCTACCGATCCGGACGGAACGCTGCGTACTCGGCTCAAGTACGTGCTCGTGCTCACGCCCGCTGGCTGGCGTATCCGTTCAGCGCAAAACACCGCAATCGCGCCGCTGCCTACGCGTTGATCCTCGGCCGAAGTGAATTCGGCCGAGGGCGCGTACTCGCCAAGTCCGTTACCTCAGAACGCCGTTGGCGCTCTGGCGTCTCACTTCTTGGCGGCTGGCACGGGCACCGCGTCGACCTTCACGAACTTGAGGGTCATGCGGTCGCTTTCGCCGATGGCCTGGTACTTGTCGCGGTTCTTGTCGCCTTCGCGCAGCGTGGGAGGCAGCGACCACACGCCCTCCGGGTAATCCTTCGTGTCTTTCGGGTTCGCGTTCACTTCCGACTTGCTGGCCAGCTTGAAGCCGGCGGCTTGCACCTGCTCGATCACGAATGCCTCGGGTAGGTAGCCGCGTTTGCTGGTTTCGTCCGGGTTCGCGCCGGGAGCTGCTCGATGCTGCTCGATACCCAAAACGCCCTTGGGCTTGAGCGCGCGGTGAAATTCGCCGAGCCAGGCGCCGAGCACCTTGTTGTTGTACATGCCGTGCGCACCGCGAATCAGCAGCACCGCGTCGAGCTTGCCGTCGAGCGCGAGCTTGGGCGCCTTCGGGTCGACGACGATAGGCTCGACCTTGCCGTACGCTTCCGGCAACTTGTCGAGAAAGTACTTGGTGCGCAAGCCGTACAGCGTGCTGCGCACCTCTTTCGAGCCGTTGGGATCCGCCAAGGTGACGTACAGCTTGCCGTTCTTGGCGAGCGCGGGCGCGAGGAGCTCCGTGTACCAACCTTCGCCTGGGCCGTACTCGAGCACGCTCTGGTTGGGCTTGATGCCGAACGCCTCGAGCGTCTCCAGCGGGTGACGTTGCGCATCGCGCGACGCGCTGTCTGGCTGGCGCTGCGGTCCCGCGAGGGCCGCCGTCAATGCGGCGCGCAAGCTCGGGTACTGCTTGTCTGCCAGCGCTTGCGCGCTCTTCTTGAGCTCGGGCGTGAGGCGCGCCAGCTCGGCCTGCTGCTCGGCATCGAGCTTGGCGAACTCGTCTTGGAGCTTCTTCTTCTCTTCCGCCTTCTTCAGCTCTTCAGGGCTCGGAGCAGGTGCTGCCGGTGGTGGCAGTGGCGCCGGTGCTGCGACGGCCACCCCCGGTTCGGCGACGGGCTGAGGTGATACGGCCGGCTCTAGTTCCGCGCCTCCGCAGGCAACGGACAATGACGTGAGCGCGACGACAACCGTGAACTTTCGCATGGGCAGCGGCATACCGACCTCTCTTTCGCCTGGCAAGCCCTCGAACGTGCCGGAATATTCCGGGCGTTCGTCGGTTTCGTCGGACGTCGCCGCCAGGCCGGTCAAGCAGTAGGCGGCGGGTTGCTGCGGAGCGCCGCGACGGCCCGCGCGACGAAGCGCTGGTGCCCCGCTCGCATGCTGGCCTCGTCGATGTCGGGCCGCGAGATGGGCGGCCCCGCGTAGGCCGGCGCCCAGTGCGATAGTCGCCCCATCGGGCGCAGGGCGATTGATAGATCCCAATGGGCCAGGTTTAGCCAATCGAGGCGAGTTTGCTCACGGTAGCAGGCCGTGAATGTCTCAGCCGCGTCGTCGCCGAACGCCCAGGCGATGTCGAGCCGCGACAGCGCGACGTCGGCCAGCGGGTCGCCGATCGCCGCTTCTTCCCAGTCGAGCACGGCCGCCAGCTTGCCGTCTTTCCAAACCACGTTGCCCGGCCAGTAGTCGCCGTGCAGCAGCGCGTCGGGGTTGTGCTGCGGCCATGGCCAGAGCCCGCGCACGAGCGAGCGGAGGTGCGCTTCATTCAAGCTGACGTCCGGCTGCTGGGGCGTATGAGCCGCCCGCTCCTGCGCGCGCTCGCTGTTGCGCTCGAGGAGTCGCAGCGCTTCATCGAGCGGCACGGAGTGGATGAACACGAGCTGCGTCGCCAGTTGTTCGAGCATGTCGCGCGGCTGCGCGGGCGCGAAATCCGGGGCGCCGTCGACGAATTCCAGCACGACGGCTGCGGCCTCCGTGTCCAAGAACCAGGGCCGTGGCGCGACGATGCCCAGATCCGTGCAGCGACTCAGCAAGGCATGCTCGCGTTCGACGACGCGCAGGGCGTCAGCCCGCGTGTCGCGCGTGGGACGCCGCACGACGACCGATCGCATCGTCCCGTCTGCGAGCGTGAGCTCCACCAGCGTCGCGCGCGCCGAAACGCCGCCATTGAGGCGTTCTTCGCGACCCACCCGGCAGCGCGGAAAGGCACGCTCCACGATACCCCGAAGCTCGTGATCCTCCTGCACGACGCACCGTGTAGCATGCCGTCCCGCTGAAGCAGTGCGTCAGGTCATCCCTCTATGCAGGGACGCGGCTCGAGTGCCTCGCTGGGGGATTTTGCCACGGCGGTCGCCGCGCTTTGCCGGGCTTTTCGCTACGGCGTGGCGGGCACGCTACGTGCAGCCAAGCGACCAGGGCAATGTATCAAGGCCATGAGCGCGACCGACCGATCGTGGACCCGTCGGCGGATACCGATCCCAAGAGCATGGAAACGCGCTTCGTCGATCCGAAGGATCCGCGGCGCGTCGAGATGAACGAACTCCGTCTGGTTCTGGAGCCCGCCGTGCCGCCGCCGGTCGGCTCGTCGATTGGAGATGTCTACACTATCGAAGGAGAGCTGGGCGGCGGCGCCATGGGCGTGGTGCTGGTGGCCACGGATCGCGTTCTGGGTCGCAAGGTCGCGATCAAGCTGATTCGTTCGAATCTACGCGCCGACGATTTTAGAGAGCGCTTCATGCTTGAAGCGCGAGCCATGGCGCTCGTCAGCCACCCGAACGTGGTGACGATTCATGCGTTCGGGGAGCACGAGGGTAGCCCGTTCATGGTGATGGAGCTGGTCGAGGGTCAGACCCTGGACGATTGGCTCGAAGAGCAGAAACCGCACCCCGACATCGACCAAGCGCTGCGTATCCTCAATCAGGTTTGCTTGGGCGTGAGCGCGATTCACGCTGCTGGAACGCTGCACCGCGATCTCAAGCCCAGCAACGTGCTCTTGGACGAAGAGCTCCGCGCGCGCGTCTCGGATCTGGGGCTGGCCGTGCCGTTTCGTGATGGAACCACGAACAAAGACGTCGTCGGCACGCCGGGCTTCATCGCGCCGGAGATTCATTTCGACGTCCACGTAGACAGCGGCGCGACACCGCAAAGCGATCTGTATTCGCTGGCCTGCATGGCCTTCGAGCTACTGACGGGCGAGCCGCCGTACAGCGCCAGCGACGACTTGGCGCTGGCCGTTTTGCACGCTACTGCTGCTGTGCCGTTGGCCAGCGACGTGCGACGCGACCTGCCGCACGCTTTCGATCACGTGCTACAGCAAGCGCTGGCCAAGGATCCGAAACAGCGCCCGCAAAGCGTCGAGCTGTTCCGACGCGCGTTGCTGGAAGCGCGTAACGATAGCCTCGAGCCCGTGCGTATCTTGGTGGCAGAGGACGACCCGGATTTTCGCGAGCTGCTACAAATCGTGCTCGCCGAAGAGTTTCCGAGTGCCGACATCGAGTGCGTCGCCGACGGCCGCAAAGCCATCGAAGCCTTCGATCGCAAGCCGGCTTCCGTGACCGTGCTCGATCTACAGATGCCGGAAATGGACGGCATGGCCGTCACCGCGCTCCTGCGCTCGCGCCCGCAGGCTCACCAGGTGCCGATCATCGTCGTGAGCGCTTCTGGTGGCTCCAAGGAGTGGCAGCTGTTGTCATCACTCGGCGCCGATCGCTTCCTGGTCAAGCCGGTCAACCTCGACGACCTGATCAGCACGATTCGGCGCGCGACGCGCGAACGCTCCAGCAACGGTCCTGCACCGGCCAGCGGCCGCGTGCGCAAGAACGTGGGCGGCGGCGGGGTCTAGCCGCGCGCGTTGCGTTGGCTAGCTAGTGGGGACGTAAGCCTCGTGCGCTCACGTCTTCGTCAAGCGGCCAGCCCGTGTCCCTGATGCGGTTCGTGGCGTTGCAGTCCTCGCGCCCGCTGGGACGCCACTAGCTGCGCACGCCTTTGCACCTGGACGGCCAGAACACCCTGGCGTGGCCCGAATGCCTGGTTTGTGGCCGAACCGGCCAAGGCGCGCGCGCCCCGGCGAGCCTAGGTCTTGAGTCGTCAGTTAGCGAAAGGATGTGCCGTGCCTACTCTTCTTCAATTGTTTGCCGATCCGATCACCTGGGCGTTCTTCGGGCTGTTTTTCGGGCTCTGGCTGCTGGAGGCGTTGTTTCCGGCCCGACCGCTGCCGGTCACGCCGGGTCATCGGACGCGCGGCCTCGCCGCGCTAGTCGCGTTCTTCCTGGTCTCTTCCTATTGCCCTTACGCCATCGGGCCTGCGCTGGAGCCGCTACGGCTGGTGGACTTGAGCAGCCTGGGCTTGTGGGGGGCGCTCGCTACCATGCTCCTTTACCAGGGCGTGGGCTACGCTTATCACCGCTCGATGCATGGCTCCGATCGCCTGTTTCGCGCGGTGCACCAACTACACCACAGCGCAGAGCGTTTGGACGTGGCTAGCGCGTTTCTGTTCGGTCCGCTCGACATGATCGGCTGGACGCTCGTGTCGAGCGTGGCGCTCACGCTGCTCGGTGTCACGACCGAGGCGACCGTCGTCTTCGTGCTCGCCGGCACGTTTCTGAGCGTCTTTCAGCACGCCAATCTCAAGACGCCGCGCTGGCTCGGTTACCTCGTGCAGCGCCCCGAGAGCCACAGCCATCACCACGCACGCGGCGTGCACCGCAACAATTACGCTGACCTGCCCGTGTTCGACTTGTTGTTCGGCACGTTCGTCAACCCCGCTGACTTCGCGCCCGAGACCGGCTATCACGCGGGCGGCTCGGCACGCGTAGCCGACATGCTGCTGTTCAAGGACGTGACCGTCGCCGCGGTCGAGCCTAGCTCACGGTTTGCCGAGCGCACTGCGCAGCGCACCGAAGCGACGGCGGTACTGGGCGGGAGTCAAACCCACTGAACGCCGAAAGAGTCTGGAGAAGAAGGTGGCGTCTTCATAACCGACTCTTTCCGCCAGCTTGTCGAGCGTCTCGTCCGTTGTCTCCAGCAATTGTTTGGCTTGCTCGAGCCGGATGGCATGCACGTATTCTAGGGGTGTCATGCCGGCCGCTTTGCGAAAACGGCGTTTGAACGTGCGCTCCGGCAAGCCGCTCAGGCGGACCATCGAAGCGACGGGCGCTGCCACCGTGGAGCGCCCAGCGATCCAGTCCTGGCATTTGGCGATCACCGGATCTTCGATCTGCCGAGTGCTGACCAGGCGCGCGTAGGGTTGCTGCCCCACGGCGTGCCAGTCGATGAGGTTCATCTTGGCTACTTGCATTG
>WUUC01187167.1_pt1 | contig 11683 bp, 12 predicted proteins | sample 6278441 | NCBI WGS metagenome assembly WUUC01 (sample SAMN13675441, study PRJNA597444) | soil metagenome | isolation source: soil | place: USA: Washington | collected 2017-10 | reverse complement strand
ACGGCATGCTCGCCACCTTCAAACGCGAACGCGCCATCGTCCGCGAAGACATCCGCTTCCTCTCGCCCGATCACGCGCTCGTCCAGGACGCCATAGATCTCCTCACCAACTCCAAATCCGGCACCACCGCGTTTAGTCACCTGACTTCCGATACGCCCAACCTCCTCCTCGAAGCGATCTTCGTCCTCGAAACCATCGCCGACTCCCGCTGGCACGTGGACCAGTTTCTCGCTCCCACGCCCATCCGCGTCCTCGTCGACATCCGCGGCAACGACCTCACCGAACAACACCCCGCCGCCGCGCTCGCGAGCGACGTCGAAGACGCCGACATCCACCGCTTCCTCGAACGCCCCGGCTTCAACGCCGCCATCCTCAAAGCCCTCCTCGAAGGCGCCACCGAGTTCGCCACCGAAAAAAGCCGCGGCCTGAAAACTGCCGCCGAATCCCGCGCCACCACTGCCCTCAGCGCCGACCTCCAGCGCCTCGTCGATCTCCGCAAGCTCAACGACCACATCCGTCCGGAAGAAGTCGCCCTCGCCCAGGAACAACTCACCCGCACCCGCGAAGCCATTTTATCCGCCCGCCTCCGCCTCGACTCCCTCCGCCTCATCACCGAAGGCCCGTCGCTAGACGACTGATATGGACTGCGGTGCCTCGGCACCGCTTTCGACGACGCACCTCGGTGCGTCGCCTCCCCGTCTCTGATCCTCATCCCGTCCGTCCCGTAATTCCTCCCAACCTCCGCGCCTCCGCCCTTCCGCGTCTCCGCAATCCTCCTTCTCCCCGCTACCGCATGTCCTCCACCACCGACGTCACCCAACGCTTCAGCAACAGCGTCGCGGATTACGTCCGTTACCGCCCTTACTATCCTACCGCACTCATCGACTGGCTCCGCCAAACAACCGACATCACTCGGTCCTCCCGCATCGCCGACATCGGCGCAGGCACCGGCATCTCAGCCAAACTCTTCCTCGACGCCGGATACGAAGTCACCGCCGTCGAACCCAACGCCCCGATGCGCGCCGCGAGCGAACAATGGCTCGGCACCAATCGCCATTTCCGCGCCGTCGATGGCCGCGCCGAAGCCACCACGCTTTCCGACGCGAGCATCGACCTCATCTGCGTTGCCCAAGCCTTCCACTGGTTCGACACCGACGCCGTCCGGCGCGAATGGAAACGCATCCTCCGACCCGGCGGACTCGTCGTCATCTACTGGAATTCCCGCCGCCGCACCGGCACGCCCTTTCTCGAATGCTACGAAAAACTCCTCCATGAATTCGGCACCGACTACGCGAGCGTCTCCGAACGCTACGCCGACGACGCCACCATGAAAGCCTGGTTCGGCCCCGGCCTGATCTCCACTGCACGCTTCGATCATCACCAGATCTTCGATTTCGCCGGCCTCCGCGGCCGCCTCGAATCGTCCTCCTACGCACCCGCCAAAGATCACCCCAAGTACGAACCGATGATCACCGCGCTGCAGTCCCTCTTCGAAACCACCTCCAAAAATAACCGCATCGAGTTCCTCTACGACACCCGCGCCTTCGTGGGCCGCCTTCACTGATTCATTTCTCTAACGGGGCCAAAAAATCCCGGAGCTGTGCTCGCAAATAAAAGCGATAGCTCCTCTTCAAACCTCCATTCCTTTCTGTGCACTCCGCAAATCCTGTCCAAGAACTCCCACCATGAGCACCCCCTTCCCCGTCAGCGATCACCTCAAAATCCGCGGCGTCGTCTATTTCGCGCGGATGATCTCAAAAATCCGCCTTCACGCCGCCGGTCAGCTCCCCGCCGACTACGTCGTCCATCTCGGCTTGGCAAACGACACGACCCTCGATGCCCGCTTCTGCCGTTTCTGGTCACTCGACTACGAACAGGTCAAAGCCCGCGCCCTTCAAAACAACGACATAGCCGAGAAAATCTTCGACGACCTCTTCGCCGGTCGCCAGCCGCTCAATACCGAACACGTCCTCGCGTGGAATCTCTTCCTCCTCAAACGCGGCTGGCGCGACAGCGCCTCAACCGGCGTCGCCGTCGGAAAAGCCGCCTCAGGCCTCGCCCACCGCGACGACATCCAAACGTGGTCCGACCTCCACGACGCCGAAGAAGGCCGCGACCCTCAAACCGTTCTCGGCTGATCGGCGATGGGCTGCGGGATTTCCTTTCCCGTAAACGTCCTCACACACCTCGTTCCGATGGCGTGGCGATTGGCTGGCGGGGTATAAATCACCCAGCACACAACAAGGCGCGTACTCCTCGGAGCGATAGGGAAAGCACGCAGGATTATTAACATTGCCCGGAATCCGGAAGCGTTTCCGCTGAACACAGACTATGCCCCGCACCATCACATTATTCACCGGCCAATGGGCCGATCTTCCGCTGGAAAAACTCGCCCCTCTGGCCAAGCGCCTTGGCTACGATGGCCTCGAACTCGCTTGTTGGGGCGACCACTTCGATGTCGATGCGGCCGCCTCATCGGCGAAATACGTCCGCGAAAAATGGGCGCTGCTGCAGGATCACGGCCTCACCTGCTTCGCCATTTCCAATCACCTCGTCGGCCAGGCTGTGTGCGATCCGATCGATGAACGCCACAAGAGCATTTTGCCGCCCGATGTCTGGGGCAACGGCGAGCCCGAAGGCGTTCGCAAACGCGCCGCCAAAAAACTCATGCGCACCGCCAAGGCCGCGCGCGCCTTCATGGATGCGCGTCCCGGCCGCCAAGTCGCCGATCGCGTACCAGCCATCGTCAACGGCTTCACCGGTTCTTCCATCTGGCACTCGCTTTACGCATTCCCACCCACGTCGCAGGCGTATTGGGAAAAAGGTTTCCAGGATTTTGCCCGGCGCTTCGGCCCGATCCTCGACGAATTCGAAAAACAAAATACCCGCTTCGCCCTCGAGGTCCACCCGACCGAGATCGCGTTCGACATCGCCACCGCGCAACACGCCCTCGCCTCCGTGAAAGCCCATCGCCGTTTCGGCTTTAACTACGATCCATCGCACCTCGGTTATCAAGGCGTCGACTACGTGAGGTTCATCCGCACATTCGGCCCGCGGATTTTCCACGTACACATGAAGGACGCCTGGTGGGGCCACGGCGACGGCACCGTCGGCACCTTCGGCGGCCACACCTCGTTCGGCGACGCCCGCCGCGCATGGGATTTTCGCTCCTTGGGTAGAGGCGACATTCGCTTCGAGGACATCATCGTCGCGCTGGGCGATGTCGGCTACCAAGGGCCGCTCTCCGTCGAGTGGGAAGATGCCCGCATGGATCGCGAACACGGCGCCGCCGAATCCTCGCAGTTTCTGCGCGAACTCGATTTCACTCCCAGCACGCGCGCATTCGACGCCGCATTCAAAAAGGAAACGTCATGAAACGAAAACTACGTTACGGCATGATCGGCGGCGGGCGCGGTGCCTTCATCGGCGCCGTGCATCGCATCGCCGCAGCGATGGATAGCGAAGCCGACCTCGTCGCCGGCGCTTTCTCCAGCGACGCGCAACGCTCGCGAGCCTCGGGCGATGACCTGTTTCTAGATCCGGCCCGCGTATACGGCAGCTACCAGGAAATGGCCCAAGCCGAGTCTCAAATGCCTCCTGAGCGCCGGCTCGACTTCATCGTCATCGTCACCCCCAACCACCAGCATTTCCCGCCCGCCAAGCTCTTTCTCGATAACGGCTTTAACGTCATCTGCGACAAACCCGTCACCTTGAGCCTCGCGGAGGCTCTCAAGCTTCGCGCCATCGTCCGCAAGACGAAGAAGGTTTTTGTGCTCACGCATAATTACACCGGCAACGCGCTGGTGAAACAGGCGCGCGACCTCGTGCGCAGTGGCGCTCTCGGGAAAATCCGCAAACTCGTTGTCGAGTATCCGCAAGGCTGGCTCGCGTCTCCCCTCGAGAAAACAGGACATAAGCAGGCCACCTGGCGCGCCGATCCCAAATATAGCGGAGCCGGCGGCTCGCTGGGCGACATCGGCACTCACGCCGAAAATCTCGCCCGCTACGTCACCGGATTGAAAATCAAAGAGCTCTGCGCCGATCTCAGTGTTTTCGGCCCAGGCCGTACACTCGATGACGATGCCAATATCCTTCTGCGTTTTCATGGCGGCGCGAAAGGCATTCTCCAGGTTTCCCAGATTTGTGTCGGCGAAGACAATGCGCTCTCGCTGCGCGTCTATGGCGAGAAGCTCGGTTTCGAATGGAGGCAGGAAACCCCCAATGAACTCATGGTGAAATATCCCGACCGTCCTCGCGAAATTTGGACGCGCGGCAGCAATTATCTCAGCGCCGCCGCCAAATCCGCGACGCGCATCCCCGCCGGCCATCCCGAGGGTTATCTTGAGGCGTTCGCCAATATCTACCGCGACGCATTTCGCGCTATCCGCGCCGAGATCGCCGGGAAAAAACCGCCAGCCGATCTGGATTTCCCCACGATCGATGACGGTGTCATCGGCATGGTTTTCATCGAGACCGCCGTGAAAAGCTCCGCCCGTGGCTCGAAGTGGGTGAAGTTTGCGGAGCTCTAAAACGCCGGGTATCGCTCGCCTTCCCGCTCCGGTCTCGCTCGAGATGCGCATTGACGCTCATATCCACATCGTCGGTACCGGCACAGGCGGCACCGGCTGCTGGTATCGTCCACGCGGCCTCACCAAACTCGGCGCGCCCTTTCTCGTGCGCGCCATCGGCCTCGCCACGCGCGATCTCCAAGGCCCGGACTTCGACCGGGTCTTCGTCGAGCAAATGCTCGGCTACCTCCGCAGCTCCTCCATTCGGCGCGCACTCATCCTCGCCCACGAACTCGCCCACCGCGACGACGGCACGCCGATCCCCGAAAGCGCCTCCTTTTACGTTCCCAACGCCTACGTCCTGAAACTCGCGCAACAACACCCCGAGTTCCTCGCCGCCGTCTCCATCCACCCTTCGCGCAAAGACGCTTTCGACGAACTTGCACTCGCCCTCGCCGGCGGAGCCGCCGCCCTGAAATGCCTGCCCAACGTCCAGGGCATCGACTGGAATGATCGCCGTCACACGCGTTTCCTTGAGCACATGGCGGAGGCCCAACTTCCTCTCCTCGCCCACACCGGCAGCGAACGCACCATGCCGGTCATGGACCACAAGCTCGCCGACCCGCGCGTGCTCACGCGCCCGCTCGAAATCGGCGTCACCTGCATCGCCGCGCACTGCGGTACCGGCACGATGCTCCTCGATCCCGACTATCTGGATACATTCGCCAAGATGACCGAACGCTTCCCCAACCTCTACGGCGACAACTCCGCCCTCGCCGCCCTCAACTTCCGCCTCCGCCCCTCCGCGCTCAAACGCCTCACCACCGGCCCGCTCGCCGGCCGTATCCTCCACGGCAGCGACCTGCCCGTCCCCGTGAGCGGCCTCCTTGCCTGGGCCTTCCGCATGATGTCCTGGCGCGACTACCGCGCCGCCGCCAAAATCAAAAACCCCCTCGAGCGCGACGCCGTCCTCAAACGCGCCCTCGGCTTCAGCGAAGCCACCTTCACCCGCGCCGCCCAGGTCCTTCGTCTCGTCTCATCCCAAAACCCCACCTCACTTCCCGCGCGCTAAGATTCCCTCTGCTTGCGCGTCATACCCCTCACCCCTTCCCAAAATGACCCAAGCCTTCCGCCGCCTGAGCGCACTTTTCGCCTCCCTCACGATTTGCCTTTTGCCCGCATCCGCATTCGACGCTGCCGACTCCGGCAACGAACTCGGCGTGGACATCCTCCGCCAAATCTCCGCTTTGGAATCCGGCAATCTCCTGCTCTCTCCCCATTCTCTCATAAGCGTCCTCGCGCCGCTTTACCTCGGAGCAGCCGGCGAAACACGCAGCGAACTCGCCCGCGTAGTTCATTTACCCAATCAGGACTCGCAGGTCGAAAAAGCGTTCGCCGATCTGCGCAGGAAACTGACGCCACCCACCGCTCCCGACTCAAAAGCCGGACCGTCTGCGCGCCGCGGCGTCACCGTCGAGTCTGCCAACCGGTTGTTCATTCAGGAAAATTTCCCCATTCGCCAGGCCTTCAACAACCAGCTGCGTGCCTCGTTCGACTTCGTCCCGCAGGCGCTCGATTTCCGCCATAAAGCTTCCGAGTCCACCGCCACGATCAACAAATGGGCCTCCCAACAAACCCGCGGAAAAATCACCTCCGTGCTTCCTTCGCAGCTGTCTTCCGACACCCGCATCATTCTCATCAACGCCCTCTACTTCCGCGCCGATTGGCAAGAGCCGTTCAAACCAGAGCGGACCTTACCTCGTCCCTTTCATGTCGGCGGATCTGCTGAAACATCTCAACGGTCCACCATGCACCGAACGAGCAGGATGGGCTACGCGCACGAAGACGGTTTTCAAGTCGTCTCCCTGCCCTACACCGACGGCGACTACCATTGCTTGATCATTCTTCCCGGCGACCTCTCCCGCTCGATCGACGCCGCCAATCGTCTGACCGCCGATCAACTCCAGCGCTGGTCCCGCCTCGCTGAAGCCGACGACACCTTGGTCGAACTCCAACTCCCAGTATTCTCGTTCGCCAACACCGCGCGCTCTTTGGCCGCTTCCCTCAAACAACTCGGCGTCCGCCGGGCCTTCGACGAACCCAAAGGCTCTGCCAATTTTGACCCAATCTCGCCGCGCACCGCCGACGATTACCTCGCCGTCTCCGACGTCCTACAAAGCACGTTCATCGCCGTGGATGAGAACGGCACCGAAGCCGCAGCCGCCACGGCACTCGAGCTGGTATCATTCTCCGCCAGCGCCGAGCCTCGGCTCAAGCCGATCAAGATGCACGTCAACCACCCCTTTATTTTCGCGATTCAACATCACTCCACCGGCGCATGCCTCTTCCTCGGCCGCGTCGTCGATCCACCGAAATAATAGGGCCACCCCAACCAGCGAGAGAACCCGTGGCCATATAGCGCGGGAACTAGTTGAGACATTCTCGATAGCTCAAAACGTGTCCCCATGCAGGTAATCCACGACGCAGATACCCACCGGTTCGTCATTCCAAACGAGAACGGCTACGCCGTGCTCGAATACACCGCCGACGAAGAAAACGTCACCTTCACCCACACCTTCGTTCCGCCGCAGCTGCGCGGCCAGGGCTTCGCCGAAGCGCTTGTACGCTCCGGTCTCGCGTGGGCCGGTGAAACCCGCCGCGTCCCCACCGCTACCTGTTCGTACGTTGCCCGTTTTCTCGAAAAAAATCCTCCAGACAAAAACGTCGCAAAACGTTAACCGCTTCCGCGGTCACCCGCTCTGCGAAAGCTCTTCCGATCGCTCCAGCATTCGCGCCAGATGCGTTTGCTCCGGCCCGACCTTCGCGAGCTGAAGCGCCCGGCGAAAACTCTTCACCGCCGCCTCGTGCTGGTTCAGCCGGTGATTCAACTCACCCACGATCGCGTGCAGCAGATAATGCGACTCCAGCCGATCACGCTGCGGCATCGCTGCGATCGCATCGAGCGCCGCCCGCGGCCCGTGCAGATGCGCCACCACCACCGCGCGATTCATCGCCACAACCGGCGATGGCCTCAGCGCCTGCAAATCATCATAGAGCCGCAAAATCCGCGCCCAATCCGTTGCCTCATACGTCGGTGCCATGCAGTGACACGCCGCGACTCCCGCCTGCAGATGATATTCGCTGAACGCTTTCCCCTGCGCCGCCTGCGCGAGTTGCACGAGGCCGCGTTCGATCAACGCATAATCCCACTTCGACCGGTCCTGGTCATCGAGCCGCAGCAAATCGCCCTGCTCATCCACACGCGCCGGAAATCGCGCGGCCGTCAGCAACATGAACGCCAGCAACGCATGGCTCTGCGGCGACCGTCCCGCCGGATGCTCCACTAGCAACAGCGTCAGCCGGATCGCCTCGCGGCAAAGTTCCTCGCGCAGCAGCTTCTCCCCCGCCGATGCCTTGTAGCCTTCGTTGAAAATCAAATACAGGGTCGAGAGCACGCCATCAATCCGCTCTGCCAACTCGGCGCCTTCCGGTAAGTCGAACGCCAGTTTCGCCTCGGCAATGCGCTGCTTGGTACGCGTCAGCTGTTTTTCGATCGCCGCAGCCGAGCTGAAAAACGCGCGCGCAATCTCCGCCGTGCTAAAGCCGCCCAGCACTTTGAGCGCGAGCACCACCTGAGCGTCCGCGGCGATCGATGGGTGGCTGCAGACAAAAAGCATCCGCAAACTGTCGTCGCGTATCCGAAAATCCGCGTCGGCCTGCGCCAGCGCATTTCCTCCGCTCGCACTCGCCGACGTCAACGTCTGCTCGAAGTGCGTGATGATATTCCCCTCCTTGGAAAACGACATCTTGCGATGGCGCAGCGCATCGCGCGCGAGGTTCATCGCCACTTGTGTGATCCACGCCGAAGGGTTCGCAGGCGGTCCGCCAAACGACCATGCACGAAACGCCTTCATCATCGCTTCCTGCGCGACATCCTCGACCAGCGAAAGGTTGTGCGTGCCGAGTAACCGCGTCAGCGCACCGTGCAAGCGTCCGGTCTCGTGACGAAAAAAATGCTCCACGAGTTGAGAGGCCCGCTGCGCCTGCGCGGGATCGCTCGGGGAAGGCGATGAGGGATTCATTGCGTTGGGAAGAAACCGGAGAGTTCGATCGACTAGGAAAGTGCAGACGCCGAAGTTGCCGCGCGCACTTGTTTCACGCGCTCTTCGCCCGCCGGCGTCGCACTCAATACGGGACATAACCCGGCAACCGGCCGAACCTCCACCGTGAGGCCAAGATTGTGCGTCAACGTTGGGCACTGTTTCGCGATCTCCACGGCTTCGTCGAGGTTGTCCACCGCGAGGAAAAAATATCCACCGACCACTTCTTTCGCCTCGACGAACGGCCCGTCCACGACACGGCCGTTGCCAGCCGAGACGACCCGCCCGCCTTCCTCCAACGGATGCCCGTGAATCAATTTACCCTGCGCCGCGAGACGGTCGTACCATGCGTACCACTGCGTGAAAAGCTGCTGACGCTGCTCGGGCGAAAGCGTCTTGTAGGTTTCAGTCGAGACGTCGCGAAACAAGAGGAGATACGGAGATTTCCCTGCGGGGACGGCGGAGGCGGATGTGGAGATCATGGAGGTGGCGCGTTAGATGTGGGCGATTCGCGGACGGCGAAGTCCGTCTATCATAGGCTACAACGATTAACCCTCGTCTGAACGGACACCGTGGATCGGCTTTTCGCGTTGTCAGGCGATTTTGAATTCAACCATCACCGGCCGGTGATCCGAGAGATAGGATTTTACGACGAGGCAGTAAACTTCGACGCAAGCCGGCGGGAGAAAGATGAAGTCGAGGGTCCGCTGAGGTAGCGGCGAAGGAAACGTGGGCGCGCTGCGCGGATGCAGAGTGTAGTGGCCGTGCTGCGAGAAATACTTCATCAACGACGCGGTCGCATCCGTCGTGTGCGACGGATTATTCATGTCACCGCAGACGATGGGCGGCATCGGCCAGTGGCTGATACGCTGCGGATGTTTTTTGGTGAGGTATTCCATGACGTGCTCGACCTGTTTGATGCGCGCCGAACGCGAGCGGTAGTTCAGGTGCATGTTCACGACGGGCACGCGCCTGCCCTTCACATCGATCTCCGCGAAGAGAAACCCTTTTTCGCCAAAATTACTCCGCCCAAACTTAATATTTTCCGCCTCCGTGATGGGATGCCGCGAAAGAATCGCGTTGCCATAATTGAGCTTCAAAAAACCCGCGCGCCGGTTGTTCACGCCGAAAACCGCGTATGGCAGACCGGTGAACTCCCGCAGAAATTCCAACTGGTCGAAACTCCCGGCCCACAGCGAATCCTCATCGATCTCCTGCAACGCCACCACGTCGGGCTGCAAGCTTTTGAGCAGTTTCGCGATCTTCAAAAGATTCGCGCGGATCTTTCGCCGTGAAGTCAGCCCCTGGATCGGCTGCAAGCCGCGCCCATGGGCGATGTTGTAAGTGACGATTCGCAAACGCTGCATGAACAGAGCGCAATGTTGCCAAAAGCCATGTTCCCGCAACGGGAAATCCCACGTCTTTGTATCGGCGATTTCGTAACAGAGCGTAGGGGATTGTTATTCTCCGCATGAAGCGATCCGCGGCACGGCCAGCAGTGACCTCGGATCCACTAACGATCGCCATCAACCTCAAACGCGCGCCGTCCGCTGCCTCGGCGGGAAGCTCTTATGGCCGACTTCCTAAGCGGCGATGCCGCGCGCCTTCGCATATGCAAAACATGAGAAAACTCCTCGTCCCCTGTCTGCTGTTGGCCGCATTCCTTTCCGGCTGCTGCACTCCTCCGCCGATCGGTTCACAGCCCGTCGTGCTCCGTCCTCAAGAAACCTCCATGTGGTGCTGGGCCGCCAGCGGCGAAATGATTATGGAATTCCTCGGCACGTCCGTGACGCAGTGCGACGAAGCCAACAAACGCTTCGGCGTGTCCAATTGCTGCAATAGTCCCACGCCCGGCAGTTGCGTCCAAGGCGGATGGCCTGAATTCAACAAGTACGGCTTCACCTTTCAGCGCACTTCGAACACCGCGCTCAGCTGGACCGCGCTGAAAAAGCAGATCCATTGTAAGAAAAAGCCCTTTGCCTTCAGCTGGCACTGGTCCGGCGGCGGCGGGCACATGATGGTCGTCACTGGCTATGTGACCGTCGAAGGGACGAACTATGTCGCCATCAACGATCCTTGGGCGCCCGGCGTCGGAGCGCAGTATTTGAAAACGTACGACGAGTATGTCAGCGGCTCCGGCTACACGCACTGGGACGATTTCTTCGACATCACTAAAACCCCTTGAATATCCCCGCCATGAAAAAACTTTTTCTTCTTTTCCTGCTTCCCATCGCGATGTCCGCGCAATCCGCCAATGAGCGCGCCGAGGCCAAGGCTTGGGCTGCTCAATCGCGCCCGAGTGCCGAGAAAAGCCTCGGAACTCTACGCGCCCTTGCCTCCGCAAATCCATCTGCGCTCGGTCTAAAATCATCCGACGAGGCCTCTGATGCACATTTGGAGACGCCTCGTGTCGTTTACGCCATCCGTCTCGACAGCCTGCGTGCGTACACCTCCACGACCAACATCGAGAACCTGCTTGTGCCCCAAAAAATCCTGTACCCGGTGAAACTTCAAGGACAGGTCCGCAGCTCGGTGGAATTGGAGAAACGCGGAGCCGAATGGAAAGCCGTCACCTTCGGCAACGGCTCGCTAGCCAGCCGACTCATCGACGCAGCTCCGGCCGGGGACCCAGATTGGTTCGTCGTCACGATTCCCGCGCTCAACGTTGTCTTCCGCGGAAGCAATAGCGGCAGTCAAGTGCAGCTCACCCCGGTGTTCGACGATAACGTCCTCGGCCTGCGTGCTGGTCAGACGAGGCCCGCGACCGAGGTTCTGGCTGCGTTGGCTATCGCCGCCCAAAACCACAACGGCGAACCCCGTTAAAGGTCACCACGTAAAGCGGGATGCATCCAAAAATCCCCATCCCGCTTTCGTGGTTATCCCGCTTCCTGTCACGGCGGCTAAGAAGCTTTTTGGAGGCAAACAGTCCTTTCGTTTGAAGCCGAAGAAGGGATTGACAGGCCCTTGGGCGACTCTGAGATTCCCGCCCCTTTACGGCGGCCATAGCTCAGTTGGTTAGAGCACAAGATTGTGATTCTTGGGGTCGCGGGTTCGAATCCCGTTGGCCGCCCCATT
>WUUC01014665.1_pt1 | contig 11683 bp, 9 predicted proteins | sample 6278441 | NCBI WGS metagenome assembly WUUC01 (sample SAMN13675441, study PRJNA597444) | soil metagenome | isolation source: soil | place: USA: Washington | collected 2017-10 | reverse complement strand
GCACTCATCTCAAGCAGATCCGCGCATGCCGCCGCCGTCCGCGCCGCGCAGCGCCTGCGGTGACAACTATTGCTGAAAAGTGACAACTAGGGCTGACCGCCACACTGGACGCCGGCATCCGCGCGGTGGTCACCTTCGCCGACCCGAGCGTCGGCCACGTCGGGATCATCTACCAGGCATTCAACAGCATCTACCTCGGCACCACCGGGGCCTGCACCACCATATGGCTGCCGGACGGTACCTGCCTCGACGAACGCACCTAGTCGATTAGTTGCGGTGCAAGCGCCAGAACAGCGGCCCATCCACGCGGCAGACGGCCAGCCGCACCAGGTGCATGGTCGGCCAGGTGACTGGACGATGCCGTCAGCACCGCCTGGTGCTGACCGCAATCGGTGGCTCGACCCGGACGGCTCACGGCGACCCTACTCTGGTTGAACTGGATGGGCTGCGACGGTCTGAGCCTGCCCCACCATGTCGAGCCGTTAAGTTGCGTTCGCTCAGCGCGAACCTGCCGAGTATCCGCTTCTGGCCGAAGAGGGTGTGGCACTGCAATGGTTGCGGTCCACAGCCGCGACGGACGGCCAACTCAAGCCATCGACAAACATCGCTCTTGAGTACCGGTCGGCCTGGGCGCGTCAGCGTGCTTCAGTGTCGGCTCGCAGACGGCGAGGTTTGCGCCGGGCTGCCAGCATTAGAGCATGACAGATGGGCTCGGACCATGGACAGCAGTCGCCGCCATAATCCGTGGCATCTTTGGCGTGGCCGCGAAACATTCCCCGCAGCCCAAACTGAAGCTGTGGGTAAACGGAAACCGGCTCAACGGGATCCTGTACGTCTATATGAGGGTCACAAACGAAGGCGGTGCCGCCGTTACGATTGACCATATCTCCTCGTGGGTAAGGGCGGATCGCGGCAACCAAAACATAACAGAGGTAATCTTCAAGTCGGGTCCAAAGCCTCCGTTCCGCCTCGAAAGCTTCTCCTCGGCGCGATGGGAGGCGAAGTTCGAGGTAAAGCGCCACCCATGGATGGCCGGTCACAATGTGGACTGCACTGGGTTCGTTTCCGGTGGTGGGGTAGATGCGTACCGTAGAAAGAAAGTCGCCGAAATCCGATCAAGTCCGCCGTAGAAGTCGGCTATCAACATGTCTATCTTCCGGCAAGACCATCACGGGATAGACTTAGGCATCATCACCAGACATCGAACTCTTAATCCGCGGGTTCGGGGTTCGAGTCCCTAGCGGCGCACCACCGCGAGCAGCCCGTATAGCCATTAGGCTATACGGCTCACCGGATCAGGTGCCGGCTGCGGCGGTAGCGGCCGAGGCAAGGTGCGTGGGATGGAGCTGCCGGGTCCGACCGCGTTGCTGAGTTGTTCACCAGAAGCGTGCTCGAGACCGCGTTGAACGGGGATGACCGAGCACCTCGGTCGTGAGAACGATCAGGCCGAGGTGGGCGCAAGTCGACGAATGTGCGTAACGGCCGCCGTCCGACGATGGTGCTCTCGGGGCAGGTGTTTCACCGGCCGAATGGGTCCTCCCAGTCGTCTCGGTCCCGGCCGTCGAACGGATCCCCGCGGTCGTCTCGATCCCGGTTACCTCTGTCGCTCCGGTCGCGGTCTTCTCGGCCGTCGATGTCGCCTATTGACAGCACTGCGATGTCTATAGCGACCCTGGCGATCTGCGGCAGCTCCTCCGTGCGTGATCTCAGCTCGCGATCCAGCAGTTCGGTCCCAACCCGGTGGGCGGCGGCCCTGGCGATGCCCATGATGTCGACGTCAACGGCGTCTACCGGTGCGGCGGCGTTAGACCACAACCAGCCGTTCGCCATGGCTAGGCGGACGTTTTGGCCGTAAACGCGGGCCATGTTGCCGAGGTGCTCGGCGACTACCCTCGCAGTGTGCTCGTCGTCACGGCTGAGCAGGTTTCGAGCGATGTCCCAGTAGACCTGGATTGGCGTGCCGAGCGATCCGATCGGGCTGACGCCCTGGCGGTGCAGGGGTGCGTTGCAGATGTCCAGCAGCCTCTGGCGTGGCAGGTCGAGGTCGATGGGGTTCGTCGCCGCAGCTAGCGCCAAGTACGCCTGCTGTTGGGGGTAGGACAGCAGGGCGGCGGAGCGTTCGTCTTCACCGCTGGGGTCGGCCTTGGGCCTGACGGCCTCCGGAGAGTGCAGGCGTACGAGTTGCCTGATTCTGGCGTTCAGGTCGGCGCGGGGTACTTCCGCTGGTGTAAGCGCAGTCAACAAAAATGTGCCGAACGCGTACCCCAGGCGGTGCCAGATATGCGCCGAGCGAACCAGTAGGCCGGTCGCGCGAGGTCGGTCGAACAGCATCGCCCACTGGCCGGCCGTGCGGAGGGCGGACGCGGCGTCCAGTAGCCCCCGTGTCGGGTCAGCGGCATCGCGAGAATGGCCTTCAGCGTACTCGGCATACGACAGGAAGAAGTCCGCGGCAGTCGTGGCCTGCTCCCGGTCCAACTGAAGGGCCTGCATCTCCGCATCGGCCATGTCAGATCAACTCGTGGACGTTGCTGAGCGTCTCTGGCGGGGTAAACCGCGGGTTGGTGTGTGTCCAGCCAGCCGTGATATTTCCAGCTCTGCGGTCCCACACCCATTTTTGGCAGTCGCGGATGTGATTGTCTGGAATGTTGATCTTAGCCGCTATCTCGCCCTCGGTCTGGTAGTCCGAATACCGGCGGTACGTATTGAGGTCGCGTACCTCCTCCGCCACCGCCTCCACATCGACGGCGATACGGGGTGCCACGATGACCCAGCACGTGTACAAGTAGGCCGTGTTTCGTGTACCGAACCGTGTGCCGAACCATAGCGCCGTCTGGAGGGCACTATGCACGTGGTTGGTTTTTGCGGCCGCGTCTCGTTCCACGGTGCCGGCCGCGAGGGAGATGAACGGGGAGTTCACGTAGAACGGCTCGCTGGTCGCCGGGTCGGTCGAGTCGTAGTGGTTCACGTGGAGATCGAGGTTGGCTGCGGTCAACTTTTCTCGGCGCTCCGGAGGACTGATCGTCCCAACCGTGCGCCACCAGTTACAGAGAAGACCCACACGCGAATCGATGATCGCCCTGGCCTGCTCGTCAGAATCTAGCGCTATACCCTTCACGCACCACTGGATGATCATCGATCGCTCCGTAGCGGCGGCGGCGCGGTAGCCGGACGGCCACCACGCGACGCCCGCAGCACAGCCAAAAACAGCTCCTGCGGCGTGTCGTAGCAGCCCTGGCCGCCACGCCGGGCGACCTCCTCCGCGTACTCTGTCGCCGGAGGACCGGTATAGACGAAGTACGGCACCGGGCTGCGCTGCGCACGCAACGTCTCCAGCAGCACGAAGCCTTCCTCGGCGCCTTCTGCTCGAACCATGTCAGAGATCAGCGCCGCGAAATCTTGCTGCCCGAGCAACTCGAGGGCCTCGTCGGTCGAGGACGCGAGCGCGACGTCAAACCCGACGGCCTCGAACGCCCGCCGCTCGTTGTCGTTATTGTCCGGCATGTCGTCCACCCACAGCAGGTTCCTTGCCGCATAGATCGCAGATGTCGGCGGTGAAGAGCGGACCGATTCGCGAACGGACGCCACGATGGCGCCCACGTCGGCCTCTGAAGGATTGCTTGCGCTCTTCGTCGCGGCCACCGCAAGTGACGCCGTCGCCGTGAGCGCCTTGAGGTAGTTCTCCTCGTCGCGGTAATCGCTCGGCGCGAACAGCTTGCCGCTATGTCGGCTGACCAGCCACGCGAACACGCCGAGGACCAGTACTGGAAACCCTACTAAGAAGTAGATGAGCGGCGTCTTCTGGTCAGCCGTAAGGGCATCTCCGAACGTTATGACCATAGCGGCAAACCCGTAGATCAACACGATGAACAGCGCAATGATGCCAAGTGGGTTACGGGCGAGCTTCTCGGCCTTGCGCCCGAATGTGGTCACTTCGCTCATCGGTACTCCGGGGAAGATCGCAAAATGAGACAATGGACGCGGGCTAGCGTACCGGCCTCAACCTCCGCCCGAGAGGCGGCTCCACGTTCATCCATGGCAGCCAGGCGATCGACGGACGGGTCACGCAAAATGCGCCGCCAAGAGCCGAATCGACCACCAGCGTTGCCCAAGATCACGTGCGCGGAACAAGTAGCCGCGATCCGCTCGCTACAAAGGTGGCCAGCGCGGTGCGCGGCGGTCCGGCGCGCAGCTTGCGCCGGGCCGCGGTGGAGAACCAGCCGGTCGGCTTCGGATGGTCGGCGGTGGTGGTCAGCGCGTCGACCGGGCCGGCCGCGGTTATCACCCGGCGCAGGGCCGGGCCGAACATCCACAGTCGGCGGCCGGAACCGGCCGGCAGGTGCCGCCGCAACAGGGAGCCGGCCGCGGCCAGTCCCAGCATGAGGTGTCGCACCTGTTCGCCGGCGGCGTCGAGCGCGCCGGAACTGCCGGATCTCCTCGCGGGCCAGACTCTCCTGCAGTTCCACGCCGAGGCGCAGGCCGACGCCGTGCCGCCGGAGGTCGCGGTTCAGTTCGTCGCCCCAGGCCGTGGCGTCCGGGTCGTCGTGCCACGCGGCGCCGTGGTGCGGCAGCCCGATGACCGGCCCGGTGCGGTCGGCCTCCGGCGTGCGCGGCCGGCGGATGTCGTCGATGACCTCCGGCGGCAGCGGCGTGTTCACCACCACGCAGCCGCCTCTCACCGAGCGCCGCGAAGCGGCTTCACACTCCGCAGCGCCGAGCCACGAGTTGTTTTACCAGCCCGTGGCGCCGACCTGGCGGGCGAGCCATTCGTCGCGCTTGCGCTCAAGGTCCTCGATGGCGACGTCGCTGAGGGTCAGGTCCAGTGTGGTAAGTGGGAAGATCCAGTGCTCGCGCACAAACTGCACGTCGTTCGCCAGGCCATCCGTCGCTGTGCCGTCCAGTAACTGCTTGAGCACGGCCACGTTGAGTGCGCGGACCTCCTGCCAGTGCGTTTTGTCGGTGTGGGCGATGCCGTCCCAGGTGGTGCGTGTCGCGGAAAGGCCGCGTTCGGTAAGCAAGCCGATTCGGTGCATCGCGCCGGCCAGCCGCACGGCACGGCTGACTGGGAAGCGGATGCCAAGTGGCCCTTCGAATACGGCAGCCCGCGCTGCCGGGCCGGTCCATCTGAACCCGCCGTCCTCTTCCTCGACGAGGTCCACATAAAGGCGCTCCTCGCGCTCGGCGAACACCTCATTGCCGAAGATCCAGTCCACGTCGTTCGGGCCGTCGAGGTAGAACCTCCGGCGCCATAGATCCACCATCCGCCGGACCTCCGCCAAGTCGGCCGGCGAGCCGTCGTACGCGCGGACGTACAGGCCGCGGGCAAGGTGGTCGTAGAACGACTTGGCCGCGGTGTTGAGCACCGCGTGGTCCTTCCACCCGGAACGGGTGAGGTCCAACATGATGAGGATCTTGGCGGCTTCCTCCTCGGCGAAGCTACGCAGGACAGCGGCACTCTGATGGCGGCCAGCCTGCTCGAGCGAGGTCATGTCCGTCATGAGCACGTCAATAGACGCGGCGATCAGCTGCGCGCCCTCCGCGAGAACGGCTAACCTTTCGACCGGCGGTACCCGGTTGAGCTGCTTGAGGCCTTTCGGTTTCACCAGTACAGGATCCCGCGCCATCGCCGTGGTCGACAAACCCTTTCCATCCCGGCGGGCCGGCCGGCCGACGCTCATCTCTTCGACCTCGACCGCCTAGTCCTCGTCGATCGCCCCGCCCTTCAGCCTTCTTGCACCCCTGTTGGCGGTGTCCGCTGCGGGGGTCAACCATCGGCTGACACGGGTGCGATCGGCCAAACCCTAGCGTTCAGGTCTGCCGATGCGGCTGCTGATGGAGCGGGTTGCCGTTGCCGTCGGAGGGGGTACAGGTCATTGGTCTGGGCGACCAGAAATATGTGTCAGATTTCTGCGACCGGCTTTCCGATGCCTTGCTTCAATAGCACACATATTCGAGTCGGTCGGCCCGAGTCGATGGTTGATGTTTCTGCTGTTCCGTGGCTCGGCGTAGCGTCACTCCCGGGGGGAGAGTCAAGTTGCTCGGCGGGCATGGATGGCCTCATACCCGCCGGGCAGTTCGCTATCAAGCCGAACAAAGACCATCCTCGGCACGCCGACCGGCACGGAGGCGCCCCCGTACCTCGCCGCCTTGCTCGGGCGTGCTACTTCGCCGTGGTCGGGGGAGGGGATCGGTGCGTGAACCTGATCGCCGTGGCCCTATGTCACTCCGTGGCGGTGTCGGAGGTCGTCGATAGGGTTCGAGCGAGCGAACAAGGAGGGAGTCCCGTGGCAGCCGATGAGTATCCCTTCCCGGTTGCGGTCTCGCAGCTAGGCGAACAAGACTCGCGCGAGTCTCAGAACACGCGCGCCATCAGTTGGCTGCTGGCGCAGCCCGGCGGCTCCATCGTCGTTGTCACGCCCCGCAAGCAGTTTGCTGGCGAAAGCCTCAAGCGGCTGGTCGCGCGTCCAGATACGACTCATCTGACTTGGCGTGGGTTCCTCGCCGGATCACTCGCCAACCATCGCGTGATCTATGCCTGGCCGGATCGACGACACCTCAACGATCTCTGGGGCATCAACGTTGATGCTCTTGTCGTCCTCGAGTGGGGTGAAGCCGAGACCGCGACGTGGATCGAAGATGCTAGGCCTGTGCGGCTCCTGCCCGGGCGAACGGTGCAGCCTTCGCCGGAACCTGATTCCGTGGTAGCAGCCGAGACGTTGCCAAACGGAGTGGGCGGGATCCTTGAGTATCTTGCGGGTATGGCCGCTGGCTACTCCTCGGGGCTGAAATGGAACGAGGAGGACAAGCTCAAGGCAGACATGATGAACTGCCCGGAGCGGTGGGAGGTTGTCACCGTCGAGCAGGTTCGGGCCAAGTGTCGGGACCTGAGGATGCGACCAAACGATGTCGAGACGATCGCCGGCTTCCTGGAGCGCAGGAAGCAAGGCCGCCGGTTCAACGTGAGGAGTTCCTACCGGGACTTCCGTTTCTCGTAGCGCGCTGCATCGTCGGTCCGGCGGTCAGCGGGCCCTGTCTACACCGGGTGGCGTGCTCAGGGGCCGCGGCGCCGCGCCTGGTCCCGTGACGGCGGGGTCATCGCGGACGACCGATTGGGTGTCGTCCCTTATGTTCCAGTCGGCTCGTAGGACCAGCGAGTAACCGGTTGACACCGAAGGCAGGTCCGACTGAACCTTGTCACTGTGCGTGACAAGGACATCAAACAGCTCAAAGTGCCCTACAGCAGCACGATGCCGCCTGGCCCGAACGATGTGCGGCTCGCCGCCGCTCTGGGGTTGAAAGTCGAGCGCGGCATCGAGCTGGGCGACCGGCTCCTTGCCGACCTCAGCAACCTCGCGTGCGGCTTCGGCTGGTGGACCGCGTATCCGGAGATCGACCGGCAGACTCGGATCTTTCTGTCCGATCATCTGGTGTCGTGCGCACGTGCCATCGCGACGAACCTGATCGAGGCTCACGCGGAAGGGCTGGAGTTTCGCCACGCTCTGGATGAGTTCCGCGTGTACATGAGCCGCGGTATCAAGAAGAACAGCTTCGTCACGCCGGCACCGAGGGGCCTGTACGAGGACCTGATCCACTATCGCGTGACGGGTCACTTCGTTGGGATTCTGCGAGGGCTGGGCTCTGCGTTGGACTGCCTGGGCGCGTGCCTGGTCGGGATCGCCGCGCTGCCCACGTCTTTGGTGAAGGCCGACTGGAACAGCGCGCTCAACGTCCTGCGCAAGCCGGGCAGCGACCCGATCCAGGAAGCGCTGCTGGCCGACATCCAGCAGGCCATCATCGACGCTGGACCGTCGGGGTGGGTGCAGTGGCTGCTTGCCATGCGCAACACCGATGTTCATCGCGGGCGGCGGGTCGCTAGCTTCAGCGCGGTCCGCGATGCTCGCAAAGAGGTGGTCGGGTTCGCCATGCAGCTGCCGCGGGTTCCCGAGCTGACCGAGGTCGAGGCGTGGGTGGACGCCGGAGGGTACGTCGCGGCGTACTTCGAGGCGCCGGCCGACGATCTGATCGTGAATATCACCGCCTCGGTTAACACCCTGATAGAGAACGTGTCGGATTTGCTGATCACGCTGTGGGCGCGGCGGCGCGAGGATCCCGGCCTTCTGCCGCAGCCGCTCGCGCAGTGGAAGCCCGCCATGCAGTTGATCACCGGCCTCGGGCGGTTCACTGGGTACGCCAGCGGTGTCCCGCTGCCGGATAGCGATGTGACCGAAATCGGCGTGGCCGACGAGATGCATCGCCGGATCAGCGCGGCTGGGCTCGGACGCATAGGCTCAGTCGACCTGCACCCTTGGCCAGACGTCTGGAATCAGGGCTCCGGGTAAAGGCCGCGCGCGGTGGGCGACGCCAACCCACGGTGCATTTTGTCCCCCGGTCGGCCTGCTCTGCGGTGGCACGGATGCTCGGCTTGGCGGTTACCGCGCGACGAGGTTGGTGACGCCGCTTCTGTGACGAGGCCGACACTCGCTGTGAACGCTTAGTGAGTACGAAACGCTTGAGGCAATGGCGCAGGGCAAGGACTCCACTGCGCATGACATGCGGGCTCCGCTTCAGCCTCGCGGTGCCGACCAAGATCGCGCGCGCTGTCAAGCCGCCGAGCGGAACGCACGCTCGGGCCAGATTAACAGTAGGTTGACAGTTGGCCTACCCGATAGGCTTTCTCTCGGTGGTGCTGCCTTCAAGGACGGTTCCGGTATTGCTGCGCCTCGAATGCGTGAATGGTGGAGGGCAATGAGCAGTGAGGATTCGGCTACAAGCCGTGTTCGTTTCTACGGCGCCGCAGACCTCGGGAGATACTGGCACGCTGGCCGCGCCGCCGAAATCGCTGAGCAGTTCGATCCTGCAGACGCCCCGACTAGCGCCGCAGACATCCTCGAGTTGCACAACGTTCAGCAGTACGTGGAGGCAGGGCTCTTCCCAGCAGGCTACTCGGATGAACAACGCGCACATGCGCAGGCGCAAATCCCGGCAATCCGCAGCGTTATTGCGAGATTCTTTACCGCGATCGATGACACTAACGTCGGGAAGCTTGTCGCGGCCGTTGACTATAATTTTCACGTCGACCTGCTTGACCTCCTAGGTAGGAACAAGGCGTTCGGGCGATGCAACCCGAAAGACATGCTGGCCGCGCTCAATGCAACAGGTGTCAATCTCGGCGTAATGCTTGCGAATAAGAAGCTTGTGCAGGCATACGACACCCAGTTGCGTGACGTGCTTATGTCGGACGCGCGCAACGCCGAGCATCTGGTTCGGAAGTACATGCAGGAGGATGCCACAGACGTACTCCATCTTCCGAAAAGTTTCACCCCCGCTGACGCGCGTGAGTTGTTGGAGGGCTATATCGATAGCGCCGAGGCGAACCCCAACTTCGTCGGGCTGATTGAGACCGCCCCCGTCGACAGTAAGACTGGCGTCGACGCCAAGCTCAGGCTGAGGGCGAAGCGGCGCAAAGATCGCATGACCGAGGAGTTATTCCGCGACAGCGAAGGGGTCAAGACTGGCTGCGAAGTGAGCATATCTGACACTCAAGAAGATCCGGTCATTCTTGAGATGGACGGGATGGTGGCAACCTTTACGTACAGCCGAAGTTGGCTAGATGATACTGCGGACAACCCCAGCATCCTTAACAACTTTCAGCATCTCTTCGGTTTCGCCAATCGTTACGTTTTACTCACGCTGCCCGCATACCCCGCGCAGATGGGCGTCTTTGAGAGGTCTCTGACCACTAGGAGCAAGACCGGCTATCAGATTGGTGCAGCATTTCGTGCTTTCGACATGAGTTCGCTCCTGCAGACGCACCTCTACCGCCGCTACCTGGCATCGAGGGGCATCGACCTGGAGGTGGTGATCGGCTGGTTCTTCGAGGACTACCTCGCCGAAGAATTTGACGCGTTAAACTTCTCATTTACACCCTCGGGTAGCGGCTCGTCCTACCTCCAGAAGGCTAGACATCTTTTCGCCGAGATGGAGAGCGTAGCCATGCAGTTCACCTTGTATGCAGAGAACGGAGAGCTAGACAGGGAGCTTCTTGCAGTCACTTCGGACCAGGTTCGGTACAAGCAGCTACCAAGCATGCTCGTCGGAAAATACGCCTACCCGAACCAGGGTGAGGAGATCGCTGGCGTCCTTCACGCACTGTTCTCCGACCAATCCTTGCTGACCTACATCAGTGACTCGCTAAAAGCTCAGAATGCGGCACGGCTCCTTATTCGGAATGAGGTACGCTACTCCGACTTTCTGGAATATCAGAGGCCAGCAATCGATCACCTGATCGCGCTTGGCGTTCTCGAGAACGCCGGCACGCGCGTGCAGATCGCCAGCCGGGAGCAGTTCCTAATCCTGAGGTCATTGTTCGAGACTCAAGCGGTCAGCTACTACCACCTCTCGAATCAGGGACGGGCCGAGGTTGAATCGATGGTCGCGAGGGGCTGGGTCACTCGGCATGCCTCGCTGTTGTCCGAGGCCGAAGGCAGCTACTTCAACTACTACCTGAACAAGGTAGAGTTCACGAATGGTCCAGAACTGCGAAACAAGTACCTTCACGGGTCGCAGGCGAACGCAGACGGTGAGGACGCGCACTTTCGCACCTACATCACAGCGCTGAGGCTGATCGTCGCCCTGGTAATCAAGATTAACGATGATTTCATGTTGTCAGCTGCAGAAGGCAGACCACTCGATGAGAAGTAGATACCGTCGGGCACGAAGGGGGCATCACATCGCGTGATGGCGGATGGCCGAGCGCTTGCCTTCTTCCGTTGTCCAGAAGCCCGATCTGCCGTTGACCGGGCGTCACCTGGGCACCGGCGTGGGTATGAACTCACGTGGACCGATGCCGTGTCAGGTAGATACGGTCGCGCGGTTGTGCGGGCAAGGCGCTACCGCTATGTCGGCCGGGCTGAGCTGCGCGACCAGGTCGTCGCGGATGCCGTTGCCGTGGATGCGTCTGCTTCCCTCGACCAGCAACGACCAGGTAGCCACGCCAACTCGGCAACCGCCTCGTCGGTATCCTCCACGGCTGCCTCACGACCGGTACCAGCTACGACGAGACCGCAGCGTGGGGTCAACTCCCGGGTCATTGCGTTTTGGATAGCTGATGGCCGCACATCGCGACCCGCTCGCCGCGTCGAGTTGGCGGAGGTGTTCGACCTGGGCGGGCCAGGACGGTGGCCCACCGAGGCATGGGGTCAGCACGCCTCGACGCCGGATTCCGCGATCGGGCGCGTCACTGTTCTTGGCGAGACACGCCCAGTCGTACGCCCCGACCTTGCGGCCGTGGACGGTCAGTGGCTCCCCTTCCGGGTACTTGACCGGGCCGAAGTCGCCGATCGCCCAGACTCCGTCGAGGCGGAACAGGTTGTCCAGCTTCAGGTCGCGGTGGGAGATCCCCTCCTCGGCGAGTCCGCGAGGGGTTCCGGCGATCGCCGCCACCGCCTCGATCACGCGCTCCGGTGCCGGCTCGGGCCCGATGGCGGTACGTGTTCGGCTCTGGCGCAGGAGCCGGACTTACTGCTGCTTCAGGCGTGCGATCTCAGCTTCGAGGTCGGCTACGCGTTTCTCCAGCTGCACACGGGTCGGTCGCGCAGCGACCGCTTTGTCCGGTCCTGGCGCGCCCTTGACGGGGTTCGGTGGCACCAGCCAGCCCGCTCGTTGGAATGCGACGATGGCCTGTTCG
>WUUC01241414.1_pt1 | contig 11686 bp, 4 predicted proteins | sample 6278441 | NCBI WGS metagenome assembly WUUC01 (sample SAMN13675441, study PRJNA597444) | soil metagenome | isolation source: soil | place: USA: Washington | collected 2017-10 | reverse complement strand
GCCGCTCGAGGCCCTATTCGTCGAACCGCTCGATCCCAGCGCGCGCGTTCAACACGCGCACGGCTCGTTAGGACCCATTGAACGCAATGGACAGAAAGCCACGCCTACGCTTCCCGGTGCACCGGCCCCGAAACGCCGACCACCTGCCAAAGACTTCAATCCCGAACAGGGCAGCGCTCGACCGGTCCTGTCGACGCAGCCCGGCCACAGCGCGGGCGTGCTACTGCTGAATGGCGAAGTATCGTTTTGGGCGGCGAGCACGGGCCAAATCGAGCCGCTCCCGTCGGATTGTGCTGCGGAAAACGGTTACGTCGACGGGCGCGGCATGCTGTTCGTCAGCTGCGGCAGCCCCGGAGCGGCCACGCGTGTCTTGCAAGCTGACGATGGGAGTACCCGTTTGCAGCTCCACCCCGCAGCCCATTTTCGTATCAAACGGACCCTCGGCACCACCTACTTGGCGCCCGGCACCTCGCCGTTCGTGAACCCCGATGCCATCGCGGTCGGCGGCGATGGCAAACTTCGCGTCTTGCGACTACCGCCGGGCTCTGATCCTCCAACCGCGGATAATCCTGCTTGGTTGTTGGCCGACGATACTGCGCCGCTCGAGCTCGCGCCCTGGTCCACCCTGCAAGTTGCCTCCAGCGCGGCCTGCGCCGGTGGGGGCGGCTTCCGTGCCGTGATTCAAACACAACGACCCTGGGTCAGGCTGGACGGTGCAAGCGCCCGCCGCTCGGCCATGACCGCGCTCGTGCGCTGGAGCACCGAGCGAGTGTGTCTCGAGGCGCTCGAGCTCGGCTATCGCAGCATCCCCGCCGACGGATCGCAACAGCCATTGACAGTGCTGGCGGTTGCTCGCTTCGTGGGCCCTGATGCGGGCTACGCGTTCGTAGGCAACGAAGCGTCGACGCAGGTCCGAGTGAGCGCCAGCTGTGAGCTCCGCAACAGCGAGTCGCCATAACGGTGCCTGCCGCTCGGGAAGATTCGCATTGAATGGGAAAGACTTGCCCTGCTGCTACCATTGGGGATTGGTGCGCATCACATTCTCCAAGAGTCGAATCGACGGCGCGGAACTCGCCGAGCACGGCGTCGTTTCGATTGGCCGTTCGATCATGGACTGGCAGAATCATTAGCCGAGCTGCAGCACGACCAGCAACGTGAACAGGCCGCCGAGCGCGAACAGTCCGAAGGCGGCCAGGCGCTGGTGGCCCTGGGGGCGCGGCAACAGCGCGCGGGTCGCACCGCGGCCGATAACGGTCATGGCGATCGCGAACGCCAGCAGCACCAGCGTCACGAAGCCGTCGTTGTTGCCTCGGATCACCGAACCCATGAGCGCGCTGGTAAAGCCCGTGAACGCCCACAGGAACAGGACCGAGAACGTCACGATCGCGATACGCATGGGCCTACGCCAGCGTTCGGTCGGGATGCTGAGGCCGGTGCGCTGCGCGTGCACCAGCACCGCGACCGAAATGGCCAGCAGCCACAACCCGGCGGCCGCGCCGCCGAGCGGCACTTTCGACGACCATGGAGCGCGCTCGGTCGTGAATTGGCCGAGCGCCACGAACGCCCACAGTCCCACGCCGTAGGCCCACAAGATGGGGCCGAGCAAGGGTCGCGGCGTCCAACCTTGGAGCGCGACCTGGATCGGTACCGGCAGGGGCTCCGGCGGCGGTCCGGCGTCGGGGGGCGCGAGCGCATCGAGCGGAGGCGGAGGCGGCAGGGCTTGGTCGCTCATAGCAAGGCCTCCCCGTTGAAGGTGAGCTCGATAGTCTTGCCGTCTGCCGGCACGTCGACGTCGCGTGAGAGCAGGCGCGCCTTCAGCCGGTCGTCGCCCAAGACCAGCACGGCGACGCTGACGCGGCTGGGTCGACTCGGGCCCGGATCGGCGTCGCGCTTCAGCCGAATTCGCGCGATGCCGTCGCCGCGTTCGATGCGCGCCGCGGAGACGCCGACGGCCGCGGCGTCGAGCTCCAGCGGGGTTTCACCGCGATCGCGCAGCTCGCGCGCGAGGCGGATCTGCACCGGCGCTTCGGTCGCAGCGGTGCGGACCATCACCAGGCCGGCCGCGTCGGGCAGTGGTGTCTGGAGCAGGCGCCGCGAAAGCTCCGCCTCGACTTCGGGGCGCAGGCTGCCGCCACGCGCGCCGGCGAGCAGCACCGCTTGGGCGATCGACGCCAGCTCGCCAAGCCGCCCGTCGTCGCCGCGTCCGCCCGACTGCGTCACGCGATCGAGCAGGCGCGTGGCCACGTCCAGCCTCCCCGCGCCGGCATGACCGAGCGCCAGTCGCAACGAGACCGCCGGGTCGTCGGGCATGAGCTTGACCAGGCTGTCGTAGGCCGCGACGGCTTCGTCGAACAGGCCTTCGGCGCGCAGCTGGTCGCCGGTGAAGCCGAGCGTCCACGGATCGCCAGGTGCGCGTTCGACCAGCTCGCCGAAGGCACGCCGGCCCTCGTCGTCGAGCCCGATGCGGCGAAGCGCCGAGGCTCCGGCCGCCAAGAGCCCCGCGTCGGCCAATGGATCCTGGCGGATTCGTTCGATTTCTTGCACCAGGGCCTCGCGCTTTGCCAGCGCCTCGAGCAGCGTGAGCAGGCGCCGGCGACCGAGCGGGCTGTGGGGCGCGAGCCGCAAGAAGCGCAGCACGACCGCGAGGCGCGCCTCGTCGCTCGGCGCGCCTCGATAGGCCTTCTCCAGCTCGGCGTCGACGTTGGGCTCTTCACTCAAGAGCACCGCGCTCACCTGCACGAGCTCCGCCGCGCTCGTCACGCGCCGCAGCGCCTGAGCGCGCACGTAAGCCGCCGCGTCCCTCTCACCGGCGGCAGCCAGGTTGCTCGCGACTCCCAGCGTGGCCTGCGCGTTCTGTCCTTCGATCAGGATCTCGAGCAGCTCACGGCGATCGCGCCAGGCCTGAAGCTCGCAGCTCTGGGCCGCTTCGGCGTAGCTGAGCTTGCTCTGCACCGCACGCGCTTGCCAGATGCCACGCTTCACGGCTAGCGGCAGGCGCGAGGTGCTGGAGCACTGCGTGCGCTTCGAGCCGCGGACCTGCGGCAGTAGCACTGAATGAGTCAGCCGGATCGCGCGACCAGCGTCGAAGAATGGAATACTCTCGAGCACGCTGCGCACGCAGCGCTCGAGCACGTTGTCGGCGGTCTGGGTCCTGACCTTTACCTGCGTGGCGTGACCGTCGGGGCTCACGGTCACGTCGACGTCGATGGTCGTCACCACCTCGGGGCGCACCGCCGCGCGCGCATCACGGCAGGCGCGCAGAGCTTCCGCGGCTTCGCTGATCGCGCGTTTGCCGGCCAGCGCCGCCGCCTCGTCGAGCGTCGCGCCGTGAGCGCTCGGGGTGGGCGGCTCGAGCAAGACCGACGAAGTCTTGGCCTCGAGCCCGAGGCTGGTCGCAAACGGGGCGTCGAACGCCGGGGCCACGCCGAGCAGGCGATTGTCGAAGGGGGTGCTGTTCTGCTTCTGGCTCTCGCCGGGCGAGACGAAGAACCAGCTGGTCCAGGGTGTGAGCAAACGAGCCTGCCGAGCGAGCGCGATGGCGGGCTCCACGCCGTCACCGCGCGCCGCGGTTTCTTCGATGCGGGCCGCGGCCCAGCGCTTGACCACGTCGGCGCCTCGGGGGAGCGGGATCACGTCGAGCGGCCGTTTCTCCTCGACCAGCTCGGACCCGCGGCGGAACCGGAACGTGATCTCTTTCGGTAGCTTGCCGCGCACCCGACCGGTCAAGACCACGGTGGAACCGGCGAGCGCCGCGCGTGCCTCTCGCGGGTAAATGCGATCGACGCTCGGGCCGAGATCCAGCTCGACGTCGCGCAACGTCGGTTCGAGCGCGTCTGCGAGCAAGGCCGCGCCCACCCGCGCCGCTTCGGAGCGGTCGGCCACCTCGTAGATCGGTCCGGCGCCCGCGACCAGGCGCGCCAGCGTCCAGCGATCGGCGCCGGGACCGGTCGCGATGGCGCCCAGACGCGGCACGCCGCCCGCGCGTCGCGCCAGCCGGCGGCGCAAGTCTCGCGCGCTGGTCTCGCCGACGCTGGCGCGCCCATCACCGATGTACACGACCATGCCGCTACCGGCAGCGGCGCCCGCGGCGTCCAGCGCATCGGCCGCGCGCTCGAGCGCCTGGCCGAGGTTCGAAGCACCGCCGGGCCGCAGCGCTGCCAGCTCGCGTTCCAGGCCGACCCGCAGCTCCTTCGTCACCGGCGCCGGCTTACCCGGGCCGAGCACGCGCACCGTCTGATCAGCGGCCAGCACGACCAGCGAATCGCGCGGGCTCAACCCTTGAAGCACCGCGTCCACGACCGCGCGCTCGGTCTCGAGCCCGGCGACACCGCTGCTCATCGAAGTATCGACGACTAGCGCCAGGCTCACGCCGGTGTCGGGCAGCTCCGGCACCTCGGTGCGTACGACCACGAACGCGTCTTCGCCCTTGAAGTCTTGGCCAGCGGGTTGCAAGTAGGCCCGCGCCCGCCCGGCCTTGACGACGCTCGGAGCCAGCTCGACGACCAGGTCACCGCTGGGACGCGCGTCGGCGCGACGCAGCTCGACGACTCGCCCGCTGCTCACGGTGCTGCCGGCGCTGGCCGAGAGCCAGGGACTCCCACTCTTCGCCGCATCGACCCTGGCCGCCAGCTCGGCGACCAGCGGCGGCTCACCGCCGCGCGTGAACGGGAAGCGGTAGCTCGCTCGACCGGCGTGAAACGGCAGCCACTCGACGTACTCGAGCACTAGATCCACGGTCGCGCCGGGCGCGATGTTGCGCAGCGCTCCGCGCAGCGTTCCGCCACCAGCCCACTCCAAACGTCCGGGCTTGTCAGCGTGGCGATCTTGCACGATCGGCAGCAAAAGCGCCTCGAGCTCCTGCTCACCGCTGCCTTCGTCTTTGCGGGCAACGCGCGACAAGATGGCGCCGGGCGGCAGCGCTAGGCGCAGCTCCGCATCGCTGGTGCTGTCGGAGGCGTTGAAGAAACGAGTGCGAGCGCGCGTGGTCGCGACCTCACCGTCGATCGCCACGTCGATCGTTTCGGAGCGAATCGCCAGCGGCGTGCCCGGATCTAGTTCGCTTTCGGTAGCCCACAGCTCGGGCAGCGCGCCGGGCTGTCCGGCTTCGCCCGCCCACGGCACCGCGAGCCCGCCGGTCCAGTCGTCGAACGCGACCTCGGGCGCGACCTTGATGCCGCCCGCTTCGAGCGTCGCCGTCTCGCCCAACGTGACCTGCTCCTGCCGCGCGCCCGCGCCGACCATGAGCTCGCCCTGCGCGCAGTAGATCTGCGTGACGTTGCGGCGTTCGAAGGCCGCGGCGCTGGCCGTGATGGCGGTGCTGGCGTCGCCCAGCTTCAGCTCGGTGCGTGAGGCAGCGCCGCCCTGCACGAACAGGCGCCCTCGCTGAAGCTCGATGCGATTCCCCCGCAGCGTGAGCTCGGTCGCGGCGTCGACCACCACCAGCGTGCCGTCGTCGAGACGCAGGCGGGCGCGGCCGTCGTCGCCCGTGCGCAATGTGTCGCCGTCAGCCAAACGCGCGCTGCCGCGCACCTCGCGGCCAGAGACCCGCACTTCGGCGTGCACGGCTCGCACGTCGCCGACCGTGTAGCTGGTGGGGCTCTGCTTGGTAGCCGGGCGGCGCGTCATGAATATCGCAACCAAGGCGATGACCACGCCGAGCGCGGCCGCGACGATGAGCGCCTTTTTTAGCTGCGGATTCACGGCGCCACCTCCTTCAACGCGCCCGCTTCGAAGGTGAGCTTCACCCGCTCGCGCACCTGCCCGACGCTGCCGAAGGCCACGTCGAGGCGCGCGAGGCGCTCGCCCGGCGTGCCCTCGGCGACCAGCGCGGTCACGGTGGCGCGCACACCCAGCCGCGCGGCCCGCGCGGCGTCCTCGGGCTCGAGCCTCAGCTCGATTACGGGCGCAGGAGACTCCGCCACGTTGGCTTCGGCCGCGCCGAAAAGCGGGAAGTTGTCGGGCGCCGGCATGGCCGCGCCTAGGCTCGACGTCCACAGCGCCGGCCGCAGCTCGGGGTGCGCCCAGGTAACCACGATGCGCACGCTACCGGCCTGGGCCGAGCCACCGGCGGTGAGGCGCCGCGCGCGAGCGCGCAGCCGCTCGGCGTCTTCGGTCTTGCCGGCCTTCACGGCCGACTCGCGTGCCCAAGCCAGAAAAGCGCTCGCGGTCGCGCGGGCGGCGCGGTCGAGCTGGCTACCGCCGTCGGGCGAGCCGGCTTGCGACGCCTTCTCGATCCAGCGCACCGCTTCTTCGATGCGACCCATACCTTGCGCGGCCCCGGCCAGCAGTAGCGGTACGCCAAGATCGTCGGGCGTGAGCTGCGCGAGGGTTTCGTACTGGCGGAAGGCTTCTTCGTACCAGCCGTGCGCGCGCAGCAGATCGCCCAGGCGCCGGCGCGCGATCGGATCTTCCGGCGCAAACTCGACCAGCTCGCCGAAGGTCCGTCGCGCTTCGTTGGCGTCGCGCTCCACCGCGGCGCCCTTGGCGCGCCCCGAAAGCCGCAAATAGTACTCACCGACGCTGGTGCGCACGTGGGCGTTGGCGTCGGCGCGGTGACGGAGCCGGCGCGCCCAGGCTCGCCCGCCGCCATCGTCGCCCGCGTCTTCGAAGGCCTCCAGCACCAGCAGCGCCAGCTCCAGATCGTCCGGCCAGTGTGTCGAGAGCTTGAGCAGCAGCGTGAGGCGCTCGGCCGGCGTCTTGGCGCGACCGACCACGCCGGCGATGATGCCGGGCTCGGCGCGCTTGATGCCGAGCGCTTGATGCAGCTCTTGCAGCTGCTCGGCGGTTTGCACGCGCACCAGGATCGCGCGGTAGACCGCGTCGGCGGCGGTGCTGCTGACTTGCAGCAAACGCCACAGCGCCACGCGCTCTTTGACCGTGGGCAGCCGATCGACCATCGCCAGCAAGAAGGCGTAGCGTTCGCGCCAGCTGCGCGCCTCGCAATCGCGCAGCGAGACCCAATACACGTTCGCGACCGCTTCGGGCGAGTCGGCCTTTTGCAAGCGCTCGCGCCACAGTACACGCCGCTCATCGAGCGGAAGATCCGCGGCCGCGCCGCACGGCAGCGGCGTGTGGCCAATCACCCCCAGCTTGACCTGTACGGTCGTGGTCGACGCGACGACCTGAGCGGCCACTTTCGGCTCCGGCTCCGGCTTGGGTTTCACCTGGTTGTCGCATCCACCCGCGCCGTCCATACCCGTGAATGTCACCGGAAAGACGATGACGGCCCGGCCGCTGTCCGGCGCATCGAACTGCGCCGCCTGCGCACGCGCCTGGACGCAGCTCAGGACGCTCGGGGGCAAACAACCGGTGGGAGCTCCGTTGACTCCCGCCACTTCACCACCCGCGCCGACCAGAAGGTTCAGGCTGATACTGCCTTCGCTCCCTAGCTTCTCGGCCAGCCCGCGCTGGTAGCAATTACGAAAGCCCGCCCGCATGCCGGCCACCACACGCGCGGCGTTGGCGACATTGCCGCCCGAAACGGCTACGCCGCCTACCGAGGCGTTACCTCTCGGGCCAGCGAGCTTCTGGCCCACGCCAGTGCCGGTGGAGCCAATACCGGCGAGACCGCCTCCGGCAGCGCCCGGACGAATGGCACCGCCACCACCGCGGAGGCTGAGCCCCGCGGAAGGACGCGCCGCTTGGTCCAGACTGCCGGTCGGAACCTCGTCGTTCTTGAGGACGCCCGCTGGGGCAGGAGGTGGCGCAGACCCGAACGCCAATTGCGCTTGGTCGATCTTCTGAAGCTCGGCAGCGAGCGCTTGCGGCTCCGCGACAGGCGGCGGAGGCGCGGCCGGCGCGAGCGCGGCCATTTCCTTCTGTTCTGCGAGCTCGGCGGGTTTCTCCGGCAACTGCGCGCCCGCCGCGCTCTTCTGACGGCCCATCGACCCCTCTTCGCCTTTGGCGCGCGTGCCGGTGCCGCCTTCGCGCGAGTCGGCCATCTCGTCGGCCCGATCGGCCTCCATCAGCGGCGCCGACGCCATCGATAGGGCCACTGGATGGTTGCCACCGGATACCCACGGCTTCCAAAAGTCGCGCCGCTGTCGCCCTTCCCACTGCAACCGCGCGACCTCGACCTCCGAATCCTGCTTCTGATTCGGTTCACTCTCGCGGCGGGTCGGCACGTAAATCGACGTGAACGGCGACACCAAGCCAAAGCGCATCCCGACATCGACCAGCGCCGCGCGACCGGCGCTCTCGTCGAGCAGCTCCGCGAGCCGCTGCTCGCCCCAGCGCCGTCGCAAGTCGCCACCGTCGGCGAGCTGCATCACCCGCAGGCGCTGGGTGGAGCTGCTGTCGCTACCTTTTAGCTTTAGCTCGGTGGGCCCCGGACCCTTCAAGCGCCCGACCACCAGCACGCCTTCGTCGGCCGCGAGCGGCGGCAAGCTCCGCGGCAGCACCCGCTCGACGTTCGGACCGAGATCCAGGCTCATGCCGAGCCACATCGGCTTGGCCGCGGTTTCGAGCAAGCGCAGCGCGGTGCGGGCCGCGCCGTAGGCATCGTTCACTGCTTCGACCTGACCGCCGCGTGCGACCGTTTGCAGCAGCGCCAGGTTGGCGTTGCTGCCGAGACCGGCCGCGAGCACGCGCGTACCTTGCGGCAGGCGCGCCAGCCGCTCGCGCAGCGCCTTGGGAGCGATCTCGCCGACCGACGGCAGCCCGTCGCCGATGTAGACGACCGCGCCACGCCGCTTCGGGTCGAGCTTTGCGGCAGCCTCCGCGATTAGGGCGCCCAAGTCGGTCGCGCCACCGCGCTCCACCGCGGCCAAACCCGAAAGCCACGCGCGGCGCTTGTCGCGATCGACCGCGGTCAGCGCGCCGCTGCCCTCGGCCACGGGGCGCAGGCTGGCGTCGCCGCCCCACAAGGCCGCGCGGTCCGACGGACCCAGGTGCGAGAGCAGCGCGCTCGACAGCGTGCGCGCCACCGACAACGCGCCGGGCTCGGTCGCGGCCGAGGTGTCGACCACGATCGCCAAATCGACGCCGGCCGGCTCGCTCCCCGTCTCTGCAGCCGTGGCACGCAGCGGCACCAGCAAGTAGTCGCTCTCTTCGCCCGATACCTTCTTGGCAAAGTCGTCACGCTTCGTACCCTCATCGCTGCCGAGCGCGTGCGGCGCACGGTACGCCACCGTCTCTTTCTGACCACCATCGAACAGCTCGATCGCCAGATCTGCGCGGGGCACGAAGTCGAACGCCTTGATCACCACCTCGTTGCCTTCGCGCTTACCGCCCATGCCGGCCAGCACGCGCTGCGCGCCCGCGTCCGAGAGGTCGATCTTGACCGTGAGCTCCTCGATGCGCGGCAGCGAGCCACGCGCGCCTTCGGCCGCCATCGGGTACACGTAGAGCCGACGGTCGCCTTTCGGGCCCTGGCGCGGCAACCACTCGGAGTAGCGCGTCACGATGCGGCGTGGCGTTCCGCCCGCGATCGGATAGAAGCGCGCCTTGTACACGCCCGGCGCCGCCCACGTCAGAAGGGCCGGATCCTCGGTCGAGCCGGCGTACACGTTGCTCTGGTACTGCGCGACCGCGCTCTTGCTCTCCTGAATGCGGCCCCACACCAGGTCACCGTCGCGGTCGACGCCGAAGCGGCTCAGCACCGCGCCTGGCGGCGTGCGAAAGCTAAAAATGCCCTCCACCGTGTCGGACGTCGGATTGACGAACGTCTCGTCGACCTCGGTCACCGCGAAGTCGCGGTCGATGCGCACCCGCACGTCGAGCCGCTGAACGACCAGCGAGAAGCGCGGCTTGCCCTGATCACCGGGCGGACGCGCGCCGACCGTACCGATGCCGTACGGCGCCGGCTCTGCTTCCGGATCCGCAGTGGCGAGCCCGCCGGTCCAGTCGTCCCAGCCCAGCTCGGCCGTCTTTTCGGCCTTGCCGTCGGCGGCGAGCGTGAGCCGCTCGCCCGGTCCGGCGCGATGCTGCGCGCTGGCGCGCGCCGAGCCGCGCAGCACGTAGACTCGCACCTCGCCTTGCGCGCCGATCTCGATGCTGGCCCGAGCGTCCGACAGCTCGAGCACACCGCGTGGCGTGCGAATCTCGGCGGGCGGACCGCCCTCGGTGTCGACGAACGCGCGGCCCTGCGAAAGCTCCATCGCTTGGGTCGCGACCTTCAGCTGCGCCGGACCCGCCACCAGCCACACCGCGCCCGCGTCGCGCCGGAGCCAGGCCAGGCCGTCGGCGCCTAGCGTGACCTGTTCGGCTTCGCGCAAACGTTCGCGCGGATACGGCGTGCGCGCTCGCTCACCGGCCGGCGTGACCGTCACCTCACCTTTGATGCGCCGCAGCTCGGCGAACGAGTCGCCGCGCGCGGCCATGGGCGCTGGTTTGGCGCGCTGGCACCCGACCAAGCACAGCACTACCAAGACGAGCCAAAACGCACGCGTGGCGACGCAAGTCCGCATGATCCCACGAAGGTTCTAGCCAGCCCGGTCGGGGGCGTCTACCCGCCGCGCGGGCGGCGCGATTTGTCGCTACTTGCCGACGCCGTAAGGCTCCTCGACCACGCACGGAGGCGCCTCAAAACGACCGGGCCGCGAGATGCTCGATGAAAAGCGTCGTCTTGCGCGGTAGCAGGCGGCGCGACGGTGTCACGATTCACGTAGGATAGAGTTCGGTGCTCCAATCGGGCAGCACCCGGATGAGCTGCGACGCCGCGAGATCGGCAGCAACACGTGAAGGGCCGGTCAAGATCAGCCCGACACCGCGGAGCGCAAACTGGCGTAGGGCCGCGGACGACGAGACGGTGACCCTGCCGTGCAACGAAACGGGTACGTGCTGCCCGTCTCTCACGAGCTCACACCGATCGAAACGCCGCCTTCCTTCGAGAATGACGAACTCATGGCGCTCGAGCTCAGCGGGCGAGCTCGGCAGCGAAGCGCGTTCGAGGTAGGCAGGGCTGGCGAACACTCCTTCGCTCTCTATCGGCAGAGGCCGAGCGACGAGTGACGAGTCAGGCAGGGTACCGCTGCGAAGTGCGACGTCGAAGCGCTCGACGACGAGGTCCACGAAGCGGGTGCTCTCGTCGACGACCAGCGCGATGGTTGGATAGCGAGCGGCGAAGCTCGCAAGGTCGTCCCATAGGCCCAGGTCGGGCGGCATGGTGACGCGCAGCGTACCTCGCGGCGGGTCGAACAGATCGTCAGCAAAAGCCAGCGCGTTTTCAACCTCCTCCGATAGGTGCTCGCAACGCTCGAGCATCGCTTCGCCGACATCAGTGAGCGACAGGTGTCGAGCCGAACGCGTGATGAGGCGATGACCCAGGCGCTCCTCCAGCGCTGCCAGGTGCCGGCTGATGGTGGACTTGAGCAGTCCCAGAGTACGGCCCGCCGCCGTCAGGCTACCGGCGCGAGCGACCGCCGCGAAAATCAGCAAATCGGAAACCCTTTCCAGCATGCGGCATTTTCCCACTCTAGCTCCCGCCAAGTCCAGGGGACCGGTTGGCGCGAACGGTCCGAGGGCGGGGCGTTCCAATGCTGCAACTCGAGGTTCCACGCCTCGCCCCTGCCTCGCGCCAGCGGGTGCCCTTAGGTTGCCAGGGAGTGAAGCTCGAACACGAGCCTCACCAGAAAGGAGCAGCCTTTACCATGAGCGCCCAGGACACCGCCTATCACGAGCCGCTGCATCTCACCGCGATCATCGCCAGCACGCGAGAGAACCGCTTTGCGCCTGTCATCGCGGACTT
>WUUC01000240.1_pt1 | contig 11686 bp, 11 predicted proteins | sample 6278441 | NCBI WGS metagenome assembly WUUC01 (sample SAMN13675441, study PRJNA597444) | soil metagenome | isolation source: soil | place: USA: Washington | collected 2017-10 | reverse complement strand
CCGCAGGCCTTTTTTCTTTGGGCCGAAAAGATCAGCGGCCGCCGAGCTCGACTTCGGCGATGCGGCAGGTACTGTCGGAGAGGTAGATCGCGATCGTTGCCCCGGTCGCGTAGGCGGTGAGCAGCGTCGCCTTGATCCGATTGATGCCCGCGTGATCCGGGTATAGCGACGCGTAGCTCCCGCCGTATCCGCTCTGCGACGTGCAGCCGGCGAGGCTCGGAGAAAGACGGACGTTCACGCCGCCGTTCGAGGTGTCGACGATGCCGGTGATCGTCGAGTTCGCCGTCCAACCGGGACCTTGCGCGAGCACTGGCATGGCGCAGAGTGCGAGCGAGAGTATTGACGTCACGCGAGAGCGATTCATGAAATTCTCCTCATCAAGGTTGCTCGAGTCGGACACGGCGTCCGGCCGTGTCAAAGCGGTTTGGGGTACAGCCAGGAGCCTTGGCCCAGCAGGGTCGGGTAGGCGCCCAGGCATCCGTCGGTCATGATCTGAACCGGCGATTGCGCTAGATAGGCGGCGAGCGCGATGGCCATGAGTTGCTTCGCAACCGCGCGGTTTCCGTCGATGCGTACTTGGGGGTGGCTGCAGCCCGGAGGACCCACGGTCCCCGCGAACTCGATGAATACCGTTCCGTCGCCCAGCGTTCCAGTCTGTGTGATGTAGCCGTGGTAGCCCTCGGCTGCGACGGCGGGGTAACTGATGGCCAGGGTCAGGAGGATCAAAAGTCTTTTCATGGGGAGTCCTTTGCTAGGCGGTCTATCAAGATCCTGTGTCACGAGTTCTGGGCTTCTCTCACCAAGAGCAGAGCCGGGAAGAAAAAATTTCTGGCGAGGCTGAGACTCGCAAAGGCGTCGCGGAAGTGCTCGAGATCGGCAATGCGCAGTCAGAGATCCCGGCTGATTGCAGACAGGCGCGAGGTGCGAACCGGGACTGGTTCCGCGCGTCAGGCACCGTTGCCCAGTTAGAGAGACTCTCGGTTGTCGCGGTCGCCACCGGCCGGCCGCTTCATGCAGTCACAAAAGGCTCTGTGTCACGACCTCGGAATTTCTCTCACCAAAAGTGCCCTTTGATAAAAAGATATTTCTCACCGCAATTTGTCGGCTAGGATTTTCCGGTCTTTTTACGGTGACCTGGTGCAAGGAGGAGAGTTGCAGGATGGCGGGAACCATCAGTTTGCGAGTGCTCGAGCGTTGAAACGCGTCGCTGGCATCTCGCTCAGGGTCGCCATCTTCGCGGCACCCGTCGCGCTGTTCGTCGGGATCATCGTCTTCCTGACTCGGAATGATGTGCAGATTGAGCGGTCTGTTGCCGCTATCCCTGCGGCTAACTCGCTTGCGTCGGTTTCGTCGGGCGACCGTCAGCCGCCGCCGGATCCTCAAATTTCTCTGCTCGGCACGGATTCTTCACTGTCGCCGAAGGCGCTCGAGCTCGTGCTCGTCGCCACCCGACCAGGAAAAAGCCCCGGTGAAGGCGACGCGTCGCTGGGCACCGACGTGCGAAATCCGCAGACGTACGCCGCGGGCGCTCGCCTCGGTAACGGCGCGATCCTGAAGGAGATTTACCCCGACTATGTCGTACTGAGTCTCGAACGGAAACTCTCGATACTGGCGCTGCAAGGCCGCACGCCGAAGGTCAGGGAAAAGCACCAGTCCTTGCCCACCGACGAGGCGGCGACGCATGTCGGGGGCGAGGCCGTGGTCAACGCACCGATCGAGCGCGTGCCGTCGAGCCGCGAAGATCTTTCCGAGATCATTCGCAGCGAACCGCATTACGAACGCGATGAGTTCGCGGGACTGAAGATCGTCCCGGGCACGAATCGGGGTCAACTCGCCCGTCTCGAGCTGCAGGCCGGCGACATCGTCCGCACGATCGACGGTAAGCGCCTCAAATCGCCGGACACCGCCTGGCAGACGCTGGACGACGCGATTTCAACCGGCACTCCGATCGTGATCTCGATTGAGCGGGAAGGGACGTTGATGTCGATCTCCCTCGATGGCTCGAAGCTGAGCGAACCCGCGATGCAATTGAACTCATTCGCGCCGCCGCCAAACTACTGAGGACCAGTCAACATGTCGAAGAAACACGCACGTTCCATAGCGTACCGCCGACTCGCTCGGATGGGATTCGGCGTCGCGGGCGTTACCCTCATGGCGAACCTGGCATACGCCGCCTTCGGCTCGCAAGTCGTCGTCGGTGGTGTGAAGGTCAGTTCGATCTTTCGGGGGGCCTACGGACCCGCCTATGTGACCTTCACGCCCGCCCATCTGTCGGGTTGCAACGGCGGCGCCGGCGGCTATCTGAGCTCGATGTGGTCGGAAGCGATTTCGTGGCCTGCCGACCCGGCCGCGGCCAAGGATCAGTTGGCCCTGCTCGCGCTCGCGAAGGCCACCGATGCGACCGTCGAAGTGCGCTATCGCGTGAACTCCATCGGCACAGGCTGGGACCGATGCGCCATCGACGCGATCTGGGTGCAATGAAAAAAATGCGAGCTTCGCTGTCACAGATTCGAGAGTGGTGAAAGAAAGCTAGGACGAAGAGGAAATTCCCGAGTAGTCGGGGTGGTGTCTGGGAGGAGCCATGTTGCACAAGGACGAAGGGATTCGCGTGCCCGGTCGCCGAGTTGCGGCCGTTAGGAAAGCCGGCGTTCTGATCGCCGCGCTTGCGACGTTCGCGGTATCGCCCGCATCCGCGGGCGCGCCCGTCTGCTATCCGTACGGGTCCAGTGGCTACTGCCAGTACAACGGCAGAGTCGCGCAGGCGTACATCAACGCATACAGCGAAATCCTGATGTATTTCGACACGCCTGCAAATCCGGCCGACATCAGCGCGGTCGGCCTGACCGGCGTCTCCAACTATCAAGCGGCTCGATACCACACCGTCGCCAACCCCGAGTTCGGAAAGGCGCTCTATGCATCGTTGCTTTCGGCCCAGGCGCGTGGTGCGACGGTCACCGTACAGATGCATTCGACCGGTGGCGGCTACCTCCAGATTGACCGAATCTGGGTGAACGAATGAGCGGCTCGAAGCGGGCGCTGCTGAGCGTCGCGATCCTCGCGGTCCTCGGCGCGGTTTGGCCCAGCGCGCAGGCACAGACGTCGACTACCTACACGTCGGGCCACATCAGCAACGTCACGTTTGCCGACGACTACGTGATGATCATGGTGGATGCAGGCCTTCCCGGTAACTGCGCGGGAACGGGGTGGGGGTGGATGAAGATTCCCTCGACCAGCAAGGCGATGGCCGCGTTCGTCATCGGACTGTGGATGCGCGGAGATACCGCGCAGACCACCGTGTCTGTCTACACAGATGGTTTGGTGGATGGCTATTGCAGGATCGTGCAGATCGATCCGGCTGGTTGACGCGAGTTGGATTCGAAAGGAATCGCAATGACCAGCAGGCATCTTCTTCGGCTCACTCCGGCAATCGCTTTGACGGGAACCGCAGTCGCCCAGGCGGAGCTTCCCTGCAGCTGCCTATCTCGATGGTTCGAAGCTTTCGCAAGATCCCGTTCATCTCGGCGCGACTGCGCCGTTGCCTGGAACTCCGGGTACCTGAGAGGACTGAAAATGCGTAGAAGAATGCTCAATCGTTTGGCTGGTGCGTTGCTTCTGTTCGCCGCAGCAACCGCGGCGGAGGCGCAGCTTCCGTGGAGCGACGAGACGCATCAGATCGCGTTCGGCGATTTCAACGGAGACGGCAGGACCGATCTGTTGTACATCGCCCGCAACTCCGGACAGAACAGCGGCGTTGCATTTTCCAACAACGCAGGTCCTTACAATCTCACGCAAACGTGGGCCAGCAATCATCTCGGCATCGCCTGGCATGGCGGCACCTATAAGCCGATCGTCGGAGACTTTAGTGGTGACGGCAAGGCCGACATCTTCCTGCAGCGACAGTCGCAGGGCGATCACTATCTGCTTCATGCCAATGCGCAGGGCCAGTTCACGGCCATCAATCAGACCTTGCCTTTCAACCACGGTGGACAGATCTGGTCCGCCGATGGCCATCGCGTCGTCGCGGGCGACTTCGACGGCGATTCGAAAACGGATTTGTTTCTTCAGTCGGTCGATTCAAGCGGCTTGAACGCCGTATTTCTCGCGGGCGCTTCCGGAACCTTCGGTAGCGCTCAACAGACCTGGGCCAACGTACACATCGGATTCAAGTGGTCGCTGCGCAATGCGGTCGTACATGCTGCCGATTTCAACGGTGACGGCAAAGCGGATCTATTCGTGCAGGCCAAGCCGGATTTCGTGATCATCGATTACGAGGTGCCGTTTCCGGTGTTCGCCTATCGGAGCGGATCGTTCGGTGTCGCCAACGCTAAAGAAGCAACCGGCAACGGCGAAATCTTCTATACGCCGGCGTTGCAGATATGGGACCGCAGTTATTTGGGCGCGGATTGGTCTGCGGCGAAATTTGACGCGGTGGTGGGAGATTTCAACGGCGACGGCCGAGCCGACATCGTCTTGCAGGGCAAAAATGCCGGCACCACGAACTCGATGTTTCACTCCTCAAGCAGCGGGCAGTTCACGACTGCGAACGCGCTGACGGACCCGGCGCTGATCAACGCCACCGGCGACCAGTATCGTCTTCATGCGGCAAATTTCGATGCCATTCCAGGTGCCGGAATCTATCTACAGGCGCTCGGCAGTGCGGGCACGAGTTCGATCGCGTGGAACAGCACGAGCACAGCCACGTGGACCGATACGTACGAGTACAACGCGCTGGGTAGACTGACGAAGGTCATCTACGAGGACGGCTCGAGTACGACTTACGATCTCGATGCCGCTGGCAATCGAAACTGGGTGATCACTGCAAGTGGAAACTCGGCCTACGTCGCGATCACTGCCTCCAACGGCACCATATTGTCGTCAGCTGCCGGCCTTTACACGGTCGAAGCCAGTTGCTCAAGCGGGCAATGGCACACAGCCTGTACGTGGGTTGTGAGAAAGCTGTACGGGAATCAAAGTGCCGTGGTCGTGGTCGCGCATGCGCCAAACGGAACAAGCCCGGCATGCAATAGCGGTACGACTCAGCAAATCACGACGGGGTACTACCTGTCCGGCTGCTCGCTCACCGCACTATCGACTGCGTATGGAAACTAGCGGCTTCCCTCGCGAAGAATATTGGAGAACGCGGCAAATGATGCACACGACAACCATCCCAGTTCGGCCATTCCATCCGCAAGCCGCGAATCGCGTGCTGCCGCGGGCTGGCGCCATTGCACTCGCTTTGTCTGCCTTCGTGGGATCCAGCGCGCTTGCCCAAACGGAAATACCCGCCGGAATCAATTCTCCGACGTTTTCGCTGATCGACGAGAACGGAGTGAATCTGACCTCCAACAAGCCGACCGCTCACATCGAGGATGTAAGCATAGGGTCCAAGGCGGCCCCTCTCGGTCACGCGATCGAGACGGACTATGGAGAAGGGAGTCTCGTGCAAGTCCACTTTGTGGATTCGTATGCTGGAAGAGTGGAATCGGCCACTTACAATCCAGATGCTCCACCTTGTGCCGGCACGAACCATAACCTGGACGTAAAACTTGCCGGTGGAGCCGACAGGATGTGTGGAACCCTCGGCGGCTCGTATGTGCCGCATCGGGGGACCGGCAGCAGCATGATCACCAATCCCGATGGTTCGCTGACCTTCTCGCAGAAGGACGGCACCAAATTTCAGTTTGGAGTTGGGTCACCCCTTACTTGGTTACTGGCGCGAATCATCGCTCCGGATGGACGGATCACGACGCTTCATTACAAGACGACAACAGTTAACGGACCGGCGTATCGCGTGCAGTCGATTACCAGAAACGATGGGTTGCAGCTCAAATACACCTACGCTACGAATGTGGCGCCGACCAACGTGAATGAATTGTCCGTCTGGAAACAGGTAGCTAGTGTTACAGCACTCAACAATACCGTTGACTATTGCGATCCCCTAGCCGATTCGTGCACGTACACACAGGCGTGGCCGGTCTCCACCCAGGCATGGACGACCAATGGATCGCTCAAATATTTCACCGTTACCGATTCTGCAGGTCGGTCGACTCGGTTCACGACGGGAATCCCCGTTCTGTCCGGCGGCGTGTATGGCTCATCAGGCCCGACACAGTATTTCTTCCATCAACTATTGGCGATCCGCGCGCCTACGAGCAGCTCCGCAGATACCGTGTCCTACACGTTTTGCGCGGTCAGTGGCGAGGCCCACTGCATGCACCAAGGCGTGAAAAAGGTCCTGTTCGACGGAACTGAATGGAACTACACAGGCACATCTGGACAAGGGGGGGTCTCGGTATTCATTCAACTGAGTGCTACTAGGGGAGTAGGGGGCGGAGGTCACGGGACGACGCAACAGGTTGGCAACAATGCAGCTGGGCCATTGATGACGTATGGAGATGGACTGCGCACCTTTCAATTCGAGGGCACGGTGGCGAATCGCCTGGCACATGTCCTCTACGGTGATGGCAACAAGGTCGCCTTTGCATACGACGGGCGCGGAAACATCACCCAGGAGACGCACACGCCGACCACGGGGTCGGCCCTTTCGCCAACCGTCAGGACCGCAAACTTCGACGCGGTCTGCGCAAATACGCTTACCTGCAACAGTCCGAATTGGGTCCGAGACGCCAGGCAGAACCAGACTGACTACACATACGATCCGGACCACGGCGGAACGCTGAAGGTCACGATGCCGGCAGTGCCGTCGCCAGTGGATGGGACACCTGTTCGGCCACAGGTGCGATACACCTATGAGCCGAGATTCGCGTGGTACAAAAATGCGAGCGGAACCGTGGTGCAGGCCGCAACTCCGATCTGGGTTCGCGTGGCGGAAAGATTCTGCCGAACAACCGCGGCGCTCGCGAACGGATCGGGATGCACGACGGCCTCCGATGAAGTCACAACCACGTATGACTACGGGCCTGCTACCGGCGCAAACAATCTCTTTCCTCGTGGCGAGGCAAAAACTGCGGACGGTGTCACGCACCGTACTTGCTACGGAAATGACATCTACGGAAACCGCATCAGCCAGACGTCTTCAAAGGCGGGGTTACTGTCATGCCCATGACCAATACGCGCGGCATTCATCGATTGCTGTTGATCGCAATCTCTTTCCTGCCCACCATTCCGGCCTGGTCGCAAGCGACCGCGATGCCGTACACGAGCGGGATTCGATACGACGCTGCAAAACGGTTGGTGGGAACCATCGATCCAGATCCTGACGGCACTGGGCCGCTTCGATTCGCAGCCAGTCGAAAGACGTACGACGCACGAGGTGTTCTGACACGTGAAGAAGAGGGGCAGCTCTCTACGTGGCAACCGGAGAGCATCAGTCCTTCGAGTTGGACGGGATTCGCGGTATCTCGTCAAACCGACTACACATACGACATCTATGGGCGAAGAGTGTCGCAGCAGATGTCGTCCGGCGGTGTCGCCTATACCTTGAAACAGTTCAGCTACGACAGCGCGAGCAGACTCGAGTGTACTGCTACGAGGATGAACGCGGCGGCCTTCGCCGCGGCTTTCAATCTGACCGCCTGCCAGCTCGGCGCACAGGGAACCGCCGGGCCAGACCGGATCGAAAAAGTCGGAAGCTACGACCTGCAGGATAGGCCGCTCACGATCCTGAGGGCCTACGGGACGCCACTCCAGCAAACCTACGCGACCTACACCTATGTGGGCGCGCACATGGCAAGTTCCCGCGACGCAAAGGGCAATGTGTCGACCTACCAAGTGGATGGCTTTGCGCGACTGGAGTATTTGCGCTTTCCCTCCCCCACAACCGCGGGGCAAACGAGCACTACGGACTACGAACGCTACGGCTACGACGAAAACGGCAACCGCACGCAGCTGCGCAAGCGCGACAACAGCGTCATCAACTATACCTACGACGCGGTGAATCGCCTTTCGACCAAGGATTTGCCCGGCACCGCGGCCGATGTCTCTTACCGTTATGACCTACGCGGTCTGCAGCTTTCCGCGCGCTTCAGCGCCACCGGGCTGGGCGTCACGAACACGTATGACGGCTTTGGGCGGAACACGGAGTCGAGCACCAACTTGAGTGGTGGTGTACGCGCTCTTTCGTTCGGGTACGACGCGAATGGCAACCGCACGCGAGTGACGCATCCCGATGGAGCTTTTTTCGAGTATTCCTACGACGGGCTGGATCGGTTGACGGAGATCCTCGAGAACGGCTCGAGCTCGCTGATTTCGATGTCTTACAACGCGCAAGGCCGCCGCGCGCAGCTCATTCGCGGCAACTCGGCCAGCGTCAGCAGCTTCAAATACGATCCCATCTCGCGTCTTTCGTCCCTCTCGCAAAATCTGGACGGTGTCGGCACCGCGAGCGATGTCACGCAGTCATTCACCTTCAACCCGGCAAGGCAGATAGTCACGCGCTCGCTGACTAACAATGCGTATCGGTTTTCCCAGACGGTTCCCAATCGCACTTATGGCGTCAACGGGTTGAACCAGTACACGCAGGTGGCTTCTCCCGGCGCGCTCACGCACGCCTACGACCTCAATGGCAATTTGACATCCGATGGGCTCACGACCTTTGGCTACGATGCCGAGAATCGTTTGACCAGCGCCAGTGGAGCCAAAAACGCGACCCTCACCTATGACCCGAATGGGCGGCTGCATCAAACGAGCGGTGCGAACGTCACGCAGTTCCTGTACGACGGCGACCAGCTCGTTGGGGAATACAACTCCAGCGGATCGCTCCAGCGCCGTTACGTGCATGGAACTGACATCGACGAACCTCTGGTCTGGTACGAAGGCGCGGGCGTCAGCTCTGCCAATCGCCGCTTCCTGCACGCCAATCATCAGGGCTCGATCATTGCGGTCGCCAACAACACTGGCACCACGCTCGAGATAGACACTTACGATCCGTACGGCATCCCTGGTCCGACCAATACTTCGCGGTTTCAGTACACGGGACAGGCCTCCATCCCGGAGCTCGGACTCTACTACTACAAGGCGCGATTTTATTCGCCGGACCTTGGCAGGTTCTTGCAGACCGATCCTGTCGGCTACAAGGACGATCTCAATCTCTATACCTACGTAGGCAACAATCCGGTCAACGCGAACGACCCAAGCGGGGAGTTCATCATGTTTATTCCCGCGATCATCACCGGAGCGAGGCTCGGATATGCCGCGTATCAGGCGTACCGGGTTTACAAGGCAGCCAAGACAATCAAGACCGTGGTCGTCGTAGCCACAGCGACTGCGACCGCCGCAGGTATCGTCGCTCTCAACGAGGCCACCAAGCCAGACGCGACGCCGGCCGACAAGCCCGCAGCCGACAAGCCCAAGGAAGATGCCAAGCCCAAGCCGGACGATCGTCCCAAAAACAACGACAACCCTCAGGACACGGAGGACAGCATTACCAAAGAACAGGACAGAGCCAAAGGCGAACGGCCGTCCACCGAGTCTGGAGAATGGGAAGGCGCCAAGAAAAGGCCGAAATCGAGCCGCATCGAGAGCACGAAAAAGTCGAATGACCGCGCGCAGCACGATCGCAAGAGAAACTGGCGAGATTCTGATGACGGCGCGGATGAGCTCGATGACGTGGGGGGGGAAGATCGACGTTGACGACCAAGGTGGTGCAATAATGTTTCTTTCATCACGATGTCGCGCAATCTATGAGTCGCCACGAAAACGCATTGAGGCTGATTCCGGAACAACTACAGCAGCTGCGCCAGCGTGCGCAGCGCTCACTGGAGAACTCGGGACCATCAGCCGAAACGGCGGAGTTGTTCGAGGCCCTGGTGCGGGCCAATCCGGATGACGGAATGGCCTGGTTCAACTTGGGCGATGCGCTGCGATCGATCGGCCGACTGAAAGAGGCAGAAGAAGCGCTGCTGACCGCACGGGAGCTCGCTCCAAAGTCGCACCGCTTCACGGTAGACGCGCGCCTCGGCATGGTGGTGTCGAAAAGTGGTTCACCGGCGGACGCGGAGAAGTGGTTTCGCCTCGCGACATCGGACGGCGAATGTCCGGGCTGGGTCTGGGTGCTTCGGGCTGCCAATCTCATTCGAAAGGAGTCGACGAAGCTGGCCCGAGAGTGTTTGAAGGCTGCGAAGCATCGAGATGAAGTCGACTTGGAAGAAGTGTTGTTGAATGAAGCGCTGATCGAGCGTTGTGAAGGCAACTATGAAGCGGCCGCTCGCTGCGCCGAAGATGCGCTCAAGATAGACCCGAACTATGAACCGGCCCAGGAACTGCTGGTTTCCATTCGGGGAGGGGCAGAGGCAAAGAGTTACATCAATCGATTGTTGGCCGCGTCTTAAGCCACAAGGGTGGCATCGACGCGCTGATCTACAGGTCTTCGAATGAACCGGATCAGCGTGAGCGGTTCAACGCCTCCGCGTACGAAATCTCCGGATGGAACATCACCATCGAATAACGTGGGATCGCATCCGGGTTCTTCTTCTCGAGTGCCTCAGTCGTTTTTTTCCGTGCGCGGTAGTCCGGATCGATCACCGCTTTACGCATCTCGACGTAGTTGTCCAACGCCATCATCGCGATCGCATCGGTATTCGGCTTCCTCCGCGTCTCGAACTCAGAAAACACGTCTTCGAACTCAGCCCCCGTCCCGAGCATCTCCTCCAGCTCCACGCAATCCTCGAACGCGCAATTCATTCCCTGCCCATGAAACGGCACGATCGCATGCGCGGCATCGCCTAACAACAGCACATCCCCACCCGAGTGCCAGCCGTCGGTATAAACCGTTCCGAGCTGCCCCTGCGGATTCTCGAAAAACTCTCGCTCGAGATCCGGCATCAACGCTCGCGCGCTCGGAAACTCCCGCTCGAAGAATGCACCGACATCCGCCGCGCTCTGCAACCCATCGAACGAGTTCGATCCATGCTTCGCCAGAAACAACGTGGCAGTAAACGTGCGATCCAGATTCGGCAGCGCAATCAACATGAACCCACCGCGCGGCCAAATGTGCAGTGCATTCGGTTCGAGCGCGTACTCACCGCCACGCGCGGGGATGGTGAGCTCTTTATAGTCGTGGTCGAGTGGCTCTTCGCGCGCCGTCGCGACACCGCGAGCCACCAGCGCATGCCGGATCGGCGACCCCGCGCCATCTGTCGCAATCGTCGGCTGCGCGGCCGCCGAGTACTCGCCGCCACTCGCCTCATCCCGCAACTGCACTGCAAAACAACCGGGCGCAAAGCCCAATGCCGTCTGCCCGAACTTCAGCTCGACGTTGTCGAACGAATCGGCGGCCTCAACGAGCAAGCGATTCAGCGCCGCCCGCGAAACTGAATGGATGACTTCGTCGGGGCGCACGCCATACATCTGCAACTCGGCGGCGCCGTCATGCTCATGCACCATCCGCCCGCGCATCGCGATCGCGAGGGGCATCACGCGATCCAGCACGCCCGCGCGCTCAAGGCCGCGAATCCCACGCGCGGCCAGCGCGAGATTGATGGACCTTCCGGCGTCGTAATCGGCGCCGCGCGGATCGGCACGCCGCTCATACACAGTGACGCGGTATCCGCGTCTCGCAAGCAAAATGGCCAGCAACGACCCCGCGAGCCCGGCGCCAACGATGTTGACGCCTCGCTCCAACATCACGCTCAAGAAATCTCCTTGAGCGCCGCCGCGAGCCCGTCGACGAAATCGAACACATCGACGAACCGGTTATAGAGCGGCGTCGGCGCAATCCGGATGAGAT
>WUUC01008273.1_pt1 | contig 11688 bp, 4 predicted proteins | sample 6278441 | NCBI WGS metagenome assembly WUUC01 (sample SAMN13675441, study PRJNA597444) | soil metagenome | isolation source: soil | place: USA: Washington | collected 2017-10 | reverse complement strand
ACGACCCCGGCGTCTTCTACTGCAAGGACGCCTTCCAGGGCCTCGACACGATGGACGCGCTGGTCGACGACGCGGCGCGGGCGGCGCTGGTCGAGCGGATCAAGTCGGAGGCGAAGACCTTCCGCGAGAAGCCGGTCGTGGTCGACGACTCACCGCCGGTGACCGACTCCAGCGTGCGCTCCAAGGTCAGCACCGAGGTCGCGATCCCGGAGCCGCCGCAGTGGGGCGTGCGCGAGGTGCCGATCGACCTCGACGACGTCTTTCCCTACCTCGACCGCCACGTGCTGTTCAAGCTGCACTGGGGCGGTCGCGGGGTCAAGGGGGAGGCCTGGCGCGAACTGGTCGAGGGCACCGACGAGGAGGAGGGCTTCGCGCCCCGCCTGGAGCGGATGTGGCGCGAGCAGGACTACCTGCACCCGCGGGCCAAGCTCGGCTTCTTCCCCTGCAACTCGGAGGGCAACGAGCTGATCGTCTTCGACCCCGAGGATCCCGACCGCGAGCTCGAGCGCCTCGTCTTCCCGCGCCAGCCCAAGCACGACCGCATCTGCCTGGCCGACTTCTACCGCCCCCTCAGCTCCGGCGAACGCGACGTCGTCGCCCTCCAGGGCGTGACCGTCGGCGCCGAGGTGACCGAGCTGATGGCGCGCCTGGAGCAGGAAGGCGAGTTCGCCGAACAGCTCTTTGTCCACGGCCTCGGCGTGCAGTCGGCCGAGGGCCTGGCCGAGTGGCTCCATTCCGACATCCGCCGCCAGCTGGCGATCGACCTCGACCAAGGCCGCCGCTACTCCTGGGGCTACCCCGCCTGCCCGGACCAGTCCGAGCACGAGAAAGTCTGGCGCCTCCTCGGCCTCGAAGACATCGGCATGACCCTCTCCGACGGCTTCGCCGTAATGCCCGAGCAATCAACCGTGGCGATCATCGCCCACCACCCCCAGGCCGTCTACTTCGGCATGAAGTCCGGCTTCATCCCCGAGGACAAGGTCTCCGACGAACTGATCGCCGGCACCGACCGCGGCGGCGGCCTGCCGCCCGAGGTCGACCCGGAGACGGACGACGGCAAGGGCGATGAGCCCGAGCCGGCGACCGCCCCGGCTGCCGGTTAGTAGTTGAAGGGCTCGGTTGCGGCCGGGTGCAGGGCTGGCCGCTGCCAGTTGCGAGCCGAGTAGGCCTGCTCGAATCCGGCCTTGTCGAAGATCCTCCCGGCCGGCGAGAGCTGGTCGGGGGCGCAGTCCCAGACCTCGGCGAAGATCGTGTGGCAGCCGGCCTCGATCGCATCGACCATGCGTCGGCGCAGCAGTGCCGTGTTGCAACCCTGGCCGCGCGCGTGCGGCAGCGTGTTCCCGGGGCCGAGCTGAGCGATGCCTTCGTAGATCAGCATCGAGGCGGTCGAGACGATCCCCTCCTCAGGGTCCAGCGATGCCGTGTAACAGTGCCAATGCAGGCGCTGCGGCAGCGAGAAGAACAGGGTGCCGGCGGTGATCGGCAGTTCCATCGCCTCGGCGACGATCGCGCTCATCCCTTCGCCGTCGATTTCGGCCTCTCCCAGAGGCCAGATTTTGATCTCCGCATTCGGCTGGATGTCAGGCGGCGAGGCGTCGCGGACGAACTTGACCCAGCCGCCACCGCGCTCGTAGCCGCGCTGGCCGAGCCAGACCTCGGCGTCTGCCGTCCCGGGCCTGCCTGCCGCCACCGGAACCCGATAGTCGACTTCGCGCGCCCGCATCCATTCCACCGCGTCGGCGAGATGACCGCCGGAGATCGCCCCGGGCTCAGCCGCCCCCTGGATCTCGTTGAGGTTGTGGACCTCGGGCAGATCGCCGAAGGAAGTCACCTGCACCGGCCCGAACCGCTCGACCTCCACGCGCGACTCGGTAACCGCGTCCGGAACCACCGACTCCCACATGTCCCGCCTGAACTTCTGCGCAACCCGCTCCAGCACTGCCGCGTCGTACTTCAAACCCTGTCCCCCTCCCAATAGAGCCCTTTTGGGATCTGCAGCCAAGCGAGGGGTCAGCCGGCGCCGGTGGATGGATCGGCGCCGGCCGGCACCACCTCGTTAACAAGATGCCGGCCTGGGAAAGGTGGCGGCACCTCCGACTACATCCTAACTCAATACATAGCGGTTTTTTATAAGTCCGCGGGAATTCGCGCATACGAATTCCCGCGGACCTAAAAGGAGCCCAGCGAGGGCAGGCGAACGGGGTCCGAGGACCTCAGCCCGGGCTTGCCAGCCTTGCCTTTTTTGGCGCCTTTGCTGCCTTTTTTCTTCTTCCCGCAGTCATTTCCAACGACCGTCTGGAAGTTGCGAACCTTGCCGTTCTGAGCGTTGAGCCTGACCGATGCCTTCTGCTTCTTCCCTTTGCAGAGGTCGCGCGAATTGACGATCAGGGCGTGGTTGCCGCCCTTGATCTGCATGGTGAACTTGGTCACCGCCACGTCGGGCACGATGTCGAACGTGTTGCGGATTCCTTCGTTCTTGGAGTCCGTCCGCCCCTGGAGCTCGACTTCGATCGGCAGGCGATCCGGGCCACGCAGCGCTGCCACCAGGTCCGGCAATTCGTGCTCAGGATTGGACCGCAGGTACACGGGACCCTGAACCGGCTCGTCGAGCAGCGGGGTGATCGCCGTCGCGTAGCCGTAGATCGACCTGGCCGGGCACGCTTTGGCGGCAAACTGGACCCGGGTGCAGATTTTGTCGAGATGCTCCTGCGCGAGGAACGCCGAGTGCGGGAAGGTCACCGCAGCGCGAGCGATGTTGGCATCCCCCGGCCGGGCCGTCACCGTGGCGACGACCCGCTGGTACTTGCCTCGCTTGGTGCCGCCATGCAGCTGGATCTTCACGTTCGGCTTGAACCCGAGCGCAGAGCAGTTGCCGACCTGGAACCGGTTGTTGAGATTGGCCACCGCCCCGCTGCCGCCCGTCACCTGACCGCTAACCGCCATCGGTTGGCAGTTGGTGGGGTTGAGGGCGAAGCCGGGCCGATCGATGTCGACCCGCACGTCGCGGATCTGCAACGGAATCCCCATGAGGATCTGGGGGATCGGATCGCTCTCCGCCGTGATCTGCGCATTCACCGGGTTGACCTGCAGGGCGGTCCTCACGACCTGAACCCCCAAGTCGAATGGCCCCGCCACAGCGGGCACGATGAACGCGAAGCTCAAAGGAGCGCCTTTGTAAGGACCGGTTAGGTAGACCTTTCCCGTCTTCACGTAGAACGGTTCGGAACCGACGCCAGCGCCGATCGTCGTCGTACCGATCTGGCTTGAGGCTGGGCAGGACGGGTTCGCCATCTCGGCCTTGCCGGTCCGGTCGGCCGCACTTGCCGCCACAACGGCGGCCTCGGAGCAGGTGGTCACGCCCTTGAGCGTGGCCGCGAAGCCCGGAGGCGTCGTCACGCTGACCGTGTCCAGCTCCTGATTGCCGTCAGGCCGCGTGATCCGTAGCGTGAACGGCGAGTGGCCACCGGCAACAGGGTTCGTGGTCCCGGCGCTAAAGCCGAGCGCGAACGGCCGCTGGGCTTTGGTCTGCGGGCAAGCCGGGCCGCCTCCAACCCCGGTCGTGATGTTGAAACTGTCTTCGGTCTGAGCCGGCGGACCCGATTCGGGTGCCGACCAAGGCGTAAAGGTGCCTCTCGTCGTGTATTTGGTGCAGACATCGGGCGTCGCCATCGTCGACCTCGGCCCACCGCCGCGGAAGCTCAGCCTCAAAGAGCTGAATGGCAGCTGCGGATTGTGGTCAAAGACTGCCGTCAGCTGACCGGTGGTCGCATCAGGAGTCACCTCGCCGGGCAGCTTGGCGACGATCCCGGTCTTTTCATCTTCGATGACGAGGTACATAGCCAGAAGCGATCCGAACGGATTGTTGTCCTGTGCGGCCAAATACAAGGTCCCCGCGAGAGGGTTCTCGATTGGGGGCGATTTGACTTCTACCGTCCCGATCTTCGAAGCGTCCGGGCACGTCACAGGATTCTTGTCGAATCGGATCGGCGCCGGCATAGCGAAGTTCGTGCCCTTCAGGCCGACCTGCTGAGTGCTGCAAGCCTCGAGTCCATCCGCGGCCGAAGGGTTCAGAACCATGCCCAGAGGCAGGGTCACGACAGATTTGTCCAAGTGGGGTGAAGCCAGTTTCGCTGGGTCCAGCATCCCATCCTGAGGAACGGTCAGTTCCGCCGTGGCAGCCGTCACGCTGGCTGCCTGGGTGGCCGAGGGCTGAAAGCTGAAGCTTGGTTTGAACTCCAGCTGATTGCAGCCCGTAACCGCCGGCAGCACTACCGTTTTCTTGTCGAAAATTGATGCCGCCTGCCAAGTGTTCGCGGAGATCGAGGTGACCGGAGCGATGAGTGCCTCATTTGCGCAGTCAGTTGGATTCGTCAGAAACGCTTTGCCATTCGCGTCGGCGGGCGCGCCTTGGAGCACGGTGAACGCACCGTAGACTTTGTACTGATTGGCGATATTTGGCCCACTGACCGTGACGCCGAAGTCATCGTCACTGCGCACAGTCCCCAAGACACTCGCCTTGGCCAAAGCGATCTTGAACGTGAACTCGGCCGCATACCCGGTTGGGGGGACGCCGTTTTTGAGGGGCAGCAGGCCAAACACTTCATTGCCACCACTGAACTCTTGGATAGCGGGATTCGCATTGCCCACGGTCGCACCGTTGCAATCAAGCGAGCCCAGTTGGCTCTGGGGGCATCGAGCAGTAACCAAGGGGTTCCCAATGAAGCCCGGCGGCAAGGTAACCGGAATGTCCTTGACGTCGCCGGCAGGGATGATGTCGCCCATCGGAGAGAGGATCGTGTTCAATCGGAAACCGGCCCCTGCCGTCGCGGGGTGGCCCCCGGCCTGGGTGGAAGGATTCCCGTCGCTGTCGAAAGCACCAGCCCAGATCGCCTGGACCCCGGCCGAAGCCTGGGTCGACGACACAACGATGGACATCTGGGTGGAGTAGACGCCGGTGGCCCCTCCGCCTTCGATCGATACTTGCGGCGCCGCGGTCGAGGGAGCCCCAGGCCCAACGGTGATTGGGAGCATGAACGATTCCGTCGTCTGACCTGACTGGACAGAGGCGATGCTGGAGCAGGTGATGCTCTGTCCCATCACCGCGCACCCGCTGCTTGGCGTCGCCGTGATTCCCGCCGGCAGAGCGAAGGTGACCACGATCGGGGCATTGGTACTCGTAGCGCCGCCGATATTGGTGGCGTTGATTGCGATTTCGCCTTTGCCCGGAAGCCCTCCGTCTTCGCGCGTACTGACTGCCACCGATGACCCCCCCGCTGGCAACAGTTGGCTTCCGTCTGCCACCACCGGGGAGAGATTGGTCCCTCCCAGCGCGCCCCCGAAGCGAATGAAATAGGGGTGGGTTGCGTCAGCGTCACCGGGTCCTCCGCTCACCGCGACAGTTCCACCGCTGCCAGCAACGCTCGAAAGCGCGTTGATGCCGGATTGCACCTGAGCGGGACTCGCATTGAACGGAATCGGTGCCGTCGTCTGCCCGTCATAGGTGAGCGTGAAGGTACCGCTCTGCGCATCGACGGCAACCTTCTGGATCTCACTGCTCACAGGCGGTAGATTCGTCGGTCCCGTTACAGCCAGCAGCCGCCAGCCCGGCGTGGCGGCTTGGGCCTTAACCGCACCCACCAGCACCAGCCCGGCGACGACCAGACAGCTCAGTGCCGCGAGCCGCATGAAGCGCTCGCGCGATCCGGAGCTGTGCAATACCTGCCTTGACCCCCGCACAGATGGATTCACTTTGCCGCCCTCCCGATCTTACTCGCTCCTCGCCTTTTGCCCTTCCCCTTTTGCTTCTTTTGCTGCTTCGACTTCTTCTTCGCGTTCTTCTTCTTCTTCTTCGCTTTGACTGGGGTCTCATTTCCGGGTCCAGCCAGCGTAGAACTGGAGGGCGGCGGCTGTGCGCCCGGGGGGACCGAACCCGGCTCCTGGCACGCGCTTTCGAGCAGGGGGTTGCATGGCGCTGCCGGAGGTGGCGGCGGCGAAGAGCCGCCGCCGATCCTTGCGTCATACACACTGCGCCGTTCATCGGTGTCTTCAAAGGTCAGCTTCTTGCTCGTGCTGAAGAAGAGATCCGATCCGTCTTCGTCCGAGCCCATGAATTCAGGAGACGGGACGCCGCTGGTAGGGGACCCGGTAGCGATCAGGTAGATCTGCCCCTTTTGCCACATGTAGAGATTCACGTTGCCGTCCACCGCTCCAGCGGCCAGCGCATCCGGCATCGAGAAGAACACTCGGCTCCCGTCGGCCGAGAGGGCCTGAGGAGAATTGAGGAAGTTCGAGTTGCCTTCTTTCTTTCTTGGCAGCGGGAACGTGTCGGAATCTGCCACCGACGGGGCACCGTCCCTGCGGCACGTGATGCACACCGTGCTTTCCGACTTCGCAGAGAACCGATAGGCCTCCGCAACCTGACCGCTGTCGTAGCCAGTCACCGGCGATCTGGCTTGGAACAGCAGAACCTCGCCGTCCGGCGTGGCTCGCGCAGACCAAGTCGGCCGACTGAAGGGAATGGGGCTGCTGATCAAGGAGCCGATGACCCCGTTGAAGTCCGTAATGTCACTCGCGGCCACCGATGCGACGAAGGTCAACTGCCCGGCGTGGACCAGGTAGATGTTGTAGCCGCCCGTTCCCGTCGAGTTCTGGGCGTAGGAGTTGCCCTGCCCCGAGAGGAGTTGCCCCTTGGCGGCGAAGTAGACATACGCACCGTCATCCGAGGAATCCAGAACCCCCGCGACCATGGCGCCATCCGGGTTCGATGGACTCGTCGTAGCCGATAGGTCCGTGAGCCGCGTCCCTGCAGGTTTTTGCGAGTCGTATTCATAGAGGTCGCAGGGACTTTTGAACGCCGGGGCGTCTACGGCGGCGCAGTTCGTGGTTTTCGGCCCCGCGCTCGTGGTGCTGGTCAACCCGTAGTTCGCAAGAAAGAAGACCTTGGTGCCATCCGCCGAGGCAGTCTGATAGAAGGCCCCGAGGCTCGGGGTGGCCGTTTCGGACTTCGAGACATCCACCGTGCTGGCGCCATCCTCACGTACGAATATGGCGGTTCTGCCGGCCTCGGCCGATCCTGCTGGACCGTCCGCTTTCTGTCGTCCAGCGGTGAATACAAGTCGCCAAACACCGTCTGCGGTCGCCAACGCATTGCGAAAGAGATTTTCGCTGTCGCCCCGCTGGACCCCCCCGATGCCTTCCGAGACACCACCGCCCGGAGACGCAACTCCCGCGGATGCTTCGCCCGATGGCGCAGGTACGGAGGCCGCGTTGCGAAGAACGCCGTGATCCCATTCCACGAGACCCGTCGAAGAGATTCCTGGATATTGATAGCCCGTTTCGAACACAATCCGATCACATGACTCGGAAGCACCGATTACACGGTAGGAGAGGTACGGATCGAGTTTATCGGCAGGCTCCGGATTGGAAGGCGTGCGGCGCGTCACGATCGTATAACCACCACTTTCGGTCCAGCGGAAGAGGTTGACGCCGCCCGCGTCGATAACACCGGTGGGAGCGTCGGCAGTAAGTGGCTGCCCGCTGGCGAACACCCCGCATTTGACGTCATCCGCCAGATACATCGTCCGGCTACCGATACTGCTTCCAGAGATCACACTCGTTTCGACAAGGGGCGGTGAGAGCTGCGTGGCACTCCAACCCGTCGATCCACGAGCCCCGCGGTAGACGACTTCTCCGCCCGACGTCGACTCTGGAAGGCCGTACGCTTGAACGTATGCCAACTTTGACCCATCGGTCGCTGCCTGAAATTGCAACTCCTGCCTGACGGCCACTTCGCCGCCTCCTTCGCTGACCGGACCCTGATCACGAGGGGACACCAACTCGAAACCACGGCTGCCGGGGAGTCCGTAAGCGTTAAGGACTTCTCGTGCCTGCGCCGTCGTGAACTGCTTATCGGCACCTTTCGTCGTACCGACGGAGTTGGTGGCCACGATGCGGAAATGATAGGTCGTGTCGGGCTGAAGGCCGGTCAGGGTAGCTCTCACCGGGACCTCGGCTCCGCCGGAGCCGAGAAACGGTTCGAATTCAGCCGGGCTGGTGAGTCCGTATGCAGTAGTCAAGCCGTACTCGAATCGATAAGTGGTGTCCGCGTTGTTGGGATTGACGTAGCCCGCCAGCTCGACGGAAGTCGGGCCGAAGGGATCAACTGGGTCGGTCAGCGCATTCGTCCCGAGCGCGTACCGCACTGATGGTGCCCCAGCGGCGGTTTTGAATTGGACCTCTCCGCTCGTAACGCTTGAGCTGGTCGTTGCGACGATCCGTACCCGGTACCGACGATTGGGTTGCAGCCCACCGACCACCTGATGCACTTCATAGCTCCCGGCCACCGAACCAACCGACACATCCGCCGCGGGGATGTTAGTCCAGGATTCTCCTTCGTCCGCCGATAGTTCGAAGTGGTAGGTAGTGTCGAACCCTTCGCCACCAGGTGCGGGGACGCACACTTTTCCGTTCAGTTTGGCACCGCTCTGACCGACTTCGGTGACTGGAAGGATTTCAGAGCAGGAGGGAGGCGGGATCGGCCCCAAGATGTAGACCCCCGGGTTGCCGTTGGTGACGAACACCTTTTCTCCTAGGCCAATGGCGATTCCGCCGCGAAGCTGGGGGGCCGCCACTACATGAGAAGTCAGGCCAGTCGACGGAAAGATGGCGACTTCGGCCCCGCTGCTACTCAACTCACACACCCGCATCACTTTTTCGCCAACCTTCTTCAAGGCCAGGAGATTCTGCGTGGCGGGATCGACCGCGACAGCCAACGTCTGTTGGTTCATCGCTACCCCTCCCGTGAAATTCAGCTGACACGAGCCCGATGCGGGGCCGAAGAACGAGCCGAAGGTTCCGTCGGCATTGAACTTCTGCACCCTGCATGGAGCTCCAGCTTCGCAGTTACCAGTCACCTTGGCGTCGACCGTATAGAAGCTCCCTGAGGCATCCACGTCGACGCTGACTGGGTTGTTCGTAGAGAATTGCCCTTCGCCGCCCCCAAAAGAGCCCTGTTGGCAAGTGCTCGCGACCGTGCAGGTCTCCAGGCCCGCGCCGACGTCGCCAGCGCCACCAACTGGGATCACGTCCCAGCCTATCCCCCGGACAAAAGTTGCCCCCACGACTTCTTTACTGCCGTTCAAGGTCGGAAGAAATACGTCAAGACGGGCGCTCCCCGGATTGGGGACAAAGAGCTGTCCAGCCGAGTCGACGGCAATCGTGCGCGTGTTCGTCGCGTTGGTGGCAAAGCCACCCGCCGCAGCGGTACTTTCGCCGGCCTGACAACCCGTCCCCCCCGCGGTGCAGAACTGCAGTTCGCTGGCCGATTCGACGCCAGCCTTGACGGCCCAACCAAAGGCTCCCTCGAATACGCCGATCGCAGAGAATACGTCGATCCGGCGGTTATTGAGCCCAAAGACGAAAACATTTCCGGTCGCCTGGTCCACAGCCACGCCCAAGGGAGCATTAACGCTTCCTGCGGCCGCCGACGCCGTGCCCGCCTGACAGGTCACGGTGCATGCATTGACTCCCGCCCCACCGACGTTGAGGCCGAATGCGCGAACGAAGGATCCGGAAGACGAAAACTGAGAGATCCGGTTGTTTCCGCGATCGGCGACATAATAGTCACCCGCCGTTACACCTCCGGCGCCGGTCCGATTAACGGCGCCACCCTGCGGGTTGTTCAGCTGCCCTGCGCCCGGAGATGCGAGCGCAGCGGGGATTTCGGCGAGCTTGGCACGCGCCGCGCCAAGAGCGGTGGCAGGCAGGACCGCCATCACAAGTACCGCAAGGATTCCCAGTTGCAAACCGGTGAGCACACGGGTCTGCCTGCGCTTCGTCCCTCTCATCGCTACTGCTCCCTTTCTCAATGCGGTCCCGACCCCAATTTGCCGTTTCCGCTCCCCTTAGTGAGTTCCCTGGTGAGCGCAGAGCTATCGCGCTGCGTTGGGCAGGGTAACGGAACGCTGAAGTAATTGTCAAGAAACGGCTACGTCCCCTCAATCCGCGGTTCGCGCTGTATACACAAGGACTTTAGAATTGCTAAGCGAGTATCAGCCCATAAAAATGTAGGCCGGACCGCACACACCGTGTACGGCCCGGCCTCACTCAACTACTAACTAGAAATAGCAGCGTCACCTAGTCGATGGAAAGCGCTTCTGCACCGGCTGCGAGCGTGAAGCTGCCGGTGATTTCACCTTTGGTCGGGCAACCGGTTCCGGTGCCGGCCAGCGCGCCTTTCGACACGGCGACCCCGGTCGAATTCCAGCTGATGCCGAGGGACCCTGACGAGAAGTGGCAGGTCAGACCTACAGCCGGGATATCAGACACGAATGTCGCGGACGCGATCGTGCCGACTCCGCCTGTCGTCAGTGTGATGTCGCCGACAGCCGGATTTGTGATCGTCGCATCGAACATGCCAGCGAATCTGCACTGACCTTCGGTCGTCGTGCTCAGCGATTTGATTCCCACATCCGAACCGTTGGTGGTGACTTCTCCCTGAATGATGACTTTCGGGCAGCTCAACTGCCCATTCGCGGTGGTGGTGGTCGTGTTGGTGCTGGTCGCGGTGACTTTGGTGCCGACCGAGACGGCTTCTTCGTTTTCGTTTGTCAGCGTCACGTTGGCGCTGGCAGCAGCCGGGATGGCGAACGCGAGAAGCGCGCCGACCGCCATCGCCAGCAGAGTGAGTTTCTTCATCATGCTTGTACCCTCCTGAGGTACGCCCAGCCGAACCGCCCATGTTCAATCGAGTGGCTTGACTGGTGGTTTTCCGGGTCTCGGCTCCCATGCCGGGCCCCGAACTTGTCCCGACCATCCATAGCTGAAGAAGTCCTGAGCGGTCAAGTAGCCTTCAGCCAGGACGGCTAGCGATTGATTCCCGGGGACAGAAAGTCCTGCTCCTTCTAGGATGTCGGCGTTGCGCGGACGCACATCGAAGCGGCTATATCTCGGCCACTGAGCTCTGCCTCCGCTCCTTTACCGCTCGCCATGAGCGAGCAAGTCGAGTTAAATCGTTCCCGCCGCGCCTCGTGCGATAGCCGCCTTCCGCGATTTCCTGTGGATCGCAAAACCGGGCTGCATTTGAGCAGCCCGGTTTTTTGATTCTTGCTGCCCCACGTGCTCTCAATCGAAAGAAAGCGCTTCTACACCGGCCTCGAGCGAGAAGGAGCCCGTGATTTCAGCTTTGGTCGGGCAGCCGGCTCCGGTGCCGGTTTCTGCGCCTTTCGATACGGCAAGTCCCGTCGAATTCCAGCTGATGCCGAGGGACCCTGACGAGAAGTGGCAGGTCAGACCTACGGCCGGGATATCAGACACGAATGTCGCGGACGCGATCGTGCCGACTCCGCCTGTCGTCAGTGTGATGTTGCCGACAGCCGGATTTGTGATCGTCATGTCGAACATGCCAGCGAATCTGCACTGACCTTGGACTGTTGTACTCAGCGGTTTGATAGCTACATCCGCTTCGTTTTCAATCAGTTCCCCATGGATTACGACTTTCGGACATGAATAGGTTCCGTTCGCAGTCGTTCCCGTTGTGTTGGTGCTGGTCGCGGTGACTTTGGTGCCGACCGAGACGGCTTCTTCGTTTTCGTTTGTCAACGTCACATTGGCGCTGGCACCAGCCGGGATGGAGAACGCGAGAAGCGCGCCAACCCCCATCAGCAGCAGAGTGAATGCCTTCATGGTTGT
>WUUC01007614.1_pt1 | contig 11689 bp, 7 predicted proteins | sample 6278441 | NCBI WGS metagenome assembly WUUC01 (sample SAMN13675441, study PRJNA597444) | soil metagenome | isolation source: soil | place: USA: Washington | collected 2017-10 | reverse complement strand
GTGATGAATAGAGGACGGTACTCGCGCGCGAAGCGAGGATGCTCGAGCAGGGCGCGGTCTCCAGGAAGCGGCCCCAACGTCCGTGCATTCCAGCGCCCGAGATCGTGCGCCTGAAAATGCGCGGGAGCGACCGTGGGCAGACCCAGGAAAATCAAGTCGGGTTTGCGCGACAGGACATAGTTCGCATCGTACTTCTCGTGGCCCAGAGCGCCGTGCCCAAGTTCGATGGGCATATGCGCGATGTGTTCATCGGTCAGACCCAACATATCGATCGTCGGCAGATCCGACTCGTACGGAACGACGCCCGCCGCATTGGTCGCGAGCCAGGAGCCCGGTACCACGTGCTCTCGCAAGAATTGTCCGACCTCGAAATAGCCGTACACGATCTCGGCATTGCTGCGCGCGTATGCGAAGTCGCTTTGCTTACGACTGCGCGTGAATGTGGAGATGGGGAGCAGTTCGGTGGCGACGAGAACCGTCGTGAAGCCGCAGACAGCGAGCACAGTGACAAGCCCTTGGCGACGCTCGAGGCGAGAGAACCGTCTTTCGAACATCAGCGCCAATGACGCGTAGGCAAACGGCATGGCAGGCAGCAGAAAACGGTAGAAGCGAAAGATGTCGCCCCCGACCATGAAGCTGTTCACGAGCGCCCCGATCACCATGGCTCCGCGCAAGCGCGCATTTCGCTTGTCACGCTGCACAGCGGCATCGATCAAACACGCGGCAAAGGGGATGAGCAGCCCGCGTCCGATCAGCGCCCCTTCCAGGTAAGCCGCTCCTTGCACGAGAAGCGCGCCCGACGCGCTGGCCTTGGCATAGTAAGTATTGGGAGCAAGGTAACCAAAGTACGTGTAGCGCCACAGAAAGTAAGGGATGAACACGGCCGAAAACGCGCCGCAGACTTGCAGTGCGCGTTTTCGATCGTCGCGACTCCAAAGCAGCGCACCGATCACGCACAGCGCGTATCCAAATCCCTCCGGTCGTGTGAGTGCCGCGAGTGCGAGCACGAGTCCAGCCGTAAGACTGCACCACAGCGCGAGTTCGGCGCGCGAAAGCAAGAGCACGGCTGCCAGCAGGAGCGCACAAAACAGCGTGGTCTCCATGCCAGTCATCGCGTAATAGGCGAGCGTTCCCGAGCAGGCGAGCCACAGGGCCGGGGCAAGCCGCAGCAAGCTTTGGCCGCCTTGCACACTGCCCGACAGGGCGCTGAGCGAAACGAGCCGCGTCGCGAGATGTACGATGAGGAGCCCCGCCCCAATCGAGAGCGCTTGCGACGTCAACAGCAGCGAGCCATCGAGCCAACTCACGACAGACAGCAGGACGGTCCACAGAAAGCTCGTGTAGCCCTCCACACGTTCGCCGGCGTTGAACACGAAGCCGAGGCCTCTGGCCACGTTGCGCGCGTAACGATAGGTGATGAACGAGTCTTCGAACGGCTGCAGGTAGACGATCGAATGCGCGAGTGCCAAGGCGACGATAAGTCCTCGCCAAAGGCCCCAAGCGCGGGGTTCGGGCACGGCTTGCTGGATCAGGCTGGCGTCTGAGCTGGGCACGTTCGGGTGCACCACACGAAAAGTGGCGCGTTCGTTGATAACACCGTTTGCTTGCGCACCCACAGAAATGCGCGGGCGCGAAAGCAGAACGCCCGACTTTTCAGCCGGGCGTCGCCACTACTCAATCACAAGAAACGGTGCAGACGAGAACGGACCTTACTGCTTCTCGGCCTCGTACACGATGGTCGTGCCTTCTTCTTCGTCGAGGATGCGCACGGTCAACTTGCTGCCCTTCACGCAGTACTCGACCTTGCTCTCTTCTTCCGATGGATCGGTGGGCTGGGGTTGCTCTTCATCCGAGGTAACCACGAGGACGGCGCCATTCGTCGTGTACGTGCCCGTGTCCATCTCCGTGCTGCTGTCGGGCTCCTCGCCGCCGAGCACGCACGCGTCGCCTTCAGGCGTTCCGCCGATCTGGTCGCACGTCGCGCCGCCGAGATCCTCGAGGCAGGAGTTGGCGACGGAGAACTTGCTGGCGATGGTGGTCGTCTGATCGGCCGAGAACGAGCCGTCGCTTCCAAAGGTGATCGTGCCTTGGATGTCGATCGAGAACTCGGCCTTGGGCGCTTCACTGCACATGGCAAACGGATTTTCTTCGCCGTCGCTGCCGCCGAAAATGTCTTCTGGCAACGTGAGGCAGGCGCCGGTGTACTTCCACGTGCCGGAGATGTCGCCACCGCAAGCAGCGAAGTCTTCGCCGCACTGGCCACCGACCTGGCCGACCGTGCCGTCATCGCGGAGCACGAGAACGACCGTGAACGGGGTGAAGTGGGTCGTCGTCGCCGTGATCGTGCCGCCTTCCACGGCAGAGTCGCCGAGCTTCGTCCAGCTCGAGCCATCGAGCCACGCGATGTACGCGTCCTTGCCATCGAGGTTCACGCCCGAGAGGTCGAACTCCATCGTGACTGGCTTGAGGAACGTCGTTCCGTCAGGACCGAAGTCGTACACATCGATCGCGATGTTTTCGGCGCCGGGCTGATCCGCCTTGTCCACGACCTTCACCGACAACTCCGTGTCAGCCGCGAGTGCACCCGGCGGGACGCTCAAGGCGACCGCGCCTGCTTCGACCATGCCGCCTTCTGCCGCGGTCACCATCACGGTCTTTTCTTCGCCGGCATAAGACTCCGGTCCGCCGCCGTCCGAATCACTGCCGCAGCCGATCGCGGTCAATCCCAGAAGTCCCATTACGCCCACGCGCGCCCAACCTGCCATTCGCATACTTGATCCCCCCTTGCCGCAGCGACGCAGCCCTCGCTGCGTTTCTCGCGACAATCGTCAAAACATTGTCTCAGGGCTTTCTTTGGCCAAGCAATGCACGCCACGGAACGCCACGACACGCGCGCCACCTACAACTGGCTCTTTTGTCGTAAATCCTTCACCATGCCGGCGTGTTCCAATTGGTGATTCCGTTTCAGCTCGACTTACCGTTCGACCTTCCTGCTGCTGACGCCCATCCTTCTGCATGCCCGACGACACGAACGTGTACTGCCGCGACGCTTCCCTCGCTGCCGGAGAGCCCCTTGCCGGCAGCGCGGCGGCGAAAACGTCGTCGTGGCTCGTCCTCGAAACCAGAGAGCCATGGGGGCCACGTGGCATCGACGACAGCGGACTGCCCGGAAGCGTTCAGGAGCGCCTGAACGAACTTTCCGATGCCCACCGCACATTGCGCATCCAGCTGATTCGTAAGCCGGGCCGCGAAGCTTCGAAGAGTGGGTTTTGCCTTTATTTAGCGCACAGCGAGCGCGCTGCGAGATCGCTTACCTTGGTTTCGCTAGCCAGCCTCGAGCAGCTCTGCACACTCGACCTCGACGCCTGGGCCCTCGGCGCATCACTTGGAACCCCAATCAAGGAACCTCTGTACCTGATCTGCGTACATGGCCGGCGCGACCGCTGCTGTGCGCAGCGGGGCATGCCCCTGTACAGCGAGTTTGCAGCGATTGCCGCGGAGCAAACCTGGCAGACGACGCATCTCGGCGGACACCGTTTTGCAGCCACGATGCTGGTGCTGCCGGAAGGCATTTGTTACGGACGTGTAGAAGCGAGTGAAGCCCGTGCGATCGCCTCTGCGCACGAGCGCGGCGAGTTGCACGATCTCGCTCGCTTGCGCGGACGCTGCAGTCTCCGCTCTGCGGAGCAAGCGGCCGAAGTGATGCTTCGAGAAGCGCTCGCTGAGCGCGGCCTCGATACCTTCGAACTTCTAGATTCAGAAAAAGTGAGCGGCGTGCACCGTGTACGCTTTCGCGATCTACGAACGGCGCGCGAGCACGTGGTGGAGGTGCGTCAGGAGGCGCTGCCCGCCCTCGTGGCCAGCTGCGGCGCAAAACCGAAAACCGCCGATTGCTACGTATCGCTGCGCGTCCCCACGGCTTCTTCAGCGAAGGCGCAGCCCGAGAACGGTTAAGACTCTGGACAACGATCGCGCGGGGATCCAAATCTCTAGGAATGGCGCGGATCGAGCATTGCAAGGAACGCTATCTCCATTGTCCACGCCTCGTGGCGCGCGCGGAGGGCGGAGCGACGCTGCATGCGATTGCATGGGAAGGCGACAGCGAGCGCATTTGGTCGATGGACATCTCGGAAGACGGCAGCTTCGGCGTCGCGCGAACCTCGACAGAGAAAGCTGCGCGCATCGTCACATTGACGCGCGGTGACTACGCCAATCCCACCGACGACGACGAAGCAGAGCAGCGCGAATCGCGCGCCGGCTTCACCGCTTCGGTCCAGTACGACCAGGGTGTCTCGACGGTTTGGCTCGAAACCCCTAAGGGCGAGCGCGTCCAAGTGTTTCGCGCGTTTGGTGCTGCTTCGAATCCGGCCCTTGCCCTCGCACAGGGCGGCATCTGGGTCGCCTTTCATCACGATGTTCGGGAGGACGCCCACCGGCCCGACGTCGCCAAATGGATTGCGCTGCGCTTCGTCACCGACGACGGCGAAGTCCTCATGCCATCGGCATCGATGAAGGAGCGCGATCGCGATCTCACGGGGGCGGAACAATCATTCGAGTTTCCTGCGCTCGTCGTGAGCGCAGACGGCTCGGTCGCCTTGTTCGGGCGCGGTTCTCACAACTACTGGCGGCAAGATCTCTCGCAACAAGGCTTCTCCTCGCGGACGCCCTTGAGCGACGGTGAATGGGGTTCGCGCGGTCGTCACATCGTTGCCTTGGCGATCGAAGCAGGCATCGTCGTGGCCCGTCGCGATCGCAAAGGCCTGGAGATCGACATCTTGCCGCACGCGACCGGCGGTTCACCGGCGTTGATGCCAGCCATCATCGAACGTGAGCGTTGCTCTGCATTGGCCGCTGGCGACCGCGTGGATCGCGCGCGTGATCCAGCCCGCATCCACGGCCGGGTCACGTTGTTCGGCGACATTCAGCAACACAGCGCCCACTCCGATGGCATCGGTAGCGCGCAAGAAGTGTACGTGCGGGCCCGCCATCGTTACGGCGACGACTTCGTCGCTCTCACCGATCACGAAGCATTCTTGGGCAAGCGCACGAGCCCGGGCGAGTGGGAATACCTGCAAAGCGTCGCGGACAGGTTCGACGAACCGCGCGTCTTCTCGGCGCTGTACGCCTACGAATGGACGGGCAAGATGTTTCCCGGGCCGGGCCACAAGTGCGTCTACTATCCGAGGCGCGGCCTGCCCATCATCTCGCGAGACGACGTGCCCGAGGGACGCGAACTCGTGGCGCGCGTGCGCGAGCTCGGCGGCTTCGCATCGCCCCATCACATCGGCTGGACAGGCGCGGATGAAGCTGGTCACGATGACTTCGGTCAACCGTTGTGGGAAATCTGTTCGTGCCACGGCTGTTATGAGCACGTCGATCATCCGCTCGGTCAACGCGGCACGTTACGCGATCAGATGGCCGACCAAATGCTGCAGAAGGGCCATCGTTTTGGCTTTACCGCCTCGTCGGATAGTCACGGCTTGCTCTGGCACCACGGCGAAGCCCGCAAGCGCGATCCTTACCGCACCGGGCTCACGGCGGTCCAAGCCACGAGCTGTACGCGCGAGGCCATCCTCGAGGCCCTGCAGGCGCGGCGTTGCTATGCAACCAGCGGCGTAAAGATCCTGCTCGATGTCTCGGCAGACGGCTTGCCCATGGGCAGCGACCTGCCCGCTCAGACGGGGGCGACTCTGAAAGTGCACGCGCTCGGCACAGCCGAAATCGCGACCATCGAGGTCGTAACGAATGACGGCGTCGTCGCGTCCAATACGTACCACGAGCCTCGTGCCGACCTCGAGGTGCGGGTGAGTGGGCGCTTCGCCTACGCCAGGATCACGCAAAAAGACGGTGAAATGGCCTGGTCGAGTCCCGTCTTTTTCGGACCGCGCTGACGGTCTGCGATCCGGCTCACCCGCCTTTCACGGCGGCAGCAGGTGACGCGTGCGTGACCACAACCAAACGCTGGCGGAGGGTTGCTCCCTGCGTCGAACGCGGGCTATGCCACCTTTTCGAGCACCCGTGTGGCAGCGACATGCGCTGACCGCGGCGGGAACAAGGAGATCACCATGGGAATTGCCTACATCCTCGACGCTGTTCGTACGCCCCGCGGGCGCGGCAAGAAAGACGCGGGCGCGCTGTCTGGTGTGCACCCGACTCAACTCTTGGCGCAAACGCTGACTACGCTCGGCGGTCGCATGGGAGTCGACGTCAACGAGGTCGAGGACGTGGTGATGGGCTGCGTCACTCAGGTCGACGAGCAGAGCGGCGTCACGGCGCGCAACGCAGTGCTCGCCGCCGGCTGGCCCGATCACATCACGGGTGTCGTGCTCAACCGTTACTGCGGTTCCGGTGCGCAAGCCGTGAACTTCGCGGCGATGGGTGTGATGAGCGGCCAGCAACAGCTGGTGATCGCGGGCGGCATCGAGAGCATGTCGCGCGTGCCGATGGGGACGGGTTCGGGCGGCGCGATCGATGGTGGTGACCTCGTGCTGCGCAAGAAGGTCTTCCAGGTTCCCCAGGGCATCAGCGCAGACTTGATCGCGACCATCGAAGGCTTCTCGCGCGAAGACGTCGACAAGTTCGCGGCCGAATCGCAGCGTCGCGCGCAACTCGCGCAAGAAAAGGGCTACTTCAAGAAGAGCCTATTCGCGGTCAAGAACCCGGAAACGGGTGAGATCGTGCTCGAGAAGGACGAGCATCCTCGCGCCGGTACGACAGTCGAAACCCTCGCGGCGCTCAAGCCAGCGTTCGACAAGATGGGCGCTTTCCCGGTCGGCCCCAACGGGGAAACGCTCGATCAGCTCGCGCTCAAGCGCTACCCGAACGTGAAAGCGATCAATCACGTGCACTCGCCCGGTAACTCGAGCGGCATCGTCGACGGCGCAGCGGCTGTTGCCATCGCGAGCGAAGCTTTCGTAAAGGCCCACGGCCTCAAGCCACGCGCCAAAGTCATCGCCACCGCGACCTACGGCGACGAGCCGGTGATCATGCTGACCGCCCCTGCCCCCGCTTCACAGCGCGCGCTCAAGCTCGCCGGCATGACCGCAAAGGACATCGATCTCTGGGAGATCAATGAAGCCTTTGCGACTGTGCCGATGCAAACGATGCGCAAGCTCGAACTCGACCACGACAAGGTCAACGTGAACGGCGGCGCCATCGCGCTCGGTCACCCGCTGGGTGCAACGGGCGCTTGCCTCGTCAGCACGCTTCTCGATGAGCTCGAGCGTCGCAACTTGCAGACCGGCTTGGTTACGCTGTGCATCGGCGGCGGCATGGGCATCGCCACGATCATCCAGCGCGTCTGAGCGGCTCACAGCGGCCAGCGCCAGCGGTGACAGCCGCTTGACAGGGCCCACATGCCCCACGATGCTGCGCGCCGATGTCGGCTTTGCTCGACGCAAGCCCCAAAGCGGGCGCAAGCGACGCATGGTTCGCACTGGCGCAGGCCTTGGCTGTGCTGGCGGCGACTGCCGCATTCGTGTGGTGGTTGTGGCGAACGCGGCAGCAGACGTTCAGATTCAAAGCCGGCAACAACCTGCGCGTCGAAGCGCGTCTGGCGCTCGATCTCAAAAACACGCTGTGGATCGTCGAGGTCGAGGGCCGGCGCCTGTTGCTGAGTACGTCTGATGGTGCGCCGCCGCGTCTGTTGAGCGAACTTCCGAAGCCCGCGTTGGCCGAGGTGCCGCCATGAATTTCGGAGAAGGCGCGTCGCTGTCGGCAGCGCTCGGGCTGGTCGCTTTGGCGCTCATCCCCATCGCTCTCGTGACGCTCACGAGCTTCGCGAAAATGGCGGTCGTTCTGTCCATTTTGAAGAACGCGCTCGGCGCGGAAGACATCCCTTCCGGCGCGATCGTGACTGCGCTCGCGTTGTGTCTGACGGTCTTCGTGATGGCGCCAGTCTTCGACGAGACGCAAACCCGACTCGGCGCAACGAGCATTCGCTCCCTGGACGTGGGCACGGCCATCACGGCCATCAAAGAACCGCTCAGCGGCTTTCTCGCCCGTAATGCTGGCGAGAAGGAGCGCAAGTTGCTTACGGACATCGCGCAGGAACGAAGCAAAACCGCCCGCAGCGATGACTTGTCCGTGCTCTGGCCAAGCTTTGCGCTGAGTGAACTCAAGCGTGCGTTCGAGATCGGATTTTATCTCTTCTTACCTTTTTTGGTGCTCGATCTGGTGGTCGCCAACGTCTTGCTCGCCATCGGCCTGACGGGTCTGACCCCGTCGGCAGTCGCGCTGCCTTTCAAGTTGCTGCTGTTCGTATCGGTCGATGGCCTCTTGTTACTCGGGCGCGCGCTCGTCCTCGGCTACAAATGAGCATCCGGTGAAACGGCGAAGCCGAGACGACATCGAAAGCGTACGAGACGGCGTAAGAGTAAGGCGGCGCATGCGCAAGCGTGCCGAACCGCGCGAGCCCTACTCCGTACGCAACACCGCTCGTCTCTTACACGATGGCGCTGTCGCCTTACCCGCGATCCTCGATGGCATTCGCGCGGCGAAACACGAAGTGCTGCTCGAGATGTATTGGTTCGGCTCCGACAAGACCGGACGCGAATTCGCAGACGCGCTTTCCGACACGGCGCGGCGAGGCGTTTGCGTGCGCGTGATCTACGACGCCGTGGGCAGCATCGATGCAGACGAATCGATGTTTCAGGCCATGCGCGATGCAGGCTGTGAGATTTACGAGTTCAATCCGATCGCGCCCTGGCGTGCCCGATTCAGCTTCTCGCGCATCAACCTGCGCGACCATCGCAAGTTGCTCGTCGTCGACGGCCGGCTCGGCATCACCGGCGGCATCAATCTCGGCGATCCATGGGCTCCGCGCTCTGTCGGTGGGGCCGGCTTTCGTGATGATGCGATCGAGGTGCAAGGCGAAGCGGCCGTCGAAATGCGAGCGCTTTTCTATCGCACGTTCCCCGAGCCTCCGATCTCGATCCCCACGCCGCCGCCCGTTCAGGGCGACGTACCGGTGATGGTGCTCGCCAACGATCTGCACGCTGAGCGCCGTGACATCCTGGACAACTACATCAACGCCATCGCCCGCGCGACGCGCGACGTGACGATCACCAACAGCTACTTCATTCCCAGCTACCGGGTGCGCCGGGCACTCAAGCGCGCCGTCGAGCGAGGTGTCCGCGTGCGCGTCATCGTGCCGCGCGATAGCGACGTACGCGCTGCGCAGTTCGCCAGTCGCGCCCTGTACGAGCAATTGCTGCAAGCCGGCATCCAGGTCTACGAGTGGCGAGGCGGCGTACTGCACAGCAAGACGGCCGTCGTCGACGACGACTGGTGCACCGTCGGCAGCTTCAACTTCGACGCGCTATCGATCAATAACAACCTAGAGGTCAACGTCGCCGTCAAAAGCCGCGGCGTCACGCATGCGCTACGGGAGAAAATCGAGGCGGACCTGCTGCTTGCCGATCAAGTCGAACTCGAACGTTTTCGCGAGCGACCGTTGATCAACAAGTCCGTCGAGCGCTTCTTCTACTCATTCCGCTGGATGCTCTGAGCGACGGCGAAAGTCATTCCGCCGCTTGTTGCGACGTGTCACTTGCGCCCACTCCGACGCTATCGGCGAGGATCTCGGCGATGTCGCGTTGCCCTATCTTGTCTTCCTTCTCTTCGGCCTTGAGTCCGTCCGTGATCATGGTCATGCAGAACGGACAGCCCGTCGCGAGGGTGTCTGCACCCGTGTCGAGCAACTGCAGCGTGCGCTTTTGATTCACGCGCTGTGTGCCGGGCTGCTCCTCCATGAACATCTGCGCGCCACCCGCGCCGCAACACAAGCCTTTCGACTTGTTCCAGTAGCTGACTTCGCGCAGCTCCAAGCCGGGGATCGACTGCAGGATCTGCCGAGGTGCGTCGTACACGTCGTTGTAGCGGCCGAGGTAGCAGCTGTCGTGATAGGCGACCTTCTGCGCAACGCGCTTCTCAGGCTTGAGTTTGCCCTCGCGGATCAGGCCCATGAGGAAGTCGGAATGATGCACGACTTCGTAGTGACCGCCGAAATCCGGATACTCGTTCTTCAACGTGTTGAAGCAGTGCGGACACGCCGTCACCACGGTCTTCTTCTCGGCCTTGTAGTTGGCCAGCGTCTCCACGTTGGCCTGCGCCATCATCTGAAATAGGAACTCGTTGCCCGCACGCCGCGCAGGATCGCCCGTGCAGGTCTCCTCGGTACCGAGGATCGCGAAGTCGACACCCGCGTGCTTGAGCAGCATCGCCACCGAGCGAGATACCTTCTTGGCGCGATCGTCGTAGCTCGCAGCGCAGCCCACCCAATACAAGACGGCCGCGTCTGGCTTCTCTTCGCAGGTCGGGATGTTTAGCCCGTCGGCCCAGTTCGCACGATCCATCGCCGACAGATTCCAAGGATTGCCGTTCGTCTCGATGCCGCGGAACGGCTTCTGCAAATCCGGGGGAAACTCGTTCTTGATCATCACCTGATCGCGACGCATCTGCACGATCTTGTCGACGTAGGTGATCATGACCGGACACTGCTCTTCGCAAGCGCGGCAGCTCGTGCACGCCCAGATGACTTCGGGGTCGATGATGTTCGGGACCAACTCGACGTCTGCACCGGTGACGAAGTAGCCGTCTTTGGGCGCAGGTGGCGTCGTGCGCAGCTCTTCGCGCTTGTTGACGTCGGTGGCTCTTTGAAGCGGGTCGACCACGCCACCATCACCGATCAGGCGACCTTCACTCGCGTACAAGTGATCGCGAAGCGCGAGCGTGAAATGCTTTGGCGAAAGCTTCTTGCCGGTCGTGTACGCGGGGCAGTTATCGCTGCAGCGACCGCACTCCGTGCAGGTGTAGAGGTCGAGCACTTGCTTCCAGCTCAGGTCGGTGACCTTACCAACACCGATCGGCTCTTCGCGCTCGACCTTACCTTCCAAGTCCGCCACGTTCGGTAGCTTGCCGTTCGGCTCGAGACGGGTAGCAAAGACGTTGCCTACCGCTGTGATTACGTGGAAGTGCTTCGAGTAAGGAAGCAGATTGAGAAAGATCAGCACGAACGCGGAGTGCCACCAGAAGCCCAGGTGCGCGAGCGCCTTCAGGGTGCTGTCGTCAGCGTCTTGCAGCGCAAACGACAGCGCGGACGCGATGGGCTCGGCCGCGTGAAAGTTCAAGTCGAAGTGCGCTTGGCGCGCCTGCAGCACCATCCACGCGCCGTTGTACAAGAAGTCCGCCAGCATCATCGTCGCGATGATGCCCAGAATGATGAGGCCCTCGATGCCGAGGGTCATGCGCTGGTTGCGCGTGACGACACGATAGTAGCCAAACACCAAACAGCCGAGGAAAGCCGCCGCGGCCGCCATTTCCTTGGTGAAGTTGTAGCCGTCTCCGAGCAGGGTCCCACGCCCCAACAGCCCCCAGGCGTCGAAGTTGGGGTCATAACCGCGCACCCAAAGCAGCACGCTGTTGACACCAAGCACCAAAAACGCCGCGAAGATCGCGATGTGGGCAATGCCAGCGAGCCGATACTTCTCGTTCTTTGGCATCCGCTTCTGGCCTAGCCAGTAGATCGCTGTCTGCTCGAGGCGCGCCATCAGCTCGCCCACATTCGCCAAACTGAACTCGGGTTCAGACGACGTCGCGCGCGCCAGCATGGTGCGGCGATAGGCCGACCAAGCAAACGTGGACAGCGTGACGACGAGCAGCACGGTCATCGCGGTCGAATTCATGGTTC
>WUUC01212359.1_pt1 | contig 11690 bp, 13 predicted proteins | sample 6278441 | NCBI WGS metagenome assembly WUUC01 (sample SAMN13675441, study PRJNA597444) | soil metagenome | isolation source: soil | place: USA: Washington | collected 2017-10 | reverse complement strand
GCGCGTCAACGCGCACGCGGGTAACGAGAGCTGCGGCGCCCTGCCCGCGGGCGAGCGCGGCCGCGATCGCTTCGGCCTCGCCCGCGGCCACGTTGACGGTAGCGGCGCCCCGGCGCCTGCCGTAGCTGGCGAGCAGCGTCGCATTAGCCACGCTCACAGTCTGGTCATCGGCCGCCCAGCTGCCATCGGCGGCCGTGTACGCCGCGCCGAGGTTGCGCAGCTCGACCACGGAAACGAAAGCTGCCGTGTCCCAGCCCGCGGCTGCGTCAACGTACGCCCACGCGGCCGGGTCGGTGCTGGCCTCGTCGGTGAACAGCGCGGCGGGCTGCCCAGCTGGGCGCCCCGCGCACAGCCGCACCACGCCATCGGCGCCGACCCACCAGCACCCGCGGGCCGAGGCCGTGGCGATATCGAGGTGCTCGGCGAGTGAGGTCTCGTGCACCGTGTTAGCCATGCTCGGCGCGGCCGGGGCGAGCGCGGTCACGATGCGCCATGACAGCTCGGGCGCCGAGCCCATCAGGCGCTCGATTCGGGCCGTCCAGCTCTCGGTGAGGCCGGGGCCGACCAGCGCCCCGTATCGGGTGCTCTCGGCGAGCTGGGCTACCGCATCGGTGGCCTCGAGCGTGGCGAGGTAACGCAGGCGAGCGCCCGGGCGCTGCGGCGTGACGGCTGCGCGCAGGATCTCGCCCGTAAACAGTGGGCGCCGCGTAGGCCAGTGATACGCACGCACGGGCGTGCCTCGGCGCACGCCCAGCTCCCGCGGGTCGAGCGCGTTCGGGATCTCGGCCACGAGCGTGCCCGCATCAGCGACGGGCACTAGGCCATCGGTGCGGGCGCCGCGGCGGATCGAGAGCGCTCGAGCTGGCCCGAGGATCGGGCGCCACCATTCGGTCAGCTCGAGCACGTGTAGGTATCCCTCGTCAAGCCTCGAGGTATCGAGCACGAACGTGCCCGGCCACGGCGTAGCAGCGTCAAGCGCTGCGCGGTCGAGCCTGGAGGTATCGAGCAGGAACGCATCAGCTCCCGGCCGCGGCACGAGCACCTCGAGCGAAAGCTCATCAGCTGGCAGCGCCCGGCGCTCGAGCTGCGCGGGCTCGGCCGTGGCCACGAGGTGCAGCGCGTCAACGGTCAGCGTCGAGACCGTGAGCACCTCGAGCACGAGCGGGCGCGCGGCCTCGGTTGTCCACTCGAGCCACGCTGGCACCCCGGGCAGCAGCCTGCGCGCCACGCCCTCGAGCATCAGCGTCACGTGAGCTGCACCCGCCGCGGGTACCGCCGAGGCTGCGAGCTGCACCGTGTAGGGGCGCCCCGGGGTGAGGTACTCGAGCGGAAGGCGCAGCTCGGCACCCGCTGCGGTCAGCGTGTACGAGGGCGGGGCCGTGGTCGTGTCAACGGCCGAGGCGTCGAGCCACTCGGCCGAGCTGGGCGCCGTTACCTCACGCCCGCTCACAGCTGGGCGAGCGCCGAGACCGGGCTCGGGCTCGGGCTCGGGCGCGTCAAGGATCACGGCGCCCACGCCCGCGCCAGCGCCCCCGCCCCGATTCCACGTGGCCGAGCCCGCGGGCACGGCCGTGTCAGCGACGCGCAGCAGCGCCGTGCTTAGCCACGTCGTGCTCGTCGCGGTGCTATCGCCACCGCTGCCCGTGGTGGCCAGGTGCGACGGGCCGCCCGCCCACGTGGCCGGGCCGGCGATGGCCGGCGAACCGGCCACGGTGTCGTGAGCAGCTGCGTACACGGCCAGCCCGGGCGCATCAGCGGCCGACCACGCGCTAACCGTGTACGTCGGGGCCGCGGTCACGTACGCGGCCGAGCCCCCGCCGTTGAAAGCCGCGAGATCGGCACCGACCACGCGGAACGTGTGCGCCACGTACCGCCCGGCCGTGGTCGAGCGGGTGAGGGTCACGCTGGCGGGCGCGGCTGCGGCGCTGGGCAGCGGCAGCGCCATGATCGCCATAGCCCGCTGATTAGTAGCGCCCGCCACGTTGACCAGCGGAACCCACGGGCTGCCAGCTGGCAGGGTCAGCGGGTCGGCGCCCGATCCCTGGTGGCGCACCACGAGCACCACGAGATCGCCATCAGCGAGCCCCGGTGGCAGCGGGCACGTCACGGTCAGTGTGCTGGCCTGCGATACCGACCACGCCCACGCGCCAGCCTGCTGCGCGGTCATCGGCCGGGACCGTTGACGCGCTCAAAATCGCGTATGGCGGCCACGACCACGCGCCCAACCTCGGGCGTGGCCGCCAGCGCTTGCACGTTGACCGTGTAGACCCGGGCGCCGGGCAGCGCCCCGGCCGCGATCGCGGGCGTACCGGCGCCGAGGCCGGGCGCGCCGAGCATCGGCAGCTCGGTGCCCGCCACGAGATCCGAGAGCTGCCCGAGTGTGCGGCGCACGTTCGGGAACCTCGAGCGCAGCGAGCGCACGAAACCCTCGATCACGAGCTGCCCGGGGCGCCGCAGCAGGCCGAGATCACGGCTGGCCGGGCCCTTCCAATCGGGCAGCAGCGAGGTGAGGCGCCCGAGGGTGTCGCGCACCCGCTGAAACCCGCCCTGTATGCCCTCGAGTAGACCGCTGATCAGCTTGCCCCCAGCGCCGAGCAGCAGCCCGCCGAGGTTGCCCAGCGCGCCGAGCAACCGCCCCGGGATGCCTCGCACATACTCGACCACGGCCGACCACGCCGCGGTGGCACCAGTGCGGATACTGTCCCAATGTTTGATCAGCAGCCCGGGCAGCGTGAAATTTAGGAATATCTGCACGAGCTTGCCCGGGATGCCACGGAAAAAGGCCAGCACGCCATCCCACGCGCGCGTAGCGGTGGCCTTGATACTCGCCCACGTATTGCTAAGCCACGCGCTTACGGTCGTCCAGGCCGCTTTCGTCCAGGCCGTGATCTTGTCCCAATTAGCGATGATCAGCGCAGCGAGGCCGACCACGGCCGCGATCACTAGACCGATGGGGCCGAGGGCGATTAGCCACGCCGCGGCCATACGCGCAGCGCTGATCAGCGCCTGCGTGGCCATCAGCGCCCAGCCCGCCACGGTGCGCACCACAGCGAGTGAGTGGGCAGCCGCGCCAGCGATGGCAGCGGCCTGCTGCGTGGCCCACGCGGCTACGGCTTTCGCGGCCGTGACCGTGTGCTGCACGCCCAACGCGATCAAGTGAGGCAGGAACACGGCCGCGATCACGCCCGCCACGGCCAGGATCGGCACCCGCCATCGCTCGAGGCTGGCGCGTAGCCCGTCTGTGTCCTCGAGCAGCCCGAGAGCCGCGCCAGCGACCGCGGTTAGCCCGGGCAGCAGCCGCGTGGCGAGCCCGGTAGCGAGGTTCGCGCCAATCGCGCGCAGGCGCTCGAGGATGCCCGCAAGCGTGCGGCTCTCACGCGCGAAAGCGCCTTGCGCGTCCGTCGTCTGATCAAGGATTAGCGCCTGCGTGGCCAGCGCTTTTTCCTGCGCGGTCAGCTGCGCTGCGTTCGTCTTGCCCGTGTCAGCGAGCGCTCGAGCCTGTACCTCGGCGGCCGACAGACTCACGCCGTAGGCGCGCAGCGGTTCGTACTCGCCACGCAGCGCCGATGCCATCGCCCCGGCGCTCTGCGTCACGGGGCCGCCGAACGTGGCCGCGAGGTCGGCCGAGAGCGTGAGCAGCTCGTTAGTACGCCCGCCCAGCTCGCCCATAGGCGTGCCCGCATTTTTCAGCGTGGTGCCGATGCTCGTTGCCAGCTCGTTGTAAGCGTTCCTCGAGAGCCCGGCCGTGGTCGCAGCGTCCCGGGCGAATCGGTGCATGGTCTCGGCCTGCGCGCCGAACACGGCCTCGAGACCGCCGATGCTCTGCTCGAGCTGGGAGGCCGAGGCAATCGCCCGTCCCACGCCCACGGCCATGCCCGCGCCAGCAGCGATGCCCAGCCCGCCGAGGATGGCGCCCACGCCGCTAGCGAGACCACGCAGGCGCCCGAGGGCGGGCTCGGCCTCGCTACCGAGCCCGCGCAGCTTCCGCGTGAAATCCCGCGTGTCAGCGAGTACGGAAACCTGCACGGTCTGGCCCGCCATCGTTCCTCCCGCCCTATCGGTGACGCGCAGCTGCGCGGCTGTACGCCCTCACGATCGCGTCCCGCTGGTCAACGGTCAGCGCCCAATACTCACTCGGGGCCATCCCGAGGCTCACAACGAACCACGCGAGATCGGCCGAGGTAGCGGCGCCGCTGGCGCGGCGCCCTAACCATTTCCCGGGTCGGCCTCGCCCCCGTTTTCGTACACGAGCGTGGCGCCATCGGTCAGCGGGTACTCGGTCGTGGCCTGCTGCGCGGGCGGCTCGGGCTCGGTCAGCTCGGCGAGGCCGAGCAGCTCGTTAGCCTCGGCCACGGTCAGGTCTAGGCACATCTCCCACTCGAGGGGCGCGCCCCGGCGCCGGGAGGCTACGTAGGCCATCGCTGCCAGCAGCTTGCCCTTGGGCGCGTCCTCGTCGCCGATCCGGTCGAGACTGAGGCCGGAAAGCTGCTCGAGCTTGGCGACCTCGCCGAGTGTTAGGCGCGTGAAATCGAGCGGTGCCGGTCGGACGGGCGCAGCGGGCGTGGTCGTGGTCATCGGGTGCGGTTTCCTTTTAGGTGAGGTCGTGGCGCTCGAGCAGCTGGCCTAGCTCCCGATCGAGCTGGCGCACCACAGCGGTGCGGCTCGAGGTGAGCGCGTCCAGCAGGAACGGCGCCGGGGCGATATTGCGGGCTGGCCAGCCGTAGTGCCGCACGCCCGCGTATGGCACGCGCGCCCCGCCCGCTCTGACTACGGCTTTCGTCTTGCCTCGGCCGGGGCGAATCGTGCCCGCGAGGGCGCCGGAGACCCGCGGGGCTCGAGGCGCGGCTGCGCGGGCGACCAGCGCGCCGATCCGGTGCATGGCATCGCGCATATCGGCGGCCGAGGCGCCCGCCCGCTCGAGCTGGCGCAGCGAGGTGCGCAGCCCGACCACGCGCAGCCGCGTAGTGCCCTGCCGGATCTCTAGCGCGTCGCTCACGTCACGCGGTGACTAGCGCAGGCGTGCCGATCACGTCGAAACGGGTTTCGAACGTGTAGGTCACGTCCCGCCCGGCCTCGCCACCGATCGGCGGCCGCGGCCCGATCGTGCACGTGCCCGTGAAATGCGGCTGCGTGGCGCTGGCGGCCTCATTCCCGTGTGGCGCGTACACGAAAGGTACTTCCTCGCCCGTGTTGTCCCAGCAGTACCGCCAGAAGGAATCGCCCGCGGTGCTTTGCAGCGCCGTGAGGTTGAGGAAATACTGCCGAGCACCGCCCGCGCCCGCGGCATCCTCGAATGTCACGGTGTCCTCGTCCGCTTCCTCGTTGTCGAGCACGCAGGCCGTTTGATCGGCCCAGAAGTTCGTGCCATCGATGATCAGCGCCAGCTGGCGCCCCTTGATCCGTGGGCTAGCCATTCGATCATCCCTCGATTCGTTAGAAACCGTCTGTGGTCGTGGTCGTGGTGATCTCGACAGTGGGCAGCCCGGCCGTGCCGATCACGAGCGTGTACGGCTCGCTTATCTCGATCACGTCCCAGCCCGCCTCGCCCGCGGCCTCGAGGGCGGGCACCGCGGCCTCGATCATGTCGTCGAGATCGGTCGGCGCGGTCTCGCCAGGCTGCGCGATCAGGCGCACGCGCAGCCGTACTAATCGCTGCCCGAATGGCGCGGTGGGCTCGAGGTATGGGCTACCGGGTGAGACCAGCGCGGCCGGGGGTGAGATCCGGCCGGGCTCGCCCGTGGTCGCCGAGATCCCTACGGCCTCGAGCGCGTCGCGCAGCTCGGTGCGCAGCTGGCGCAGCGTCACGCGAAACCGCCCGGGAGGTAGGGCGCCAGCAGCGGGTACGCGGCCACCATCGGATCTCGGGCGACACGCACGGGCGCCGCGCCGAGGTCGGCATACGCCGCGATCACGCCACCCGGTGCGTTCCTGCGGTGATACAGCTCGGCGCCCACCTCGAGCACCGCCCGGGCGTGCACCGCGGCTGGGACCGAGGCCGAGCCCACGTGAGCAGTCACGAGAGCCTCGGCCTCGGCCCAGCACGTGCCGAGGTAGGCATCCTGCGTCGCGTCTGTGTTGACGTAGGCGCGTAGCGCAGCGAGGCCGTCCTCGGCGGGCGTGGTCGTCACGGGGCTAGGCGCCCGCCGTGTTCACGGCCACGAGACCGCCCGGGATCTGCAAGTAGGTCGCGGCGTACCCGTACACGCTGAAAGCGCGGGTGAGGTTGACCACGTTGTCATCCTGCAAGCGCAGCGGGGCGCCGGGCGCCTCCTGCGTGCGAATGGCCATGCGGTCGTATGCCGCTGCGTTCGCGCCCGTCCAGCCGGGCACAAGCTCGATCGAGATCCCGTAGAGGTCGGCCTCGGGCACCGACACATCGAGCGTGCCCCCGCCGTTCGTCCCGGCCGGAGCGTTCCTGACCACGAGCAGCCGATCGGTGGCCGGAACGTCGGCCAGCGCCCGGAACACGTCCCGGGAAACCTTGATCCCGGTCAGCTCCCGGCCGCGGTCATCGAACAGCTCGGCCACGTCGAGCACGAGGTCGAGCCATGCGCCAGCGTCGGCCGTGCCGAACGGTGCGGTCATCGTCACGCGGTTGGCCGTGCCCGCGAGGGCGGCCGTGTGCGAGGCCGTGAAAACGGCGCGCACGGCCAGCTCGATCGCGCGGGCGTATTTCAGCGCCAGCGCCGAGAACACGGTGTCGAGCATCGCCACGGGCGTGCGCTCGATCGCCTGCCTGCTGATCGCCGACCAGCCGCCGAACGTGCGCACGGGTGCCCGGTCGCTGCCGAGGGTCAGCTCGCCGTAGGCGAGGTCGTCGCCCTCGTTGGCCTGCTCGGCCACGGCGGTCGTGTCGTCGCCGATGCGCCAGAACTCAACGCCCATACCCTCGGCCGGGAGGTCGTCGCGCAGCACGAACGATCGGGCGACGGGCTGGCGGGCGGTCATCAGCTCGACCAGGTTTGCTACCCACGAGTCCATCGGTACGGCCACGTCGGGCGTGGTGATCGCCCGCGTGGCGAGCTTGTGCAGCTCGAGGGCGCGCTCATCGCCCGCGGCCGCGGCCTTGACGTACTCGCCGAACGTGCGGAACGCGAGCGCCGGGTGCTGCGCGGCCCCGCCCGCGGCGCCCGAGGCCGCGAGTGTCTCGAGCTTGCGGCCGTACTCGCCGAGCTGGGCGCGCACGTCCTCGAGCGCTTCCTCGGTCGTCATCGTCGGTGGCATCGCCTCGGGTGTCCTCTCGTGTCGCTGGCGCACCTCGGCGAGCTGCGCGCTTTCGTATGCGGGAATCGGCACGAGTGAAACCTCGCGCACGCGAACCTTGGTATGGGTGATCGTGATCCCGCCATCATCGTCGCGGGTTTCGGTCCATTCTTTCGGTTCGAAACCCACGCTAAATGACCGCACCACCCCATCGCGGGCGAGGGTTAGTGCGTGGTCGCCCTCGGGAACCTCACTGACGCGGGAACGGTGCCACCATCCCTCGGGCCGGTTCTCCTGCTCGAGCACGCGGCCGATCGGGTCGGTATGGCGCCAGAACAGGAGAGCATCTTCGGCCTCGACCGAGCCCGGGGCGAACGATTCGCGTAGCCCGGGCCACAGCTCGGTGACTTCCGCGTAGGGCACGCCTATGCCTTCCACTTCCCGCTTACCGGCGCCCTCGGCGCGCACCTCGAGGGCGCGGCTGGTCAAGTGGCGCCGTTGCAGCCCGGCCGTGGCCCGGGTCACGGCCTCGGCAGCGTTAGGCATCCTCGCCCGCCGTGGTGGCCTCGGGCTCGGCCTCGGCGCCAGCGCCATCGGTGGCGCCGAGGTCGCCCCCATCGCCAGCCTCGGCGCCAGCGGTGGGCTCGCGCTCGGGGCCGCCGACCACGGGCGGTGCAGCGAGGTTCGGGTGCTGCTCGGCCTCCCGTGTCTCGGGCGTGTCGGGCACGAGCACGTCCGGCAGCTGCACCTCACTCTCGGCGCTCTCGCCCGCGGCCGGGGCCGCCGTGTCGCCCGCGAGCACGTTCCCGCTCTCGGGCGTGGTCGCTGGCCCGGTGCGCAGCTGCGCGCCCGCGGCCTCGGTCGTGCCCGTGCGGGCATCCGTGTACCCGTAGGGGCGCCATTCCTGCGTGGGCGGGCCGTCCTCGGGCTGCGGCTGCGGGTCGGGCTGCGGCGTGGTCTCGGTCATGGCCGTGTTCCTCTCATGCCTCGATCGTGGGAATGGCGGGCAGCTGGGCGCCAGCTGGCAGCGGGTCGAGCCCCTCGATGGCGCGCACCTCGGGCAGCGTCAGGAACCCAGCGCGCAGGCCGATCTCGTGCGCTTGATAGCGCGTATGGGTGTCGGTGCGCAGCAGCGCGTCAACGTTGAAACGTGCCTGCTGCGTGCGTGGCAGCAGCCCCGAGACGGCCAGCTCGATTTCCCGTAGGTACCGCATCAGGGTAAAACGAACGAATGAGATATCTTCCTGCTCTTGATTTTTGTACGTGAGGCTGGCGCCCTCTACCGGGGCGAGCATGTAGCTGCTAGGAATTCCGAAAAGCCGTGCGATGGCCGTTATTCCGAATTTTTGCGCCTCGAGCCATTGCACTTCCTCGGGCTTTAGGTGCAGCGGCGTGTACGCGAGCCCGGCGCCGAGCACCGCGGGGCCGCCGTTGACGGTTTGTGATGCGCGCCATTGCGCTTTATATTCGGCGGCCTGCTGCGCGGTTAGGTGCTGATCAGTTTTCAGCACAGCGTCAACGTGGCCCGGGTCGGTAAACCACCCGTCCGCGTAGTCACGCTGGGCGAGGGCGCCCGCAAGCTGGCGCTGCGCAGCTTGAATCGGGCCCAGCCCCTCGAGCTTGCCCGGGAGGCGCACGAGGGCGAGGTGGCGCACACGCTCTCGCGTGTAGGCCGTCCCGTCATAGTGATACCGAACGGCTCGGCGGCCGGGCACCCGTTCGGGCTGCACGAGCAGCGGGTCTAGTACGTCTACGTTGACGATCGCGCCATCGGCGCCGCGAGTGATCAGCCAATAAGCGTTACCGCGGGCCGCCAGCGAGGTGATCGTGCCCGCGTAAAAGGCGCTGCCCGAGTCGTCAACGTTCGGGCGGGCTACCCAGCCGGGCAGCTCGTCGGCGCCGAGGCGCCGCGTGGTGCCCGAGAGCGTGCGCCACACATCGAGCGTGAGCTGCACGGCCCCGGCCTCGAGGACGAAAAACGCGCGGTAAACCGCATCGATCGTGAGCGCCTGGTCAACGGTCGTGAGGCTCGAGCGGGATGGCGGTTGCACGGCCGCTGCGCTCTGCTCGTTGCTGATCGAGCGCTCGAGCAGGCCGAGAGCCTCGCCGATGCGTCGCAGCTGCACGGGGCGAGATCATGCCGGGCGGCCGGACACATTCGGCGGGGCTAGCGCATCGGCGCGGCGCCTGCGTGTCGTGCGGTCGTCGCCGTGCGCGGCCTCGAGGTGCGCCAGCGCTTGCCGCTGCGCTACGGCCAGGCTGCGCGTGGTCGTGCCGCGCCAGCCGCACGAGCAGAGCGGTAGGTGAGTGGCCGCCGAGCTATCGAGCCGCGTGTGCGCCATTGCGTCGCGCCCCTCTCGTTTCACGTGAAACACCTAGAACAGCTGCACCGTGGGCGGGCCGTCCTCGAGCGCCAGCCACGCAGCAACCGTGGCCGCTTGCAGCGCATCGATCGGCCCGGCCGATGCTCTCGCATCGAAACCGCGGCCACCGCCCATCGGGCGCAGCACCGCGGCCGCGATCGCCTCACGCAGCTGCTCGGCGCCATCGTGTGTCAGGCGCCCGTCCTGCACGGCCGCGAGCAGCTCGGCACACGCTTCCGTGTATTGGCGCACGGTCAGCGTGCGCACCGCATCATCGGTGCCAGCGATGCGGCGGACCTCGGTTGTTGCGTTGCGTGTCAGGCCGGAATCGTCGGCGCCCGTGGCGCGGGGCTGCCAGCGCTGGCGCAGCTCGTCAACGGTGCGCGATACCCACGCGGCGCCGGGGCTGCTCGCCACGATCGCCACGTGCACGATCGGGCGGCCGTCCTCGGCCACGCCAGCTCGCCACGCCGCGGCCACGGTCGCCCCCGATCGGTCAGCGGCCACCGCGTAGGCCAGCACGAGCGCGGCGCCGGTAGGAACGTCCCGGGCCACGGCCAGCTCGCCCCACTCGGCGAGATCCAATACCGAGGCGCCAGCTGTGGCCGTGCGCAGGTTGAGGTAGCTACGGCGCCACACCGCGGGGCGCCCCTGCGCACGGGCCATCAGGTCGCCGAGATCCTGCGTGTGTCCCACGGCGGGATGGAACGCAGCGACCGTGGCCGGGTCGAGCGGGTCGGCATCCTCGGGTGCCGACCATTCGAAATAGGCCATACGGGCTCGAGGATCACTAACTGCGGCCCGCCCGTCGTCCACTAGATCGTGAAAAAAGGTGCTAGCGGCCGTTCCCATCGTGCTAAATATCCACAGCTGCCGATCGGGCACGGTTATCTGTGTGGGCTCGATAGCCTCGATCAGCGCGTGGCCATCCTCGGTGCCGAATGACCATCCCTCGTCTATGTCAGCGAGTGGCACCGTGTCGCCGTGCACAGCTTTGGGCGTGGGCGCAAACGGGCTAATGGCCGAGCCGTTTACGAAAGCGAGCGCCTCGCTTCCCACGCTGCGGCGTAGGTGCGCGAATCGGCGCAGCGGGCTATCCGGCGCCCGCACACGCTCTGCCATCTTTGCCCATTGCTTGCGGGCATCCTTACCCGTCTGCGCGGTCATCAGCGAGACCAGCTGCGGGCGCGTGATCGCCCGGTGCACGCGGACGGCGCGCATCAGCGTTGTCTTCCCGGCCTGTCTCGGGAAGCTCACGACCACGAGCGGGTAGCGCCACGCGCCCGGCCGGTCAGGGTCAAGCTCGAGCGCCACATCGGCCACGTACTGCTGGGCGGGCATGAACGGCTCGCCGAGCAGCGCCGAGACCGCGCCAGCTGCCCGGCCGAGGCTGCGGTTAGTAGGCGTGCGGGCCGTGGCGTACGCCGCGGGCGGGCAGCTCGAGGGTTTCCTTCCGGCCGCGAGATCGGCGAATACTCGGGCCGCATGCTGGGCGTAGGCCGGTGGCAGGCGCGCGTATCGAGCCGGGGCCGCCGTGGTCATGCTGGCAGCACCGCATCGATGCGAGATCGGCGCACGATCAGCGAGCCTCCCGCCGTGCGCAGCCGTACCCAGCGCCCCCGCTCGAGCTGCTCGAGCAGCTGCGCGACCACGGCCACGGGCTCGGCCACGTCAAGGCGCTGCCCGCTGCGCAGGATCACGCGGCACGCGGCCGAGGGCGACGCGCTCACAGCTGCTCGAGCTGGCGGGCCAGCTCGGCGAAAGCCGCAGCGTCACTATCGCCAGCACCGGGCACGGGCAGCGAATCGATCGCGTCAAGCAGCTGCTTAGCGAGCGTCGCCGTAGCTACGGACACCTTCCCGTACGCGAGCCCGCGCCCGACCGCCCGTGAAAGCTCAATGATCAGCTGGCACGTGACCGCGTGCCTATCGGTGAGCAGCCCCGCCGAGTCAAGCGCCTTGATCGTAGTCACAGCGCTTTTTTCTATAGCGCTACTCGAGCCCCCCAGGCCGATGCTGGGAGGATCGAGATCCAATCCCTCGAAAGACGGCTGCCATTCCCTATCCGGTGCCATTTCCGGTCATCCTCCCAATTCTTCGGCGCTACCGGGGATAGATTCGGAAG
>WUUC01178003.1_pt1 | contig 11690 bp, 6 predicted proteins | sample 6278441 | NCBI WGS metagenome assembly WUUC01 (sample SAMN13675441, study PRJNA597444) | soil metagenome | isolation source: soil | place: USA: Washington | collected 2017-10 | reverse complement strand
AATCGCGACTGGTTCACTCGATCGACGCGCACAGCTGGACGCCGGGAAGCGTAGGGTTGTTCTACGTTTCCTTCACGTGCGATGCGGACAAACGCGAAGCGGCCACGATCGCCATCGAGCGTTCGCTGGCGCGTTGCGCGGCGCGTGGCTTCACGTCGGCCCAAATCAAAAAAGCCCAGCGACAGACCGTTGTTGGCGAAATCAATTCGCGCAAAACCATGAGCGGTCAGGCGGCACGGATCGGCGCGGCCGAAGTCGTCGTGGGCGATCTCGATTATGCGAAAACTTATTTCGAGCGGTTGCGCGGCGTGACGGCGGCGGAGCTGAAGCGCGTCCTCAAAACCTATTTGATCCCTGCGCGGCTGACGTCGGTCTCGCTCAATCCCACCGCGAGTGCGGAGAAAGCGGCGGTCACAACGATGACGGTTGGCGGCGATGTGGAATTCGAAGAAATTCAGCTGCCCAACCGGACGCGGCTTTTGCTCCAGCACGATGCTCATCTGCCCAATCTACACCTCCGGCTGCTTTGCCTCGGCGGACCCCTGCAGGAGGAGACATCGAAACGCGGCGCGACCTCGTTGCTCGCGACGATGCTCACGAAGGACACACGCAAACGAAACGCGGCGCAGGTGGCGCAATTTATCGAGGAAGTGGGCGGCGCTTTTCACCCCTTTTCGGGCAACAACAGTTTCGGTCTCGCGATGGAAGTGCTGCCGACGGACGTCGATCGAGCGATCGCGTTGTTGAGCGAGGCAGTGTTCACGCCGGTGTTCAAAAAATCGACGTTCGAGATCGAGCGCGACGCGCACCTCGCGGAGTTGATGCAAGACGCGGATGACGTGGTGACCTTTGGCCGAAAATCGCTGCGACGAAAATTCTTTGGAGCTTATCCGCTCTGCATCGACGCGCATGGCGATGAAGCGGGCCTGCGTGCGCTGACACCTGGCGACCTGACGACGCTTTGGAGAAAATGCTTCGTCGGGGGCAACGTGGTGCTCGCGGTGGCCGGAGATTTCGACCGCAAAAACCTGCCGCCGAAACTGAAAGCGTTGCTCGCGAAAGTGCCGAAGGGAACGCTGGTCGCGCCGAGGGCGCATTTCGAACGACCAGCGGAAATTGGCGATTTCGTGGAGCAACAGCCGCGCGAGCAGGCAGTGGTGTTCCAAGCCTTCCCGGGGCCGGGGTTGAGGGCGGATGATTATTACGTGAGCGAAGTCGCGGACGAATTGTTCAGCGGGATGTCGTCTCGTTTATTCGAACGCGTGCGCGAGGAGAAGGGGCTGGCGTATTTTGTTCGTTCGAGCCGCGTGGTGGGACTGGATGCGGGGATGTTTTCTTTCTTCGCCGGGACAAGTCCGACGCATTTTGCGGATGTGCTAGCGGAGTTCGACGCAGAGATCGCTCGCGTGCAGGCGGGAGAGGTCACGCTCGAAGAGCTGCGGCGTTGCCAGACGCGGTTGAAAGCGGCGCGGCGCATGGGACTGCAATCGAACGCATCGCGCGCGATGCAAGCCGGGCTGAACGCACTCTATGGCCAGCCGGTAAACGACTGGAAAAATTACGACGGTTATATCGACGCGGTCACGGTGGCCGCGCTGCGTGAATTTGCGCGGAAGTATTTCAAGAAGGCGCTGCGCACGCAGCTGGTCGTGAAGGCGTAATGCGTCGCAGCGGCGCGAGTTGGCGGAGTGAGCTGCCGTGAGAGTCCGCGCCTAAAGTGGCGCGGCGACGGGCTTACGTGCGGCCAAGGTGCATGAGTAGTTCGCTTGAGTAGTTCAGCGAGTTATGCGGGCGAAGGGATTGACCCCGCGTCGTGCCGCGGAACACGTGCAGTGCCGGGAGTCTTGCAGCCGTGAGTGGACGCGGCGAAAACACGCTATGACTGTCGAAGAACGGCTCACGCGGCATCTTTCGAAAACGCCGGAAACGGCTCACGCCAACTGGATCGCGGCCAACGCGACAGTCGTGGGAGATGTTACGCTGGGACCGAGATCGAGCGTGTTTTATGGCGCGGTGTTGCGCGGCGATATCGGGCGTATCGTGGTAGGGGAGGGAACGAACATTCAGGACAACTGCGTTATTCACCTCGCGGACGATCTCGACGCGGTGATCGGCGCATGGTGTACGATCGGCCACGGCGCGATCATCCATGCGTGCACGATTGGCAACGAGTGCCTGATCGGCATGGGGGCGACGGTGCTCGATGGGGCGGTAATCGGCGATCGCTGCATCGTCGGCGCAGGTGCGGTGGTGACGCCGCGCACAGAGATACCGCCGGGCTCGATGGTGCTGGGCGCACCGGCTAAAGTGGCGCGTGCGCTCACCGAAGAACAACAGCGGGCACTCAAGGGCTGGGCGGAAAAATACCTGGCGGTTTCCGCCGCTCACGCGGCCCACGAGAAGGCGCGCGCGCGTGGTTGACGGAGGTCAGGCGGCCAGACCGGCTGCGAGGGCGAGGGCGGACTTAGCGCGGTTCAGGATGTAGAGGTGATAACCGGGAGCGCCTTGCGCGAGGAGCTCCCGGATTTGTGTAAGCGCCCAATCCAGACCGACCGCTTCGACGGCATCGGTGTGGTCGCCGGCGGCTTCGAGGCGTTTGAGCAATTTTGCCGGCAAGGTGGCATCGCACATTTGGGTGAAGCGCTGAATCTGTTTCAACGAGAGCACGGGCATGATGCCGGGGACGATCGGTGCGGCGATGCCGCGTGCGCGGCATTGGTCCACAAAGCGGAAATAGACGGCGTTGTCGAAGAAGAGCTGGGTCGTGACGAAGTCACCGCCGGCGTCGAGTTTTCGTTTCACGCTGTCGATGTCGGCGTCGAGCGAGGCGGCCTCGGGGTGTTTTTCGGGATAGCCGGCGACGCCGAGACAAAAGTCGGGGTGGCGCCGCTTGAGGAGGGCGGCGAGTTCGCTGGCATAACGAAGACCGTCGGCGGTGGGCGTGAACGTGGTCGCGCCTTTGGGCGGATCGCCGCGGAGCGTCATGATGTTGCGAAATCCATTGCCGTGAATCTGGTCCGCGAGAGCGTTGAGCTCATCGCGTGTGTGACCGACGCACGTAAGATGCGGCATCACGGTGAAGCCGAAGTCGGCTTTGAGGAACGCGCATATCTGGGCAGTGCGTTCACGCGTGCTGCCGCCGGCGCCGTACGTGACGGAAACGAAATCGGGCGAAATCCGCTGAAGCGCCTGGGCGGTGGAGCGAAGAGCGGCGACGCCAGCATCATCCTTGGGCGGAAAAAATTCGAGCGAGCGAAGTGGACGGTTCTGCGCAAAAAGGGACGAGATGGTGCGGTCGGGTTGCATTCCTTAATCAACGTATCTGGATTTGAAAATATGCTGTAAAGGGCCGAGTTGAGTTACTTCAAAGCGTCGCTCTACGGAACGAGTTCAAACGTGGGGATGATGATCGGAGTCTCTTTGTTACCGTGGATGAATGTGAATGCGATTTCGGCGGAGCGGCGGGTGAGGGCGTCGAGGCGTTGCAACGGCCAAGCGGAGACCGGTTCGCCGTTAATGCGGGCGATGAGGTCGCCGCGTTGGATGCCGGCTTTTTCGGCGGGAGAGCCGGGGACGACGCCGACCACGCGCCAATACGCGGGGGTTTTGGTAAAGCTCAGTCCGCTGCTGCGGCGCGGGCCCGAAGCAATCGCAGCAGTGCTGTCGCGGAAGAAAGTGACGTGATTGCGCGGCGGATCGAAGGTGACGCAGAAATGTTTCAGCACCTCGCCGCCGATGGAGGACAGCTGATCGGTGATATCGACGAGTGGCCGCTCGAGCGTGTAGGCGCCGATCACGAGCGGCTGGCGGAGCCGGCCGATTTGTTGTGGGCGGTCGCCGGTGAGCGTGCCGACGGTGCCGCCCGGACGAGGACCGTAGGTGAATTCCGGATTCAGGCCGAATGGGTTGAGCATGAGCGGACCGTCGCTTCCCGAATCGATCAAGGTCGTGAAGGTTTCATCGCCGAGGGCGATGGAGACGATCGGCGTGCGACGCTCGTTGTTGAAAGGAATCAACGAACCCGGGAGCAAAGGTGCGGTGCCCGCGGTGCCGATGACCAGGCGGGACTGAGGATAATCGAGAGAAAACACGACATCGCGAAAAAGCGGGAAACCAAGGATGCCATCGATGCGGACGCCGAGATGAGCGGAAAGCTCATCGCAGTTATAGGTGAACGCGGGGATGTTCAGGAAATGGGCGTCGCCTAGCTCGAGGCGTTTGATGTTAATCGCGGGCAGATTGACCGTGCCGCCATCGGCCGAGCGAATGCGCACAGGAGGGTTGGTCGCGGCGGACTGCTGAAAACCGTAACGGCTCGCGAAACCGGGCGAGACCAAGGTGACGGAGGAGCCCGTATCCACGAGAAAACGCCATGGGCCGTGTTTATCCCAGCGCGTCTCAACGATGAAGTGGTTGCCGATGATTTGAGCGGGGATGACGACGAGACGCGATTCGAGCTTGGTGCGACCGGGGCGGGATTCGCGGCGATACAGGCGGCTGACGCTCGAACAGCCGCTGAGGACTAATGCCAATAACAACGCCCACGCCAAGACGGGGAAGACCGGCGAATGACGCCTGGCGGCTTCTGCTGGCGGCAGATGGCGCGCGTCGATCATTTTTCAGGCTGGGGAAGACGACGGCTCAGCCCCCACGCGCCAAGAGCAAGGAGCGCGGCGAGACTATAGAGGAAATGCGCGCCGTGCTCGCGATTGGTCCAGTACAGGATGCCGGCGGCGATCGGCGTGACCGCGCGCGACAAGGATCCCAGGGAGCGGAAAATACCGAGCACGCGGCCCTGTTCATTGGCGCTAGCGTAGAGCGAAATGAGTCCCGTGGTGGAAGGATTCACGAGCCCGCCGCCCAGAGCCAGGAGCGCGACGCCGACATAGAGCGCAGATGGAGCGGGAGCGAAGCCGATCGCGACAAATCCGAGGGCCGAACATATCAGCCCCATCGAAAGCACCTGAGTTTCGCGGATGCGAACAAGCAGTTTTCGCACGATCACGCCCTGAGTGAGGATCGAGCAAACGCCGAGGAAACCCATGAGCAGACCATTCTCGCGTGCGGTGTAGCCGAAGCGCTCGGCGCTGAGAAAAACGAGCGAGACCTCCATCGCAACGAAAGCGATGGAGTAGGTGAAGGCCACGAGGTTGATCCGGCGTACGGCGGAGTTATCGAGCGAGAAGATGGCGCGAAGGGGGTTGAGCGGACGGCGTTCGCCGGGGACGTTGCGGGCTTCGGGCGGCCGGGTTTCTTTAAAACGAGCGGCGATCCACAGAAGATTCAGCAAGCTCAGAAGGAAGGCGATGAGCGCGGGTGCGGAGAACGGGTTAAGTCCAAGCGGAGCGAGGTTAGGGAGGATATCGGCAAGATCGATACGTGCCGAGTAAGCGCCGATGAGCGGGCCAGTGACCAGTCCGAGGCCGAAGGCGGCGCCGACCAGCCCCATGGCTTTGGAGCGTTCCTCGCGCGTGGTGACATCGGCAACCGCCGCGGTGGCGACGGAAAGGTTTCCGCCAAACAGACCCGCGAGAAGTCGGGCCGTGAGGAAAAGCCAGAATGAGCCGCTGAAGACCCAGAGCAGATAGCTCGCGGCAGTGCCCGCCACGGTGAAAAGCAAAATACCGCGCCGGCCGCGCCGGTCGGAAAGACCGCCCCAAAAAGGAGCGAACACGAATTGCAGAATGGAGAACAACGAACTGATAACGCCGCCGAATAAGACCTCGGGAAGGTGGGACTGGTTACCGAGGCTGCGAGAGAATGCGGTGATGTGTCCTAGCAACCAGCCGAGCGCACCTCCGTCACCGTCGACTGCGAGATAGTGACGAAGAAGATCCGGCCCCAAAGGGAAGATGATGGAGAAGCCGATCAGATCTATATACAGCGTAAGGAAGATAACGCCGAGCGAGAGCGGACGTTTGGTTTTTGGTGATGGCGAGGATGGGGCGTGAGAGGAGGAAGGCACGTTGTAAGCGGTCAGAAAAACGCGCTGAGAGCGTAACGCCAAGGCGCAAAGCGTTGCGTGTAAGAGAGGCAAATCACTTGTTAGTTCTCCGTCGTGTAGGGGAATACACGGCAGGCGCGTGCTCTTTTACCTCTCTTAGCCAGGCGTGTAAACTCTACAGTTTTTAAGCCCGAATTTGAGTAATTTCAGCGTCTCCTTTCGGAGAAACAATCACGTCACCTCAGCCTTACCCTTTTGCTCACTAGCAAAAACACACGACCATGAAGCATCAAAACAACACATCACATCTGGCGAAATTCGCCAAACTCGCCGGCCTCACCGCCGGTATTCTTGCAAGTGTCGGCACCATGAGTGCCGATACTTTTCTCAACGGTGGATTCGAAGACGGTAGCCTCAACAGCTGGGAGCGCGGTTCGGGTTACTGGTCGGGCTCTTTGGCCCAGCTGACCACCGCCAACTACTCGGTGGGCGGCACCTATTACGATGCCAATGCTGATCAGAGCGCCGTAGTCACGGCGGGTTTCGATGCGAATACCGGCGGCCTTTTGAATCGCGTTTTCAGCGGTTCATACTCGGCGCGCGTGAATAACAATGTGAACGATTACTCGGTCTCATTGATCAAGCAGACGGTCACCAACTACACCGACCAGTATATCTATTTCGCCTGGGCCGCGGTGCTTGAGGACTCCCATACCGTGACGGATTCGGACAACTTCCGCCTCACCCTCAAGAATGACACGACGGGCAACATCCTCTATGATGTGACCTACAACTCCGCGAACACGCCAGCCGGTCTGTTCAACTCCTTTGGTTCTTGGAATTGGACGCCATGGCAGGTTCAGCAGCTCGATGTCTCCGCGTTCGCGGGTGACACCTTCACCCTCAGCCTCCTTGCTTCGGACTGCCCATACGGCGGCCATGCGGGTTACGTTTATCTCGATGGTTTCGGCGCTCGTTTGCCCGACCCGAGCGATGGTTCTGGTGCAGTTCCAGAGCCCTCGACTTACGGCCTGATGGGTGCGGCCGCCCTCTTGGGTGCCGCGGCTTACCGCCGCCGCTTCGCCAAGAAGCAGGCAGCGAAGCTCTGATATCGTTCATTGTCTTAGTGTAGAAAACCACGGGGCCTCGTGCTCCGTGGTTTTTTGTTTTACCGCGCCAAATGGCAGGTCGCCAGAGGCACGAAATCGCCTGCGTGCGCTGTGAACTCGCGCGGGAGCGCGCGAAAGGCGGGATCCCGGGAGCCACGTTCAGGAAAGCATTGCCTGGATTTGCTCGCGCAAGGAATCGAGCGTGAAGGGTTTTTGGATGAAACCGATTTCGCCCGCATTGCTGAGTGAGCTGACCACTTCACGGCGGTTATAGCCGCTCATAAACAGAACGCGGACATCGGGACGTATCTCGCGAAGCAACTGCAGTGTTTCTTCACCGCTCAAGCGTGGCATCGTCATATCGAGAAAAACTAGGTCGAACTCGTTCGGGTGTGCGCGGAACAGGTCGATGCCTTCGTAGCCATCGCGCGCCAGTTCTGTTTGCATGCCGCACGCCTGGAGCAGGCCGGCGGTGACTTTGAGCACGTGGTCTTCATCGTCGATGATGAGTGCGCGGCCTTGCTGTTTCCACGGTGTGGCAGTCGCCCGGCGTGAAGGCGCTGGGTCCGCAGGCGCTGGCGACGCCGCAGGAAGATAGAGTGTAAATGTGGAGCCACGACCGGGATTGCTGCGCAATTTGAGCCCGCCGCGGTGACTGCGGATGATGCCTTGCACCGCGGCGAGACCGAGGCCGCGGCCCGCGAATTTGGTTGTGAAAAAGGGATCGAAAATTTTGGCGATCGTTTCGGAGGTCATACCGTTGCCGGTATCGGCGACTTCGAGTTGGACGAAGTCGCCGGCCTGCTCGGGTGGAGCGAGAACGGAGTCTTCAAAGAATCCGGGTATGGGCCGTATGAGCGACGTTGAGAGAGAGATTATGCCATCTTGTTCGCCGAGCGCTTCCGACGCGTTGATGACGAGGTTCATTACGATCTGCCGCATTTGGGTGGCATCTGCCATGATCGGCGGGAGATCCGGCTGGAGTTGAAAGCGTAGCGTGGCGCGCTTGCTGATCGATGCGCGCAGCAGCGGGACGGTGCTGTCCACGAGGGGGCCGAGCTCGATTCGCTGGATGATGAAGCGGCCTTTGCCTGCGTAGGCCAGCATCTGCTGGCAAAGCTCGGCGGCGCGCTGGGACGCGTTCTCGATGTGCTTCAGGTTCTGGTGAACTGGGGAATTTTTTGGCAGATCGAGGCCGGCGAGGTTGGCGTTGCCCATGATGCCCGTGAGCAGGTTGTTGAAATCATGAGCGATGCCGCCGGCGAGAACGCCGATGCTTTCGAGCTTCTGGCCCTCCAGCAAACGGCGTTCGACGATAAGTTTTTCCGACTCCGCGTCTTTGCGCTGGGTGATGTCGATGGCCAGGCCTTCGATGAAGAGCAGTCGGCCCTCTTCGTTGTAGACGCCCTGACCGCGGTCGAGGACCCATTTGACGCGTCCGGTGCGATCGACAATGCGGTATTCGATTTCGTAAGACCGGCGCTTTTTAACGGCGTCGCCGATCGCATTCCGCGCGGTTTCGCGATCCTCGGAATGGATAATTTCCTGGAGGCTCACGACCTTCTCCAGGAAATCGCGCGCGCTGTGGCCGGTAAGGCCGAGGGCACCGCGACTGATGTACACAGGCGTCAACCCGCCATCGTGAATCATACGGAAGGCCATGCCGGGGAGCTGGCCGAGGATGGCTTCCAGCTGGCGGCGATTTTCCCGGATCTCAGCCTCGGCGCGCTTGCGTTCCGAGATTTCGGTCGCGATGCCGCAAAGCCCATGCACGCGACCCTCTTCGTCGATAATGGGAAATTTATGAACGATGCTGGTGTGGGTGGTCCCTCCGATCGCGAACGTGTCTTCGAGTTCGACAGGCTGTCCGGTGGAAATGACTCGAGCATCGCTCATGCGCATGCGCGCCGCAGTTTCGGGTGGGAATACGTCGAAATCGCTGTGGCCCAGAAAGTCTTCGCGCTGACGAGCGTGGAGTTCGGCATAGCGACGGTTGACGGATAAGTAGCGCCCTTCGGGGTCTTTGACGAAAATCGCATTGGGGCTGTTTTCCATCAGACCCTTTAGCTGTTGCTGACTCGCGCGCAGTAGGTTTTCCGCTTCTTCGCGGCGTTGAATATCTTCCTCCAGCTGCGCTTGAGTATGACGAAGCTCGGTGGTGCGGGCTTGCACTTCTTTTTCGACGATCGCAGCGCGGCGGACCGCGCTGCGGACATACGCCATGCACAAAAGCGTGAAGAGGAGGCCGCCGGCCAAAATGATCGGGGGAATGTAGGTGCGCTGACGATCGAACCAGCCCTCTTGCGCACGGTGCAGCAGGATCCAGAGGCGGCCGCCGATCTGGAGCGGGATTTCGCGGTACCATGAACCGGCTCGGAATTCAGCCTCGGTGGGCGCCGCGCCGGAAGGGTTCGCCCTGTGAGCGGCCCAATAAAATATCTGTCGGTCGCCGGCGGTTGTCCCAGGAGTCGCGTCGAGGACCATCATATCGGCGACTGGACCGGCGAAATGTTTCCACGATTCGCCGAACAGTGCGCCGATCCGGAAAACTCCAACGACGAAACCGATGCATACATCAGACGATGACGCGGTGTTCTTCGGTCGGAAAACGGGTAATATCATCAGTAGGGCTTTTTCGCCGGTGATTGTTGGAAGTGAAGTCGCAGGAGGGACGACGAGCCGGCCAGTGCCGCGGGCGCTCTCAAAAAAGCCGGCGATGGGCGAGGCCGCGTAATCGAACTGAGCAAGACTCTCGGCCGACGGTACGCTGGCTTCGTTGAATTGGACGGGCAAATACGTCAGCTCGTTGGCCTCCTTTATGTCAGTGGCGAGATTCGCTTCCGGGCACGGCACCCATTGGAGTGCGTGGAAACCGGGGTGGCGGGCGATCGCGTCGCGAGCGATGAGGTGGAATTTGTCCGCTTCGATAATCGCGAGTGCGCCGACGAGATTGTGCAAGCAGTGAAGGCTCTCGATGTAGCCCCCGATTTTTTCACGGATCAGGATGTGACGGGCGTCCGCGAGGCGTTTGACATCTTCGCGGAGGCGGAGGTCTTCGCTGCGCCGGGTTTCGACATACAGCGCGCAGGAGGCGACCAGGCCAACGACCACGAGCAGCCCGACCGTCAGGCGGCTGCGGAAGAGGACGCGGGAGAGCGAAGTGAAAAGCATCGGCAAAGCAGAAGCGTGGCGGTCAAGGGGAGCGCGCGGCGGTGCGACAGAAAGTAACGTAGCAGTTAGCAGGTTACATCGGACCGGTTGGGCAGAATTAAAGGCCCCTGAACGCTCAAGGGTGCGAATCGAAGCGCAAGGCGCAACCGAGCGTTGGTGAGCGCTTTGCTAACATGCGCAAGGCGGTGCGAGACGATCGCACCGCCTTGAAAGACGCCCAAGTCGCCAAGAGCAGGTTTAGAGCTTATACGGCAGCGGGTGGCGACCGGTGAGAGCAAGCACACGCTGCTTGGACTCAGCAATCGCGGCGGCTTCCTTGTCGGTGCCGATGGCTTTGAGGACGAGGTCGATGCAGCTGGCGATCTCATCCATCTCCGTTTCGAGGAAACCACGGCTCGTCACGGCTGGTGTGCCGAGGCGGATGCCGGAGGCCTGGAACGGGGAACGTGTCTCAAACGGGACGGTATTCTTATTGCAGGTGATGTTAGCCAGATCGAGGGTCTCCTGGGCTTTCTTCGCGGTGAGCTCAGGGAGATTGGCGCGCAGATCGACGAGGAACAGGTGGTTGTCGGAGCCGCCCGAGACGAGTTTGTAGCCCCGTTTCACCATGGAGGCGGCGAGCGCGCGGGAATTTTTCACGATTTGCTCGGAATAGGTTTTGAACTCTGGCTTCAGGCACTCGCCGAAGCAGACGGCTTTGGCGGCGATGACGTGCATGAGCGGACCGCCCTGGCCGCCGGGGAACATGGCGGAGTCGATGGCTTTTGCGTGCGCGGCTTTGCAGAGGATCAAACCGCCGCGGGGACCGCGCAGAGTTTTATGCGTGGTGGTGGTGACGAAGTCGGCGTGCGGGACGGGCGATGGGTGGACACCCGCCGCGACGAGGCCTGCGATGTGCGCGATGTCGGCGAAGAGAAATGCGCCGACGGAACGGGCGATCTCGCCCATGCGCGCGAAGTCGATGATGCGTGAGTAGGCGCTGGCACCGACGGTGATCATGGCGGGCTTTTCGCGTTCGGCGATGGCGGCGAGTTCGTCGTAGTCGATGAGGCCGGTGTCCTCACGGACGCCGTATTGGACAAAGTTGTACTGCTTGCCGGAGAAGTTGGCGGGATTGCCGTGAGTGAGGTGGCCACCGTGGGACAGGTTCATGCCGAGGATCTTCGCACCAAGCGGGAGGACGGCGGTGTAGACAGCGAAGTTGGCCTGCGAACCGGAGTGCGGCTGGACGTTGGCATGTTCGGCGCCGAAAAGCTTTTTGGCGCGCTCGATAGCGAGGGTCTCGACCTTGTCGACGTATTCGCAGCCGCCGTACCAGCGTTTGCCCGGATAACCTTCGGCGTACTTGTTGGTGAGCACGCTGCCCTGGGCCTCCATGACGGCCGGGTAGGTGAAGTTTTCCGAGGCGATCAGCTCAATGTGGCTCTGCTGGCGGGCGAACTCGGAGGAGATCGCTGCGTAGATTT
>WUUC01005138.1_pt1 | contig 11690 bp, 8 predicted proteins | sample 6278441 | NCBI WGS metagenome assembly WUUC01 (sample SAMN13675441, study PRJNA597444) | soil metagenome | isolation source: soil | place: USA: Washington | collected 2017-10 | reverse complement strand
TGACCAGGAAGATAAGCACACAAAGTCACGAAGACACGAAACGTTGACCAGGAAGATAAGCACACAAAGTCACGAAGCCACGAAAACGTCGACCAGGAAGATAATCACACAAAGTCACGAAAACACGAAAACGTTGACCAGAAAGATAGCACACCAAGTCACGAAGACACGAAAATGTGGGGCAGAAGAAACATTATTTGTGCGTGTATTTTTTCTTCGTGGCTTCGTGTGCCTATCATTACCTTTTCACCACCCTTACTCTCTTCACTCCCTCACCACTCTCCGCATGAACGAAATAAACGCCACCATGCAAGTCACTCATATCCATCCTCGTGACTGTATTGGTAAGGCCTTCGATCTGCTTCTGCACCTGACCAAGCGCATTGAATACGGTTACTTTAAAAACGGAAGGTCTGCCGTCAACTGCTTCGATAAATAGTTCATCAATTACCGGATTGGGGAAGACGGTGAGGTTGATACCAGGCGAATCAATTCCGGTGACAGGAGGCGTGATTGTTACTGTAAAAGGTAATGACAGCGGACTTTCGCAGTCGTCGATTTTTGTTTGCACTGTGTATGCACCGGATTCGGTTGCCACAAAAGTTTTTTGGGTTGCACTGGCTATCGCTGTCCCCGCACGGTACCATTGGTTACCATCGTCGTTGGTGGAGGTGAGCGTTACACTGGTGGCGATGATATTGGAGGGCACAACCATGGGTTGCGGTGGCTTGATGCAAAAGCTTTGGTCCACGGCTGTTGCAGCGAGGTAATTGTCGTTGCCGGTTTGTGTTGCCGTTATCGTAGCGCGGCCAGCCTTAGTCACTGTCGGCGCGGCGCCCTGCAACGTTACGTTGGCCGATGTTGTGTTGAAAGCAACCGGCAGGTTCGAGGTACTCGTTGCAGACAGGAAGAATGAAGCACCATCGTTCAAATTTCTATCGGGGATAGTGGGAAACGTAATTGTCTGTGCCGCTTTAGATACCACCAAAGTCCGCATCACACTCACTGCTGGTTCAACCAGGGAATTCCCCGGGTGACTCGCCGTGATGTTCACCGTTCCGGCACCGACGATAGTCAACGTGTGGTGACTTACAGTGGCCACTGCCGTGTTGTCGCTGGTGAGTATCGGAATATATCCGGTGCTACCACTCACGGTAAGTGGGATAGTCGTTACCTGGCCATAGGTAACGGGTTCGATGGATGAAAATGAGATCACGTTTGGCGCCTTTACCACCGTAAAGTTGATGACCAGTGGCGTCGCGTCTTCAAAGTTGTCGTTACCCGCCTGGTACACTGTAAGCGTTCCGTCGCCTGTGCCCAGCAGGTGCAACTTTGTTCCCGCTTCTATTCGCGCTACTGAAGACGGTGTGACACTGTAATAGAGCGGCAGAATTGCCGTCGATACCGTCGATGTTGTTGTGAGATTTATGAAGGTGGTGGTGTAGGGTATTGTTGCAGGCAGATTCAACGTGAGCACAGGTGTTATCTTGTTCACCACCAACTCTTGTGTCGCATATGCCGGAGCGAATAGCGCACTTCCCTCTTGTCTCGCCGTGATTGTTGTAGTACCGGGACCCACGATCGTGATCGTGCTGCCATTCACTGTAGCAACATCGGGATCGGAACTTTCATACACAACAGGCAACCCTGATGTTGCCGTCGCACCACCGTCGAAGGGAGCATCACCAAATGTTTTTGGTGTCGTGAGTGTGAAGTTCACTGTTTGTGCTGCTGCAAGCGTGAGTGTTGTGAGGTCGAGTTTTATCAATCGCGTAGCTTCCGTAACCACCATGCTGTTACCTTTTACGGTAACGCGCCTGGGGGTCGGAAACTCACCTGTACCATATCCACCATACTGCCCTACAAAGGTACCATCAGGTTCATAAACGTTAATGTGATCCTCACCTGGTACATACAGTTTGCCGTTTTGAAAAGATATACTGACTGGAACGCCGGCTGGAAAAGACCGAAGGAAAACCCCCATTGGTGAATATACTTTGATGTTGGCGGCGTTATCGGCAACATATACATTGCCATCGTTATCTGCTGTGATGTCGTACGGGTAAACGATGCGTTGATCCCCGGGACCATCCTGTCCGAACGTCCGAACGTATGCACCTGTTGCCCGATCAAAGACTTTAATCAGGCCACCAAATATACCGACCAGTACATTGTCGCCAGAAAATGTCATGCATAAAGTATTGGCGAGCTGATCCACACCGTTACCCGGCGAACTGATAGAACGTGAGTACGCGAGGCCGCTGGTGAACACCTGTATGCGATTGTTGTCCAACGCATAAATGTTTCCCGCGGCATCGACTTTAACTGCCTCTGGATTGAATCCAAAATTAAAAAGGCCGTCACCGTTCCCATAGCTGCCTACGCTGGCAAGGAATGAACCGGTAGGACTAAAGACCTGAACTCGGGCATTTTGCGAATCAGCGACAAAAATGTTTCCAGCATTGTCGACGTCGGTACCCAATGGAACTTTCAAACTGCCGGTGGCGCCAATGCCTGAACCGAACTCACGGAGAAAATTGCGTGATGAGTTGAACACCTGCACGCGGTTGTTTCCCAGGTCTGTTATATATATATCACCGCTTGCTGAAATGTCCACACCTTGGGCGCCGTAGAATTCGCCCTGCCGCCCACCTTGCCCTGTAAGGCCAAATGTGCCCGACCCGCCTAGTTGATCGAAGTGGCGTAGCGTCGAATGATATCCGTCAGGTGACACAACTATCCCAGTGCTGCTCACGCCAACTCCCGTGAAAGAATAGTCGCCTTGTATCTTCGAGAGGTATGTTCCCATCTTGTCAAATTTTTGAATGCGGCCTACGTTTGCTCCATTGTAGGACCAGTCGGTAACGAAGACGTTATCGTTGTCATCAAGTGTCAACGCACGAGCTGTGAGAAACTGCCCGTCACCGGAGCCACCGGATCCAATTGTGCGAAGCAGCGCGTCGTTTGGTGAGAATACCTTAACCGTTTGGTTACCTGGATCGAGAACATATAAATTTCCATCGCTGCCAATTTCGAGATCGAGAGATGCCGATTGTTGAAATTTTTTAAAGTCACCCTCGATGTTCCTGATGAAATTTCCGTCTTCATCATAAACAACCACGCGGAGAAGTTCGCCATCACCAACGTAGATGTTGCCATTCGCATCGATGCCGACGCCGTATGGGTACGCCAGCTGACCAGGACCATCGCCACGGGTGCCGATCTTTTTGATGAAGTTTCCAGTCAGGTCAAATTCACTAACAACATCATAAATGTTGGTCACGTATACACGCGTTGGTCCAACAGCCACATTTGCCGGGCCAACAGTATGGGTGTTGCCGATGACGACGGGCTGCGCTGCTACAGCGAATGAAAGCAGGATGAAAGCGATGGCAATTGATCTCATGGTTCGGGATTTAATCTGGCGTCACATTTTTATACAAGCACGATTTATATAGAAATTGTGACCTGGAACAGTGTTTAGAGCAGTTTGGCAGACGTGTGACAGCTAATGGCAGGGGAGGAGAGCATTTTTGAGCTTGACGCAGGGAAATTTCATGCCTGCACGCTTGTTGGAGTACACAAGCCAGGGCGGGCATCCGTCACACACGATCTTAAGCGCTTTTATGCGCCACCCAAAACAACCATCACTTTATCCCATCTCGCGTCACTTCTCAGCACGGCCAGGTGCGCATCCCCTTCATACGATTCTCTCGTACCGAACTTCATCTCTGCTGCTTTCAACAGGTGTTCAAATGCACTGTCTTTGTTGCCCATCATCGCGTAGCAGGCGGCCAGATTGTAATGAACGAATGATGGTTGGCTGGGGAAAGTCAGCGCGCGCACGTACAACGCCGCAGCCTGTTCGAATTGACTAATGCCAATCAATCGGTTTGCGATGTACCAGTAAGTGAATCCCTCCGGCGTACTCCCCTTCTCGTACAACGTAAGGTATGAAGTGGCCTCGTCAGTTTTTCCAAGCGCATAACTGACGAGCGCCAGATTAAGGTAGGTGCCTTTCATGCTGGCATCGACCGCAATACTCTTTTTCAAGTAATCGCCCGCTTCAGCAAATTGTTTGTTCTCCAGGAGGGCGGTACCGTACAAGCTAAGTGCATAGGCGTCCTGTGTTTGTGGATGCTTTTTCATCCAGTCGCCCATTAACTGGAGGAACCGTGACGCGTCACGATCATACCGCGAAGCAACAATCTCGCGTTCTTCCGATGGCCGTGATGAAGATGGAGGGACCGGTTGAAGTTGATTTTTCCAGAATGAGATCGTCGAGAGAATAAGGCGTCGCGATGTTTCGCTATCCGAGAAGGCGTCGAACGCATGAGGCATTTCCTGCCCTACAGTGATCGTCCATGGTGAGTTGTTCCTTAACACTTCACCCCACAATGTCGCATAGTTGGTACCCCGGATGTCGAGTTCTGCCACGATAAACAACACCGGCAGGTCGGAAGGGAAAGGCCCTGCGGGAGCCTGGCCATAGTAGAGAACAGCAGCTTGTATCCCGTCAAATATGTCTTCTCTTTTCAGGTATTCAACTACCTGGCGACAGTTAGCGGAGAAAGCCTGTACGCCGATCCTTGTTTCATCCACATTATAGTTTGCCGCATTCTTTGAAACGAAATTGAAAAATGCATCAAATGATGTTTGAGTGTTATTTACTTCCGACTCCATTGTGATGGCCACAAAACCATTCGCCGCCAGCAGTCGCCCCCAGGACGTATACAATGAAGAAGCTTTCTGTGCACGACTACCTGGCTGATCACCAATGCCGTTCAGTAGGATGATAGTCGGACGCCGTTCATTTGTTTTTGTTGACGGCGGCAGGTAAACATCCATGTGCAACGTGCGACTTCCGTTAGTGTGAAATGGTATTTGTTCGCTGACGACCACCTTTTTTGTGTCCGGGTGTTCTAGCACCACGCCCCAATGGCTGCCGTCGAAGGGTGAAGTAGGTGGTGTTTGTGCGGGCAACGCCAGCGGTAGGGCGACGAGCATGGTTGGAAAAATCTTCAGCTTCATATCATTCTTTGGTTATAAAAGTCAAGCACGGGAAATCAAAGGCGGTTTTCTTTATTCCCGACAGGCGCAAAACCAAAAAACTCTTATGCTTTCATGTTAAAAGGGCGTGCAGGACGGAACTCCTTATTTTTCAGCGACCCAACTCCCCGGACGAGTTGTCGTGATTCTTAGCGTTTCTGAACGTGGATGGACTAACTCCGAAATGTTTCCTGAACATTGTTGTAAAGACGGAGACTGAACTGAACCCAAGGTCGAAAGCGATAGCCGATATTTTCTCTTCACGGAAACGGGGGGAAGACAACCGGCTTTTGGCTTCGTTCAGTCGCCACATATTCACCAGGTCAGTAAAGGATCGTCCGAAGTGCTGGTTGATAGCCTGGGACAAGTGATGTCGGTTAACGGAAAGGCGCTGCGCAATGTCGTTAATGTTGATTCCGGGTGCGGCAAATGCCTGATCATGATCCATCAGTTGTTTCAGCCGCGTCACTATCCGTTCGCTGTCTTCAGCGCGCAATCCGGACTTCGAGTATTTGGTTGCTTTGGATACGACGAGCTGTACGGCAGCGGGTTCAGGTATATCTGAGAATATGTCGGGCTTGGAAATGAGTTTGTATGTGATCCAATAGACGAGCAACGTAAGCGAGATGAAGACGAAACGAATGTCTGGCATCGTACCATTGTTGAAGGCAAGGACCGTGATCGTAATAACAATCAACATCTCAACGGCGAAAGTATAGACGAGAAATTCCCGGAGGATGGGTTTGGTGGCCGCATTTGATTTTGCGGCAAGGCGCCAGGTAGCGATGCAGTACACGATCATCAAAAGTAGTTGACGTGTCACCCATGATAAAAGAGAGATAAGTGGTAAGTGATAAATGATACCAAAGACTTCATCAGCAATAGTCAGGATCGTGCTCCCGGTAAATGGAATGAAGTGAAGCCAATCTTTCCTGTTAAAAGGAGTGTTGGTGAGCAGCGATCGGAAAAACAAATAGATCAGCGGGCCGACAAGATAGCCGTAGTTGTATGAGATCATGTACACAGTGCGTGCATGATCCCAAAGCCATGATTTGGAAATGACCTTGAAGGTGAGTTGCAATCCAACGACGACAAGAAAAAGGATAAGATAAATAGCCGAAGGGTGCAGGCTCTTGCGACGCAGCAACGCAACACTCAATAGTGCACTTTGGAGGATGCCAAATGACAGTACGGCTATGTTCAGCTGGATGGGCAAGCGGAAGTCTTTTGAAACGAAGGTACCGAGACAGGATGAGTCCGACGTCACGCGATTTGCTGTAGAAACCAGAAAACCGACAAACAACTTTGTCAATTCAGGAATACCACAGGTACCCTCCACGATAGACGTAACAACTTCAACTTTGGAGAGCAGGGATACGTCTATGGTTTGCCTTGTGGCCAACAATCCCTTTGCATAATTTACCATATGTCCCGCACGCTGAAAATATATTCACTTCTCTTCATTTTCACTTTTCCTGGAACATCAGTTGTCGTTGGACAGTCGCTATCTGATGATGAAAAGAGGTCTTTGCAGAAATTCACCAGCATCATCGGTAGTGATAGTCTTTCTCAACCTGATTGGAGCGCACTGCAACCTCATTTGAAAAACAAGAAACTCATCCTTATTGGCGAGTTCACTCACGGGGGCAAAGAGATTTCTCAACTGCGGAATTCGCTAATTAAATATCTCCATCAGAACGCAGGAGTGAATACCATACTTTTTGAATCGGGCATTGGCGAGCTTATTGTTCCCAACAGTGACAAAGAAAACCTCACGGGAAAAGAAATGACCTATGGGTTGTTCGGCAACTGGCGCACGAGGGAATTTGCGGATCTCATGGAGTACGTCCGTGCGCAACAAATGTCAATTGCGGGATTCGACGTGCAACGTACCGGCAATTCGTTCACACGCGTACTCAAACGCCTGGCAAAGAGGTTTGAAATGGACACCACGACTTTCGATGGACTGGAAGTCCGGTATGGCAGCGTTGCCAGGGCGCTCACCGCACGCGGCGCTATTTACGATTCGTTAAAAGACAAAGTCAATGTAGTGATTCGGGACTACCAGAAGGCAAAAAATATATTGAACGCGATCAATACCAACCGTAAACTCACCGACCTGATGATGAGTACCGTGGTAATTGATAATCGCATCGCCTACCTCACCTATATGCTGGAGTTCCTGCGCGACAGCAATTGGCATCGTCGCTGGGCAGCGCGCGACTCAATGATGGCGAGCAATGTGCAATGGTTGATAGAAAACCTTTATAAGAACAAACCAGTTGTGATCATAGGTCATAACTTCCACATTAGTAGGCACAACGAAAATGAAACGGTAATGGGAGAGTTCCTGAAGGCAACATATGGAAAAGATATGTTTGCCATAGGTTTTTTCGCGGCTGCGGGCAGTTATCATGACAATTCCGGAAAGAAAGTTGCGATGCTTCCGCCGGATAAGAAAGCTTTAGACATCAAGCATGTAATGGCCGGGGTGCCCGGTGACGTCAGCTTTATGTATGTTCCTAAAAAACTTGCAAAGGACAATGCCTGGTTGAATAGGGAACTGATTGTGAACGACACATTTATCGATCTCGCCAACACTAACAGAATGAACCTCGCGAAATCGTTTGATGGGTTGGTACTGTTGAAGAATGTATCTCCACCTGACCGCTAGGTGCGAGATGTGGCGACATCGGGCAATTGCGTTAACACGTAGCCCTGTTAAGATTCTGTCTTCGCTTCCTGTTCGGCGGTTTCAGTTTCCACCGGTAACTCATCCCACTTCTCCGGTTCTTCATCATGAAGATATTGCAGGATTTTCGTTTCAACCTGCTTCAGCTTGAGGCCTTTGAGAAATTTGCCATTGCGTGCAAGCAGCAGGCGACCGGTTTCTTCAGAAATCACGAATACAAGTGTGTCGCTGTTTTCGCTCATGCCAATAGCCGACCTGTGACGTAAGCCAAATTGTGGTGGAAGGTGATCATTCTCACTAACGGGCAGCACGCACCGTGCCGCTTTAATACGACCCTTGTAAACGATAACGGCACCGTCGTGCAGCGGACTGTTCTTGTTGAATATAGAGAGGAGGAGGCGCTTGTTCACTTCCGCGTCGATGGGATCGCCGGTTTCCACATAAAACTTCAGCTCAATGTCGCGTGAAAAGACCATAAGCGCGCCGGTTCGCGTGGCTTTCAATGTTTTTGCCGCCTCCATCACCTGGTTGATATCGAAATCGTCGTGATAGGTGTGCCGCCATGTGGAAAAAGAACGGATGATTCCGTCGCGGTTGAATTCTGTTGTACGCCCGATGAGGAGCAGGAATTTCCGGAGCTCGGGTTGAAAAAGAATGATCATGGCAAGTACGCCTACTCCCATAAACTGACCAAGGATCGTTGTGAGCAACTCCATTTGTGCAGCACGCACGATCAGGTACACAAGATACAGGGCAAGGATGCCAAGAAAGATGTTAATAGCCAGACTCCCCCTGATCAGTTTGTAAACGTGATATAACAACACAGCAACGAGCGAGATGTCGATAACGTCAACCCAACTGATTTCAAGAAAACCTATTTCAATTCCGAGAATCACAATCAAATCTAAACAATACGGGCGCAAACTCCTTGGAAAGAGATTTCAAAAATGCAATAACACAGAGGCTGCCGTTGGCGCTTGACAGACAGGAAAAGAAACACAAAGAAAATCAAATGCAAAAAACGCGGAGACACGCGGAGGAGTGGAGGTGCGCGGAGCTGTATTTTGTATTTCTCTGTGGCTCTCCGCGCCAACCTCCGTGTAGCGTCGAAGAGGCGCCTCCGTGTAATTGCATTTGATCATCAACTAAGTTTAACGACCGCTACGAAGTTGTAGTTTCCCTACCAACCGGATACATTCCATCGCCGGTTTCACATCGTGTACACGCAGAATGTCCGCACCTTTCATCAGTGCGATCGCGTTGAGCGTCGTTGTTCCATTCAGTGATTCTTCGGCAGTGATTCCCAATGTGCGCCAGATCATCGACTTCCTGGACAGCCCCACAAGAACAGGGTAACCAAGCAGAATAAAGTTTTCCAGTTGGTCGAGGACGGTAAAACTTTGTTCGGCGGTTTTCGCAAAACCAAAACCCGGGTCAACAGCAATATCTTTTACTCCCCGCGCCGTAAGATCGCCGACGCGGTCCGCAAGAAAACGGATAACATCCGTTGTAACCTGCTCGTATTCGGTTAATGTCGCCATTGTCTGCGGCGTTCCGCGCATGTGCATGAGTATGATGGGAGCACTATGCTTCAAACAGATGCCGGCCATTTTAGGATCACCGCCGGCAGTAATGTCGTTGACAATGTGTGCGCCGGATTGCAGAGCAGCATCTGCAACTTCAGGGCGAAAAGTATCGATGGAGATGAGCGCACGCGGTAACTTTTGCGCAATCGCTTCGACCACCGGGATAACCCTCCGGCGTTCGTCCGACACCGTAATGTTCGTTGCACCGGGTCGCGACGAATATCCGCCGATGTCGAGGAACATAGCGCCTTCGGCTACCATTTTTTCCGCTTGGGTTACCGCCTGCTCAATGGCGGGCACGCGACTTCCTTCGTAAAAACTATCTGGCGTGACATTGAGTATGCCCATTACTTTAGGCGTCGACAGGTCGACGAGCTCGCCACGGACATTCCATGTTTTGTTCTTCGAAAAACCGCTATTTTGCATCGCCCGTATGAATGAGAAAACTTCAGTCGAATATAGGGAGGTGATCGCCTCCTGCAAAAACCTGTTCTCAAGGAAGACGCACGATTATGGAACTGCGTGGCGCGTGTTGCGCCTTGCTTCCATCACCGACCAGATCTATATCAAAGCGCAAAGGATCCGGTCGATCCAGGAAAAAGGCGTCCAGAAAGTGGAGGACAGTGTTCGCGATGAGTTCATGGGAATAATCAATTATTGTATTATCGCGATGATCCAGATGAAACTGGTGGAGTCGTCGAAAATGGAGCTGACCTGGGTGGAACTCGAGCCCTTATACGATGGGATTGTGGAGGAAACGTTCGAGCTGCTCCAGAATAAGAACCACGACTATAGTGAGGCATGGCGTGATATGCGGGTGAGCTCCATGACAGACATTATTCTTATGAAGTTGTTAAGAGTGAAACAAATTGAAGACAATCAGGGTAAAACACTTGCAAGTGAAGGTATAAAAGCCAACTACCAGGACATGATCAACTATTCCGTGTTCTGCATGATTAAATCACCTCAGCCCCGGTAACGCCATGATGAAGTACATCGACCTATTCTCACGTTTTTTTGTTGGTGGCCTGTTTATTTTTTCGGGCTTGATCAAGCTCAACGACCCGGTCGGTACGGAGATCAAAATGGAAGAATATTTTGCAGTATTCGCCGTAGACTTCGGGTCGGTCTTCCATTATTTTATTCCCTGGGCAATGGAGATCGGCATGGTCATGATCGTGCTGGAACTGGCCTTGGGTGCGGCGATATTGATCAACTATCGGATGAATCTCACCACGTGGGTATTGCTGCTTCTCATGGTGTTCTTCACTTTTCTCACGTTTTATTCAGCTTATTTTAATAAGGTTACCGACTGTGGTTGTTTTGGCGATGCTATTAAACTTACTCCATGGGAGTCGTTTACCAAGGATGTGATACTGATGGTATTTGTATTGCACCTGTGGTGGCACCGCAAACGTTTTGTGCCAACACTTCGTACCCGCGAAGGCCATGCTGTTGTTGGTGGCATAGTCGTGCTGTCGGTTTTTCTCGGGGTCTATGCTATTCGTCACCTGCCTTTCATTGATTTCCGTGCATACAAGATCGGAAACAACATCCCACAGCAGATGCAGCCGCCTGAACAACCCATCGTAGAGTATGTGTTTACCAGGGATGGGAAGGAAGTGCGTTCGGATAAATTTCTGAGCGCCGAAGAAGGGTACAAATATGAGTCCTTCAAAGTGCTGAATGAGGATAAGATCAAACCAAAGATCACGGATTATGCAGTTTCCAGTTCGGATGGCCAGGATGTTACGCAAGGAACATTTCAGGGCAATGTTCTTTTCTTTATCATGTATGATGTGAAGAAGGCATCAACAGCCAATATCGAAGACCTCCGGAAACTGATGCGCGAGCTGGACGGGAAACTCCATATGATGATCCTCACTTCCTCGGCCGGGGCCGACATGGATGCGTTCCGCCATGAGAATCAGCTTCCAGTGCCATATTACTATGCCGACGCTACTGTATTAAAAACGATCATCCGGTCGAACCCGGGTATAAGTCTCTGGCGCAATGGCACAGTACTCGGCAACTGGCATCATAACGACACGCCCACCACGCTGGATATCGTCGAACTATTGCAATGAAAGTATTTTTACTCGGCTTGCCCGGCTCCGGCAAATCAACTTTAGGCCGACAGCTGGCTGCCGAACTGAAGGTGCCTTTCGTTGATCTCGATCACGAGATTGTTCGAAAAGAAGGAAAACCGATTCCCGAAATATTTGCAGAAAAAAAGGAAGAATATTTCCGCCAGGTGGAATCTGATGTCCTGAAATTGTGGGCAGACATGTCAAATGATTTTGTGATGGCAACTGGCGGCGGTGCGCCATGTTTCCTCGATGGCATCACGGTAATCAACAATG
>WUUC01184827.1_pt1 | contig 11691 bp, 10 predicted proteins | sample 6278441 | NCBI WGS metagenome assembly WUUC01 (sample SAMN13675441, study PRJNA597444) | soil metagenome | isolation source: soil | place: USA: Washington | collected 2017-10 | reverse complement strand
TGACGACGGCCTTCGTGAAGAAGGACATGAAGCCGAGCTTGAAGCCGTTCTTTTTGACGAAGTCGTCCTGGTATTTTTTGCGCAGATCCATGACTGCGGACATGTCGACCTCGTTGAAGGTCGTGAGCATGGCGGCTTGGTGTTGGGCCTGGACGAGGCGCTGCGCGATCTTCTGGCGCAGAGGCGTCATCTTCTTGCGCGTCTGGCGGTCGACGGAAAAAGCGGCGGGCACAGGAGCGGCGGCAGCAGATTTGAGCGCGGCTGGAGATGGGGAGGATGTGGACGCGGCGGGTGCAGGCGAAGCGGACTTGTTTTCCGCGGCGGCGAGAAGGTCGCCTTTGGTGACGCGGCCTGCTTTGCCGGAGCCTTCGACGGTGGCGGGGTCGATGCCCGTTTCGGCAGCGACGCGGCGGACGGCGGGAGATTGCTCGGTGGATTTGGCAGCGCCAGCGGCCGGCTTGGCTTCGGCTGCGGGCGCGGCGGCTGGAGCGGCTGATCCGGCGGTGGCGCTGGAGTCGATCGAGGCGACGGCCTGGCCGATTTTCACTTCGGTGCCGGCGGCGACTTTGAGAGAGATTTTGCCCGAGGCTTCGGCGGTGCCTTCGGAAGTGATCTTATCCGTCTCGAGTTCGAAGAGCGGCTGATCTTTTTTGACGACATCACCGTCGTTGACGTGCCATTTTGCGAGGACGCCGGAGCTGATGGATTCGCCCATGGGCGGGATTTTAACTTCGAGAAAAGACATGGAGGAGAGGAGCGGGTGATGCGGGGAAGGGTTAATCGCGAAGGCGCTAAGTCGCCAAGGCAGGCGCGAAGAGATTAAGGTGATTTCTTCGCGTCTTGGCGTCTTTGCGATTCAAAATAAAGCCATCGTCAGGAGTTGAACGCGTCTTGGAGGAGGGCGGTGAGTTCCAATTTGTGGAGGGCGAGAGCGCCCACGGCTGGCGACGATGCGGCGTCGCGGCCGACGTAGGTGGGTTTGCGGCCGAAAAGCTCTTCGAGCTCGGGAGCGATGTGCGACCAGGCGCCCATGTTCTGCGGTTCTTCCTGGCACCAGATGAGGCGGGCTTCGCGTCCGTACTTGTCGAAGAGTTCGCCGAGGCGGTTTTTGTGAAGAGGATAGAGTTGCTCGATGCGGACGATCGCTGTGTCGGCGATCTTGTTTTTCGCGCGGTGGTCGGCGAGGTCGTAGTACACTTTGCCCGAGCAGACGATGAGGCGGGTTGGCTTTTTCGGCGCCTGGGGATCGTCGATGATTTCCTGGAAAGAGCCGGTGGTGAATTCCTCGATACGCGAGGCAGCGGCTGGATTGCGAAGCAGGGATTTCGGCGACATCACGATGAGCGGCTTGCGGAAGTCGCGCTTCATCTGGCGGCGCAGGGCGTGGAAGATTTGCGCGGGCGTGGTGAGGTTGACGACCTGGATGTTATTCTCGGCGCAGCTCTGGAGGAAACGTTCGAGGCGGGCGGACGAGTGTTCGGGGCCCTGGCCTTCGTAGCCGTGAGGAAGGAGGAGGACGATGCCGCTATTGCGTTGCCACTTGGATTCGCCGGAGACGAGGAACTGGTCGATGATGACCTGCGCGCCGTTGGCGAAGTCGCCGAACTGGGCTTCCCAAATGCAGAGCATTTGGGGGTAATCGAGCGAGTAGCCGTAGTCGAAACCGAGGACGGCGTTTTCGGAGAGGAGCGAGTTGTAGACGCAGAAGCGTTCCTGCTTCTCGTCGAGGTTGTGGAGAGGGACGTATTTCGCGCGCGTCTCGAAATCGTAAAGGACGGCGTGTCGGTGGCTAAAGGTGCCGCGCTCGCAGTCCTGGCCGCTGAGGCGGACGGGTGTTCCTTCGAGAAGAAGGGAGGCAAAGGCGAGGGCTTCACCGAAACCCCAGTCGACGGGGCCGCCGTTTTTGAACGCATCGAGGCGGGCATCGAGGATGCGCTTGATCTTGGGGTTGACCTTGAACTCGTCCGGCACGCGGGTGAGGCCTTGCACAGCCTTTTCGAGGATCGCGGCAGCCGTACCGGTCGCGACCGGTGTGTGATTAAACGCAGGCTGGAAGACGGCCGTGGAGCCCTTGAATTTATCGGCGGGGTCTTTTTGTTTCGCGGCAGCGGCAGCGGCTTCGGCGGCTTTCGCCTTGGCGAACGAGGCTTCCATCGCGGAGGTGTATTCGGCTTTGATCGCGTCGGAGTCCGCTTGGGTCTGAGAACTTTCGGAGATGAGTTTCTCGGTGTAGATCGAGGAGATCGGCGGATGGGAGGCGATCTTCTTGTAGAGGGTTGGCTGGGTGAAGGCGGGCTCGTCGGACTCGTTGTGGCCGTGTTTGCGGTAACAATACATATCGACGACGGCGTCGCGCTGGAATTTGAGACGGAACTCAAGAGCGAGCAGCGTGACGAGGCAGACGGCCTCGGGGTCGTCGCCGTTCACGTGGAAGACGGGGGCCTCGATCATCTTGGCGATGTCGGTACAGTAGCGCGAAGAGCGGGAATCGCTCGGGAGCGTGGTGAAGCCGATCTGGTTGTTGATGACGAAGTGGAGCGTGCCGCCGGTACGATAGCCAGGGAGTTGGGAGAAGTTGAACGCTTCGGCGATGATGCCCTGGCCGGCGAAGGCGGCGTCGCCGTGGATGAGAAAAGGGAGAACCTTGCGACGCTCGGTGTCGCCACGGATGCGCTGACGGGCGCGGGCTTTGCCCTCGACGACGGGATTGACGGCCTCGAGGTGGGACGGGTTGGCGGCGAGGCGGACCTCGACCTTTTTGCCGTCGGAAGTTTCGAGGACGGATTCGTAGCCGAGATGGTATTTCACATCGCCGTCGCCGCCGACGGTGTTGGGCAGATAGTTTTCGGAGAACTGTTCGAAGAGAACTTCGAAGGGCTTGCGAAGAATGTTGGTGAGGATGCTGAGGCGACCGCGGTGGGCCATGCCCATAACGATCTCTTCGACGCCGAGTCCGGGGCTCGCTTCGAGAATCGCGTCGACGGCGGCAATCATCGTCTCGCCACCCTCGAGGGAGAATCGTTTCTGGCCGACGAATTTGGTGTGGAGGAATTTTTCGAAGAGCTCTGCTTTGTGCAGACGGCGGAGGATGCGGCGCTTCTGTTTTTTGGTGAAAGCAGGCTGGAGGCGCGAAGGCTCCATCTTCTCCTGAAGCCATCGGCGGATTTCGGTATCCTGGATGTGGATGTACTCGACGCCGATGCGACCGCAGTAGGTTTTCTTGAGATTATCGATGATGTCGCTCAGGCGCATCTGACCGCCGTTGAGATAGTGGCCGACATCGAAGGACTCGTTGAGGTCGGCGTCGGTCAGGCCGAATTCGGAAAGCTGGAGACGTGGGGAAGGAGCGGGCGGCGGGCTGAGCGGATCGAGGTGCGCCTGAAGGTGGCCCAGCGCGCGGTAGTGATAGATCAGACTATGGACTTGGGATTGTTTGAGGCTGTCTATGATCGAGACACGCTCACCGGAGGCAGTGCTGGCGCCGACTGCGGCAGAGATGGAGGCACCGTTGTTGTTACCGAGGGCGAAGCCTTGAAAGAAGGCTCGCCACGTAGGATCGACGGACTCTGGATTATCGAGCCACGAACGGTAAGCGGCCTCGATGAGGTCGGCGTTGGCCCGAGTTGAAAGTGTCAGCGAATTCATGTGAGAAAAATTAAAAGCAAACAGCCCGAACTCGCGACCGCGCGAACCGAACTGCCTGCACCATTAAGACAAATTATGGCGGAGGTTTGGTGCCGAGAACTAGGCGTAGGACCGTTTTTCACAAGATGAAATCCGGCAAAGGGCGTTACCATTCGTGGAAGGAGTTTGAGGCTTAAGCAATTGAAGGAAAGTAACTAGTTACGTCACAGATTTCTCATGGAGACTCAGATCAAAGAATCCCTAATCGCACTCCTCGCTGGCATAAAACGCTCTGATGGGGTGGTCGTGGCGCGCGAGATGGCTCGGCTGGATGATTTCGTAATCGCGGGGCGCGATACGCTGCACCCGCAGCTCGTGCATTTTTTAGAGCGGCGAAGTTATGCGAAGGCCGAGATGTTTTTGGGCGGGGCAAGTGACATCCCTGTCGGCGTTTGCGGCGGAAGAGCGGGTAAGAAAACGGCGTCATGAGCACGGGCAAAAAGGACGGCAAAATCGAGATGAACGGAGGGCAGTCGCTTGGGCAAAATCCGTTCGGCGCATTGAGCGGTTTATCGCTGTCGACCGGACCGAATCCAACCGTGGCGCCTCAAGCCAGTGGCTCGTCTCCTAAAGGTCAAAACGGAGAAAAAAAGGCCGAGCGAAACCGTGGACGAGTCGATGTGCTGCGAGAGAAAGCGGGACGCGGTGGGAAAACGGTGACCGTCGCGACCGGGTTCATGGGAATCGGACTGCCCGAAAAAGAGCAGTTGGCGAAGAAAATGCAGAAAGCCTGTGGCGTGGGTGGAACTGTGAAAGACGGACGCATCGAGATCCAAGGCGACAAGCGCGATGAGGTGGCGCGGATCTTGTCGGAGGCGGGGTTTCGGCCGGTGTTTGCGGGGGGATAGTGCGATGCGCTGGAAAATCCCAAACTCTAAAGAGGCAAAGGCCTAAGGAGGGAGGGATCTTAGTTGGTTGAAAAGAGAAGCAGGGGACTACGGGCGGGAGCGCTAGGAGCAGTTCCACTTAAGTTATCGCCTTCCGAGCCGTGTCTGGCGGGTCGCCGGACACCACGCGGGGGGCCGCATGTGCTCCCCGGAACCCCCCGGCCCGGCGGGAGCGAAAAAACGTCGCGGAAACGGCGCAGACAAACGGCCCTGGTTTTATTTGAAATGCTCTGGCGTGGAGCCGACCTGTTAAAGAGGCGTCGAGGCGCTGCACTCCCCCATCGGAAAACGCACTCGGAGTGCCCGCTCCATCTTATTTTTGGGCGTCGCTGGCGGCGCCGCCGCTCCATTTGAGCTTGGAGCGCACCACCGAGAAGTGTTCGTAGTCGCGGCGTTGTATGAGTGGGAGACGCACGGAGGACAGGGAGATTTCGATGGGGTTATCGTCGCACGTGACGAGGTTGCGCTGTCCGTCGACACCCACCAGTAGCGGGAAATTTTCGGCGCGGTTGTACACGCGGAGTTTCACGTCGTGGTGGAAAATGATGGAGCGGTTGCTCAGTGTGTGCGGGCAGATCGGGGTCATCGCGATGACCTCGGCGCCGGGATGGATGAGCGGGCCGCCTGCGGAGAGATTATACGCGGTCGAGCCGGTGGGCGTGGCGAAGATGAGGCCGTCGCTGAAGTAATCGGTAACGAGTTCGTCATCGGCATAAACCTCGAGGCGGACGAGGTGAGAGTTACGCTCGTCTTTGATGAGGACGTCGTTGAGCGCGAGGTCGTGCTGGCCGGGACCGGTGGTGCACTCGAGGAGCGAGCGCCAGGCGAGGCAATACTCGCCGCCGAGCAGTGTGGGAAATTGGGTACGGGCTTCGTCGGCGGAGTATGTCGTTAAAAAGCCGAGACTGCCGCGGTTGACGCCGATGATGGGCACTTGGTGGCGGGCGGACTCGCGGACAACGCCAAGAAGGGTCCCGTCGCCGCCGATGACGCAACAGGCGTCGGCTCCCTTGAGCCAGCCGGTGGGAAGCGGGAACTGGTTTGTTGTGCGCGTGGAGACGGCGTGTTCGCGGGCGATTGCCGCGAGCGTTTCGGCGATTTGGGGCGCGCCGCTTTTCTGGTCGTTAACGACGAGGGCTAGGGAGCGGATGGGCTTGGGCTGCATGCGGCGCTAGATAAATGATACGGAGAGAGTGGAACCGCTAATGGACGCTAATGCACGCTAATGTAGAAGGGGCGGAGAGGTGCTGCGGTTGGGCGCGAACCCAGGCGCGCGAGAAAGGCGACGCTCAGGCGCAGCAGTCCCAAAAAGGGTGTCAGGTTTTGCGGAAGCCGAGGAGGAATTCACGATTGCCATCGGTGCCGGTGATGGGGGAATCCATCGATCCGATGAGCTTGGCGGCGGGAAGTTTTGCCAGAGCGAACGTGGAAATGTCGGCAAGCACGGCCTCTTGTATCGAGCGGTCGCGGACGACACCACGACCTTTCGCGACGGCGGTGCGACCGGCTTCGAATTGCGGCTTCACGAGGGCGATGAGCACGCCGCCCACGCGCACGAATGGCCAGACGGCGGGGAGGACGGATTTGAGCGAGATGAAGGACAGATCCATGACGACGGCGTCGAATTCGTTGCGCGGCAGATCGGACGCTTGGAGGCTGCGGGCGTTGATCTTTTCAAAGTTGGCGACGCGGGGATCGGCGAGGAGTTTGGCGTGGAGTTGGGCGCGGCCGACATCGACACAGACCGCGCTGGCGGCGCCGGCTTGGAGCGCGCAATCGGTGAAGCCGCCGGTGGAGGCGCCGACGTCGAGCACGTGCGCGTCGTTGAGATCGACGGGGAATTTTTCGAGAAATCCCGCGAGTTTCTCGCCGCCGCGACTGACGAAGCGAGGCGGTTGCTCGACGGTGAGTTCCTGATCCACGGGGAAATCTTTGCCCGGTTTATCCAGGCGTTCGGTGCCGCGGAGTACGCGGCCGGACATGATCAGCGCCTTGGCTTGCGAGCGGGTGGCGGCGAGGCCGCGGGCGACAAGGAGCTCGTCGAGGCGTTGTTTGGCGGCGGGCATGAGGTGTAGGTGAAGCGCAAAGACGTGACGAGGCAACGGTCGGAAATGAAGGACACGGAGTTTTATCTTGAGCGAGCGAAGGGGTGCGACAACGGCTGGGCCATGAGAGACATTCGTCCGTGGAAAGCGGTGGTGGCGGCTGGCTGGGTGTTGAGCGGTCTTGGCGTGCTCTGGTGCGAGGCGGCAGAAACAGAGGACGTGGCGGGGTTAAGGGCAGACGTCGCGGCGTTGGCGGAAGGTATCGGACCGCGCTCGGTTTTTCAGGCAGACTCACTGGAGCGCGCGGCGGGGTACGTGACGAAACGCTTCGAGGCGTTTGGGTTTTTAGTGAAACGGAATGAGTACCGCGTGGGCGGTGTCGTTTGCGCGAATCTGGAAGTGGAACTGTTGGGTGCGGTGAAGCCGGAGGAGATCGTGGTGATCGGGGCCCACTATGACTCGGTGCCGCAGACGCCGGGGGCGGACGATAATGCGAGCGGGGTGGCGGCGTTGTTGGCGCTTGCGGAGCGGTGGGCGAAACTGATGCCGGAAAGGACGGTGCGGTTTGTCGCGTTCGCGAACGAGGAGCCGATTTATTTTCAGACTGAGCTGATGGGCAGCCGCGTTTATGCGAAAGCGTGCAAGGCGCGGGGCGACAAGATCGTGGCGATGTTGAGCCTGGAGACGATGGGTTACTTCTCAGACGAGAAGAAGAGTCAGAAGTACCCGTTTCCGCTGAGTCTGTTTTATCCGTCGCGCGGCAACTTTATCGCGGTGGTGGGCAATCGTGAGTCGAAGGCGCTCGTGAAACGTGTGAGCAAAACTATGCGGACGACAAAAGCGTTGCCGGTGGAAAGCGCATCGCTGCCGGGCGGACTGCAAGGCGTGGGCTGGTCCGATCACTGGTCGTTTTGGCAGGAGGGTTACCCCGCGGTGATGATCACCGACACGGCCCCGTTTCGGAATCCGAACTATCACCGCGAGACAGACACTGCGGACACGCTCGATTACGTCCGCCTCGCGGCGGCGGTGCGTGGGTTGGGGGCGGTGGTGGCCGAGCTATCCAAGGTGGATACGAAAAAGAAATAACCGCGTCAGAGTTTCTGGCGGCCCGGAGACCAACATGTGGTACGCCCGCCGATGTCTTCACGGACGAGCGCGGCGCCGGTTTTAGGGCAGCGACCGCCGTCGGTCCAGCGGTGGGGGAAGAGCCAGGATTTGGGCGGATCGGGGAGTTCGGGGCCGGAAGCGTCACCGATTATTTCGAGAGCGCGGCGGGCAACGAAGCGAGTTTCGCGGTGGAGGGGGGCGATTTCGGTTTCCTCGAGCGAACCTGCGGCGCGGCGCGGGTGGATTTCGGCGCGCCAGAGGATTTCGTCGGCCATCCAGTTGCCGATGCCGGGGAAGCATTCTTGCATGAGGAGGACAGCTTTGATCGGCGAGCGGGCGCGGCGCCGCAAGAATTCGGAGACGGCGGGGACAGTGAAGGCGCGGGAGGAAATCGCGGGAGCGATCGAGGTCCACCAGACGGGCGCGTCGGGGCCGACGTGAAACTGGATGCGGCCGAACATGCGGTGGTCGCTGAAGACGAGCGTTTGCTTTTTTTGCACGAGCACGAGGTGATCGCGGCTTCGAGGCGTGTAGCCGGATGGCCGCGAGGTGAGTTCCCCCGTCATCCCCAGATGCACGCCGAGCCAGGCTTCACCGCTGAAGCGAAAGAGCATCTGCTTCGCGGAGGCTTCGGAGGAAAGAAGCTTCGCGCCGGTGAGATGTTTGAGCAGGGTCGCAGGATCGGAGCCTCTGAAGACGCTGGCCTTCGCATGCAGCAAAACGAGTTCAACGCGTTGGCGTAGACCGAAGTCCCAGCGTTTGCGGAAGAATTCGACCTCGGCGAGTTCGGGCATGGGGCGGGGGAGCGCAGAAAGAGTGAATCGCGAAGAGGCGAAGGCGCGAAGGTGCGGATTTGAATAGGGGACTTAGAAAGCCGGAAGCCGTTAGATCGAGTAAGCGAGCGAAACGGTGCTGGGTATGTCTCTTCAGCTTGAGCGGTTCAAATTAAGTTGTCGCCTGCCGAGCCGTGTCCGGCGGGCCGCCGGAGACCACACGCGGGCCGCGTGCGGTCCCCGGAAACCCGGCCCGGCGTGAGCGAAAAAACGTCGCGGAAGCGGCGCAGACAAACGGTCATGGTTTTATTTGAAATGCTCGAGCGTGTTCTTCGCTGCGGCGGTGTTTACCGCAGGGAGGCCGCGAAGGATGCGAAGTCGGCGTGCATGGCGAGGGCGGGAAAGTTGAACTTCGCCCAAGCGTCTTGCGTGAGTTTTCCGTTGGCCAGAGCGGCCACGCGAATGCCGGCGGCGAGGCCGGCTTCGATGTCGGTTTCGCGGTCGCCAGCCATGATGCATTGCTGCGGGTCGAGCGTGTGGTGCGCGAGCATTTCCTGGATGAAGCGCGGCGAGGGTTTTCGGTAGATCATCGGTTCGTCGGGCGTCTCGGTAGCCATGCAGATCCCCTCGAAGAGCGGTGCGGGCAGGCCGATGAGTTCTTCCATGCGAGCGTTTACCCGCAGGGCGTCCTCAAGTGTGTAGTAGCCGCGGCCGATTCCGGATTGGTTAGAGAACAGAAAGAGGCGATAACCGAGATCGCGGGCGCGTCGCAAGCCGTCCACTACGCCGGGGAGCAGTTCGACGCCGGCGGGATCGGCGAGGTAGTGTTTATCGACGATGAGCGTGCCGTCGCGGTCAAGAAAGAGGGCTTTGGCCATGAGGCGGCTAAGTGGCGCGGACGAGAGGGCGATGGTGAGCGGCGCAAGGAAAATGTTTGGAGCTGGAGGTTGGCGCGCGCCGAGAGAGGTGGAGGCGGCGAGCAACCTCGTGCTCTACGACATTCAGGGCGCGGGTTGTTTATTGAAGCGGATTTCGACGAGGCGGGGTTGCTTCAGGTTGTAGATGAACTGGAAGTTCTCGGGGGCGGTGGAGATCTCCACCGCGCGGGCATCGGTCGTGGCGGCGGAGAGAAATTCGTCGCGTGAGACGGTGGAAGGCAGCGCAGCGAGGCCCATGATGAATTTGTTGTCGAGCGGGCCGGCGGCGGTGAAGCGGACGATGTATGCGGAAAGTGGATGTGGAGGGAGGGTCTGGCCGAGGCCGAAGACTCGCTGGTCGGGATTGGCGAGGAGGAAGGCGACTGCCTTTTCGACGGAAGAGATTTCCTCGGCGCTGGGCGTCCAGGTGGGGTTACTCGCGACAGCCGGTGCGGGCGTGACGAGTTTACCCGCGCTTTGGGTGGACAGCGGGGCGACGCAGCCTGCAGCGAGAAGGGCGAGAGCGAGAAAGGAGCGGGTGGGTTTCATCGGTGAGGGTGATAGCGTGTGGGGGAAAAGGGAAAAGGCGCAGGCTTATTTTTTGATGTAGGCGAGCAGCTCGCCGGGCGTGACCGTGGCGGTGCCGAGTTTGCCGACGACGACACCGGAGGCGGCGTTGGAGAAATTCGCGGCGGTTTCGATCTTCGCCCCGGCGGTGAGTGCGACGACGAGTGAGGCCAGAGCGGTGTCGCCAGCGCCGGAGACGTCGAAGACTTCGCGGGCGGCGGTGGGGATGACTTTGCCGATCTTGCCGTCAGTCGAGAGGAGCATGCCGTCCTCGCTCATGGTGATGACGAGATGGTGCGTGCGGTATTTTTCGTGAAGACGGGCACAGACCTCGGCGGCAGGAAAGGGTTGATGCGGGTCGGGCTCGATGCCGGCGAGTTGGAGGGCTTCTTTGCGATTGGGTGTCATGAGATCGAGACCGGCGAAGGTAAGCGCGCGTTTGGGTTTCGGATCGAGGGCGATGAATTTGCCGGCGCCGCGGGCGAGGCGGGTGACCGTGGCGACGAGTTCGTCGGTGAGCAGGCCTTTAGCGTAGTCGGAAAGGATGACGGCGTCGTGCGAGGCGATCGCCTTGGCGAAAAGTTTTTCGACGACATCGGGATCGATGCGGTAGGCGGCCGGGGCGGATTCGCGGTCGAGGCGGCAGAGCTGCTGGTGTTGGACGAGGACGCGGGTTTTGAGGATGGTGGCGCCAGTGCCTGGGGTGGGGAGGGCGGCGATTTTTTTATCGGCGAGAATTTTGGAAAGGTGTGCGCCTGCATCGTCATCGGCGAAACGGCCGGCGACGGTGCAGCGGGCGCCGAGGGCGGCGATGTTGAGGGCAACATTGGCGGCACCGCCGGCGGTGTAGGTGTCGCGCGCGATATCGACGACGGGGACGGGGGCTTCAGGAGAAATGCGGGTGGCGTCGCCCCAGATATAGTGGTCGAGCATGATGTCGCCGATGACGAGGACGCGGACGTCGGCGATTTTTTTGAGGAGGGCGCGGGCGGCGGGAACGGAGATCATGCGAGGCGCAAAAAAGGTGAAACGCGGGAGGGACTAAATGAAGGAGGAAAGTGAATCGGGCACTGAGGGAGGCTGGAAGTCGGAGAAAGGCAGTGGGCGGAAAGGGGCTATTTGATTTCCCAGTCGTAGTGAAAGGCTGAGAGGAGTTTGGCGCCGGTGCTCGTGACTTGAACGACGTCTTCGATGCGGCAGCCGCCGAGGCCGGGATAGTAGAGGCCGGGTTCGACGGTGACGACGGAGCCGGCTTTGAGTTTGTAGTCTATCGTGCTCACGCGCGGGGCTTCGTGGACGGCGAGTCCCAGGCCGTGGCCGGTGCCGTGGAAGAAACCGACGGAGCCGTTGCCGGTGAGTTTGGTTTCGTAGCCGCGCTTTTTGAATACATCGAGGCACTGTTGGTGAACGGCACGGCCATTGACGCCGGAGCGGATTTTTTTGAGGGCGGCCTTCTGGGCTTCGCGGACGGTGGCGACGAGTTTGCGCTGGGCGTCAGAGGCGCGGCCTTTGAGGAAAGTGCGGGTCATGTCGCCATGATAGCCGGTGGATTGGACGCGGGGGAAAACGTCGACGATGAGCAGTTCATCGGCGCGGAGCGGACCGGAGCCTCGGTCGTGCGGGTCGCAGGCCCGGTCGCCGCCGGCGGCGATGGTGTCGATCGAGAGGGCGCCGGCTTCGAGGCAGGCGGTTTCGATGGCGAACTTGA
>WUUC01074858.1_pt1 | contig 11696 bp, 9 predicted proteins | sample 6278441 | NCBI WGS metagenome assembly WUUC01 (sample SAMN13675441, study PRJNA597444) | soil metagenome | isolation source: soil | place: USA: Washington | collected 2017-10 | reverse complement strand
TGGGTTCCCCAAGCCGTGCGCGCCGTCTCTCGGAAGGCTGCATTCCTGGTCAAACGACGTGCTCGCCGCGCGGCCTGGCGATCTATGCGGCCGCAAATCTCGTCTGATCGTCGGTACGGGCCTGCCGTTTCGCTCGCGTTCAAGTCCAGCGTCGACAGCGATCGCCGTGCCGGCCAGTTCTATGCCGAATTGCGGCGGATCTATTTTGGACTGGCGGTGGCGCTCGTCCTCATCGCGCTGATCCTCGTTTCCCTGTTGCCGCCTTCCGAACTGCTGGGCTTCGGGGGAATCGCGCAGTTGACCTGGCCGTCGGCGCGATGGTCATCACGGTTCGATGGGACTAAGCGAAATAATAAATGTTATCAATCTGTTACAGAAGGGCGGTAGGAGCTTCTGCGTATCCCAATCCCGAATGCGCCATAGCATAGCCGTTGAATTCTGGCCTCGGTTCAGTTATTCGCGCATTTGAACTGGCCTCCAGACGCGGGACTGTTTAGAAGCTGCTTGCGTCGCGCGTGTTTTTGGCGCGCCTGAGAGACATGGGAACCTTGCGGAAAATATTGCTAACCGGCGCCGGCGGCTTTATCGGATCGCATCTTGCGGAGGAACTGGTCCGCAGGAATTTCAGCGTGCGTGCCTTCGTGCATTACAATAGCACCGGTTTGCATGGCTGGCTCGATTCATCGCCAGCTGATATCCGCAAGAAGCTTGACGTGTTCGCCGGCGACATCCGCGATCCGAACGGCGTGCGGACCGCGATGAAGGGATGTGACGCGGTCCTCCACCTTGCTGCCCTGATTGCGATCCCGTATTCGTATCACTCGCCCGACACCTACGTCGAAGCTAATGTCCGCGGCACGCTTAATGTCCTGCAGGCGGCGCGAGACCTCGACATCTCTCATGTCGTGCATACTTCCACCAGCGAGGTGTATGGCTCGGCGCAGTTCGTCCCGATCACGGAAGATCACATGCTTCAGGGGCAGTCCCCCTATTCCGCCACTAAGATCGGAGCAGACCAACTCGCGATATCTTTTGAACGATCGTTCGGCACACCTGTTACGATCGTGCGGCCATTCAACACCTACGGTCCGCGGCAATCTGCGCGCGCGGTGATTCCGACCATCATCACGCAGATCGCCACCGGTCAGCGCACGATAAAGCTCGGCAGCGTCCACCCCACGAGGGATTTCAACTTCGTGGCCGATACCGTAGGTGGTTTCATATCGGCCCTCGAGACTGGGGGCGGCGTCGGGGAAGTAATCAATATCGGCAGCGGTTTCGAGATCTCGATCGGTGACACTGCGCGGCTGATCGCGGAACTGATGAGCGTCAAAGTCGAAATCGTGCAGGATGACGTCCGCGTCCGGCCCGAGCGCAGCGAGGTTGACCGTCTGTTGGCGAGCAATGCCAAGGCGAAAAAGCTGCTCGGGTGGTCGCCCCGCTTCGGCGGCGTCGAGGGACTGCGTAAAGGCCTCGAGCAGACTATCTCCTGGTTTGCAAGGGACGAGAATCTTTCCCGCTATCGCGCCGGCGTCTACAGTCTGTGAAGATGATGGGGCCTTCTTCCACTACAGTCAGCCGTTCCGCGACTTTCGACTTGCGCGCCGTGATCGAAGGCGTTGATACTGCGATTGGGCCTGCGGCACGTCCTGTGGCGCTGCACGAGCCGCGGCTCGGCGCGCGTGAGCGCGAGCTCGTTCTCGATTGCATCGACACCAACTGGGTTTCTTCCGCCGGCACATACGTGACGCAGTTCGAGCAGATGGTGGCCGCGGCGACAGGCGTTCGTCATGCCATTGCCATCGTCAACGGCACCGCGGCCCTGCACGCCGCGCTCCTGCTCGAGGGCGTGCAGCCGAACGACGAGGTGCTGCTCCCATCAGTCACCTTCGTCGCGACCGCAAACGCCGTCAGTCATGCAGGCGCGGTACCACATTTCGTCGATTCGACTTGGGACACGTTGGGGCTGGATCCTGCGGCGTTGGATTCGCATTTGCAGCAGATCGCGGAGCGTCGGAGCGGCCATCTCGTGAACAGGCAGACCGGACGGCGGCTTCGTGCGATCGTTCCGGTCCATATTTTCGGGCACCCCGTCGATATGGAGGCGCTCAGCGCAGTTGCGGACAAATACGGCTTGGTAGTGGTTGAGGACGCCACCGAATCGCTCGGCTCCACCTGGAAGGGCCGGGCGTGCGGCACATTCGGTCATTCAGCCGTGCTCAGTTTCAACGGCAACAAGATCGTGACCACCGGCGGGGGTGGCATGATCCTGAGCAATGACGATGAATATGGCCAGCGCGCGCGGCATTTCACCAGCACGGCGAAGAAGCCGCACGCTTGGTCGTTCGATCACGACGAGGTCGCATATAACTACCGACTTCCGAACATCAACGCGGCGCTTGGCTGCGCGCAGATGGAGCGGCTGCCGGCGCTGGTCGAGGCCAAGCGGAAGCTTGCCGAGCGCTATCTTGAGGTTTTTTCCGGCTTCGCCAGTATCACTATCTATCGCGAGTCGGAGGGGGCGCGGAGCAACTATTGGCTCAATACGCTGATTCTCGGTGGGGAATTCGCCAGCGAGCGCGATCGGCTGCTGTCAGCTCTTCATAACAATGGCATTCACGCAAGGCCGCTATGGACGCCGATGCACATGTTGCCAATGTACCGGACCTGCCCGCGTTCGCGGCTTGAGGTCGCGGAGGATATGTACGCTCGTTGCGTCAACCTTCCGAGCAGCCCCTTCCTGGCGGCCGGCGAGCAGGCAGGCACGAAGGAGCGCTGATGCCGCGTTTGGTGTTCTTTACGATTCATCGCACGACGCCGTGGTGGAAATACTTGGCATCGCGCATCGATTTTGCGGATGCAGTCGTGTTGAGCGATCTGCGTGGAGAGGGCGACTATTCGCTGGTCGACGATTTTTATCGCTTCATGGACAGGGACGATGCGGTCGAAGCCGCACTTGCACGGTTCGGCGAGGACGGCTGCGACAATGTCATTCTTCGCTGCCGGGTGCTCAGAAGTATCGACCGCGCTCTCGCGCTGAGAATGATCGGAGGTATGGCGCGGGCGATCGAGCGCGCCTTCGATGACTTGGCTCCAGATCTCGTTGTGACCTTCACCATGGACCGCTACGTGATGGATATCATGGAAAGAACGTCTAACCGACGCGGAGTAGACTTTCTGGAGATGACGACCTCGATTATTCCGAACCAAATAATGTTCATGCGCCGCGGGCGACCGGTCCGACTCCGGGAGCCTTCAGACGAGGAGGTCGATGCGGTGGTTGCCCTGCTTTGCAAGGGTGATTTCGAGCCGACCTATGTGCGCGATGCGAAAAGGTTTTCTGCGCTGCGTTTCTGGGGCGTATTTGCGTACTATGCGTTGCGCGGTGCTTTCTTCAATGTCTGGCGTTTTTTCAAACGGGACCGATTTAACCTGCACTATCTGGATGCGCAGAAGCGCCTGAAGCACAAGGTCAGGGTGGGTGACGTTGCGGTTCTCAAGCTGCTCGACCACGATTGGGAGGCTCGGTTTGAAGCGTTGCCACGTACGCGCGGCGTTTTTCTTGGGCTACAGCTTTTTCCGGAAGCTTCGATGGATTATTGGCTGCGTTCGCGTGACATGCTCGCCCATGACGACGTAATCATTCGCTATTGTGAGGTACTGGGCGCAGCAGGCTACCGCATTTTTGTCAAGGACCACCCGCTCCAATTCGGGTTTCGCCAGCGTGAACTGATCGAACGATTGTCCGCGCTACCTTTCGTTACGCTCGTTCCGTACGACGTACCGGCGAATCTGCTCATTGCAAAGTGCGCGATCTCGGTCACTTTTACCGGGACGATCGGCCTTCAGGCCGCGCTAGCTGGACTCTGTTCCGTTACGACCGAGCCTTATTATGCGACCGAGGAGCACTTCCTCCACATTCGTAGTGTGGATGATATCAGTGATCTCGTCGAGAAACTCGCACTGTGGGAATCGCCCATGGATCTCGCGACGACACGCCGGCAGATCGTACGGCATTTGGCCGCGATCGGCGTCCCGGGAGACTATTTTGGTTGGCGTAATTTCGATCCTGAAAACCAAGCCGCGCGAGAGGCCGTTGAGCCGCTAGCGCGGTCTTTGAATGCATACTTGCCGAGGTTTCTGAAGAGTTGCAAGAGCGCGGCTTGAATCTTTTCCCTGCTGCCATTTCGATCGCCGGCGGCGAACTGATGGAACGGCACGATGCGAGCTCGTCTGGTCAAACTCCTGAAACGACCGGCCGTCGCAGGCGCCACTTCCGCTCTCTTCCTGCGGGCGTTGACGTTGGCGAGCCGCTTTTTGCTTTCTTTGCTGCTCGCGCGGATGCTATCACCGGCCGAAATGGGGGAGTACGGCCTGTTGACCGCCGCGTTAGCGTTCGCGTTGCTGGCCGTCGGGCTGGAATTCTATTCGTACACGCTGCGGGAAATGGTACCCGCGACACCCGTGCGGCGCGCCCGCATCATCGTCGACCAGATCGCGCTTGGTACCGTGGTGCTGACGGCCCTGGGCGTTCTCATGCTGGCCGCCATTTTCACCGGCTTGTTGTCGAGGCGGCTTGCGCCATGGCTTCTGCTGATCTTGGTCACGGAACATGCTTCGCTCGAAGCCACGCGAATCTTGATCATAACCTCGAGGCCGGTCCGCGGCTATATCGGTGTTTTTTTACGCGGCGGCATTTGGGTCTATGCTCTCGCCGCCCTGATGCTCGCAGCGCCTTCGACCCGCATGCTTGAAACGGTGCTCGTTTTTTGGGCTGTTGGTGGCGTTCTCTCGATCGCGTTCTCGGCAATCTCGTTGTTGGATTTGCCTTGGCGAGAATTGAAAGGTTACAATCCGGATTGGACCTTAATTCTGAATGGTCTTCGAACTGCCCGTCCGTTCATGCTGACTGCGACGGGAGCGCTGGTTATTTCCTACGTCGACCGCTTTGTGATAGACCAGTTCGTCGGCAGAGAAGCCCTTGGCATTTACACGTTTTATTCGACCATACTGATTGGCTTGCTGTCGCTCGGCGGGTCGATATCGCACCAATTCCTTCCAAAGATCATTGCCGGGTACGCGGCTGGCGTAAATGACTATCGGGCTGCGCTGCAATCGTTCCTCTGGTCGATGTTGGCCCTAGCGGCGGGAACTACCGTCTTTTGTGGCCTCTCAATGGGGCCAATACTGCGCCTGCTCGGTCTGCCGACCTACGAGTCCGGCATTCTGGTGTTCTATGCCATGTTACCCGCAATCTTCCTTCGGATGCTCGCTGACGTTCCCTCCTATGCGCTCTATGCCGCGCGATCGGACAAATCGCTTCTGTTCTGCAATCTCGGCTCGGCCGCGGTGTCGACATTGCTCAATTTTCTACTTGTTCCCCAGCTTGGAATCCTCGGCGCAGCTCTGACTGCAGGCATTGCCAGCGCTGTCCTGTTCCTTTCGCTCACGATACTTGCCATCCGGGAGATGCGCCGCAACTTCCGGAAATCGGCTGCCGCGATCTCCGCTGGTTTTCCGGTTGATAATGATATGCTTTATCCCTAAAGGGTCCATCAGCTCGACGGTGCCGTCGTTGCCTGGTCAATGCGGTCTTGTTTAACCTGCTAACTTGAAAGGCAGGAATCGTCGCTATGCAGCGGTTTTTTCTCTTGGCCGGCAGGCTCTCGTCACCGGCCCTCATGATGATCGTGGTTTGGTGCACGACGCTGGCTTGCGTCTTAATCGGCCCGATCTATTATCCAATGCAGCCGTCACCGATCGTGCTGATCGTCGTCTCCGTCGGCGTCGTCCTGTTTGTGTTGGCGCATCAGGTTGGTGGGTGGAGCTTCGACCGCTGGTTCAAGCGGCAGGTCTGGATATCTGAGCCATCGCCGCGCGCATTGAATCATGTCGTCACGGCGACGTCGCTGATAGGCATTGTTGGGATTGGGTTGGTACTTCTCGACCGCGCGATATTAAGTGGCGCAAGCAACAACGTCTATTCGGAACTGCTGCGCTGCGCGCCCGGGTTGGTAGACGCTATTTCAATCAAAAGAACGCCGTTGCTTTATCTCGGGTATGTTACCTTCTCCTTTGGTTTTGTCTCAACGACGCTGTTCATTCTAAAGGGGGAGGAGATCCGCGGCTGGCCCGCCGCTTTGGCGCAGCTCTCCATCGTTTCGCCGGTGGGTTATGCGCTGCTCTATTCGGGGCGAATGCCGATCCTGATCATCCTGGTCCTGCTTATTGCGGCTATGCTGGTTCGCTTCAGCAGGGGGCAGCGTCCATTGCCGGGCGGGCATCAACTGGTCGTCAAAGTAATCGTTACAATTGGCCTTTTTGCGGTCTATTCCAGTTCGATCTGGTCGAGCCGGCAGAGCTTCTGCAGTCAAACATCCAGCCTCATCCGTGAACTACAGGAAGAGAAGAAAAGCCGGGACCTGAGCTCAGCTTTCAACCAAGATGTGAGTGGGCAAATCGCGGGTGACGGGGTCAGGCGGCCGAAGGCCACCGAAGTGATCACGGCGGCGGATCTCAGCAAGAGAGTGGCTGAGACGCGGGCATTCTCCAATCAGCCCTCGGAGGCGATCTCCACCGAAGCTATGCTCGCTGTGATGGAGGGATCCTGGAAGGTCAAGCCGCGTGGATACATCATATCAATGATTGAAGCCGCTCACCTTTCGGAGCGGACCGTGATGACAATTTTGTACACCTATTTTTATTTCACCCATGGGGTTCAAGTTATCGATATAGCCTGGCATGCCCGAGATAAGTTGAGCCCGCAACGGGGACTCTATCAGATCGGTGTCCTCTCGCCCATCCTTCGCGTGTTCTTTCCGGATGGCAAACAGCCGATGAAAATGGAAGCGGAGCTGAGGTCGGTTGGGATCTTTGGATTCTTTCCGACTGTCTGGACGGCTGCGTTTATCGATTTCGGCCTCATCGGCGCGATCGTTTATATCCTAATTTGGGGATTTGCTGCGGGCTGGAGTGACGCCGGCACCCGACGCACTAGACTGATTACGCCGGTGCTGCTGCTGACTTTTGTTCTTGCCAGCATTCTGCTCAGCCCTGTGCAGGGTCCTCTCGGTGTAGCCAACTCCGCGCTCGTATTGCTCTCGATGCTGGTGACAGGAGTTGCGCTTGACGTTGCGACCATCAAATCAGTTTCGCGCTACAAGATGCGCACGAACACTGGTTGATCCAATCGGCAAACTTAGATTCGTCAGCTCGCCGAAATCCCGCGGAGCCATTTAACGGTCGCGGCAACGCCTTGCTCCATATCGTACGGCAGTTGGCCGCACACAGCCTCGGTGGATGTGAGATCGAACCGATACTGCGTCAGCACATTGTTGAGGCGGAACGAATTGAATGGAACATCTCCCAGTCCGACCGCGTTGGCGGCGTCGCCGCAATAGGCAAGCGCGCGGGCCACGCCGACCGGTAGGTGCGGGATGTGCCGCGAGTGCAAGGCGCGCTGGAACGCATCGCACCATGCCAAGAGATCGATCGGCTCATAGTCGGCGAGATAGAACGTTCTGCGATGGATTGGCTCCACCGGTGCCACGAGCAGGCGCCAGTATTGGAACGCGATGTTTTCGACATAGCCGTAGGACTTCCACAGCGGCTTGCGCCCGACATGGAAATAATGTCCGCGCTCGATCATCCGAAGAAAGCGCTGATAATGCGCGTTCATTCCGGGTCCCCAGACCGTCGTCGGGCGCACCAGGCACCATTCGCGTTCACCGCCGTCCCCATGACGTACGATTTGTTCGGTGCGGATCTTGCTCTGTCCATACAGCGTGTCGGCCGCATAGTCGGTGTCATCGCGGGGGACATAGCCGACTCGACAGACGAGCTGTGACGACGTCCAGATTGACCGCCGGACCGACGGCGTCGAGCGGATCGCGGCGATCAGGTTCTGCACCCCGTCGACGTTGGCGGAGTAACCCCGAAGATCAGCTTTTTCGTCGAGGTCGGTGCGCGCAGCCAGATGGATCAGTCCGTCCGGCGCAAAATCGTGCATGATCTCCTTGAGCCGTCCGGCATCCAGGATATCGCAGACATAATTCGTTGCGGTACCGGGGTTCCTGTCAAGTCCCACTACTTCGCAACCCTGCGCGCGCAAGTTGCGCATCACAGCCCGGCCGATGAAGCCGGAGCTGCCGGTCACAAGAGCTTTCATCCTGGTCTCGCTGCGTTTGGCGGAAAGCGGTCGCTTGACCGGCTTGCTTTGGTGCTCTACCAAACCGGAAAATCGATTGCAATCGGAGTAAAGTTCTTTTCGCCTTGCAACTGATTTGCTGACATCCACCGGCTTCATTCGTCCAACTGGCTGCTCGCTCCATGAAGGCATTCGTCTCTGCCGCGTTCCATGCCATCAATCGTGTTCTGGAGAAGGTCGGTCTGCGACTGATGCGTACGAACGCGCCGGTCCGCAACTTTGATCTTTTCTTCAAGCACCTTAAATCGCTTGGATACGAGTGCCGCACGGTTATCGACGTCGGCGTCGCCTTCGGGACGTCACCGATCTACGACGCGTTTCCCAGCGCGAAGTATTTTCTGGTCGAGCCGGTCGCGGAATGCCGTCCTGTGCTGGAACAGTTGAAGTTGCGGCTCGATGCCGAATATTTCCTTGTCGCTGCCGGCGCTGAAGACGGGGAAGTTATGTTCAACGTCCACGACGACATCTCGGGATCCAGTATGTTCTCGCAGGTCGAAGGCAAGTCATTGGACGGCCAAGCCCGGCCGACTCCGATGCGAAGGCTGGACTCACTATTGCCGGAGGACTTGACGCACCCAGTTTTCCTCAAGATCGATACGCAGGGCGCGGAACTCGAGGTACTCAAGGGACTTGGCTCCAGGATAGGGGAAATCGACCTCATGATCTTGGAAACTACGATGATGCCCGTTCGCCACGGTATTCCTCAATTCGCCGATGTCGTGTGCTTCTGCGACGAGGCGGGGTTTGCAGTCTACGATGTGCTTGAAGGGCACATGCGCGCGCTTGATGGCGCGCTCGCGCAGATTGATCTTGCCTTCGTGCGCAAGGACAGCCCTCTACGTAGCCAGGCAGCCTTTTTCAGTCCTGATCAGCTTGCAGACTATCTCAAGCGACCGAGTATGCTGCGCGGCGGGACCGACTGACGCACCTAGCGCTGATAGCCGCGTCAGATTTCGGCAAGCAGGATAAAAATGCAACGCCGCTCGCCCTTGTTGACCATGCCGCCGCGATGCATGCCGTTGCCGTCGAACAGCATGCAGTTGCCGTAGTTCGATGTCGCGCTGAAATGCCCCTCGCGCAGGCGCTGGACGTCGGCTGAATCGTCGCGCAGATCGCCGCCGAAATCCGCCTTCTTCCGCAGGAACGCCGGAAGCGCCATGAATAGTTTGCGCGCTTCGGGTTGGCGGCCGGAGAGGCCGCCGAAGTCGTTGGTTCGGCGGACCATGCCCTCGAACCAGCCGATCTCGGCGTTCTGGCTGCCGCGGACGTAGCAGAAGGGGCCGCCATCGGGACCGATCTCGTGGACATAGATAGCGCATTTCAGCATGCCGTAGGTAGCGTCGATGTGCAGATAGCTGCCCCAGGGGTCGGCGAATTGCGTGTCAGGGAACACGCGCTTCCAGAACGTATAGCCGTCGTCGTTGATCTGCGCGTTGACATGCTTCACGCCGACCGGACGGCCTAGATAGGCGCTTGCCGCTTCGACGATGCCGTAGCGGTTGAATATCTTCTCGACGGTCGCGAATGCCTCCGGATCGGACGCCCGCGTGTGCCAATAGACGTTGTCGTCGAACTTGCGCTTCTCCAGTGGAATGCCGGCGCGGCGCTCGTCGAGCTTCGCAAATCCGGCATAGGTCACGCTGCGAACCTGCTCGATTTCATCAGCCGACAGTGTCAGCGGGACGATGCCATCGGATTTCATCTGGTTCAGAAGGGCAGGGTTGGCGGGGGCCGCAGGACGGCGCGCGCCCGTCAGGGTGCCGATCATCCGGCTGGCGCGGATGCGGGTGTACATCAAGATGTAGCGCAATGCCGACCTGAAATTGAGGCCTTCGAAGCCGGCTTCCTTGGTCAGGAGCGGCATGTTGTCGTAGTCGACGATGCGGCGGATGGTAACGAAAGCAAACGTGCGCAGGAAAACATTCAGGGCGTGAATCCGCTGGCGCAGTGTCGCCTTGGGAAACAGGGGCCCATAGGCGGGATGGGCGTCGTAGTCGATCCTGGGCAGGGACCTGCCGCTGTAAGGAGGAATCGGTAGCGCCTGCATCCTGGCTTCGCGCGCACCAGGCGCCACATCGGACATGGAGTCGATTGTCGTCATGCAGATTCTCCGGGCAGCGCGGTTGTTCGGGCTGCCCGATCTATACAACCTGCGGCACCGTGCAAGCAATAAAGAAGGCTCCTGGGTGGCCGATCGCGCTACGCCGCAGGGGGTGCCAAGTCGTAGAAATACTTTGGAAAAGCCAGCCTCAGGTCGATCTTCCGTAGGGTTCCCGCTATCTTCTCGGACGCGCCACCTCGGCCATAGGGTGGTTCGCTTGACGTGTCCGGCTGGAACCTGCCCTCGAGGATACTCTGGATCGCTGCGAGAATCGCTGCCTGATCGGCGGGGCAGTCGATGATCGATGCCGCGCGTAGCCGGCCCAGCTGCCGGTCGCCGATATTGACCGAGGGGACCCCGACCGCAGGCGCCTCCAGAATGCCGCTCGACGAATTGCCAACCACGGCGTCCGCAAGTCGCAACGCCGCCCAGTAGCGCTCGCTGCCGAGCGAAGCAAACAGATGTGCCCAGCCGGGCCGCTCGGCCGCAAACACACTGACGGCATCGTCGATCGCGCGGTGTCCGGGATCAGCGTTGACGCCAGTGAAGAAGAAACTGCGATCCTTAATTTGGGCCAGCGCACCCAGCAGTGCGGCGACATTGGCGGCATCGGCACCCGGCCGCGCCGTGGTCGGATGCAACGTGACGAGCAGGAACCGTCCCGGGCCACTGATGCCGAGTTCATCAAACAAGGCGGCTCGGCTGATCGTCGGTACGGTGGCTGCCAGATCGAGGCCGGGCGCGCCGACATTAAAGACAAAATCCGGATTCTCGCCCATCTGGATCACACGCCGCCGATACGGCTCGGCGGCGGTAAAGTGCACGCAGGCCATCTTGGTGATGGCATGGCGGATGGCGTCGTCGAACGCGCCGGCCGTGACCTCGCCGCCATGGATATGGGCGATCGGAATATTCAACAACGTTGCCGCCACCGCCGCCGACAGGATTTCGTAGCGATCGCCGAGCGCCACCAGTAGATCAGGAGCCAGTCTCGGCAGCGCTTCGGCAAACCCGGCCACACCGATCCCGGTGCCGCGCGCGACAGATTCCGCGCGATCGTCGCTCAGTTCGAGATCGATCTTGGCCGCGATCTTGAACCCGTCGGCCTCTATGATGCGCCAAGTCTCGCCGAATTTCGGCAGCAGATGCATGCCGCAGGCGATGACCTGCAGATCGACGTCATCCATCTCCTGCAACCGCGTGAGAACGCCTTTTAGCAATCCGTAATCCGCCCGCGATCCGGTCACCACGGCGATGCGGCGGCGTGCTGTCGTCATGGCTGTTTTCGCCACGGCGAGGCGTCGAGCATTCCGTGCTCGATGACGTAGGAGGCGTAGGCGAGGTCGGCCGCGGTTTCGATTTCGATCGAATGCAGGCGATCCATCAGGA
>WUUC01130473.1_pt1 | contig 11698 bp, 15 predicted proteins | sample 6278441 | NCBI WGS metagenome assembly WUUC01 (sample SAMN13675441, study PRJNA597444) | soil metagenome | isolation source: soil | place: USA: Washington | collected 2017-10 | reverse complement strand
GATACGTCCCCGGTGCAAATAGGTCTTTCTTGAATGACTATGTAATATTTAAGTGCAAGCCCCCATATGGGTGCCGATAAGCGAGCTTAACTCAAACTCACTTACACAGACTGTTTAGAACATCCTACAATGGGAAATTCCAGACTGCTATGTGCTCCAACCCTTTATCTGTAAGCAATTCCTCCAGCCGGCCGACCCTACTTTCAGGCGCGTCAATTAATATGATCCATGTAACCCAAAGCCGAGAATACCCAGCACACTGACCAACGCATCGGTCACGCTCCGCTTTATTTGGATTGAATTTGAATTCCAGAGCGAGCAGGTCTCCTATGAGGATATCTGGAGTGCCTTCGGGACTTCTAGGCCATAGCTCGATTTCCCATTCACTATTATTGTCCAAATACTCCGCGATCACCTTGACGTAGTCATTCTCATCCGTGGTGTCGCCACTTAACTCCAGACCTTCGAGCAATTCGAATATTTCCCGACAGACTTCTTCTACGTCGTCTGGATAATCACGTTCAGCTCGACTTTTCTTTGCTTCGGCCGTCTTGTGATTTGCCCAGAGTGCGCCGGCGAGCGCTCCACCCACCGCCCACACCAAATGAGATCCGCTCGTTCTAGTTGTGTTGTCCATCATCGGCCAGCCTTTCTTCATATCGCAATATAGCGAACCCCAACATCATTTTCGCTTTCGCCAAGGACACTTATGAAGTTCTCTCAAACGGAGTTGTGTACATGCCTATTCCTAAGTCGCTCTTCGAGCCACCGCACTAATCGGCCACGCTGGGCACCTGTTAGCAACCCCGTTTTTTCAGGATCGACAAAATCCGGAAGACGGTCTATGTTCCTCTTAACGTCGTACCAAGTCGTCTCGACGCCGGTCATTAATTCTTTATGATCCTCAGGATCGCCCGCTGGGTCGTAGATGTACTGTAACGAGAGATTGTCATACCGCCTGAGGTCCTTAGGGTCCATCTCTTTAGAAAAGAAGGCAGACGGAATCAAGTGGTCAGTGTGGAAGAATCCTTCGTAGTGGGACGGCGAGTACTTGTGGAGGTCTGACGATTCTCGGATAGGAGTAGCTTCGCCCTCTGCGAGTGGGACGAGCCGTGTGGCGGGACAGTGGGCCAACCCTCGCCTTTTCTTATCATTCCCGTAGGCGTTGTTAATTGTTCTCATTGCGTTATCTAGGGCGTGTGTTTTTTCTTTCTCTCCGATTGTGCCTTCCCCGTTGCGGTAATACTCAAAATGGCCCAGCGCGTTTGAAGTGATCATGATTCCGCCCGGTGTCCTGTGGTCGTGCCACCAGCGTCTATCGCCTTGGGCGCAGAACACGTTCGGGAGCGTGCCGAACTTCAACAGCTTCGTCCCAGACTCTTTGCCGTTCATGCGCAGGAATACATACTCACGTTGAGCGAGGATCGTGTCGTCGTTTACCCTGTCGACCTCCATGTATAGTTCGAGGAGACGCCGGCAGATCTCCTTCAGCTTTTCGCTAGGCTCTTTACTGACAAGCCTTTTGCTGAGTAGTACGACCAAGAATGATGAAAACGGCTCGTCTAACGCATATCGCTTCCAGATCTGACGATGATCCTGAATCGTGTCCTTGAGGTCGTCGTCGCCGTTCTTCATGCATAGGATTTCGTGCTCCTCCAGGAGGCAGATGAAGACATTCTTATTTCTGGCCGCCGCTTTGCCAAAGAGGCAGGGCTGACCCGTCGTCAGCCACCGCCGGTACGCATCGAGCTTCTTCCACTTGTTGTAGCGCGGGTTGAATAGGATGGCTTGTGTTGACTCGACATCTTCCGAAAAGGGGTGCGTCTTTCTGAAGCGGTCATCTGCGCCCCGGTAGTTGATGTCCAGAAGCATTTCAGCTAGGTGAGGCTTCATCCTAAGACTCCTCTTCTTCAAGGCATTGGAGGTTCGACGGCAATCACAATCTTTCAGCCAAAACCCTATACTAGTAACACAGACTCATATCTATCCCACTCGATCGCCGTCACGGTGGCACGATCTCGCAGAGCCTGTAAAAGCCGGAAGAGTCCGCGGATGAGACTCCCTTCGCCTTCGGCTATTGTCACTTGGCCCGCGTTGAACCGATCACAGAACCCTGAACATGCGGTGAGCACCAAATCCAGCTGTTGGTTGCCGGCCCATCGTGAAAGTTGCTTCTCGAAGCTCTTCCCAAGGCCATCTTTCCATTCGGAATCCATCGCCAGCAGCCCTGCTAGTATGGGGAAGGGCTGCTTTGGCGGGTTGACGCCGTTCGCCCACGGGATAGGTGCAGAAGTGCGACGGAGCCGGCGCACCGATTCTGCCTTGGTGGCGGCCGCTTTTAAATGTTGTGCGTTAACCCGCTGTTTTACCTCGAAGGTCGCATACACCGCCTCCGCCGGGACGTACAGATGCCTGTCCTTGCCGAACAGAGCTGGCGTGAAGTGCGCATCGTAGACCAGGCAATCCAGTTGATCCGTCGTCTTACCTTCATAATCAATGGCGAATGCCTTCGCGACGCAGTAACGATTCGGGAGGTATTTTCGGAGGAGTTTGATCCAAGAATCTTCTACGGCGTCACCCATCGTGGGATCGTGAGTGACGGACTTCTGCGTGCGTATCAGGTTATCCCGGAAGCCTCGTTCAACGTCAATAAGACGATCGCGCAGGAATGCCCTACCGTCTACGACAGACTGCTGCTTCGCACGGTTAGTCATTCTAACGCCCTCTTGATTCGCCATTGAACGGCGGCGTTGGTTGTAATGCCCCGATTAGGTAGTTTGCGCGCTGGAATGTAATTGCTTGATCAGGATAGGCGTCGAGTACGAGAGCAGGGAGAAGGCGCTGAGTCAGATCGGAAAAAGTGAAGCCACAGTCTGCACTCTTAGCCGGCCCTGTCATCGCGACGATTCGATCAATCTCAGCAGCACTGAAGCCGGCTTCTTTCAGTGGGCCTTCCAAAACAGCGCGCCGTTGCACGTCATTCGGACGTGCAAATTCGAATATCTCAGCCGCCCGACGTCGCACGGCGGGATCGATCGCGCCCAATCGGTTTGTGCACAGGACAACCGCAGCCGGTAATCGTTGCTCCGACAAGCGATCTACACCGCGAATGAACGAGTTCACTCCCGCCCTGTCCTCGTGATGCATCTGCGCTTCCTCTCGACTTTGCGTGATGGCATCAGCCTCGTCTACCAGTAAGATTACAGCACCCGTTGCCTTCCCGCTTCTGCGTCTTAGTTGGCTAGCGGCTTGAACCGTCTGCTCGAACGCGAAGGAAATTAACTTCGTCATCTCACCGACCCGACCCGACCCCCTTGATGCCAAACTAAGCGGATATAACGTGACTTCCGTGTCCTCCTGTCTCGCGACAGCGTCCCCGACGGTCTCGGCCAACTCAGTCTTTCCCGTCCCAACATCGCCTGAAAGTATGATTAATGGAGGGCGCCTCTCAAGAAAGTTCACCAGAGCTGGAGCGCCCTTATGGAATTTGTTTGCCCAAGCCTTTACTCCTTCTGGATGAATTAAGGCTGCTAACAGCTTGGTCACTCGCAGCTTTGCGTCTTCAATCCCAACGAGCCGGGTAAACCGCTGTTGGGCTGTGAGGTCGGGGAAAGTGAGCCGCCGGTCAAACACATCATCAATTGTCAGTGTCGGTTCGTCCATCAATACCTCTTAATAATGCCGCGAGAGAGAATTCGTCCGCCTGCCGAATAGTTCAGGTCTTCGGACCAGTACCCTGCCTCGATGCCAGGTTCAGCCATGGTGGTTCGTTGAAAGGGTAAGGTTTTACGGAATTGCTGCTGAGCCGCATCCGTAAGCGCAAACCATCGCCCGTTGTACTCTAGAAAAGATGAGAAAGGACATCCGCTGACCTCTGCACCCGGCCTCAACTTCCCGGGATCATCGTCGGCCACGAGTACACCGCCAGACAATCCCCGATACCTCAAAGCTTCCACCCACTTACCATCACGCTTAAATCCGTACGTTATGGCCCGAAGGTAATCCTCTTTGAGAAGAGCGACTAACTCGGCCTCGTATGCGTTGATTTCCTCGTCTGAGGGTCTGCCGTAGAACCGCTGGAAGCGAAGTAGATCCGTCGCGACCTTTGCCGCCATGTGGCGTGCGTGGACTACAGTGAACGAAGTCGATTGAGTGTAAGTAAAGGATGAAGACATAAGCATTCACACGCTGAAAGAAGGCCCGAACACTTTGCGCCAATACGAGATAGTCGCCGCTTTGGTTGGTGCTCGCAGGGCGGAGTCAATGGCATCACCTGCGTCCAGCGCACTATCGACGATCCGCTCTCGTTGAGCTTCCGTATAAAGCTTCGCGACGTTGTTTTCACAGTTAACCGGATCCCAAATGCGAATGGGGTCTTCGGAGGCCCCGCATGAAGAAGGGGCATAATTGTCAGCGAAGGCCATCACCGACTTGAACTGGTCCGTTCCTATGAACGCGAACATCGCGGCTAGCGCCTCGGGGTAATCGGATAAGTTAAGCCCTCGATCCGCGAGATGGGCCACGATTAGTTCAACCATGAAAGATTTCAACCGAAATTCGGGGTCTTCCTTCTTACGCTGCCTAACCCAGAATTTCACCAGTCGAACGACTTGAGCGAAATGAACCTTGTTCGCCTCTTTCCTGCGGCGGGTAAAGTCAAGATGCATGGGAATGCTGGTCAGGAGTTTTTCACCGTTGTCTTGTGAGACTAAATATCCACGCCATTGGGGATCGTCGTTGTACAAGATCGGAACTATGTCAACCCGGAGGCCGCTGGAGATAAATTGGACCGTAACAGAATAGGTGTTCGGAGTGACTTGGTCGTGCCGGAAGTTGGGGAAAGCCTTCCGCAGCCGATCCGCAAGAAATTCTATTAAATCGCCGATACTTGATGGGGCTTTATTGGCCGACACGTAGCACGCGACATCAATATCGTTCAGAGATTTCAGCGCCGTGCCTTTTGCCAAGCTGCCTGAGAGAAGCATCTTGCGAAGCTCGAAGTCAGGATTGTCCCTCACATATTCTTCCAGCTTATCCCTAAGCCGCCAAACTTGTTCCCGCAAGTCCGCAACATCATCCCGCTTCAAGTTAATGTATTCGTCGGCGAACTTTGCGATATCGCTATGACTGACGTGTTCTGTACTCATGATTAGCACTTTCGCCATCTCGTTCATTGAACGAGATGAACGGGTGGGCAAAAAAACTACCCGACTCGAATATAAGCGTATTCCACCCCTCCCGAGTCTGCCACAGTCTCTCTCCGCAACAGGAACCCTTGTTCCCAAAGTTGCTTGAACTTGGTGCTGGCGTTCGTAATAGAAACCCCTTCCGTTGAAGCCGCATACTCTGCGGCACGCGTCGCATTTTTTCTCAGCGCGAATTTAAGCGCGTCCGCATTACCCTGACTAGGCTCAATTCCGAGAATCTTTGCTCGTCCGTGTTGGCCCCAACTCATAATCGGTTGCTTGGCCCGTTGCGCAGCTGCTTCCCAGTTCTCCTGTTGATCCGCATCAGCTAGATCAATAAAGCAGAATCCTTTTTGACCTCGGTATCGCCGAGCAAGTTCAATGATCGTCTCGGAAGCAAACGAGATATCAACCCTACGCACGCCAGCCAAGGACACCCGGAAAATTAGTACTCCCGAGTGCTTTTCTACGAAATCCATTAAGCGTCGATAAGTTGCACGGCCGGAGTCTCGTCCCCAACCGTCGTCTTCGAGCATGAACTCACGCAGTCGCAAATCAGCGGCCGGAATCTCGTTCATCACCTTCATTGAATCAGATCGCAAAGCATTAGTCAAGTTTAAGGGTGAAGCACAGATGGGTGCCCCAGATCAGCGGAAGTCCTGTGTAACAATATGCTCGGCTTGGGGCGTACCCATTAATACTCGGGACTAGGAGGACACGTGCTTGGGGCAATCGGATATCAAGCTCAGCTTTGAACTTTATTGCTTTGTCAGCACACCCCTTTAGACCGCAGCCTCTATTCGGCCCGTGCCGTGATATACCCCGCCTAAATACTTCGACAAGGAGTTCTACATCACGCAACTCTGCAAGCCTCGGTGCTTCGCTTTGCAAAGCAGGGCGGAGCGTTTCCAACAGGCCTAAGCCACTGTCAGAAACCGCGACCTTTAGGCAATTACTTTTAGGATAAACCTGCAACGCCGCGAAGCCATCCAAGCGCGTCTGACTGTGTTCGAAGACATTATCAATTAGCTCTGCCAAAATCATCCACGCAGCGCCCTCCAACTCCTTGATGTCACGTCTATTCCTGCAAGCTTCGGTAATCGCTGTCGTAAGCTTATGAGGAAGGCTTTCATCTTTTTGATTTCGATCTATCCTTTCGACCTCGACAAGACCACGATTCCGGCCGTGATAACGTATCGCAGTGTAACCAGTCGGTCTTTGTGGAAGTACTATTACGTTCGGCGAGAGAGATTGGAAAAATCCGATGCGTTCAAGATAATGCAGGACTCCGGTATCACTCTCCTCAAACTCGACGGTTACCCGGCGGGTTGCATAATCAAGTTGGTTAAACAGAGACAAGAGTCTCACCGCCGCATCCGTCATGAGATTGCACCTTTTAGGTATGTAAAAGTGAATCTCAGGAGACGAACAAGTGTGAGGAGAGGGTCCAGCGCGAAGGACTTCCTCTAGCCTTGAGGCATTTGTCCAGCGCGACGGTAATCTAATTATCGTCTGCTGCATATGAATGGCTCTGGGCCTCACCCGGAAGTCTTTGACTACCTCCGCCAGCATGAGTGCGAGCAGTCCGCAGGTTAGAGGCCGGGCTGACTCAATCCCTCGTGGCGGCGGGCTGCCGGGGCGGGCAAAGTAACTACCGCTTCAATCTAGCCTTCGGTGTTGAGTCAGACTTGGTTACTCCAATTCCCCGATGGGCACTACGCTTCAATTGATCTGGCAGATTCAAATCGGCGTCAATCAGAACCTCTACAGATACATTAGCTGCTCTTGCATAAGCGAGTAAGACTAGTGGCGGGGGCTCACGTAAGCCCTGTTCAAATCTCGAAATGTTTCCGGGATACACCTTTAGCTCAGATGGTAATCTTTGATTTTTTAACCTCTCTACCATCTGTGCCTGCGTGAGACCGAGGCTACTACGAAGTAAGTAGAGCTTCTCAGCTAAACCGGTTGTCTGAGGGCGCGAGGATCCCATTAGAGGTTGCCCTCACAGGAATTGAATTCTCGCGCTTTATTTTTACTCCCCGATGGGAGTATGATATTTATGCTCCCGGTAGGGAGTAAGATTAGTTTAAAACTTTGAGTCGCCTGAAATCCTTGCCTTGGGTTCCAAGCGACTCCCATTAACCCATTAACTGTCGGACTGCTTCATGCATTAGTTGTCGCAGTTGGTATCAAATTTATTAATAATAAAGATAGCAAAGTTAAAAGGCTACAGTCACATTATGTGGATCATCCGCTCGTCAAGCTAGATTCAAACTCATTATGTACAGAGATGAACAGCGTAAGCACGATAATCGCGACCCGGCAGCGAGACACCGCGGCCTCGAACTTTGGTTCTATGAGCAGCAAGGATCTAGGTACCATCTGCGACTGACGCGTCTCGCGGTGACTCTAATCTTCATCCCAGTCGTCCTATCGATAATTGCAATTGCGGCCATCTTCTTTTATCAGAATAATACGCCTTTGGAGGAGCCTAACATCAATATATCCGTATCACCGAGGCCAGCTTATTCACCACAAATATTGATTAAACCTGCCCCACCGGCCTCTCCTCCCCCACGGGAACGCAGTCGTACGAATATCAACACCAATAGCCAAGCAATAGCCCCTGCTCCGGTTAGAAACGTTAATGAGCGGTAATCACCATAGCAGCGGGACATCCCGAAAAGGACGGCGGGAGAAGTGGCCGGAGAAGATGAAACTCTCCGAGGCTCGTAAGTTTCTCGGCGTCAGCGTCTCGAAAATGACCAGCCTGGTTAGCAGCGGTAAGATCGCCGTAGAGGACGACCCTTTAGATCGGCGTGTTCGCTTGGTCAGGAGATCTGACTTGGAGAAGTTGTTACTGAGACGTACTCAGGTAAAATAGATCAAGAAAAGGATACGGGCCAGAAAACAGTAATATCCTTATTCAGACTTTATCCTCCCAGTTACAACACTCACGGCGTATTCATGTCCTGCCTCTACTGAACCGAAGTTCTTCTCGTCGCCGAGCTTCCACTCTTCGTACTCAGCAATCAGCTGATTGACTCGATCAAGTACTATCAGCGGCGCTTCCCGCTATCACTACTCAACTCCCACATCAACACGCCATCAAGTATGACGAGTTCGCCTGAAATTCTAGTGATGCCAAGTTAATACATGAGCGTCTATCATGATGCATAATTCAATATCTGATAATTTAAAGTTTGTTTCCCAGACTCCAATAAATTACTAGATTTGTAATTTTAGCAATTGCTGTCGTTCGCGTTGCTGTCTACGCTTCTCAATGTGTGCTAGCACACTTGATAATTGATCACCAGCTAACAGGAAATCATTCAGTATTTTATCGTCAATATCTTCGGGAGTGACATGTCGTAAGGCGAAAGAAATGCGCCTCAACTCCTCCCAGAATAAATGCCGAGTGTCGTACGGGTCTATTTCGATAAGCTCATCTACAATATCTGGCCGCTGTCTTCCGCTCTCTTCATTAATTGGGTGCTCAGTCATTTCTCCTAGCTGCTTCATGATGCGCGCCCGGAGACTTGCCTCTGACCCCTGTGTTAATACATGTGACTTTGTGATCTCACCCCGTAACTCTCTAGCTTTGACTGGAGAGAGATTTAATCGGTTATACGTCAATCTTGATAGTTGTACAGCCTCAAACAGATTGATGTTACCAGCGACAAGATCTTCTACAATATCGTCGGGAAAATTGAGAATACGAACGTAGAGGCTAATAAAGCTGTTTATTGAGATGCGTCCTTGTGTTTCACGCTCCAAGAGAAAGCGCAGATGATTGGCTACTTGAATAAGATCAGTTCTCTTCCAACGTGAAGGTCGCCCCCGCCGCGTATCCGATGCCGGACGCCTTTCAACATTCCTGACGGCGTTGAGCATTTTAATCAAATGCTTTTCGCTCTGCGGGATAATGTCAGGTAGCAACCCCCGCAAACTCTTGAACAAAGAGCGAATGGCTTCAGGATTAGCAATCGGGTCTGGCTTGCGCTGGCGGCGACGGTTAGCGCGCATGGCTAATATATTCACTCTTCGAAGGGTAATGTTTCACAGATAATAGCATTTTACCGAATGGATAGATAAAATTGGCACCCAAAGGAGATAGAGGGCACACAAAGAGAACAGAAGTGTACCCTGTCACTCGAATCATAAAATGACCGCTCAAACCCCCAAAAACACGCTCGTTCTTGCCAGCAGTGACTACCAGACAGCGGTTCGCAACGCGGTCCGGCTATGGGCTAGTGCGACGACTTCTGAGGGAGTTCGGCGGGACGACTTGTTAAGGGACAAGCAACAAGTGGTCGTAGCCTTCTTTGATTTTATTAAGAAGAACCCGGCGGAGGTTACCCCACTGGATGTGCGAGAGTGGCTAGCAGCATTAAAGGAACAGGGACGGCGCCCCACCACTGTTTACCAGCGTGCATGTCTCCTCTCCTCTTTCTACGCATGGGCCATGCGTGACACGGAGCTCGGCTCTTATATCAGGACCAATCCTGCCCGCCTTGCTCGCCCTAAGGCACCCAAGGCGTACCAAACTGAAAGCGACAAAGCGCTCTCAGATGCCGAACTCGAAGCACTCGTGTCTATTGTAAGGCAGAAGGCACTATCGGGAGACATTGTAGGAAAGCGTGACTATGCAGTCTTGCTACTATTTATGGCAACTGGGATGCGCCGGACGGAGATTCTTTCCCTGCGTGGACACGATATCAAAGTAGATACCTCCTTGGTGCTAACCAATCGAGTAAAAGGCGGCAACTATATTGGGCGAGAGGTATCCGATCCAATAGTCAAAGACGCGCTCCTAGACTATCTCTCTGCGGCTCGTCGTCTAAGTGTCTTCCGTACTAACGCCCCTATTTGGACGAGACATGATTACGCCGGCCGTCCAGGTGCCCCGCTCTCGTCACACTGCTTCGTCAAGAACATGAAGCGCTATGCACGCGCTGCCGGAATCGACAGGTTTCATCTTCACCAGACAAGACACACATTTGCTCGAATTGTGGCGGAAGAGACTGGTTCGATTTTAGCAACCCAAGAGGCTTTAGATCACAGCAACCCTTCGACGACACGAGTGTACGTACAAAGGATCAGCATAAAACGCGATCAGCATAGCGAAAGAGTTTCGAGAAGGTGGACCAGCAATAAAGACAACTAATAATTATGCCCGCGAATGTTGTGGTGGTGAGATATGCCTTTGAGCGGATTCGAGGACGGGGCCTTTTTCAAATTTCGGTCATTGCCAGTATGGCTGGAAGGTCAAGACCTAAAGGATCCAGACCTAGTTGGTCGCGTTCAAGAGTTCCTCAGATTCCACGAGCAAAAGATCGAATATAGACGCAGAAAACTTTCAGATGGATACACGAAATTTGTATACCAATTGAGCGAAAAGCCTCCCGCCTACTGTTTTTATCCGCACTTCGCAGGTATTCGCCAAATCGCTGAAGAGCTGGATATGCCATGCCATCTGGATAGATACTACTTTTTAAGATACTTTCACGGCGGTGACTTTCTTAAATTCAAGAGACGGTATTCCAAGAAGTTCAGGAGATACACGGTAGAAGCGCTTGGTATACAGTCCGGAGTGCCGGAATATGATCCATTTAAGAAAGGAATGTACCCATTCCTCGATCCTTCACAATATAAGCATCCGCCATTTTACTGGCACGAAGAGCCCTGGTGTCTTATACAAGTCTGGCGGATAAGAGTTTTTGACTGCCCGCTCGAATCTATCCAAGTTCCCCTCTCTAGCCCCCTCGCGCCATCCCTGCCTACGGTCTTGAAATTCGAATGGAGATGGCATCCTGATCATGTCCCGAGGCCGGACATCTTTGAGCGACAACAGTTACAGATTTTTGGAAGAACTAAACTTCAATCTTTCCTTAGGAACTGTATACGTATGACCGGAGGCCACATGAAGCGCGGGAGACCAAAAGAATATACCGACAGGAACAGCTTTTTGCAGGACTGTACAGACGCATATCAACTACTAGAGGAGCATAATGGTAGGCCGCCCAACCAAAGTTTGCTTGCGGACGAGTTACTCATTGATCGAAAGACTCTTCGTCAATGTTTAATACGGTTTGATGTTTCGCTTGCCTCCCTATCAGCCAACAGTAGTTCAAGAAACTTCAAAAGTTGATGTTTAATCCTCATCTTTTTTACCCATGAAAATTGAATGAATTGAGATATAAGAGGCGCACCATGAATTTGGGAGAAGCTACAGAATTCTGCACCATTCGTGAGGCTGCGCGAAGAAGTGGGTTAGCACCCCAGACTTGGTACCAAGGAGGCGCAGGAACCGATTCAGTACCGCGGATCCGATTTGGCCGCTCCATTCGGCTTCTCCGCGCAGATGTCGAGCGGTTTATCAATGCTCGAATACTGGAAGCGAAGCAGTCGGCGCAACTTGAACACTACCAACAACCATCACCTAAGTAAGTGGACAAAAGTTCTTTGACAAGCACGTTAACTCGTCAGCCAAAAGTTGCCGGACAGGACGC
>WUUC01206026.1_pt1 | contig 11699 bp, 12 predicted proteins | sample 6278441 | NCBI WGS metagenome assembly WUUC01 (sample SAMN13675441, study PRJNA597444) | soil metagenome | isolation source: soil | place: USA: Washington | collected 2017-10 | reverse complement strand
TTTCTCATTTTTCATATCTCTCTTTGACTTACATTTTACACAATATGCCTGTGTTACCAATACGAGGTAAGTCTCGTGGTTAGATATAAAAGTAGCTGCGGATGTCACCCTTGGTCTATTATTGCCAACCCTGTGCGTTATACAAAATCAACTATATCGGTTAATTCAATCATCATTATACCAAGATTCTATCTCTTCACTTGAGACATTTTGTTTAAACTCGTGACAGTCGGTACAGACTGCCCAGATAAAATAGTCGTTCCCTTGATAGTCTTTAAACTTGATTGATATATCCGCTAGTTCAAAGTTATGTTCGTGATCTTCTAATTCAATATCTTCCCTGAATGCGGTCTTCATTTTTCACACGCATTTTTAAGTGATAATGTAATAAGCGTGATAGTAAAAATGTTATGCGCTTAACGCTAAAACAAAGCTATTTTTAATTGAGTAATATAATAAGATATGCAAGATCGAACTCAACCTGATTTAAGAGATTCCAAGAATTAGTATAGAAATTATCTTTCCCATTATTGGATTTTAGCTAATTCATTAATATTCTAGTTCATAAGAATTCGACTAGAATGTTGGTATCAGGGTGTACTTGAGTTACGTTTTGAAGCTTGCAAAGTAATACAAATCTGGAAAATAAGAGAGTTTATCAGTCTTTGTCCTCTCTAGCCGCAGATCGTAGGATATTAAGAGCTGATCCCCTTCTAAACCATTCCAATTGTGATTCACTGTAGGAGTGTTGCAAGGATAAAAATTCCTCTGTTCCGTCGTTATGATGTAAAATGCACTTTACAGGTTTCCCGGGGCTGAGGTCTTTGAGTCCTATTAAGCTAATTAAATCGTCCTCCAATATCCTGTCGTAATCTGCCAATTCTTTAAAAGTAAGGGCCAGTATTCCCTGTTTTTTGAGATTTGTTTCATGTATCCTTGCGAAGCTTCTGGTTATGACAGCAGCACATCCTAGATATCTGGGAGTCATTGCAGCATGTTCTCTGCTACTACCTTCACCGTAGTTAGTATCCCCTATTATTATCCACCTCATACCTTTATGCTTATAATCCCTTGCAATATGGGGGAAGGATTCTATTTCCCCGCTGAGGATACTTTTACCTCTCCCTACCTCCTGTTCATGATATGCATCGTTTGCACCAAGAAGCAAATTATCACTTATTTTATCAAGATGACCTCTATACATAAGCCACATTCCTGCGGGGGATATATGATCGGTGGTACACTTTCCTTTTACCTTCGCTAGGATCGGAAGTTTCTCGAAATCCTGTTTATCCCATTCAGCAAATGGATAAAGTCGCTGTAATCTCTCACTATCTTCCTTGAGAATCACATTTATAGAATCTGGATCGTCTGCCGGATGTACATATACCTCTTCAACCTCCTTGAATCCTCTTCTTGGAATTTCGTCTGAAATTCTTGGAGGTCTGAGTTTAAACGTTGTTCCATCACCTGCAATTAAATCATCATTTAGGGGGTTAAATGAAATCTTTCCTCCAAGCGCAAGTGCTATAACTATTTCTGGGCTGCCAATGAAATTCATTGTCTCCCGCCTCCCATCATTTCTCGCAGGAAAATTTCTATTGTATGATGTTACTATGGTGTTCTGTTCTCCCTTCTTCAACTCGGGTCTACTCCACTGGCCTATACAGGGTCCACATGCGTTTGCCAGGACGTTTGCCCCTATATCTTTTAGCAACTGCATCTGTCCATCTCTCTCAATAGTCGCTCTAATCAATTCGGAACCTGGCGTAACTTGTAGGGGTATCTTTGTTCTAATCCCTTTTGCTTTAGCTTGTTCCGCAATATCTGCCGCTCTAGACATATCCTCATACGATGAGTTGGTGCAGCTGCCGATAAGCGCTACTGATATCTTGTCAACATAATCACTGTGTACTCTTACGTCAGCCGCCATCTTTGATATAGGCCTTCCAAGGTCAGGGGTGTGCGGTCCTACTATATATGGTTCAAGCCTAGAAAGGTCTATTTCAATCAATTGATCAAAATACTTTACTACACTTTTTTTATCTCTTAAGATTTCTGATTCAATTTCGGGATCCTGCGTTAGCAGATCGAGGTTCGCGTTAGCAAGATCTGCTATTGTTCCGCGCCCTGTAGACCGAAGGTATATTTCCATTCTTTTGTCGTAGGGGAAAATTGAACATGTGGCTCCGACCTCTGCACCCATATTTGTGATCGTTGCCTTCCCCGTACAACTTATTGCCTTGGAACCTGGTCCGAAATATTCGATTATTGCGTTGGTTCCACCCGAAACCTTAAGCTTCGATGACAGGTATAATATTATGTCTTTAGGTGAAACCCATCCGTTCAACTCTCCTGTAAGGTAAACTCCTATGTGCTTGGGATACAATAATTCCCATGGCATACCAGACATTACTTCCGCTGCGTCTAGCCCCCCACACCGATCGCGATCATTCCAAGGCCGCCTGCGTTGGGAGTATGGGAATCGGTTCCGATCATAAGTCCCCCAGGAAAAGCATAGTTTTCGAGGACAACCTGGTGAATAATTCCTGCGCCAGGTTTCCAAAATCCTATTCCATACCTCTTGCATGCCGATTCCAAAAATTGGTAAACTTCATTATTTTCGTAAAGTGAAGCCTTTGTGTCCGAGTCACCTCCTACTCTGGCCTGAATCAAATGATCACAATGAACCGTTGTTGGGAGTCTGGTTCTCTTCAACCCTGATTGCATAAACTCAAGAATAGCCATCTGTCCGGTAACATCCTGTAATGCAACCCTATCTGGGTTTAGTAATACGTAGTCACCACCAGACCGAAACCGCTGTTCATCGACAGATTGAATTTTATGTAAGTGCCCCACAAGAATTTTCTCACTGAGTGTTAATGGTCTCTTTACAAGTCTTCTAAATCCAGATACGTTATCACGTATTTTATTATATACTTTGCTCGCTAATTGTGGAGTAGTTGCGACTCTCACTTTACCAACTGATATAATAAATCGTGATAACAAAATATATAGTTAATAGTGAGACAAGATATCGTCTCTCTTTTGAATCAGAGAGTACCTATAAAATCTTAATCATGGTGAATTATAACTTGTTCCAAGAGGTTCTGTTAATTGTATTCCAGGCCATAATATGTTCAAGGTAGTAATAGTAATAATATATTGTAGCATTTACTACCATGATTATTATAGCTCAATGAATTCGCAAAATAAAATCGGGAAGCACCATACCGAATCCAAAGCGGAGACGACAATCATAATGTTACCTTCTGACGCTAACCCAAAAGGTAACGTTTTTGGGGGAGTTATCTTAAAATATGTAGATTTAGTTGCCGGTCTTGTTGCTAAACGACATTCTGGTCATGCAAATGTCGTCACAGCCGGCATCGATCGAATGACATCCTTGAAGCCTGTTTTTATAGGTAATGCTTTGATTCTGTCTGCACGGCTAAATTATGTTAGAAGATCCTCTATGGAGGTAGAAGTCAATGTAGAAGCTGAAGATCTAGACGACAATACTCGAGTTCACACTGGAACAGCTTTTGTGACCACGGTTGCTCTTGATAAATACGGAAAACCAACAGAGGTTCCCCCATTAATCATAGAAGATGATGATGACAAGAAGCGCTTTCACGACGGTGAATCAAGAATGTTAACCAGATTAAAGGATGCCGGCAGAGAGAGGTAGTCGAAACATGCATAGGTGCGCCTTGATACTTCCATCTTGAATACTAATATTTAAAACAAAAGTCTGTACTTATTTTTGTATAGAGAATTCATTTCGAGCTTTGACCGTCTTAGTCTTTCCTTCTCCAATCGTCATTAATCCACATTGCTTGTACCATTCAACTCTGATTGGACGTAGCACCGTATACGGTTATCACTATCAATCAAGACAAATGACTCTTCGTCTTGACCTTTCCGTCTTTTGACGAAGTCTCTATGGGGCAACTGGTTGCCATTAATGACTGGCGATGGGTCTCGAGTTGTAAATCTTTTTTCGGCGGTAAACACTACATATCAGATGGTTGAGGCAAATGATGACGGCACCTATTGCTTTAGTTGCGTTAAAAAAATCTCAGCTACTAAATGACGCGAGCCATTACCCCTCTACTTGATTGAGCCGACATCAAAGCATCTTATTTCAAGATTGATGCAAGCCCCAAGTTGAATCTATTACAAATTGAAATCCAAGGAGCAGTTGAATAGATGATATGGTTATGATTACGAATACCTACGAATCGAAATAAGACGCTAATATCACGGGATGGTTAGAACTTTCAATACTACTTTCCATGAAAGGTAAATTTTCTGCTGTTCATCATCAAGCCTGCAATTCGCTTAAGAGTATTTACTGGAGTACCACATAAATTTATTTGACAGTTATATTTGTCCACGGGTCTTTTTGTCCCGTTCTTCACATATCTTCTCTTGATTAGGGCTAGGATTATTTCTTTGATAACCTGTAACAAACCGCATCTGGCACCGTACGCTCCATTTTTGTTAATTAACCAAAACATTTCAGTAGATTCGTAAGATGCAGGAAAAACAATGCTCTTGGCCCTAATGGCTTCGTCCGAATAATAATGTCCTGCTATGCGTATATATCCACCAGAAAGGACTCTTGCAATATTTGCAAACTTAGTGCATGAGAAGCATTTATCATCGTAAATAAGTAAAGGCCTGAGGAAAATCTCAGTCTTATCCATATCAATTATATATATTCCTCATACGACGTAATATCCTTTCTGTAAGTAGCAGACTTATTCAGATCAACATGTCATGTGAAACAAGAATACGGAGTTTATTGAAGTCCAAAATCTTTGATAAAGCCTAATATTAGTAATCGAAATACAAATTCGTAAATAACGTGTTCCCCCAATGAGAATACTATTTTTGACAGCTCATCTTCCATTTCCACCTTTAAGTGGTGGACGTAGACGAGAATTTGAATTAATATCTCGATTAAGCAGGGGATTCGAAATACATCTCTGCACTGTAACAAAGACGTGGGAGATGGACAACACCCATGTAAGTGATATGCTCCGCTACTGTTCAACCGTGAATCTTTTCAAAGCTGTTCCCCCAGATACGCAGCAAGATGAACCGAATTCCCTCCAAATTAAAAGACATTCATCTCAAGAGGCCAGATCTCATGTATCTCATGTGCTGAGGACTAATGACTTCGATATAGTGCATGTTGAAGGATATTACCTCATGCAACTCCTGCCACCAATACTACGGATTCCCGTACTTCTTGTTGAACATAATGTAGAATACTTACTGACTCTACAGAGATTCATGCTAGCAAGGTCAATTCAGGAGAGATCTCACTTTTGGAAAGAGTATGTCTTTACTCTAAAATGGGAGCGAATATTTTGGAAGCGTGCAACGGTATGTGTTACCCTTACCGTTGATGACCAAATTGCCATGGAAAAATTGGAACCCAATATCATGGTCAAGATGATTCCAGATGGAGTAGATCACCTAAAGGCAAGTGATACAAATAAACTTTCAGAAAACGTCTTGAAGAACCGCACCGCTTGGGCCAAAGGATCCTGCATTCTCTTCGTTGGTAATTTTGCATATGAACCAAATATTGATGCTGCCCTATATTTCTCCAATATCATATTTCCACTTGTCCTACAAGATGTCCCAAATGCAAGACTGTTTATTGTTGGAAATGATCCTCCACCACAGATTCTATCTTTGAAAATGAATACACAGATTGAAGTAACGGGCTATGTAGAATCCGTCATTCCTTTCTATAGGATGACTGATGTTGTTGTTTGTCCTCTTAGGATAGGAGGGGGTGTAAAAGTAAAAGTTCTGGAAGCACTAAATGCAGGTAAAGCAATCGTTAGTACTTCCATCGGGGCACAAGGATTGAATCCTAGGGATTGCAAAGCTATAACTGTTGCTGATGATGTAACACATTTTGCCCAAAGTGTAGTCCGACTCCTTAACGACCCAGACCGAAGACTTAAGCAGGAACATGAGGCTTTAGCATATGCCAAGCACCTCCCCACGTGGAACAACGCTTCGCATGCCTTCGCAAAATGCTACAGAGAAATGACATCTTGTAGGAATAAAAGCAGATTCTCCTAATTCATTAATTTATGATCTGATCAATTAAGAGTTAACGTCTTCGAGATTTTTAATAGATAATCTAGAGTTGGACACGATGATGACTTCCTTTTATCAAATATAATATATAATAGTGAATACTTATTCAGGAAGATCTTTTGCTATGAATAAAACTACAATATCTGTCACCTTACTGGGTATCTCATTGATCTTGCTAATAATTTATGGAATGGACGTGCTGGCTGCCTCCACCACTTCTCCAGAGGGCGTAATGGGGCAGGGTTTTCTGCCGTTTGGAGAGCAGGTTCGGGGGATAGTTTTTGGAGGAGGGGCCGTAGCGATGTCAATTATTGCCTTCATAATAAGCAGAAAGGTGCCATCAATAATAGTATCTGTATTGCTTTTTATTAACGGCGGCCTAATAATTGTAGGAATAACTGTAACTGTTCTCCAAGCTAATTTTTCTTCTGAAGAAATGGCGAATATGGGACCCACGGCAGGTTCCACTGTATTATTTGGATTATTATTGATTGGGCTAGGAATTTGGAAAATAATTTCGGACCGAAAGGTTCTCTCAAAACAACATCCATCTTGATCCGACATACGATACGACATTATGAAAAACTACTTCCAAAAACACATAATTTCACCACTTTTTTCCTGCACGTTGACGCGCATTATAAAAAAGAAATTGCTGAGCATACCCACTATACTTACCAAAGTAATCTCTAGCTTTTTTTGACAGTATCCTATATTCATGAGTCGTTATTTTCTTATAAGATAATTTTCTATTCCTAATCAATTTTTCGTTACTATTACTATTATTAAAAAGCCATCTATAATCTAGATATAATACTCTTGCCATCCAAATATCAATAGGAAAAGCTTCGAGCTTGTCCAAAGAGAATAGTAATATGCAGTCAGCAACTTTGTTTCCTATTCCATGTATCTTCAATAGTTCATTCTTCGCGTCATCATACGGTAGTATTAACAGAGAATGTATATTGAGACTATCATTTACAATAGCTTCAGCCACGGCCTTGACGGCTTTGGTTCTATACCCTAGACCACAGAGACGTAATTCCTCATTGGATACCCTGTTTAATCTCTCAGCAGATGGAAAAGTAAAAAACTTCTTATTATCGATAGTTATCTTATTCCCAAATCTTGTACAAAGATTTTTAAGCATTCTACGAATCATGGAAATATTGGTATTGCTAGCACATGCAAATGAAACCATACATTGATATGGTTCCTGGCGCATAAGGCGCAGTCCTGGATATTTACTTATTGATTCCGATACCAAGACATCATTGGAAAAGCTCGAGAATATCTTGTCTATATCATCATCAAGCCTGAAAACCTGCCTCTCCCAATATGGATATGGTGGGAAAGAGAAGAATTTTATTTCATCATTATCATGGGCAATTTTATATTCATTTTTTTTAATTAAAGTAGTAGACCTAGAGTCAGTTATCTTCAGTACGTATTCTCCGTATATACCATACCATGAACTCCCATGCTTTTCCCAAAGAAACATCTGGCCGCTATTGATGCTGATTTCTGGATTAAAATAGGAATAATTATTTGCGTTTGGATGCGATAAAGGTTCGGACAAAGTTTTCACTATTATTTAATTACAAAATAATTCTTTCAAAGCATTAAGGAGTTTTCTTGATTTCTTCATTTATCTTTTTCAGGTCGTCATTTAAATCCTGAATTATTTTAGGAATTTTTATCCTCGCACAATCGATACAAATTTGTTGCAAAGATAAGGGATATGCAAAATATTTATCGTTAAGACCAATATTCTTTTTACACGATACGCATTTTTTTATTTTATATGGGTCGGTATTTTTAGTTATCACATGCAACTATAACTAATTAATTGATGTAATTTATTTATATACATTAGTTTTCTAATATTCATTTTGAAAAATAATATTACTCACGACGATTAAAGCTCTATAAGCTCGCCTGCGTCGGGAGCCTTCGCATCATATCCATATTTCTGTCTGATTTCTTCAGCAAACTTCGTGCATGACAATCCATCACCATGAACAGTGAGCACCTTGGGGTTGCCATTTATTCTGTCAAGGATCTCAAATAGTTCACTTCGACTATTATGACCTGAAAACTCGAAACGTTTTACATCTGCTAGACATTTCCTGACCCTTCCATCAAATATAGTAACCCTTTTCTCAAGTAAAGTCTTACCTGGAGTGCCCTCTCCTTGATATGATACTATTGCAATCCCATTCTTGCTGTCTTTTGCAATCTCTTGAACATAAAATACTGCTGTGCCCCCTACTAACATCCCTGCAGGTGAAATTATTACGCACGGCTCTTTTACAATTTTCTTTCTTCTATTCCATCCGCTAATCCATTCCGCCTCTGTCACTGCTTTTTTAAAAACTTCAGGATCTCTTAAGAATGTCGGATGTCTCACCATAATCTCATTTGCCTTAAGAGCCATTCCATCCATCGCTACCTTGTGAGGAAAGTTGTGGGTTTTCAGAACACAGGCAATTTCCTGAGCCCTTTCTACTGAAAATGCTGGAATAAACAGCGTTCCCTTACGATCGATTACTTCATAAGCGAATTCTAGTAACTCAGATTCGGATTGCTCACGAGGCGTTTGTTCGGTTTGAGAATATGTACTCTCTATAATCAAGAGATCGATGGGATCAAGATTCAGATCCGCTTGTCTAAGAAGCTTTGATCCCCTTGTATTTATGTCGCCTGTATAGAATAGTCGTTTCTTACCATGTTCCACAACCACAGTTGAACCACCTAATATGTGGCCAGACTCATGTAATGTTACGGTTACGTCATTTATTTCGTATGGCTCCCTATATTTCAAGATCTTAGACCGTTTCATCATTGTCATAAGATCGAGGTATTCAAATGGTAAATAAAATCCAGAGATCTTTATCATGTCCTCAATAAGCAATTGTGATAACTCAAAGGTCGGAACAGTGCCTAAGGATTGTACTTCTGCGGATTGAGACAAAAATAAAGAAGGTACAAAGCCTGAATGGTCCAGATGAGCATGACTAATCACAACCGCGTCAATATCCTTCGGTTTAACATGCATAGGAAAGATAGGTTCTCTTTTGAGGAGAACACCATAATCCAATAGGATATTAGTATGATTCGCGTTTACGAGGAACGCCGAGCGGCCGACTTCCTTAGCCGCGCCTAGAACAGTGACTTTCAACCTTGTTCTTAATCTATTATATTAGTAAATATTTTAAGTCTTTCATTATCAATTGAAATGCCATTCTGAATTTCTCCGTCGTGCTCACTAAGTCTATATTAATCTAATTTCCCACAGCTTAGCCGTTGATTCTATTTCAGAACTGGGCTCCTCTAATTCTTCATGATATCTAAATCCACAGCTATCTAGGACACTTTCAAACTCATAATATTCATTAATGAAATCATGAGCCTCTTGTTTGATACATTTCTTGATAACGGATCTGACAATGTCAGATTTAGAAGGCTTACTGTATACATACCATAGATTATGAGCACTACGTAACCTAGATAAATCCTGGCGAGTCTCCTTAGAAATACTTGTATAATATCTATTCATAATCTCGGTGTTCACGTCATCCCACGAGGGACTTCTCCATGTTGCAATTCTATCAAAACCATGGCCATCATACTCCGCTCCTAGACTGAGACCTTGGTCAATGGTAGTGATTACCACATCTGTTTTGCAAGCTACCCTATCTCTAAAATCCACCCCAGGTTCCATCCAGCCTACAAAAACTACATCATACATCTCGGAGATGTCCCAGTCCGCATTTGAAACATCTATAAAGTCTGGCTTTAGTCTGTTGCATGCATAAAAAATTTCGGCATTTCTTTCGACCCCTTTAGCATTTGGAAGGTACTCTCTTATCTTCTCAAGAAAATCACCATAACCGCACCCTACGTCCAAATATCTTGGATTACTAGAGATTGCTTTTGCAACCTGAACTACACGGATAACGTCAACCTTTCTATAGGCAAAATAGCTTCCGCAGAGAAGGGGAAAGCTATAACGTTCATGATGAGGAGAAACAGCATATTGTCTAAAAGTATTTAGTGCCATCAGAGCTTTTTGTAAATCTTCAATTCTAAATGGCATTTCAAATGTTCTATTGCTATAAAGTTACTGTTACTTTCACTCGTAAAAAAGCCTTATTGGTAGTCGTGTTAACTAAACTGTTTCACCACTAGATCTAGGCTTTTGATCAGTCAAATTTTATCTCCCATAACCGCATATTTGGTAGGATTGGTAGCTCCTCCATGTAATGGAATCCGCATGTATCAAGGACAGATTCGAAATCAAATTGTCTATTTGAAGCCCATTTGCTTTCCTTTGCAACATAAAACTTTAGATTGGCTGCAACTTCGTTTTCGATGCTTGGTCTCGCATAGACATACCAAAAATTATGAGCGGCGCGCATTTGTGCCAGATCATGCTTATTTTGTTCTGACAATACGGATGACTGAGTATAATATTTATTCATGAGCTCTGTATTCACATCAATCCAGGAAGGTGTTCTCCACCAAGCAACTCTCCTAAATCCATGTTCCTCGTACTCGCATGCGCCGTTAATCCCACATTGACCTCCCTCATCAAATGTTGTGATTATGCACTTCGTGATTTTAGCTACATTTTTCCGAAAGTCCACCTCTGGCTCCATCCAACCTATGAACGCTAGGTCATAGAATTGATTTTCCAACCACTCAGCTGCAGTTGAATATATATAACTGGGTTTAGTTTTTCCAAAAGCATAAAAGATGTTTCCTTCCTTTTCAATTCCTACAGCATTAGGAAGGTACTCTCTTATCTTCTCAAGAAAATCACCATAACCGCACCCAATATCTATGTAGGTCGGTGTACGCGAAATTGATTTTGCAATACTAATAACTCTAGCAACATCAACCATGCGGTATGCGAAATACGAGCCTGCAAAGAATGGGAAGATATAGCGTTCGTGATAAGGGTTATGGTTATGCGAGACAAACTTTCTATATTGTAGATAGGCATCATGTAGATCATCAATCTTAAACGGCATAATCCAAAGTACCTGACCTGTTAATTGCCTAATATGTTAATCAAATGATTGATAATTGTAATAATTTCAACGAAATCAAAAGGCTTATTAACCTTTGCCAAGTAGTTTGGTAGCATGGTTAGGACATATGAAGAGTGGTGGAAAACAGTTCCGTCTGACTTAAAACAAAAAGCTCGCAAAGGCGATGAATCGAATAAGCCGTTGTTGAATCAAGTTAACTATGTTCTTTTGCATCTGCATTTAGCTGGCAAGCACGATTCTAAACCAAGTCATGAAGAGCTCAAGGATTGGTTACATAGTGGCCAAGTAGATGTACTAAGAATGAAAAAGTAAATCCAAGATACCAATTTGTTCTTTATTTATTCATTTGTATATTTAATCCTAGAAAGTCACTGATTTTAATTTCATTATAACAGTGTTTTGTAATTGGCATAGCGTTTAAATAGTTTCACTAGTATGCACCAGTAGTGAATTATTAGATGCCAATTGCTATACTTCCAGACGTTGATGAACAACGATGTATAGGTTGTGCTC
>WUUC01163956.1_pt1 | contig 11701 bp, 7 predicted proteins | sample 6278441 | NCBI WGS metagenome assembly WUUC01 (sample SAMN13675441, study PRJNA597444) | soil metagenome | isolation source: soil | place: USA: Washington | collected 2017-10 | reverse complement strand
GACCTTTGGAAGGCCGTTCCGAAAGCAGCTTTCTTCGCTTTTTCTGCTTTCAACAATAGTATGTCATGACCCCCCGGGGGAACAGCCACCCCGGTGGATGAAGAAATTTCTTTCTGGATTTCTTGAGGAAAGAATCCTGGAGGGGTCAGTGGGGGGATTGAAGTTGCATTTTGACCTATTCTAATTGCTAAAAGAGGACTAGTGTGGTGTGACAGGAAGAAGAATGGTGATAACGGTCCCTTGATTCACCTGGGACCGAATGCTGACATCACCGAAATGACTTTTGATGATACGATACACCAGGGAAAGTCCGATTCCATGACCTTTATAGCTTTCAGTGTTGTGTCCGCGATAGAATGGTTCGAATAAATGTGGAAGGTCTTCTTCCGGTATCCCGATCCCATGATCTTTAAACTCAAGCATCGTTTTTCCTTCTTTGCTCCTGAGTAAAACAGACACTTTGTTGTTTACAGAATACTTGCAGCCGTTGTCGAGGACGTTGATAATGGCGGCTTTAAGCAACTGCTCGTCTCCGTTCACTACAAGCTTGGATTCATCGTCGATAGATGGGTCCATTTCGATAGAGATCGAATAGGATGGATGAAGTTTGTTGAGCTCCGTGCGGGAATCCCACAACAGTTGATCGAGCCTTAGTGCCGTGAATCTTTTCTCTACATCTTCGACACTGGCTTGGGCGAGTAATAGCAACCGGTTAGAAACGTTCTTGAGATTGGTAATGTCTTCACGCAGTGATTGAAGAACTTTCACGTATTCTGCCGCGCTGCGTTCATTTAAAAGACTGACATCGATCTGGCCAAGAATGGCGGTCAGTGGATTACGGATCTCGTGCGATGCATTGGCAATGAAGTTCTTTTGCGTCGTGAAAGCGGTCTCGAGGCGCCCAAGCATTTTGTTGAATGTGTTCGACAGTTGGGACATTTCATCTTTCCCGTTACCCGCGTCGACGCGCCGATGCAAGCTTGTTGCAGAGATGTCATCAACTTCCTGTATGACTTTGGAGATTGGCTTAAGGACCCGGCCCACGTAGAAGTAGCCGGAAATGAGAATAATGAAAATGGCACCTCCGAATACAATAGACAGGATCGTTCGAAGGTTACCAAGCTTCGTGTAGCCGTAGATGTCGACGGCAGCAACGATAACCACGAAGTGTCCAAAGCGATCGGTGTACAAATAACCCAGGCACTCGTATTCACCGCGGCTAAACCGGACTTCCTGCTTTTTCCTGACCTCATCCAACAAGCTATCATCAATCTCGACGAAATTTTCCTGGTCGGAACTGTACAGGATCTCATTGTCGCCGTTGTACACCCTGACCTCTTCTTTCGTGAGGTTCATCGGATTATTCTGTTCGATCTTCAGCAGGACTTCGTGAGTGACTTCCTCCACTTCGATTACCAACCTGGCCACTGACCGTGCTTTATTCGTCAGGCGGGTGTAAAATTCATCCTGCCTGTAATCGGCCGAAAAGAAATAGACTGCGACAGATGTTGCCGAGAGAATGAGCGCAACGATGGAGACGAATAGCAGGAGGAGTTTATTCCTGATGTTCATGGAGCTTCCGCAAGAAGGTAGCCCAGGCCGATGCGTGTATGCAGCAGCTTGATGGAAAAATCTTTGTCGATCTTTTTTCTTAGAATATTGATGTAAACTTCAACGACGTTTGTACCTGTATCGAAATTGATGCCCCAGACTTTTTCTGACAACTCTGCTTTTGAGATTACGCGTCGGGGGTTTCTCATAAAGTATTCCAACAGGTCGAATTCTTTCGCGGTAAGCGAGATGGTCTTTCCTTCGCGACTTGCAGTCTTCTTTCCAAGGTCAAGGGATAGATCATGGACACTCAGGGTTTCACTCGTCTGAATGGAGTTGTAGTCGGCACGCTTCGTCAGCGCACGGATGCGGGCAACGAGTTCTACGAACTCGAACGGTTTCACGAGGTAATCGTCGGCTCCCGAATCGAACCCCTGTACTTTGTCGGAAGTGGTACCAAGGGCAGTCAGCATCAGGATAGGTAGATGCGGTTTCTGCGCTTTTATTTTCTTGCAAAGGTCCAGTCCGTTGATGGAAGGGATTATGATATCGAGCAGTACGACATTGTAGTTACGCGACAGCGCAAGTTTTTCACCAATGAAGCCGTCATACGCGAGATCGACCTCATACTGATTCTGTTCGAGCCCACTTTTGATGAAGGCAGCTACCTTTTGTTCATCTTCAATTACCAGGATCTTCATGTCGTGATGTAACGAATTTACCGACAAAACTGGTGATTGAAAACGGGAAAGTGTGCTCCGGTCAGGCAAATTTAAGGTGATTTTAAGGGAGGGGTGGCTCCGGCGAAATGCATTTCACGCAAAGGCGCAAAGTGCGCAAAAGAACCCTTTGTATTTTCTTTGCGGGGCCTTTGCGCCTTTGCGTGAACTGCATTATAAGGCAGACAAATACGCTTCGAGCTTCGCGAGGTGTTGCTTAGCGCCTTCGATTGCGCCGAACTCGCGCACGACAAAGTCCCTGGCTTCTTTGGTTTTGAAAACAGACTTCAGAGTAATATTGGTTTGTTTGCTGCCGACGGCTTCGAAAGTAATAATAGACTGGAACTCGGATGGATCATTGTCTTTTCCGGAGTCGTGGAGGTAAACGATCTTTTCGGGTTTAATGATCTCGATGTACCTGATGCGATTATCGTAGTTCCTTCCATCGGGGCCGTGCATGATGTAGACCCATTCGCCACCCGGTCGTACGTCCATCTTTTTTGTTGTATTTGTGAAACCAGTCGGACCCCACCAGTTGTCGACGTGCTTCGGACTGGTAAACACTTCGAAGACGAGCTCACGGGGAGCATTTAATAAACGGGTGGTGATGATTTCATGATCGGAGGCCATGCGGCAAATATATTCCTCTTTGGGAAACTTTGCGTATCCTTTGTGAGCCTTTGCGTTATAGCTTTCATACGATGCTATTACGCAAAGTTCCGCAAAGAACACGCAAAGGTTCGCAAAGAGAGTTATTCGTTACGCAATGAATTCACAGGATTGGAATGCGCAGCTCTCCATGCCTGGGTGCTCACGATTGCGAGGGCAAAGATCAATGCAATGGCTCCCGTCATAGGGAATATCCACCAAGAGATATCTGTCCTGATCGTATATCGTTCCAGGTAGGATTTCATTGCCCACCATGAAAGAGGTGCGAAGATGAGGAATGCCACCACAACCAACACTGAGAAATCTTTCGAGATCAGGTTGACAATGCTTGTTACCGATGCACCAAGTACTTTTCGAATCCCAATTTCTTTCGTACGTTGTTCGGCAGTGAATGAAGCGAGTCCGAACAATCCCAGGCCGGTAATTACTACAGCGAGTATGGCGAAGATGCTTGCAAGTTTGCTGGTGAGATTGATCGTAGTGAATTTCTTCTGGAACTCGACATCCACGAAAGTATATTCGAAAGGATGTGCGGGTGAATGTTTCTTGAAGACCTCTTCGACTGTCTTTATCGATGCGGGGAGATCGTTGGTCTTGCTCAACCTCACCGTTACACGATTGATCCAGTCTGGATCGAGAATGGCGAACATCGGCTTCACTTCGTCGTAAGGCGATCCCATGAGTACGTCGTCGACCACGCCGATGAGTGTGCGCTTGCCACCCCAGAGTGGAAGCTCGGTGCCGATGGGGTCTTTAAGTCCCATAAGTTTAAGGGCAGCTTTATTGATCACTATAGCGCCGGAGTCGCTTTTGACGTCTTCGGAGAAGTCACGGCCTTCGAGCACTTTTACGCCCATGGTCTTTGCCCAATCATAGTCGGTTGCGATGGTGGTGAAGATCACCCTGAGTTCCTCAGGCTTACCGGGCCATCCGAGGAAGTTATTAGAGTTGATATCGGTGATGGCGCTGTTCGAACGCACGACGGACTCGACGACACCCGACGCTAACAGGTCGAGCTTTAGTGGCCGGAAGTTCTTTTCTACTTCGGTGTTATAAGGAAGTGTAATGAGATTTTCCTGCGAGTAACCGACATCACGGCCCTTCGCGAGTTGGATCTGGTTGTAGATCACAAACATGGAGATGACGAGGAAGATGGAGAATCCGAATTGCAGAGTAACAAGGACTTTCCTGGGAAGGCTGGCACCTTTACCGATCGTGGGCTTGCCTTTCAACACCTTTACTGGTTGAAATCCTGATAAATAGAATGCGGGGTAGCTGCCTGCCACGAATCCGGTTACGAAGACGATAGCCACCGAGAACAGCCAGAACTCTTTGCTGGTGTAATCGATGAAGAGCCTTTTATCTACCAGGGTATTGTATGCAGGCAATATCAATTGCGCAATGAGAACGGCAATCGCGTAAGCGATGAATGAAATAATAAGTGACTCGCCAATGAATTGGAAAATCAGTTCGTGTCTTCGTGATCCGACGCTTTTACGGATACCTACTTCTCTGGCTCTTCGTTCGCTTCGCGCAGTGGCGAGGTTCATGAAGTTGATACAGGCGATCACAATGATGAATACGGCGATGATGGTGAACAACTGTACGTAGTCGCTCATGCCGCCCTGTTCGATGCCGTTATTAAAGCTGGAATGCAATCTCCAACGCAGTAATGGGTAAAGAAAGAATTCGTGTTTGATCTCTTTGTCTTCGCCGTGCTTTTCGAGCATTTTACGAATACTGTTTTCGACAGCGGCATGTTTTCCCGGGTCGTTGAGTTCGACGAAAATCTGGAAGGAGTAGTTGCCCCAGTTGGTTGTGTTGCGTTTGACCCAGGGGCTTTCGTTGTAAAAGAATTTCCAGGGAAGGAGGAAATCGAACTGGAAGGATGAGTTGCTGGGGACGTCTTTGAGAATACCGGCGACTTTAAGTTCCTTGTCGTTGTCGACGCGAACCATTTTTCCCATGGGATCTTCGGTGCCGAACAATGCCTTGGCGGTCGATTCGGTGATGACGATGTTCGCGGCGTCGTCGAGGACCTGTTCGGCGTTGCCGGCGATGAGTGGAAACTGGAACATTTCAAGGAACTCTTCGCTGACGTAGAATCCGCGTTTGTTCATTCGTTTTTCCTCGGTGACGGCCAGGAGGTGATCGCCACCCCAGTCGGTGACGAGTGCGCGTGCAATGTTAGCGTCGGCAGTTTTCATCTCCTCGTAGGTAGGGAGGGGGAGGGAAGTCCACGAGTTTACTTTGCCATCGAAGTGTGCGTTTACCCACACCTGGTACAGGCGATCGGCTTTGGGGTGAAACTTATCATATGAGGTTTCGTCGGCTACCCAGAGGATAATGAGTATAGAGCAGGTGATGCCGATGGCGAGTCCGGAGATGTTGATAAATGAGTAGAATCCATTTTTAAGGAGGTTCCTGAAGGTGATGATGAGGTAATTTCTAAGCATGGCTGGCTGGTTCGAGACTCTAATACTGCGTGTATGCGGAAAGGTATCAGGGAGGATGTCATTATTTGTCACTAGGACAGGGAGAGGGGGCTGGGGGTTGCATATTTTGGTGTAAAAGGTTGTGAAGAAGAGGGGACGAGGGGACGAGAGGACGAGAGGACGAGAGGACGAGAGGACGAGGTGAGGAGGGGACGAGGTGACGAGGTGAGGAAGTGAGGATGATTAGATCGGGAGATTTTCTTAGGTCCGCGTGAGAGCTATCGGCACTCGAACTACGTCGCTAAAACGTCGTCAGAAACACTATTTCCTACTATCCTGTAGAACAAATCCTCCCCCTTTCCGTATATTTGTTCTACAACCTAGTATCATATGATTGAAACCCGACTCGGCGAATTCGAAGAAGTACTGTTATTATTAACCGGAATCCTCGGCGAAGACGCCTACGCCTTCAGGATGGCCGAAGAGTTCGAGAAACAAACCGGCCGCGCCGTATCCATCGGCGCCGTACACTCTACCCTCGATCGATTAGAAACCAAAGGATTCCTCTCCTCCAAAATGGGCAACGCCACCGCCGAAAGGGGCGGACGCAGGAAACGAATCTTCACCATCACCGCCATCGGCAAACGTACACTCAAAAATTCGTACGAATTCAAAGTGTCACTCTGGAAACAGTACCCGGACTTTGCCGCCAAATTTAATTTCGGATACTGACTGGGAACAAAATGCATTATCGCAAAGGACACAAAGCGAATACACGCCGAGTGACGCAAAGCGAACCACCGAAATTCGCAGTGCGATTGCTAAAACTCTTCCTCCGCGACGAGCTCTTCGAAGAAGTGTCCGGCGATATGAAAGAACGGTTCGATAAGAATTTCCGGGAGAAGTCTAAGACCAGGGCCAAACTCAATTATTACTACGAAGCATTCGCGTACCTGAGACCCTTCGCCATCCGCAAAGTCAACGCCGCCAATCCTTCCCTCTTACAAAACAACATCAAGATCTCCTGGCGACACCTCCGGAATCAACCGATGTTCTCTTCTATTAATATAGGCGGACTTACCCTCGGCATCACCGCATGTATCCTCATCACACTATATATACAACACGAACTTAGCTTCGACCAGCATTTCGCAGGTAAAAAACAACTTTACCGGCTTTATTGGACCAACAACAATGACGGCATTCAATATAGAGTCTCATGGAATCCACCACCGCTTGCTGATGCGCTACGGCAAGAGGTTCCTGAGATTGAAAACATCGCACGCGTCAATTTCGGGCAGGGAAGCGGCGCCAGCGCAAATGAGATTAGAAGAGGGTCTCTCGCGGATCACACCTCGCTACGCGAACACGCCGAAGATCGAACGGATGTAAACACAGAGAATGAAAACTACTTCGAAGAAGGATTCATCTTTGCCGACCCGCAATTAATCGATGTACTGAACATCAACACCGTCCAGGGAAATCGTAAAACCGCGCTGACAGAGCCGATGACTATGGTCATCACCCAACGCAAAGCCCAGAAGTTCTTTCCCAACGAAAATCCCATCGGTCAACTCATGATCGTCGGCAACGACATAGCCAACCCATATCGCATTGATGCTGTCGTCGAGAACCCGCCCGCCAAGTCGCACCTTCAGTATGACTTCATCTTAACTCTTACCAGGCATGAGTTCGGTCCCGGAGAGCAACATAGATGGAACTCAACCGGGTTCTATTCCACTTACCTCATGCTTAACGAGAACGCGAATGTCCAGGAAGTAACTGATAAAATGCGATCCGTCGCCACCAAGCACATGCGCGGCGCATGGAGCGACGAGTTCCTCAAGCAATTCGCATTCGGACTCCAACCCGTTAAAGAAATTCACCTCTACTCCGCAGACATTCGCGGACCCGTCAGCAAAGGGGACATCACATACGTATGGATCTTCGGCGTCATCGCGATCTTCATACTCGTTATCGCGTGCATCAACTTCATCAATCTCTCTACCGCAAAGTCTGCCAATCGCGCCAAAGAAGTCGGACTCCGTAAAACGGTCGGCTCCTCACGGGCTTATATCATCAACCAGTTCTTCATCGAGTCCGTTATCTATAGTTTGATTTCATTCAGCCTTGGATGTCTTCTCGCATGGATGCTCCTCGGCGAATTCAATCACATCGCGGGAACTTCCATCGAGTTCCCATGGAGCGACTGGCGGTTCATGCCGGTCGCCATTGCTGCGTCAGTCGTGCTCGGCGTGGTCGCCGGACTTTATCCATCTTTCTATCTGTCATCATTTCGACCTATAGAAGTCCTTAAAGGAAATATCAGTCGTGGCAGCCGGAACTCAATGCTACGGAGTTCACTCGTTGTTTTGCAGTTTACAACTTCCATCGTTTTGATCATCGGTACCGTTGTAATCTATCGACAGGTCGACTTCATGCTGAACCGAAAGCCCGGTTTCGAAAAGGAACAAGTGTTGTTGTTGCACGGGTCCAACTCTGTTTCTAATCCTGAAACATTGAAACAAGAGTTGCTTCAATTGCCCAATGTTCAGGACGTAGCCATCAGTGATTTCCTTCCCGTAACCGGGAATGACGTGAGGCGTATGGGCAAACCCTTCTGGCTTGCCGGCGAACAACAGGACGCAGGCACGCAAGTGAGAGCTCAACGTTGGAGTGTCGATCAAGATTACATCCAAACCATGGGTATGAGGATCGTTGCGGGTAGGGACTTCGATCCCAACATGATCAGTGATTCCAACGCGATCATCATCAATCAGAAAATGATGAAGGACCTCGGCCTGGAAGACCCTATCGGTAAACAAATCGCCGAGGAGAAGACATGGACGGTGATCGGAGTAGTTGAAGACTTCAATTTTGAGTCGCTGCGGAGCAATATCAGGTCATTGTCGATGGTGCTGGGTAAAAGCCCTGGCGTGATTTTAGTGAAGATCGCACCCGGTGACATGGTATCCACGATCGGATCGATCGAAAGAACATGGCAACGTTTTTCACCCAACCAATCAATTCGCTACACATTTCTCGATGACAACTTCAGCAAGATGTACGATGATGTTCGTCGCACCGGTAATATCTTCACCAGCTTTGCCGTTTTGGCACTCATTGTTGCCTGCCTGGGTCTTTTTGCACTGTCAGCATTCATGATCGAACAACGCGGAAAGGAAATTTCAATCCGTTTGCTATTCGGCGCAACGATCCAGAAAATATTCAGCCTATTAACGGCCGATTTTCTGAAACTAGTCCTGATTTCGATAGTATTATCCCTGCCGATTGCCGCATGGATGGCCAAACAATGGTTGGAAGGCTTTCATTACAGAATAGAATTGACCTGGGAAGTTTTTGTGCTAACCGGCGCAGCTGCAATTGGTGTGGCATTGATGACCGTAAGTTACCAGTCCATCCGTGCAGGATTTGCCAAACCCGTAGATAAGTTTAGATCAGACTAAAATGCCACCGCGGTTAGCCCAGAGACTATTGAGACGATTGTTACGAGAGGATCTCGTAGAAGATGTCATGGGCGATCTCGACGAAAAGTTCGACAAGACATTAAAACGACGCTCGCTCTTACGCGCAAATATTCAATACTGGTATCAAACGTTAAACTACTTACGTCCCTTTGCGCTTAAGCGCACATCGGCACAAATAAAAGCAAGAGGTATGCTCAACAACAACTTAAAGATCGGGTGGCGGCAACTAACCCGTCAGAAGATGTACTCAGTCATCAAGATCGGTGGATTCTCACTGGGGATTGCTGCAAGCTTACTGATCACTCTATTTATAATCGACGACCTCAGCTTCGATTCGCAACCAAAGAACGCCGATCGCATTTACCGTATCTATCAAACCTACCAGGCTCCGGAGAGACTCTATAAATGGGTCTGGTTCCAGGCTCCATTTGCCAAAACCGTCAAACAGACATATCCGGAAGTGGAACTCGCGGGACGTTATAACAACAGTGAGTTGTTCGGCGTCGGCAGCGCACAGATCAGGCGTATCGACCAACCCGATAACACGTACGAAGAAGGGATCACGTACTTCGACCAGGAGCTTCTCGAGTTATTCGAGATCCCTTTGATCTACGGCAACGTCAAAACTTGCCTCGATGAACGAAACGAGATGGTTATCACCAGGAAGAAAGCTGAGAAATACTTCCCCGGCGAAGATCCAGTCGGTAAACTGATGATCTACAACAACGAAACTGAGACACCTATAAAAATCGGGGGTGTCATCGAGGACCTTCCGGCGAACTTCAGTTTGCAGTATGACTTCCTGGTCAGTATGGCAAACCGCGAGATGTGGAAAGGTGAAAGCGATTCCTGGGGCGCTACCAATTACCCAACCTATGTTCGATTGAGGGAAGGAGCGGACCCCAATGAACTGGCGGCCAAACTCATGAAACTTGGCGAGACTTACATGATGCCGGATGATGCGAGTAAAGAGGATTGGCTGAAGAACACCAGCTTCGGACTTCAGCCCCTGCGTGATATACACCTCAAGACCGGCGACATGGGCAGCCCAATTCCGAATCACGGTGATATCCAGTTTGTTTGGTTGTTTGGCGCAATAGCCGGCTTTATCGTGCTGATCGCATGTATCAACTTCATCAACCTCTCTACCGCAAAGTCTGCCAGTCGCGCAAAGGAAGTCGGGCTTCGGAAAACTGTGGGGTCATATCGAAACCAGATCATCCGGCAATTCCTTGTTGAATCGATCATCTTCAGCGTTCTTTCTTTTGTGATTGGTGTTCTGTTGGCCTGGGTTATCCTGCCTTATTTCAACGAACTCGCCGGCAAGTCCATAATTTTTCCATGGACACAACTGTGGTTTATTCCATCGATAATCATCTCATCATTAGTCATAGGATTCTTAGCAGGCATCTACCCTTCCTTTTACTTGTCTTCATTCAAACCTGCCGACGTACTCAAAGGAAGTTTTGCACGGAGCAATAAGAACGCGTTGACCCGTAGTTCATTGGTTGTGTTTCAATTCACCACGTCAGTAGTATTGATCATTGCAACCGTAGTGATCATCCGGCAGATGAATCACATTCTCGACGCCAAACTTGGCTTTGAGAAAGAACAGGTCCTTGTGATAAGGGGGACCAATACCCTCGGCGACCAGGTATTTGCTTTGAAAGAAGAACTCCTCGCGCTGTCGGCTGTAAAAGGCGCCACCATCGGCGACTATCTGCCTGTGAAAGGCTTGAAACGCAATGGCAATGGGTTCAAAAGGGTAGGTGAAGAGGTGAAGGATCAGAAGTATGTCGGTACACAATTCTGGCGTGTTGATCCTGACTATGCATCCGTTCTTGGATTGAAAATAGTCGAGGGGCGTTTCTTTGACCGGGCGATTGCTTCTGATTCCGACGCCATTGTTATCAACCAGGCCATGGCACTTGACCTGGCACTCGACAAACCAGTTGGACAGCAAGTCCAGAACTATCGTCCCTGGAATGTAATCGGGGTTGTGGAGAATTTTTATTTTGATAACATACGTGAGAAGATCGGCCCCCTGGCGATGGTTATAAGAAGTCCAAGCACGGGAAACATTTCGGTGAAGCTTAGCTCAACTGATATGCAGGCGACCATGCAATCGATCGAAGCATTGTGGAAGAAATTCTCTCCGCATCAACCGATGCGCACGATGTTTGTTGACGAGACTTTTGCCTCGATGTATGATGATATTACAAGGATGGGACGGATCTTTACAACCTTCGCCGCATTGGCAATTATCGTTGCGTGCCTTGGGCTGTTTGCCCTTTCTGCATTCATGGTAGAACAACGTGGAAAAGAGATATCGATACGGTTGGTACTAGGTGCCTCTGTGCGAAGCATCTTCGGGTTGCTAACCATGAATTTTGTAAAACTTGTATTGATATCCATTGTGATTGCAGCACCGCTGGCTTATTACTTAATGGATAAGTGGTTGCAGGGATTTGATTACAAGACCACGATCGGTTGGGATGTTTTCGCCATTGCGGCTACCATCGCCGTGGTGATTGCGGTAGGGACGATCAGTTATCAATCGATAAAAGCGGGACTGGTGAAGCCAGTGAATAATTTGAGATCAGAATAGAGACGCAGAGTCCCCTGCGGGAGACTCTGCTGGGAAGGGAAAGTACTATGACATGTCTTCTTTCGATGACACTTCGTAGGAGAATGATGATTGTTATTCGGACTATGAAATATCATCGCTGCCCGGGCTATGAATGCAATTTTTAAGGGGAGTGCGCCGCGCCCCGTGAAGATTAAGATGCGAACGTGGCTGTAAAGATCGACAGGACACTTCGTAGGGCGGCTATTCAAA
>WUUC01140510.1_pt1 | contig 11703 bp, 8 predicted proteins | sample 6278441 | NCBI WGS metagenome assembly WUUC01 (sample SAMN13675441, study PRJNA597444) | soil metagenome | isolation source: soil | place: USA: Washington | collected 2017-10 | reverse complement strand
GCGATTCACGCCCGAGTCCCATTCCTCATGCATGCGCTGCATCGCGTGGAAGTCCTCACGCGAGCTGAGCTCGACGAGAACAGCGAAGTCCTCCGGCAGCTCGGTGATGCGCGTGAAACGAGGATCCGGACTTGGGGCGTCGCGTTGCATGGTGTGCCTAGAGCTCTGGGCGTTCAGCGGCGTGTTGGGCAGCATACCCCCGCGAAATCAGTGCGTAATGCAGTGCCTGTGATGGATCGCCGGGAGGTAGTCCGCGGTACCGTGCGGCGTATGGAACCGATCAAGGCGGCAGCGGCGCAGCTCGCGCCTGAGCTCTTCGACCGCGATCGCACGATCGAAAAGGCGTGCTCGGCGATCGCCGAGGCGGGGCGCAACGGTGCGCGGTTGGTGGCGTTTCCCGAGAGCTTCGTGCCGGGGTATCCGTACTTCGCGTTCCTGCTCGCGCCGACGCAGATCAATCGCTATGTCGCGACCCTGTATCGCGAGGCGGTGCAGGTGCCGAGCCCCGCCACCGACGCGCTGTGCGCCGCGGCCAAGAGCGCTGAGTGTTACGTCGTCATGGGCATGCATGAGCGCCGCGGCGGCACGCTCTACAACGCGCAGCTCTTCATCGGGCCCGACGGGGCGATCCTCGGCTGCCGGCGCAAGCTGATGCCGACAAGCCACGAGCGCATGATCTGGGGCCGCGGCGACGGCAGCGATCTCAGCGTGTACAAGACGGAGCTCGGCACGCTGGGCGGGCTCATCTGCTACGAGCACGCCAACGCGCTGTTCCGCTATGCGCTGCAGGTGCAGGGCGAGCAGATCCACGTCGCGACGTGGCCAGGCGGCATGCCCGGCATCAACTCGATCATCGACGCGGCCGCGCGGAGCTACGCGTTCGAGGCGCAGGCGTTCGTGATCAACGTGACGTCGGTGTTGACAGAGGCCTCGCTCGCGGCGCTCGAGCCGGAGCTGCGCGATCAGCTCAAGGTCGGCGGCGGCTACAGCGGCATTCTCACGCCGCGCGGCGATTGGCTCGCGGGCCCTCAGCTCGAAGGCGAAGCGTTGCTCTACGCCGAGCTCGACTTCGCGCGCATCGACGCGATCAAATCGATCGTCGACTCGGCGGGCCACTACGCGCGCCCTGACGTCGTGCAGCTCAAGCTGAACCGCAAGCCGCAGAGCCCGCTCGACGACGGCTCGACGTGAGCGAGACCGCTACCAGTCGATGCAATCCGACCCGCAGATGACGACGCCCTCTCCGCACTCCTGCGGCTCGTCCCAGCAATCCGCGAAGCCACACGACTCCGCTTCGGCGCACTGAATCTTGCACTCGGCGCCGTCGAGGCACACGAAGTCGTCGCAGCCGCTTGCATCGGTGCACAGCACGGCACAGCGCGAGTCGCCTTCGCAACGGCCGGTGCAGGTGCCGGTGAGCATGCAGTTGAATTCGCACGTCGAGTTGTCCGAGCACTCGAACTCGCAGGTGTCGGCGCCGGTGCAGTTGGTGGTGCAGTCCGCGCCGTCTGTGCAGGTCGGCTCGCAGCTGTTCACGTTGCGGCAGTCGAAGTCGCAATCGCTCGAAAGACACAGCGGCTGGCAATCGCCGCCGTCGGCGCAGCTCAGATCCGTCGGGTTGCACAGTCCGTCGATGCAGGCGCCGCTCATGCCGAGCGCGCTGCAGACGGTGCCGTCGTCGACAGGGATCGTGGTGCAGGTGTCGAACAGCTCGCTGCAGACGCTCTCGTTGCACGCGTCGCCGCACTCGGTCGCGCCGCTCGGCAAGCACCTGCCACCTAAGCAGCGATCGCCCGCGGTGCAGTACGCGCCGTCCTCGCACGGCGTGCCGTTGGGCTTGCCTTCGCAAAACGTCGGCGGCCCTGCGTCGGGCACGGGCAGGCCACCAGCATCCGGCGGAGCGACCGACGCATCGGGGTCGCCGCCGCCCGTGCCCGCACCGCTGACGCCACCGATTCCGCCACTGCCACCGTTGCCGCTGACGCCGACGCCGCCCGTCGGTTGCATACCGCCGCTGCCAGGGCCGCCCGTTCCGCCGCTGTGCGTCGCACCGCTCGCGCCACCAGCGCCGCCCGCGTTGACGTCGATCGGATCGAAGCCGATGAGCGCGCATCCAGTCGTGCCGAGCACGAGCGCCGACAACCCAAGCGCGAGGAACTTCGTCAACGCCACCTTCTTCGGCGCGCGCCAACTGCCGGCGCACACAACGAGTCTACGCCGGCGATCGGGTGCCTGAACACGCACCGCGAGCACGCGCCTACGCAAGGCCGACGACGATGGAGACTCGGAAGAGAACGACAAGGCCGCGCCAATGCACAGCCTAGAGACTCATCCCTACACAGGCGGTGCACGGTGCAGGCCGAGAGAACAGTGAGCGCGAGTCGCAGGCGGTGACCAGCTGTTCAAGCGCCGCAGCGCTCTACTTCCCCTTGAACACGGGCGGGCGCTTCTCGAGGAATGCCTGCCGCGCTTCGCGGCCGTCTTCGCTCATGAACGCGCGCCGGATGTTCGCGAGCTCGAAGCGCAGCTGCGACTCGATGTCCACGCTGCGCGTCGCGCGCTCCATGCCGCGCTTGGTGAGGCGCAAGGTGATCGGCGAGCGCTCGCACAGCATCGCGCAGTACTCGGCGAGCCGGGCGGTCAGCTTCTCGTCGTCGACGACCTCGCCGGCCATGCCGAGCGCGACGGCTTCTTCGCCGAGCACGGTGCGGTTCTCGAGCATGAAGCGCATCGCCTTTTCGTAGCCGATGGCTTGCGCGAGCGTGAACGTGAGGCCGCCGTCGGGCGAGCCACCGATGCGCGGGTAGCCGGCCATCATGCGCGCGCTGCGCGCGACGATGCGGATGTCGGAGGCCATCGCGAGCGAGAGCCCCGCGCCGACCGCGACGCCGTTGATGCCGGCGACGATCGGCTTGTCGCAGCGCTGGCGACAGGCGAGCAGGAAGTTACCGACCCAGTCGATGTCGTCGAGCTGCGCGGTCTGCGCCGAGTCGCGGTGGTGCGGCGTACCGCCTTTGAGATCGAGCCCCGCGCAGAACGCGTCGTTCGTGCCGGTGATCGCGACGACCCACACGCTATCGTCCTGCGCGGCTTCGTCGATCGCCGCGATGATGCTCCACGCCAGCTGCGGGCTCAGCGCGTTCTTCACCTCGGGGCGGTTCAAGCGCAGCGTGCGGACGTGGCCAGCGTTCGTAATGTGGAGCGTTTCGTTCGGGGCGATCGAGTCGTGCGTGTACATGCGCGGGACCGTACTCGGCGCGCACGCACGGAACAACTCAGACGCAGCGGTTGCGGATCGAACCGATGCCTTGCACCCACGACTCGATGACGTTGCCCGGCTTTAGAAAGCGCGGTGGCTGGCGCGTCACGCCGACGCCGGCGGGCGTGCCTGTGAAGATGATGTCCCCAGGCAGCATCGGGACGACCGCAGACAGCTCGGCGACGAGCCGCGGGATGCTGAAGATCAGCTCTTGGGTGCGCGCGTCCTGCACCACCTCGCCGTCGATCGAGCAGCCGAGCGCGAGGTCGTCGGGGTTGTCGAGCTCGTCGCGGCTGACGACGAACGGGCCGAGTGGTCCGTAGCCGCGGCGCGACTTGCCGAGCGAGAACTGCGCACCCGCGGCGAACTGCAGCGTGCGATCGCTGATGTCTTGGCCGACCGTGAGACCCGCGATGTGATCCCAGCCGATCGCTTCCGGCACGCGGTCGGCGAGCCGACCGATGACCGCGACGAGCTCGACCTCCCAATCGACGGTCGAAGCGACCAGCTCGATGTCATCGAACGGACCGCTCAAGCACGCGGGGAACTTCGTGAACGTCGCGGGCACCGCCGGCAGCGCGAGCTGCGCTTCCTCGGCGTGCGTCTTGTAGTTCAAGCCGACAGCGAACACTTGGCGTGGCATCGGGACCGGGCAGCGCAGCTCCGAAACGACGAGCGGCGCAGTGCCAGAGACGACGCTCGCCGCGAGCTCCACCAGCTCGTCCCAGCGCGCGTAACAGCTCATGAGATCGGGGCCGAGCGCGCCGCGCGAGAGCGTGGCGATGTCGGCGATGGCATCGTCGAGCACGAAGGCGGCGCGACCGAGGACGTTGGCGAGCTTCATGGCGGCCGAGGCTACACACGACGACGCGACGGACCTACGCCATCAGCGAGCAAAAGCAGCTTGCCCGAGCGCGCGAGCGAGCGACGCGAGCGGAAGCATGCCCATGTCATCCGCGTCGCGCGCCGCTTGAGCGAGCAAGGCGTGCGCCTCGGTCGAGCGGCCGTCGGCCAGCATCACGCGCGCCCAGCCGAGGCGCGTGCGCGCGACCTCCGGCCGATGCCCGAGGCTCAGGTTCATCGCGAGCGCGTCGCGGTAGTGGCGGTCCGCGTCTTCGAAGCGCCCGGTCGCAAAGGCCAGCGCGCCGAGCGGGCGCGAGCCCGAGCCCCACGAGATCAACGTGCCATCGTGAATGCAGCGCTGCGCGCGCGAGGCGAGCGCTCGGTACACGATCGCGGCGTCTTGGTTCTCGCCGACCTCGACGCAGACGTCGCTCAGGCGCACCAAGCTCTCTGGCTTCGCGAGCAGCGCGCGGCCGCCTTGGCTCGGCAGAAGGCCCATGCTTCGCAGCCGCGCGAAGTGCTCGGTGGCCTCTACGCGGTCACCGCGCTCGAGCGCGATCTGCGCCTTGATCAGCGCGCGAAACCAATCGTTCTCCGGGAAGGGATCGACGATCGGCTCGAGCAGCTGCGCGCGCCCGAGGTAGCCGAGCAGCTGCAAGATGATGTGGAAGCCGACGTGGCTGCCCTCGCGCGAGCGCGGCAAGCCGAGCTGCTCGCCGTACTGGACGAGCTCGCGCAGGTGTTGCTCCGCAGCCGCGAGCTCGCCACGCATGACGGCGCGCGCCGCCGGCACCGAGCGCGGCAACGTGAGGTAGACCGCCCAGCGCTGCCCCGCGCGCCCGCTGCGCACCGGCTGCTGCAAGCGCTCGGCGGCACGCGCCATGTCGGCCGCGGCGCGCTCCCACTCCGCGATCTCGCCGCGCGAGAGCCGCGTACCCATGATCAGCGCGCCGATCTCGATCCGGCGCGACGCGTCGAGGTTGACCTCGGTCAGGCGTGCCTCGAGCGCGTCGAGCACCTCGGCGCCGCGCTCGGGCTCTGCGGCGCCGCGCAGCGCGAGCAGCCACAGCTCTTGCAACGTGCCGAGCTGCTCGGGCGCGAGCGCCATCGCGCGCTGTGCCGCGCGCTGCATGTCGGCCGGCTCGCCCGCCTCGACGCGCAACCAGCACTGCGCCGCCGCGAGCCGATACGCGAGGTGACCGGGCCAGCTCGCGAGCTCGGCGCCCAAGCGCGTCAACCACGCCAGCGCTTCTTCGACGAGGTCGAGCGCCTTGGGGCGCAACGAGGCGATGCGCAGCAGCACGCTCGACTCGTCGCCGAGCGCGTAGCCGAGCGCCGCCTCACCGAAGGTCGCGGGCGCATCGGCGCGCCGCGCGCGCTCGGAAGCTTCTAGGAACGCGGCTTCGACGTCCTCTTCGCGCGCATCGGCGTGCCAGCTCGCGAGCGCCCACTGCAAGACGAGCTCCGCTGCTTCCGGGGAATCATCGTTCGGAGCGAGCAAGAGCCGTGCGCGACCGAGCTGGAGCGCGGCGCGATCGAACGCGAGCGCCGCGAACGCTTGCCTGCCAGCGCGCTCGCAGAGCTGCCGCCGCTGCTCGCGCGGCACGAGGTCGCCGGCCTCGAACGCGTGCACCGCCGTCTCGGCGCCATCGATGCTCTCTGTTTGCAGCGAGAGCAGCGCGTGCAGCGCCGCGCAGTGGTAGGCGTTTCGCTGATGCGGCGTCAGCTGTTGCCACAGCGCTTCGCGCACCAACGCGTGGCTGAAGCGCAGCCGCTCGGGCTGCTGCGCGCTCGCGCTGAGCAGCCCGCTGCGCCGCGCGGGCTCGAGCTCGTGATCGAGGTCCGCGCGCGAGACGCCCGCGAGCGCAGCCAAGTGCACGAGCGCGAAGTCGTCGCCCAGCACCGCCGCTTGCGCGAGCCGCTCTTGAAGCACCTCCGACAAGACGCCCACGCGCTCGGCGACGATGTGCTGCAAGCTCGGCGGCAGCGCCGCGTCGAGCGAGCTGCCGGCGGCCAGCACGTGGTTGACCAGCTCGTGCACGTAGAGCGCGTTGCCACCGGTCAAGCGCAAGAGCGCTTGCGCCGAGCCGACCGGCGAGCCGCGCAGCGTCAGCTGCTCGAGCAATGCGCGCAGCGCCTCGAGCTCGAGCGGTGTCATGTGCACGCTGAACGTGCCGTCGCGACCGCTCGCCCTGCCGATCAGCTGGCCGAGCGCGCCGCCCTCTGCGACAGCTTCGGGTCGATACGTCGCGAACACGTGCAGCGGCACGTCGCGCGCGGCGCGGCTGAGCGCCTCGAGCATCACCAAGCTCCCGAGATCCGCCCAGTGCACGTCTTCGATCGCGAGCCGCAGCGGGCCGCCGCGCGCGAGCGCGCGAAAGAGCGCAGCCAGCGCCTCACACAGCTCGAAGCGCGTCTCCACGCTGGCAGTGACCTGCGCGCGCTGCGCCGGTGCGTTGTGCATCAGCTCGGGCACCAGCTGCAGCAGCTCGGGCCGCTGCGCCACGAGCGCGCTCACGCGTGGCCGCAGCGAGGGGTCTTCCATCAAGCGCGCGCCGATCTCGCGGAACGGCCAGAACGCGGGCAACCCGAGCGTCGCGCGGCACCGCCCGACCAGCCAGCGCGTGCTCGAGCCGCGCTCGAGCGCGAGCCGCGCGAGCAAGCTGCTCTTGCCGCCGCCGGCCTCCGCGCTGATGAAGCAAAGCCCGCCGGTCTTGCGCGCGAGCCAATCGCCGAGCCGCGCGAGCTCGCGCTCCCGACCGACGAACGGCCACGCGGAGGAGCTCGTGTCCGGCACCGCCGCGTCCTGCGCCACCTCGAGCAGGAAGACGTAGCCGACGCCTTTGCGCGTACGGATCACCGTCTGCCGCTCGCCGCTGTCGCCCAACGCCTTGCGCGCCTCGTTGATCGTCCGACGCAGCGCGCCGTCCGCGACATGCACGCCGGGCCACAGCGTCTGCCGCATGCGCGCGGTCGTGATCAGCTTGCCGGGCTCGCTCGCCAGCAGCTCGATGCAGCCGAACACCTTGGGCTCGAGCGCAAGCTCGACGCCACCGCGCGATAGAACGCGCTGTGCGGTGTCGAGCACGTGCTCACCGAAACACAACCGCATAGAGGTCCATCACGCTATCACGGCAGCCCGATCGGTCCGGCTTCGACCCGCTCGATCAACCCGGCGTCACCGGAAACGAGAGCGGCTCGGCCGACGTGCCGTTGCGAAGGTCGACCCCAAGCTCGCGCCGCGCAACGCGCGACCGCTGGCACATCTCGGTTCGTCATGCCCGCGCCTTAGCAAGCTCGCATCGCGCGGCGCGAGCGCGAGCGCGCAGCCATGACGCAAGCATAACGTTTGGTCGAGCGCCTATTTCTTCGCAGGCGGCGGGCACATGTTGCGGACACGTCCCACGAACGGCGAGTCCGGATAGCTCGCCAAGAACTGCCGAGCACGAGCGCGCGCGGCGGGCGCGCGATCCATCGCGCACAACGCGAGCATGCGCGCGACCTCGCGAGATTCTTGCAGCTCGCCGCGCGGAAAGCGCCGCGCATGCTCGTCGAGCACATCGAACGCGCGCTGCGCATGTCCCGCGTTCAGCGCCGAGTACGCGCTGCGCAAGAGGCCAAGCTCCGCGTCGAGCGTGGTAGGCGGACGGGCGCTGGTTTCGCGCGTCGCGGTTGGCGGCGCTTCGTCTGGCGTTACGGCTGGCGCTTCGACGCTGACATCCGTCGCCGTCGTGTCCGGCTCGGGCGCACGCTGCTCTTCGAGCGTGCGGCCCTCAGGCACGCGAGGCGTAATTCTTGCGCGCGCCTTCTCCCTCTTCGCGCGCTGCACCCAAGGCGCATGAGCCTCGCTCATCGCGCCCGGTGCGCTGATCACGGCCGGCCTCGCACCAGGTTGCGACGGGATGAGCTCGGGCGTGGCGACGTGCGCCTCGACCGGCTGCGACGGCGCGACCTGCGAGCTCGTGCTGCGCACCACCGCAGGCGCGCTCGCCTCGCGCCTCGAAATCAGCACAGCCACCACCACGATCGTTGCGCCGACCACCAAGAGCCCGAGCTTGCCGGCCGCGCTCGCAATCCACTTCGCAAGAAAGCCGAGCTTGGGCACGACGAGCGGGCTGGCGTCGATGCCCGGCAGCGCGCCCTCCCCTCGCGCGAGCTTCTCGAGCAGGCCTGCACGCATGCGCGCGTGCGCCTCGGGCGAAAGCGTGTCCGCTGCGCGCGCGCGCTCGAGCAGCTCCTTCACGTTCGCATCCCTCGTGGCCATAGGCTCATCGCGCGCGTACGCGCGCCACTTTCTTCTCGAACGCGCCGCGCGCGAGCCGCAGCCGTCCGTACGCTGTGTTGAGGTTGATGCTCAAGCTGGCGGCGACCTCCGGCACGCCCAAGCCTTCGACCTCGACCAAGTAGAAGACCAAGGCTTGATCGCGATCGAGCTCTGCAAGCACGCCGTTGACGAGCGCCAGCGCCTCGTTCTGCACGAGCCGCCGCTCGGGGTCAGCGGTGGGTTGCGGTGCAAGCGCCGGCGATAGCGCCGCCTCGTTCACCTTCCGCTCATGACGAAAGCGCGAGCGCTGCGCGTGCTGCGCGACTTGGCGCGCGATCGCCACGAGCCACGGGCGCAGCGCGCCGCGCTCTTCGTACGACTCGAGCCGCTTGGCGACGACCAAGAAGACCTCCTGCACCACGTCTTCCGCGTCCGCTTCGGGCACGCCGAAGCGGCGCACGACCCTCCATACGAATTCCGCATGATCGCGGAATACGTCGGTGACCATTCGGCTTGGGTCGCTGCGGTCCGCGGTCAAGCTCTTGCCTCGTATGCCCGCTACCGCGCCGATCCGTCATTAAAAGTTGAGCTCAGCACCGAGCTGGACGCGCGCCGCGATGCGCTCCGAGACGAAGAGCCGATCGAGATTGCGCACGTGGTACTCGGGGCGGACCAACGGCACCAGCGCTTCGAGCCCGAACCACGCGTTCACCCGCTCGCCGAGCGGCACGCGCAGCGCAGGCCCGACGACTAGCGTCAGCATCGGCTGCACCGAGGTCGTCGTCTGACGCAACCCGAAGCCCGCGCCGCGCATCACGCCCGCGTCGACGCCCGCGCAGATCGGAAATTCCACCGCGCCCATGTCGGGCAGCGCGCAGGCGCGAGCGATCGCGTGCAGCGTGTCGAGGCTCGCGCCGATCGCAGGCCGGTCGCGGTAGCGCGCCTCGTTCGGCAACCCATAGCCAGCGCCCAGCTCGAGCTGCACATACGTGAACCGATAGAAGCCGGTGAGCGCGAGCTGCGGCCCCGCTCCGGGCTGAAGACCTTGGCTCACGCCGGCTGCAAGCCGCACGCCCCACCGCCTGCGTTCCTCTTCGCGCGCCGCCTCGAACCACGCGCCGGGGTCCGCCGCCAGCGCGACCTTCAGCGCGACGACGCCCGCGAGCGTCTCGCAGCGCTCCGCCACGAGCTTTTCCTCGGCTTGCCCGCTCGGCGTCTCGAGCATCAGCGCGAGCACGAAGCCTTGGGGCTCCCGCTGCACGCGCGCTTCGACGGCAATGCCGCTCGGATCGTTGGGCTCGATGGCTTGCGCGAGCCAAATCTCGATCGTCTGCCGCACCACCGCCTGCGTCGGACACCCCGCCGGTGCGCTCCACTGCAGCGACCACGCCTTGGCGTCTGCGTGTACCGCGGTGCTGCACCACGCGCTCATGATCAACGCGAAGTGATATGCCGCAAGCAGGCGCGCATTCACGCGTAACCGGCATGACCGCGCCCTATCCCAGCCCCGCATCATCCCCTCGCCGCGTTGCATCCGCGCCGCTGTGTTGTACTCGACACGGAAATCGACCGCTCTGGGAATCTCCGCACATGAAACCCGTGCCCGCGCTGTTCGTACTCGCTATGGCGCTGCTCGCGTGCTCGGGCGCGCACCACGGACGGCCTGGCGAAGTCGGCGTCTTCGAGGACGCAGGCGATGCGGGCTCGGGCGGAAGAGCCGGGACCGGCAACGCCGGCACGGGCGCCGCACCCGGCAGCAGCGGCAGCAGCAGCAACGCGCTCAGCGTGGGCGTGCAAGACATCGCCGCAATGAAGATCGAGATCCTCACGCTGCAGTGCGCGGGCGACTGCGCCGACATCGTCGCGGTCGCGCGCGGCGGTAACCCGCCGTACACGTTCGCGTGGGAAGACGGCTCGAGCGATCCACGACGCCGCGTGTGCCTCGAAGCGAGCGCCAAGCTGTCCGTCAGCGCCACCGACACGAGCGTCGCAGCGGACGAGTTCAGCTACGAGGCGAAGACCGCCACCACCGAGGTCACGGCGCGCGTCTTGAGCTGCGACGACGGCGGCGTATTGATGCCGTGCGACGAGCCGCCTGCCGAGGACGCCTTTGACCCGATCGTCAAGTGGAACTGGGAAGGCACCTTCGGCGGCATGATCACGCCGCTCGTCGCGAACCTCACCGACGACAACGACGATGGCCGAGTCGATCTCAGCGACACGCCGGACATCGTCGTGGTCGACGGTGACACCGCGTTCGACTGCTCGCTGGTCGTGCTCGACGGCGCGACGGGTGACGAGCACTCGCGCATCGACGGCGCGTATTGGGGCGGTACGCCCGCACTCGGCGATGTCGATGGCGATCGACGAACCGACATCGTGTACCTGCGCGGCGCCTTTGCGGAGTGGCTGGTCGTGGCGCGCCCCGATGGCACCGAGCTGTGGAGCCAGCCCCTGGTCCACGCCGACCCCGTACCGCAAGCGCTGACGATCGGGATTGCAGACCTCGACGCCGACGGCTCGCCCGAGATCATCCTTGGCGCGAACATCTTCGGCGCGACCGGTGATTTGCTATGGAGCGCCGCGGAGCAACAGACGCGCGCCTACCGTTCGCCGACCGCTGTGGACCTCGATGGAGACGGACAGCTCGAGGTGACCTGGGGCGACTTCGCCTACCGCCACGGCGGCGCGCCCTACTACGACAACCCCGAAGTGCGCGCGAGCGCCGCTGGCACGACCACGGACGCGGCATGGCATGCGATCGCCGACCTCGATCTCGATGGCCTGCCCGAGATCGTCGTGAGCACCAGCTCGACGCTCTTCGTGCTCGATCACGAAGGCCAAACGCTGCGTTCGATATCACTGGGGGCGGGCAACCATGCGTTTCCGCCCGCCATCGCCGACCTCGATGGCGATCGCAGACCTGAGATCGTGGTCGGTGGTGGCAGCGCGATCAGCACATACAACGCTGACCTCAGCGTGCACTGGTCGGAGCCCGTGCTCGACGAGAGCGGCTTCGCCGCTGCAACCGCGTTCGATTTTCTCGGCGACGCAAGCGCCGAAGTCTTGTACGGCGACGAGGGCACGAGCTGGGCTTTCGCCGGTCTCGATGGCCGCGTCCTGTTCATGCAGCCGCGCTCGAGCCGCACGCTGATCGAGTACCCAGTCGTCGCCGACGTCGACAACGACGGCTCCGCCGACCTCTTAATCACCTCGCTCGGCACGCCTTCCTTGCAAGTGCTCAGCGACCGCATGAACCGCTGGGCGCCCGCGCGCCGCATCATGAACCAAGAGACCTATCACGTGACCAACGTCAACGAGGACGGCACGATCCCGC
>WUUC01097636.1_pt1 | contig 11703 bp, 10 predicted proteins | sample 6278441 | NCBI WGS metagenome assembly WUUC01 (sample SAMN13675441, study PRJNA597444) | soil metagenome | isolation source: soil | place: USA: Washington | collected 2017-10 | reverse complement strand
TGGTAGACATACCAGACTTAGGATCTGGCGCCGCAAGGCATGGGGGTTCGAGTCCCTCCACCCGCACTAATACTAATAACAGTTGACAAGTTGATTGGTTGATAAGTTATCTGTCAACTTTCAGTCAGCAAGTCAACTTTTTTAATTTATCAACGTTTCAACTGACTACTATGGCTACAGTTACCAAGGAAAATATCGGCCTGCTTCATGAAAAGCTTACTGTAAAACTGGAAAAGACCGACTACCTGCCTTCTTTTGAAAAAGCTTTGAAGGATTATAGTAAAAAAGCTAATATCCCGGGTTTTCGCAAAGGCATGGTGCCGGCTGGTCTTATTAAAAAAATGTATGGCCCTTCGCTGTTTACGGATGAAGTGCTTCGCTCAGTTGATCGTGAACTGGTTGGTTACCTGCAAAACGACAAGCTCGATATTTTTGCCCAGCCACTACCGTTGGAAACTGATATTCGTCAACTGGATGTTAACAATCCTGCGGATTATACTTTCCATTTTGAAGTAGGGATGAAGCCCGGGTTTGAGCTACCTGATCTTGGCGCTTTGAAAACGACAAAGTATGTTGTTACGGTTACAGATGAAATGATCAACAGTGAAATTGCCCGCCTTCAAAACCGCTATGGTAATATGCAAGACCAGGACACAGTGGCTTCTGAAGAAAATGTGTTGAATATTTTGTTTACTGAAGTAGATGAAAATGGCAACGAGATTGAAAATGGAATTAAGAAAGACAACTCCCTGCTGGTAAAATATTTTAAGGAAGATTTTCGCAGCAATCTTATTGGCAAAGTAAACAACGATTTTGTAATCGTTCAATTAGACAAGGCCTTCGACGATAAAGAACTGGAAGTTATTTTGAGTGATCTTGGCCTTGATAAAAATGATCCAGCAGCTACACAAAAACATTTCAAGATTCAGCTCACCAAGATCGGTTTGCTGGATAAAAAAGAATTGAACGAAGAGTTCTTTAGCCAGCTTTACCCCAACCAGGAAGTAAAAACGGAAGCTGATTTTCGTAACAAGATCAAAGAAGAGATACAGGCTTACTGGAACAACCAGGCGAAGAACCAGATACACGACCAGGTTTTTCACGAGCTTACTAATCATACCGCTATTCAATTTCCGGAAGGATTTTTGAAAAAATGGATCAAGACGCAAGGCGAAACCGCTGAAAACCCTGACGGCGGCAAATCCGATGAACAGGTAGAAAAGGAATTTCCTACGTTCCTGAATCAATTAAAGTGGACGCTGATCACTGATAAAATTGTGCAGGAAAACTCCATCCAGGTGCAACCTGACGAGATCCGCGATTTTGCTAAACAACAATTATTTGGTTATATGGGTGGTGGTATGGGAGCAGAAGCTGCGGACCAGCCCTGGGTAAGCGACTATGTAGAAAAGATGATGAAAGATCGTAAGTATGTGGAAGATGCCTACAATCGCATGCAGACACAAAAAATATTTGAGTGGGCCGAAACGAAAGTAAATCCGGCGGACCAGGAAATCAACGCCGATGACTTTACTAAAATGGTGGAAGAACACCAGCATCACCATCATTAATAAGTAGTGACGCCGTAAGTAAAAGTGGGAAGGTTGACGAGCAAATTGTCAGCCTTTTTATTTGGCCATGGATGATGCCCGGCAGGTATTAGAAGTGCCGTAACGGCTGACAGCATGTTGCAATGCTAACCATCGCGGTGTCTTTTCTTTTTTTTGCCCTTGGAGTACAAAACCTTCGCCTGCTCTATCAGCGTGATAAACTCTTTTTGTAGAATATCGGTGGGATTTGCCGAGGCTGTAGCCAGCAATAGCACATCGTTCCAGTCTATATTCTTTGTAAAAGAAGATAAACGAAGCATGGACCCAAACAGGGCAACGGCGGCAGAAAACTGATAACTTTTGTCGATGTTCGTAAAGTCTTTAAAGTTAAACGGGCTGTGGTGCGTGAATTGCAGGTTGGTCGGTTCGGCCGGTTTTTTATAATGCAGTTTTATTTGCGCAAACTGCCCATCAGACAGTTTAGATGAATCTGTTGCTTCCGGCTCTATTTCAAATATACCCATCATCGCATACCCTGATCCTATTTCGCCACCTTCCACAATTGCCAACGTGTCGTTCAACGCACCTACTTTATTGTCAAACCCCAACAAACGATACTGCTTCACATACTTCGGATTAAACTCCACGTTCATATAAGCATCATCGGCTATTGCATAAAGTGTCTGTGTAAATTCTTTCATCAACACTTTTTCCGCTTCGTTGAAATTGTCGAGGTAGGAGAAATTCCCGTTTCCTTTCCTTGCCAGCATCTGAATCTTTGAATCTTTATAATTGCCCATGCCTACACCTAAACAGGTAAGATAGATACCCGACTCGCGGTTTCGTGATATTAATTCATCCAGTTCATCCTCTGTCCTAAGCCCAACGTTAAAATCGCCATCCGTGGCAAGGATCACCCTGTTATTTCCACCAACAATAAAATGCTTTTTAGCAAGCCTGTATGCGAGGTTGATACCTGACTCGCCGGGTGTAGAGCCGCCGGGCGTCAATTCATCAATAGCAGTAAGAATTTTTTCTTTCTCGGCACCGCTTGTTGAATTCAGCATGATCCCCGTAATGCCGCCATAAACTACAATGGCGACAGAATCTTTTGCCCGAAGGTTGTTGACCAGCATTCTAAATGCCGACTTTAGCAGCGGCAGGCGGTTAGTCATATCCATGGAACCGGATACATCAATCAGAAAAACTAAATTGCTCGGCGGCAATGATTCCATATTGAGTTTTTTTGCAGAGAGATCAATATAGAACAATTGATTGGCTGGGTTCCACGGACAAGCGGTCAATTGCGTCTTGATCGTAAAAGGATCAGCGGACGGTGGTTTGGTATAATTAAGGTTGAAATAATTAAGCATTTCCTCGATACGTACTGCATCAGGCGGCACAAGTGAATTGCCGCTAAGAAAACGGCGGACATTGCTGTAAGAAGCGCGGTCAATATTAAGTGAAATTCCTGTGGCAGGAAAACGCCTGGCATCGACAAATTTATTTTCCACGATACTTGCATACGTTTCATCTCCGGCAAACCACTTCCTGTGATCATCCTTTGCCATGCCTCGGGTAAACGATAATAATTTATTGAGCCTTGCCGATGAACGATTGACGGGGGCCAGTTTTAATTGAACAGAAAGATAATCGGCAGCGTTGATCACTACTTTTTCGGGGATAAAACCATCATGTGAAAAGCTGAAGGTGTCAATCCGCTGATCGATGGTAATACCAAAAGAACCAGACGAACCGCTTTTATAAATATACCCGGTACGATGATGCAGTATCCTCACGTTTTGTAAAGGGTTGCCGGATTCGTCTTTTACTTCGCCCCGGAGGTAGTGTTGCTGGCTCCAGGCGGATGAACCAATTAAAAGAATAAACAATATATAGCAAGCAGATTTCAATCCAGATATAGATTTTCGGTTTTTAGTTACTGTTTACAATTACGCAGTAAGCAATTACCGGTTACAAGATACAGGATACTATTTATACGTACAAGACGCATGATGGCGGAAGCTTTCTATACCGGCGGTGCCCCGGTTACAAATAATCTTTCTAAACTAACTGGTAGATCTCTTTCAGGTTGCGACCGAGGCCATCGTAATCCAATCCATACCCCACTACAAACTTATCAGGGATTTCAAAGCCAATATAGTCAAGGGTAAGCGGGTATTCGGTAGCAGCCGATTTATGGAGTAATGTAGCGATGCGCAAAGACCGTGGTTGCTGGTGCATCAGCCGGGGAAGAAAGTTGTGCAGTGTTTTGCCTGTATCAACAATGTCTTCCACTATGATCACGTCTTTCCCAAACAGGTCGTCATCAAGACCGATGGATGTCACAATATTGCCGGACGATTTCATGCCTTTATAAGACGCGAGCTTAATAAAACAAAGTTCCGCATCGATCGTCAGTTGCTTAAAAAGATCTGATGCAAACATGAACGAGCCGTTGAGAATAGCGATACAAAACGGTCGCTTACCTGCGTAGTCCTTATTAATATCGGCGGCCAATTCTTTTACACGTGCCAGTATTATTTCTTCTGAAAGATAGGTCTCGAAAGATTTGTCGTGTACTTTAACAGCCGCCATGGTATGTGCAAGTTTATTGTTCGGGATTGGCATTTCTCAAAAGGCGAAGAATAGTATTGAACGGGTTTCTCTAAAATGGCAATGCAAAAATTTAAGCACTCCCAATTATAACGAAAACACTACCGCTATTCAATTGCTGTTTTTCAATTAACGGCTACCTGGTTTTTTGCCAGTTTAGGCATACCCGGCGCCTTGCTACGCAAATATAATTGTTCGCCGGCAGCTGGCTGCATGTAGCTTTGCAAATGATTATACTCCAGTAAAGACTCTATGCGGATCGCTTCTTCCTGCGCAATATCCCTGAGTGTTTCACCCAACTTTACCGTGTGAAATTCACTGCTGCCGGATTTTCTTTTTCGCTGCAGATAGATGAGCTGATCGTTTGCTAATGTTTCCGATTCTTCCAGTTCATTGTATTCAAAGATCCTTGCAAGAGGAATGCTGTATTCTTTAGCAATACTCAGCATGGATGTTCCCGTGGTTACATAAATAACTCTTGTATTGTTGATCTTAAACTCACCTGATGGATAATCACGGCGCTGTTCCGCTTTTGCAACCAATGGAATATTTGCCTCAACTCCAACCGGATCTTCGTCTTTCATTCCTTCAACGGTCACGGTAGCGACAACATTTTCTTTTGGCGGCATTTTGCCTAAAGCGATCAAAGTATAATCCTGCAATTTGTACGTCTCAATTAACCTGATAATGATATGTGGGTATTTAGGATTGGTTGCATACCCTGCTTTTTTCAAACCATAGGCCCAGGCTGAATAATTAAGCGGATCAAGGTCAAATAATGAAGCGTAGCGACCGCTACCTTTCAAGAAATCAGAATGATCGCGGTAGGATTGTGCAGGTTCATCATATTTACGAAAACATTCATTCGGCGCATCATCGGTATGCTTCACTGACTCTCCTGTCCAGTTCGATTTACATTTTATTCCGAAATGATTATTGGATCGCCTTACCAGGTCGCTTGTACCCGCTGTTGTTTCATGAATGCCTTGTGCCAGTTTAATAGCGGCAGGAACGCCGGTGCGGTGCATTTCTTCCATGGCAATGTCGCGGTAAGCGTTAATATAGTTGATGATGACGTCGGCCTTTTGCGCTTTGCCTGCAAAAGCCGTTGCAAGTATTACAAAAAGAAAACTAAGTCTCATGTTGTGCATGGGATGGATAACGGTTTATTAATTAAAAGTAGGATGTATTTTCAAGTTGATGCTATAACTTCCTTAACAGGTACAATCCATCACGAAGTGTGATGACCATTTTCTCAATATCATTTCGTTCGCTGATGAAATCATTGAAGGCAACGATCGCTTTTGCACTTTTTCCTTTCACTTCATCAGCCACTACCTCGCCGTGAAAAAAAATATTATCCGCTAAGATAAAACCGTTTTGCCGCACCTGTGGTAAAACATTCTTAAAATATTCGATATATGATGTTTTATCTGCATCAATAAATACGAGATCCCATATCTCATTAAGAAATGGAATGATATCTAACGCATTTCCGGTATGCAAAATTATCTTTTGTGTGTAAGTAGATTGGTTAAAAAAACCTTGGGCAGTGGCCGCGTCGCTTTCTCTTAATTCAATAGTGTGTAATTGCCCTTCCTCCGTAAGTCCTTTTGCCAGGCACAGCGCACTATAACCTGTAAAGGTCCCGATCTCCAAAATACGCCGGGGTTTTATCATATGGCTGACCATTTCCAACAGCTTGCCCTGCAGGTGGCCGCTTAGCATATAATGTTCTGGATGATTTTTCAAAGTAAACTCCGAAACTTCCTTTAACAGGTCATCTTCCGGAGAAGAGAAAGTTTCCGCATATGCCTGTATCCGGGGATGAATAATATCCACTGAAAAATTTTGGCAAAGATAAAAAATGCAGGGGTTATATGTTTAGCTTATATATAAATTGGGGCCAATGAAAAATTATCCATCTCAGGTAAAGCTGGTTGGATATAATTGGTCAAATTCTTATGTAAAGGTTTCAACCTGCAATCAAACCGCACTTGCGATACTTTCCCCTGTGTTTGTTCCGGTGTTTTTGCGGGAGATCATCAACAAACCTAAATATGTAAGCAGCCCATTGATAATCAGTAGTTCGATTCCGATCTGGTAACCACCCAGAATATTTGCCGAGTATTTGCTTAATAGATAAGACAACAATGGTGCTATAAGGCAGATCACTGTAACAACAATGCCATCTTTAAAAACCCGCTTGGTCAGAATGCCAAACGCAAATAAGCCTAAAAGCGGGCCATACGTATACCCCGCCAGGTCCAGAATCACGTAAATAATTGATTTGTTATCGATCATTTTAAAAATGACGATACAAATCAAAAACACAATGGTAAAACTAAGATGTACGGTCAGGCGTACTTTTCTTTTTTTCTTTTCATCCCAATCCGCCCTTCTTTTTAAACCGAGCAGGTCAATACAAAAAGAAGAAGTAAGAGCGGTCAATGCTCCATCGGCACTGGGAAAAAGCGCTGATATTAATCCTATAATAAAAATAATACTGATCGCCTCAGGCAGGTATTGTAAAGCTACAGTAGGAAAAAGATCATCACCTATTATGTTATTACCATTCGTAATTAATTGATTGCCCTCGTAACCGGCACCATTCTGCAGCATGAATAAATACAATAAACCGCCTAATAGCAGAAATAAAAAATTGACAAATACAATCACAGTACTAAAAGTGATCATATTTTTCTGTGAGTCTTTCAAATTTTTTACACTAATATTTTTTTGCATCATCTCCTGGTCAAGACCCGTCATGGCAATAGTAATAAATGCACCGCCAATAATTTGTTTCACAAAAAAACCTTTACTCCCGGGGTCTGTATTAAACACATCAGTATATCCCTTCGCATTTAATACTTCCAATGCACTCACCATATTCAAATCCAGGTTAAATAATATATAAACCACGCAAACAATTAACCCTATTAGCATAAAAGACGTTTGCAGGGTATCTGTATAAACAATGGTCCTTACGCCACCTTCAAACGTGTATAAAAGGATCATTATTAAAAAAATAATAGTAGTTACTGTAAACGGAACTCCCATCCTGTCAAGAATAAAAAGCTGCAACACATTTATTACTAAATAAAGGCGGGCTGTAGCGCCAATGGTCCTGGAAAGAATAAAAAATAAGGATCCTGTTTTGTAAGAAAAAAAGCCAAACCTGTGTTGCAGGTAATTGTAAATGGAGGTCAGGTTGAGCCGGTAATATAAAGGCAATAAAACGTATGCAATGACAAAGTAGCCGATAAAGTAACCGATCACTACCTGGAAATAACTAAATCCTTTAAAGGCGTCGCCTGCAAAATCTCCGACCGTACCGGGAACGCTTACAAATGTAACTCCCGATAATGAAGTGCCGATCATGCCGAAGGCTACCAGCATCCAGTTACTATTGCGATTACCAATAAAAAAAGAGTCATTGTTGGAATTGCGGGACGTGTACCAGGCTACAACAAGTAAAAGAACAAAATATCCAATAACAAATGAAAATAACAGGCCAGCTGACATATGATATGTTTATGAGTATTCGGTTAAGTAACTACAATTTTTGAAGGTAACTAAATTTATATTCCCTTCGTGGAAATTAAAAGGTTTAGACGCATTGAATTACTGCGTTTTTCTGCGGTAGACACATTGCTTCACTCATCAATGATATGCCGATATTATTTTGAGACCATGACAATGCATACGGTGCAGTTGAACTGCGGATATGTCGAACCCGGAGGAGTACTCAGAGCAAAAAAGAGCTCATCAAATTGCTGATCACCGGTAATCATTTCTGTACCGGCCCTCGAACAAACCAATATTTACACCCGCACGAATAATAGGAGCCATCGTGACTCTTTGCTGTGAGGGATTTACCGGATCATAGTTAACATTCACATATGGTGAATTAATATTCTTAAGCACATCAAAGAGCAAAGAGATATAATAAAAAGAATTAGAACTGGGATCCCTCCCTTGTGCAAAACCAGCGCCGAGTAACAATGAACTTGCATCGGCTTTTCTTTTATCCCTTATATTATTAACACTGCCCGGGCTTGGAATGTACTTTAATGTTGTGAAATTGTGTTCAAATTGACCCTGCACAAATAAAAACTTTACGGGATAAAGACGTGCAAACACACCGGGGCCAAACACTGTTTGCCTGATCTTGTCATTGAATTCATAATAATCGCGGGAACCATTGTATAAAAAATTAAATGCAACTCCTGCGTCAGCCCAATCCGCTAGTTTATATCCGAACACCGGGTTAGCACCAAGCATGGTCTGGCCGTTAAAAAAAGAAAGCGTTATACTTCCCCCGGTAAATAAATTTTCTTTTTTAAATCCGCCTTCTTTCTCTTCCTTTCTCTCTTCCTCCTGCGCCCATGCGGATGCAGCAACAAAACAAAGAAAGCAAAATAACAATCCCAGTTTTTTCATAGCATGTCCATTTTATTAAAAATAAATCTATTCCAACTCCTTCTGCTGCGCGGCATCAAGCTCCAGCTCGGCAACAACCCGCCGCCTGATCGGTGCCACTGACAACATAAACCCGATAAAGACCCCGGCATACACCTGGAAAACAAAATTACCAGTAAGTAAAAAGAGAATAATGCTTAGCATTACGGGCACTTCGCAGATGACCAGGTATTTGACCAACGCCGACCGATGCTGGTTTAGTTTGTCAGTTAAAGGATTTAAAGAATTTTTAGCAGCGATCATAGCACCGTTAAAAATTCGTTTTGCAATAATCAAACATCCAAATGAAAGGGCCGCCATTCCAACCGTAAAAGCAGTATGATACTTAACCAGGTGCGGTACCAGCGGACCTTTATTTTGCCCGACGATAAAAGCCAATACCATAAATATGAAAATACTGACAACGATAGACGTAAAAAGAATCAGCGTACCCTGGAGACTTTTTTTTGGCGTTGTTAATGAAGAAACGGCGCGGTTCATACATCAAATATTTTTCCTGCGTTCAAAATATTATTCGGATCAAATACTTTTTTGATTCCCCTCATCAATTGCAGTTGAGTCTCATCGAAGACGATATCCATGTATTCTTTCTGAATCAGGCCAATACCATGTTCGCCACTGATGGTACCACCAAGCCCTTTCACCAGTTCAAATAATGCCCGCAGGCTTTTTGTCATTTCAGCATCGCCATAACTGTTAGGGGTGCCTTCTTTTTTAATGCGTATATGCAAATTACCATCGCCTGCATGGCCATAACAAACTGCATGAAACCCGTGCTTCACACCTAATGCCTTTACACCTTTTACAAGCGCAGGCAGTTCAGCACGGGGCACCACGGTGTCTTCTTCGATGGTATAACCCGCGATCTTTACCGCTTCTGCCGTGCGTCTTCTCAGTTTCCATAACTCCGCTTTCTGTTGCGCATCATCAGCAAAAAAGACTTCGCCACCTTCATATTTTGTCATCAACTCCGCTATTTGCTCCATGTCTTTCATCAGCAGATCCATGTCGTTTCCATCTACTTCGATGATGAGGTGCGCAGCAATATCGTCAGTTACGGGCACAGCATAGCTGTCGACCATTTTGCTTACTATTTTCAAGGCATCTATTTCTACCAATTCCAGGGCACTTGGCGTAAACCCTGCCCGAAAAATAGCACTAACAGCTTCACTTGCCTTTTCAAGCGAAGCAAAAGGAACCAGCATCAACAGGTCATGAACAGGCAGTGGAATTAATTTCAGGACAATTTTTGTAACAATGCCCAGCGTGCCTTCGCTGCCGACTATTAGTTGTGTGAGGTTATAGCCTGTAGAATCTTTTAATACATTAGAGCCCGTCCAGATTATGTCGCCGGATGGCAATACCACTTGCAGATTTAATACATAATCCTTGACCACTCCATATTTGACCGCTTTAGGACCGCCGCTATTCTCTGCAATATTGCCGCCAATAAAACAGGAGCCACGGCTGCTTGGATCAGGCGGATAAAACAATCCTTTTTCTTTTACTGCATTCTGCAATACTTCGGTGATCACGCCCGGTTCAGTGGATACCTGCAGGTTGCGCTCATCGATTTGTAAAATGGAATTCATTCTCTCCGTCGACAGTACGACGCCGCCCAAATGAGGCAAAGCTCCGCCGCTTAATCCCGTGCCGGCTCCGCGGGGAGTAACAGGTATCCTGTTTTCATTACAGATCTTCATGATAGCACTCACTTCCTCCACTGTTCGTGGTTTAAGTACTACTTCGGGAAGATAGCTGAGCGTCTCGGTTTCGTCGTGGGAATAATGCTGTAGTGATTCTTCGTCTGCAAAAACATGCAGATCGCCTGTTATCTGTTTAAATAATCCGATATGTTCTGCCGTAAGTGTCGAATTGCCAACAGTCTCTGTCATTGCTGAATTCATATTGCTGTAAAAATCGGAAAAAATCACGTAACGTCGCATTGCAGGGACAAATGAACTCAATATGTTTTAAAACTTGGGCACATCGATTGTTGACGATTGCCTTTATACTGGCTGAATAACCCTTGTTTTACCAGTGAAAATTCAAAAGCGCCGCGGCTATTGTTGTAATTTTTAAGTGTGGAGATCGTAGCATCGTATGTAAAGGTGAAATTAAAATCTTTGTAACCAAGTCCTATCATTGGTATCACAGCATCGCCACTGCGATAATACAAACCACCTATCAATACATTTTCTCCATCACCAGATAAGTTGTAATGCGCATTGGCTCCTAATAACCATTCGTACGACTTCGCTTGTAAGGAAAAATAGGAATTGGGGTTAACGATCCATTGATCGTTTAGTTTAAAACTGCCATTGATAAAAGCGGTATGGCGTACAGGTATACGGTTATCAACGCCCGGTTGCTGTTCAAAGAATGACTCACGCGGACGATTGATATGAGCTGTTGAAAATCCCACATTGAAGTAGGTATTTTCATCGGGGAAATAAGCATAGTTCATACCCGCTTGTATATCCAGGTAATTAATATTATTAGTCGCCAGTGCCACACTGGTCGGAAGATGCCCATCAAAAAAGTGTCCATCAAACTGGTCGGGAAATTTCAGATTGGTTACATTGATTTGCTTGTTAGCCAGTCCTACATTAAAGCCCAAACTCAATAAACTCCCCAGGTTAAGCGCCTGGTGATAAGCTACCGATCCGTATATTTTTGTAGAAGTAAGATTTCCACTACCGGCAACATCCCGCAAGATCATTCCGCCAACACCCAGCCATCCGTCACTGTTTTCGTTTTGCAATATCTGTGCGTCACCGAAAGCACTCATGGTTTTATAAGGGATGGACATAATGGAAGACCACTGGTTTCGATAATTCACTCCCAACCTGTAATCACCTTCGGGAATGAACCCTGTATTGGCAGGATTGGTGGCCAGTGGAGAATTCATGAATTGAGAAAAATGAAGATCCTGCGCAAAGGCGCATGGCACAAACAATAAACCACAAGCTATCACCGATAGCAAATATTTAAAAAACTGCATATCTTGGTCCTCCTTTCTCTTCTAAGTTTGCCGAAATATTAACTCTTGTTA
>WUUC01037444.1_pt1 | contig 11704 bp, 12 predicted proteins | sample 6278441 | NCBI WGS metagenome assembly WUUC01 (sample SAMN13675441, study PRJNA597444) | soil metagenome | isolation source: soil | place: USA: Washington | collected 2017-10 | reverse complement strand
TATTATTACTCCTAAAGAAAGTAGTTCTGAGGCATATCAGGTAGTACCGATCGTTTCTGTTGATACGGTACACAGGCAGCAAGAATTTAGTGAAGATGAAGATGAAGCTGCAAAAGCTGAGCCTCAGGCAGAAAAGGCAGAAGATATATTCGGTTCTGATTTTGATAAAGAGGGCGATTTTTTGCTGCCTGATCTTCCAAAAGAAGAGGCAGAAGTAATTCGTAATGCTCCAAGTGCGAGTCATGGGTAACTCATGATTAAAGTTGGCAAGAGTAAAAAAGTAGTGTCTCCACGGGGGAATGATTTAAAGGGTAAGCCTTTTGATTATATTATCTATGATCTTTTTGAGATTTCGCCAGATAGTATAAATCTTGTGTTGGCAGAGGCCCAAGAAAAGCATTTGACACTTGCCGAACTTTTGCTTGAGAAAAAAATACTTACAAGCACTCAGGTTGCAGAGCTATGGTCCGCGCATTTGGGTATAGAATTTTTTGAGCATATCGACGTGGAAGCTATTCCCGATGAGATCTTAAATGCTATTCCTATTTCATTTGCAAAGCAAAAACGTCTTATGCCTATTGCTATTGACGAGGACGATCGGGTTTTAATTGTATGTGCTAATCCTTTGCTTCTTAATAGCGAGGAAGAGCTGCGCATGGCTTTTGGCAAAGATATAGAGCTTGCAGTTGCTTCTTATGAGACTGTTTTGACGGCTATAAATAGCGCCTATGATAGATCGATGCGTCAGGCTGAAACGGCGGTTGCTGAGCTTGAAGGAGAAGAGGGAGGCGATCTTCGTGGTGGCTTAGAAGATGAAGTCGTTGATTTGCTTGATTTGGAAAGCGATGATGAAGCACCTATTATTAGATTAGTTAACTCTTTGATGAGCCAGGCCGTAAAAGATGGTGCCAGTGATATTCACTTAGAACCTTATGAGCGCGAGTTATTGGTACGATTTAGAGTGGATGGCGTTTTATATGAAATAATAAGACCACCAAAGCGTTTTCAAAATTCTATAATAAGTCGCGTAAAAATTATGGCTGGCCTAAATATTGCTGAAAAAAGATTGCCTCAAGATGGGCGTATAAGACTGAAAGTCGCAGGCAAAGATTTTGATATTCGGGTTTCAAGTATTCCCACGACTTATGGCGAGCGCATTGTGATGCGTTTATTAGATCGTAGCTCGGCGATGAGAGATTTAGCGGATATTGGTTTCTCCACGTATAATCTTTCTAAAATAGATACGCTTATTCATGCAGCGCACGGTATTTTTTTAGTAACGGGTCCTACGGGCTCTGGTAAGACATCCACTCTTTATGCATGTCTATCAAAAATTAATAAGCCTGAACTGAATATTTTAACAATAGAAGATCCCGTCGAATATCAGCTTAAGGGCGTGGGTCAGGTTCAGGTAAACCAAAAAATTAATTTGAGTTTTGCTTCGGGCTTGCGTTCTTTTTTACGCCAAGATCCTGATGTTATTATGGTTGGTGAAATTCGTGATCGTGAGACTGCTGAAATTGCCATTCAAGCATCTTTGACTGGACACTTAGTTTTTTCAACGATTCATACGAATGATGCACCGGGTGCGGTGACGCGTTTGGTTGATATGCAAGTAGAGCCTTTCTTAGTAGCAAGCTCTCTCTTGGCTGTGCTTGCTCAGCGTTTAGTGAGAACTATTTGTCCTCAATGCCGTGAGTCTTATGCTGCAAACGATGAAGAGCTCAGCGAAATAGGTTTATCCAGTAAAGATGTAAAAATATTATACCGAGGTAAGGGCTGTGATTCTTGTCAGCACACCGGCTATAGGGGGCGAATTGGTATTTTTGAGCTCATGGAAATAAATGACGATATACGCTCGGCGATTATGATTAACAGCGATGCAGCAACGATTAAGAATAAAGCTCGCCAGCATGGTATGAAGACTCTAAGAGAAGATGGCGCACTTAAAGTTATTGCAGGTCTTACGACAGTTGCTGAGGTCACCCGTGTTACCCGCGAAGATGAAATATCTTTAGATGCGCTCGCGGTGGTCTAGGGTTTATGCATGGCGATTTATGAATATCTTGGTATTGATAAAAAAGGCAAAAAAGCCAAAGGCCTTAGAGAGGCAGATGGCATAAAGACCCTGCGGCTTGCTTTGCGAGCGGAGGGTATTTTTGTTACTACCATCAAAGAAGCTCACAGCAAGACATTCTTAGAAAGTAATAAGAAGGGATTGCAGCGCGAAATTAATATTAAGCACTATTTTGAGCGTATCAGCGTTGAGACCCTTGCCTTAGCGACGCGTCAATTAGCCACACTCTTACAGTCTGGCGTGCCTATGATTGAGTCTTTAAAGGCACTTATTGAGCAGGTTGATAACGAGGCGCTTAAGCGCATTTTTTCTCAAATTCGTGCTGATGTTAATGAGGGTTTGTCGCTTGCTGATGCTATGGCTAAGCATAAGTGTTTTAGTAATGTCTATGTTAATATGGTCCGCGCCGGGGAAAGTTCAGGTGCTTTAGAATTAGTACTTGAGCGATTAGCAGATTTCACTGAAGGCCAATCACGCTTACGCTCCAAAGTAATAGGAGCTTTAACGTATCCTGTAGTAATGATCTGTGTTGCGTTATTATTAATAATTATATTAATGACGACGGTGGTTCCTAAAATAACAGCTCTTTTTTCTAGTGCTAAAGTCCAGCTTCCTCTATTAACTCGCATGCTTATTGCCACGAGCACTTTTTTGAGTTCTTTTTGGTGGTTAGTAGTTATTTTAACTATATTATTATTAATATTCTTAGGAAAAGCTCTTAAAACGCCTTCAGGAAGAGCTTTTTGGGATAGAACTAAGCTTAAGCTGCCAGTTTTTGGTCCTATTTTACAAATGGTTTCTATTGCACGTTTTTCGCGTACTTTAGCTACGCTCTTATCAGGTGGTGTGCCGCTTTTGAGCACGTTGCAAATAGTGCGCAATGTTGTATCAAATGACGCTTTGGAAAAAGCTATCGATGATGTCCGTGAAGCGGTGCGTGAAGGCGAAGATATTGCGGGTCCTCTAAAGCGCAGCGGCCAATTTCCGCCTATGGTTACGCATATGATAGCGGTAGGCGAAAAGACAGGGCAGCTTGAAGATATGTTATCGCGTATCGCTAATGCTTATGAGTCGCGTGTAGAAACGCGAGTAAGCATGCTTACGAGCTTATTAGAGCCGCTGATGATTTTATTTATGGGTGGGGCTATTGGCGGTATTGTGGGCGCTATCATGGTGCCCATCATGCAGATGTCGACGCTGGTCAAATAGGAGATTTGATGGAAAAAAATATAAAAAAAGCTTTGCTGTCACGCCTTGCGTTACGCGGCTTTTCACTTGTTGAGCTCATGGTCGTTGTTACGTTAATGGCTATATTAGTTGGTATTGGTACCGTATTAGTTATGGAGCGCTTAGAAACGGGTAAAGAATCAACTGCTCGCACTCAGGCCTATGAAATTGCTAAAGCGCTTGATTTATATAAGCTACAAACGGGTAATTATCCCACCGTAAGCGAAGGCCTTGAGGTGCTTGTTAAGCCACCAAAAGGCAAGCCATTACTCTTAGAATTACCTTTAGATCCTTGGGGACGTGAATATAATTATGCTATTCCAGGTATTCATAATCCTAAAAGCTTTGACGTTTGGTCTGCGGGGCCCAATGAAGAAGAAGGTGCTGAGATAGGTAATTGGCGCGAAGAATAGTATTGTGCGCCATGAAAAAACGCTGTGCCTTAGGCTTTTCTATACTTGAACTCATGGTCGTTGCGGTGTTAATCGCAGGGCTTATGGCTCTTATTATTCCTGCCATGAGTGCTCTCGTAGGGGCTGATGTAAAAAGTGAAATTATTCGCATGGCAGGTCTTTGTCGTGAAGTCTATGCGCGAGCGGCCATTTCTGGTCTCACTCATCGCCTTACTATAGATCTTGATAATCAGCATTATTGGGTGGAAGTAAAAGAAGGCGATGCAGGCGTTATTGCGCCTGAACTAGGTTATGAAGAGCTTTTGAAAAATTTGGTTAATAAAGATCAAAAAGAAAAAGAACAAAGCCCTGAATATGACTATGTTCCTCGTTATCAAAACGCCGAAGGTGAGCTTGGCGAAAAGCAAGCGCTTTCAAAAAACTTGGTTTTTTATGGGGTTTGGACTGAGCACATGAGTGAAGCATCGCGCAGTGGTATCGTATCGATTTATTTTTTTGCCGATCACACTCAAAATGCTTTTATATCAGTGGCTGAAAAAGGGGATGAAGAAGATAGCGCTCTTTATTTAGCTCTTAGTCCTTTAACAGGAGCTGTGAGCATAGACTTAGGCGAGCCAGCCATTAATACTTTGCTTGAAGGCGAACGTGAAAGTGAAGAATAAAGGCTCTAAAAATTGCGCACCACTTATAAGCTTAAGCGATAGCAAAGCTTTAAATGGTTTTACTTTACTTGAAATCATGGTGGCATTAGCCATTATGGCTTTGTCTTTTACAGCGCTATTTTTAGTTCAAGGCCGGGCCACACGTTTAGGAAGTGAAGCACGTACTATCTCTTTGGCGACGCAGCTTGCACGTTATCAGCTACTAGAGTGCAAAAAAGAGGCGCAAAAAATTATTGCCTCAGCAAGTGATTTTAAGCTTGATGGTGATTTTAGTGAGCTTGGTTTTGCTGATTTTAGCTGGGAATGTCATGCGCCGCAATTTAATATGAAAGCGCCTTCAGCGTCTCAAGTTGATGAGTCTATTAAAAGAAATACACCCGATGAGCAAAAACAGCAGCAAAAGGCATCTGCGGCATCAACGATGTCACCTATAATCACCATGGTCACTGATACTTTGGGTAATAGTGTACGAGAGCTTGCTCTTATTATACGCTGGAATGAAGGCGAAAAGAGTGATGAGCTTAGAGTAGTAACGCACATTGTTGATTTAGCAGCGATGCAAGTGCTTGCTAAAATGCTTGCAGAAGGTGCACGCCAATTTAATACACAAAAAACTCCCCCAAAAGGCCCACCACAAGGCTCACCTGGGCTTTCCCCACCGCGAGGGCAGCGATAATGTCAAGATTTAGCTATGGCTTTTCTTTGATTGAAATCATGGTGGCTACTTTTCTTATGGGGATTATGGGCTTATTGCTGATGACTTCGCTTAATACGTCGGTAAGAGCAAAAGAAAATATCGAAAATATTTCCGAGCGCTTTCAAGAAGTGCGTCAAGCTATGTCACGCATGAGTAAAGAAATATCGATGGCTTATTTAAGCAAGCATATTTATGAGCCTGAGCCTGCTTTTATTACGCAGTTTAAGGGCTTTAAAGATCGCATATATTTCAGTGCTTTCGGCCATAGCGTGCACCAAAAAGATGCTAAAGAAAGTGATCAACAAGTTATAGGATTTTATATCGCTACTGATAAAGAAGGGCGCCAATCTCTTATGCGTCGTATGCGGGCTAATTTAAATCTTGATGTTGAGGGGCCAATGAGATCTCAAGTCTTATGTCCCAATGTTATTAAGCTTGAGTTTAGCTATTACGATAATAAGAGTGAAAAATGGGAAGAATCATGGATTGCTGATCCAAGTTATGTAGGTCCTCAAGTATCGCAACAAAAAGAAGGTGCCGAAAGCTTAGCAAAGCCGTGGCGTTTGCCAAGTTTTATTAAAATAACGATGAGTGTCGATATGGGGAATGGGGAAGAGGTAAAATGGGTAAGTCAGACTGAAATCGTGGTGCAAGAGCCCTTGGACTTGTTGGATTAAGGAGCTAATATGCGCCGAAAACGATTAAGGGGAGTGGCTATTTTAACAGTGCTTATTGCTCTTGCACTGATGATGGCTATTATTACCGATTTGGCAACTAAAGAAACTATTTATTATAAGCTCGCTCTTAATGAAAGAGATGCTTTACAAGCCGAAGCTTTAGCGCAAAGTGGCGCTAATTTTGCGCAACTTATTCTTATGGTTGAAGAGCCTTTGCAGGGTTATCTAACGAAAGCGGCCGAAATGGGCATTCAAATGCCAGGATATATGCTGCATTTGCTTTTTCCCATCGATAGTGATTTGCTTAAAGGCGCTTTTGGCGGTGAGCTCGATATACCTGATTTTATTTCAGATAAAAATAAAGACAATGCTGAGGCGCCAAAGCGTGCTCCTCAAGAAAAAGAAATAGTTTCTTTAGAAGGACCTTATGAAAAAGGCCCGGGGGGTTATGGGGCTTTTCGTGGTCGTTTCTCTACTGAAATTGAAGATGAAGATCGAAAAATATCAATAAAAGGCTGGGCTGAGCTTAATCCTTTTAAGCGCAGAAAATTAGTCGCTGATCTGATTTTTCGCCTCCTTTCTAAGCCTGAGCATCAAAAGCTTTTTGATGGCACTTTAGGCGATAATAAAAACGTTATGCCAGCGCAGCTCGTAGCTAATATCTATGATTGGCTTTCTAAAGAAGAGCTCGCAGTTGATTTTTCTGCTCCGGCTGATCAATGGGGCAGATTACTCGTTGGTGATAAGAAAACTATTTATATAGATAGCAATCTTTTACCGAAACGAGCTTCCATGGATTCTATTGCTGAATTGCGTCTTGTGCATGGCATGACGGATGCTATTTACCAACTTTTATCAAAGCATCTGACTATTTATGGCGAAAGTGGCAAAATCAATATATTGTCAGCTTCGGATGAAGTTATGGGAATGGTTTTCTATATGTGCACTAAAGATCGTGAAAATAGCCGTTTTCAGCAGGCTGGTTTTGAAGAAGAAATGGTTGCAGCTTGGAATAAAAAGAAAGCTGAAGGTGAGCAAGCATTGAGTGTTGAAGCTATAATTGAGCATTTAGAGCAAAACCGCGTTGAAGCTGACAAAGAAGAATGTAGGAATATAGTAGGAACTGCATCCAAGACTTTTACGGTTAAAAGTACAGCAACAGTAGGAAATGTCAGTAAAATTATACTTATGAGACTGAGATCATCAGGTGGAATAACAACTATTTATCAATATCAGTATTTGTAAAAGTAGGAGTGCTACATGGCAAGGCGTATTATTGGATTAGATCTCGGAGCATATAGCGTAAAGCTCGTACGCTTAGAAGCAGGTAAGCAGCACCTTGCATTTGAGGTTGTCGACGCATTAGAAGAAGTGCTAGCGCCAGCGCATGTAGATGGTCCTGATTTATTAGAGCGCCAAAGAGAAGTTGTTGCGAAATTTGCGCAACTAGGCTTATTGGAAAATGAAGGTGCGTATGTGGCTTTGCCTTCTAGTGAAGGCCAAATGCGCAGCATGAGCGTGCCCTTTAGTGATTTACGCAAAATCGAAGCAATATTGCCTGGTATGATCGAGGCCGAAGTGCCGTTTGAGCTCAGCGATATGACTTTTGTGTGGCATCGCCAAGAGCATAAAGCGCTCGAGCCTACCGGGGGCGATGAAACCACGATTCGCCTTGCTTTTGGCAAAAAACAAGGCATCGCGGCGCTGCTTCATATGCTTCAGCCTTTAGCTTTTGATCCTCGCCAAATCTTATTAGGATCAAGTGCGCTTTATGAGCTTATACGCCATATAGGTTTTGAAAATTATATTTCACCGCATAATGCAACTATAAGTGCTCTTATAGATCTTGGTCATACGGCTACTAATATATGTATTTTTGATCAGCAGGGAATTATTTTAACGCGATCTTTTTTAATCGGTGGCGAAAAATTAACTAACGATATAGCTCAAAATCTTAATAGAAGTTTTGAAGAAGCACAAAATATTAAGCATGAGCACTTAGATTTATTGGATAATAATAATCTCAGCATATTAGGCCGTGATCATTATATGAATATTGCTGATCATATCTCGCGATTATTTATCACGCTTAAAAGCAGTGGTTATGGCGCAGTAGGATCGGTGGCTTTCGTAGGAGGGGCTGCCAAAGCGCAAGGGCTTGATAGTTTTTATGGGCATTATTTTAAAGCTCTCAATTGTGAGCATATTTCACTTAAGTCGCATGTGCCAGCTAAGATATCTTTGCCTTCAATGACTATGGCTTATAGCCTGGCGCTTAGTGGTATTCATCTTCATGCTAAAGAAAGTCGTTTTAATTTTCGTAAAGATGAGTTTGCCTGGCGTGGGGAATATGATTTTTTACGGTCTAAGTCTACGCCTTTGATTATATGGGGCTTAGTTATTACCTGTCTTTTGGCTCTCATGTGGTCTTCGCGTTCCTTGGTACTGGATAAAGAAAATAAAGCCTTGGAAGCAAAAATTCATGCTGCATGTGCGGAAATACTCAATCAAGGCTCTATGCCCGCTAAAAAGTGTCTTACTTTAATGAGAGAGCAAATATCTACACGTGCTGAAGTAGAGATTCCGTCTTTTACTGCGACGGATGCTTATTTGCGAGCGGCTCAAGGGCTCGCTAAAGACTTAAATATAGTTATTTATGATATGGACATTTCTGAAAAGAAAGTTCGCGTTACGGCAGAAGCTGCCACTTATGAGGATATTGATAAAATAGCGGCAAGTTGGGCGAAAATACCGTGTTTTGTAAAAGTAGAAAATACCGGCGCTCAGCCTTTTCAAGGCAAAGTCAAGTTTACTTTGACCAACGACATTGACTGCCAAGCAACGCCAAGTAAAGCTTCATCAGAAGGTAAAGTATGACCCGATACTTCGAGAAAATAAGTGAACTTTTTACGAGTTGGTACGATGGCTTAAGCGATCGTGAACGTCGTTTGCTTACACTCTTATCTTTATCGCTTGTAATCTTATGTATAATAATAACAATTTTTGTGTTTTTTAATAGTATACGTTCAAAAAATATATTATTAACTCGTAACCAAGAGCAGTTGACACAAATTAGAGCGCTTGAAGGCGAATATTTAAGTGCTAAAGAAAAACATGCACGTGAAATGGATAGAATAAGAAATAATACTATTTCTTTATTTACTTATATACAAAGTATCACATCAAAGCTTGGTCTTTCCGTGCCCGGGATGACTGAGCAAAAAAGGGCTTTAGGTAAATCAGGTGCAGTGGAAGTTTCGGTAAAAGTAGCTTTTACTAAACTTTCTATCGACAAATTAACGCGTTTACTTGAATTATTAGAATCGCCAGAAAATAGTAGCTTCGTGAAAGTTACGCGACTTAAAATAAGCAAGCGCCATGATGACCCTGAACTTTTAGACATACAAATGACCGTATCAACGTACAAATCCACATAGGAGTTGGCTTTGGAAATTTTACGAAAACTCCGCTGGGTTCTTTATCCAAGCGTTTTTATCCTGGTCTTTTTGTTGGCATCCTATTGTTCTTTTCCAAGATCAGTATTGCGCCTCATCGCAGAAAGCTCCATCACCCACGCGGCCTTGGGCATAACTCCATCTTCGCGAGCTTTACCAAGCGTAAAGATTAAAGACATATCTTTATGGCGTTTATCTGGAGTGGATATAAAAGGCCTCAGCCTCGAATGGCCAGCGACTAAAACGCAACCTCCACTAGCTATTTTTATGGATCGTTTTAAGGGCCGAACCAGTATCGCCGCTTTATTATCAGGAGCCAACACTATTATTACTGATATAAAGCTTTATGACGGATTAATAACTTCTGATTTAAGAACTAATAAAAATAAAAACATTACGAATCTCGATATAGAAGCTTCAAAGCTTGACTTAAGTAAAATAGATATGATTCAAGCACTAGTAGGCTCACCTCTTCAAGGCATTCTTAATCTCTTCGTAGATCTCAAAGCAGCATCGCAGCTCAGTAAAGATGGCACTGGTCTCATAAATTTAAAAGTTGATAATGCTATTTTTGGTCCTGGCCACCTCAATTTACCGCCCGGAAATATAGTCTCTTCTATTACAGTGCCAACAATTAGCTTAGGCACGCTCAATGCCAATTTTAGCCTCGATAAAGGTCAACTTGAGTCAAAGAATTTAAGCCTTAACGGTGGCGATTTAGAAGGAGAAATGCAAGTGGCCATTACTTTAGGCCGCATTCCCCTCTTATCACGTCTTAATGCTCGAGGCTGGTTTAGCCTTAAAAAAGAATTTATTAATAATAACGAAACTATAAAAATGCTTTTTGATCTGATTCCGGAGCTTCGTTTTGCGAAAGCTGGAAGTGGGAAGGTCAATTTCAGTATCGGTGGAACTTTAGCCCGCCCCATTCCTAGGCTTGAAACCGTGCCTACAGGGGCAGGTGCTGCGAATATCTAATAATCAAAGCAACTTTTGGCTTTGCTCTGTGACATCGTCATAGTTAGTAAAAATAATAACTTACGTTATAAAATATGAGATATCTAAATATGACTGTTATAAACTCATTTTATGATCTTAAAAAATCGCCAAGAAGCTGCAGAAAAACTCAGCGAAAAGCTTTTAGCATATCGGGGGCATCATGCTTTGGTATTGGCCATACCGCGTGGTGGTGTGATTATGGCTCATCATATCGCACAAGAGCTTGAGGCTGAGCTTGATGTGATTTTGGTGCGAAAACTCGCTCATCCTTTAAGCAATGAAGTAGCTATTGGAGCTGTCGATGAAGACGGCGAAGTTTATATGGATAAAGATACTAAACTTGTAGAGATACCGTTTAAATATCTTGAGAAAGAGCGAGTAATACAATTAGAAAAGCTTAAAGAGCGCCGCAGACTTTATACTCCTTTTCATGATTCTATAGATCCTAAAAATCGTATTGTTATTATTGTTGATGATGGCTTAGCAACAGGCTGGACTCTTAAAGCTGCTTTAACCGTAATTAAAGAGAGAAAGCCAAAAAAAATAATAGTGGCCTTAGGAGTGGCTTCGCCGACGGGTATTTTGAGCATAAAAGCTCTTGCTGACGATATTATCTGCTTAATAAGTCCTGATAATTTTCGCGCGGTAAGCGAATTTTATGAGGAATTTGCACAAGTAAGTGATGAAGAAGTTATTGCCTTGCTTGCGCAAATAAGATAAAATTTTATATATACTAAATTTAGTATTATATAATAGCCAAGAAGACCACGAGGGCGTGCTATGCCAATTTCAAGCAAAATATCTTTTCATAACATGGACCCATCTCCTGCATTAGAAAGTCTTATACAAGAAAAGATAAAAAAGCTTTATACTCGTTTTCCCACCTTAATCAGATGCCACGTTACCGTTGAAGGCTCTGCTCAGCATCAAAATAAGGGCAATACTTTTAGCGTTCATATTGTGGCGACCTTTCCCGGTTATGAAAAAGTTGTAAGTCAGCATCCGGGCAAAAAACCTGAGCGTCATACTCAAGTTTATGCAGCAATGAATGATGCTTTTAAAGCTATCACCAAGCAGCTCAACTCAGCAAAAGAAAGCCAGCGGCGCGATATCAAAGAACACGTTTCGGTTATGCTCGATGGGCGCGTTATTGGCTTAGATATTGGCCAGGAATATGGTTTTTTAGCACTTAAAGACGGTACAGAGTTTTATTTTCATAAAAACGCGGTCGATGGTGATCGCTTTTTGGAGCTTAACGTTGGCAATAAAGTACGTTTTTCTTTTATAGAAGGCGAGGGCATTGAAGGCCCTCAAGCTAATGTGGTCCATATTGTTGCGAAGAAGAAAGAAACATAATAATAATATTTGGGTCTTATAACCTGTTGACTAATACAACTGTTTTTATAGGTTCAAAAGATGAAAGCAATTATAATCACTATCTTTTTTTTTGTCTTAGGCTGCAATGTAACTAAGCCCCTTTCAGTACCAAAATCTGGC
>WUUC01017134.1_pt1 | contig 11704 bp, 9 predicted proteins | sample 6278441 | NCBI WGS metagenome assembly WUUC01 (sample SAMN13675441, study PRJNA597444) | soil metagenome | isolation source: soil | place: USA: Washington | collected 2017-10 | reverse complement strand
GCACGAAGGCCATCGGTGAAAGAGGCGAGAGGAAGAACGCTCGTTCGGCGCCGTTGATTTTTCCGGTGCCGGTGATCTGCCCGCGATTGTTGATCGCTTCCGGTTTCAGTTCCGTCCAGCCTGCTCGGGTGACCTCATTCAAGGTCGAGAGATTGATATCGCGATTCACTAGCACTGGAACCGTAACGTAGGCTTGGGTTTCGCCGTTGGCTGTCCGAGTGCCGACAATTTGTCCAAGATTGTTGAGCCCGGTTGGCAGGTTGCCATCGCCGGGAGATCCCAGCATCACTAGAGTGCCCAAGTATCGACGAGTAACGAATGCCTGCTCGATGGCTGGTTGCCCAAACGGGTTCACGCGAAGCACGCCTACTACTTGGCCTGCATCGTTCATATCTTTCAATCGACTGCTCATTGCTCCGGGCGCGATGTCATCGGCGTCGGCGCCATGGCTCCAACGGTAGGCGGTCGGTTCCGTGCTGGGCACGTTCGGATCCTGTGTTTGTTGATTCGAGTGCAGGGCGACCAATCCGTCATCATTCAATGCGGCGGATTCGGTGAAGAGTTGGAATGGATCGGGAGTCGGTACGGTCACGTCGACTAAATCGGTCCCCGCGTATTCCGGCTGCTCATTTGGGCCGATCACTGACTTGAAAAAGGGATATGAAATATCCCACAGCGTTTGTCCTGCGTCGTTGATGTCCGTTGGCACCGCATACGCTAGCGTTGGTCGCACGTTGAGCCCGCCCGCATCGGTGATGTAGGCGACAGGGAATGAGCGACCGATGGTCGTTGCGCCTACCACTTGCCCGGCATTGTTGATGGCCGTTGCGCTGCCGCCGAAGTAGCCAGGCACCATGATCTCGGTCAGTGAACCGCCGTTCGGGGCGCTGACGAAAGGTTTTGTCAGTGCAACGGGAGGATCGGCTGGATCGAGGATGCGCGGCTCGGTGGTCGCGATGCCCACCACTTGGCCTGAATCGTTGAGATCGACACCGCGACTCGTCTCTCCGCCCAGCGTTCCCAAGGAGCGGATTTGCCAACAGTCGGCCGAGTCAAGCCGCTCGGGTCGCTGGGCAGTGGCAATAGACGTTGAGGCATCGCGTTGAATGACGACTCGATTCGGTCCTTCGGCATGGCTCAAATCCCATCCAACCGGAAACGCCAGGGCGGCAAGTGCGGCAATACCCTGCATCACGCGCAAATACATCGGCGCATCCTCTCGACATTGATTGCCATGGCCTGCGATCGGCGCGTTCTGCCAGATACGGCATGGAACGCGAACCAGCGGCCAGGGTCGGAAGCCTAGTAGCGCTGCAGAGCAGCAACTAGCAGCGGAGGCACCACAAGGATGTGAGAAATAGCCGACGTATCCAGTCGGCGACGATCAGCTTCGGCCGTCGATTTTGGCGGCCGGCACGCCGACTTCCAAAGTACGCACCAGCCATAGTCCACCGACAATGGAAAACGCAAATGAAGCGCCGAGCCATGCTGCGGTCGACCCGCCCAGATCGATGTTTACACTGAACACAACGAATGAATTGAAGGCGGCATGTAGCAGGATCGATGGCCAAAGCGAGCGCGTGCGCTCGTATAACCAGCCCGACACGATGCCAATAATCAACCCGGTAAAAAACTGGTAGGCATTCAAATGCGCGAGACCGAACAGCAGCGATGACCAGAGAATGGCTGTCTGACGCGAATATTGGGTGAGGAAACTGCGCAAAATAACGCCGCGAAACAGCATTTCCTCGAGCAGCGGCGCGCCGATACACGCCGAGATCACGGGGATCGGCGACGGATCCATCATGTCGTTGAACACCAGCATGTCGTTCTCGGACATCGGCCACACCCAAAGAACAATCAAATTCAGCGCTGCGGTCAACGACACCAAGCCAGGCACCATCAGCAAGATCGGCAACGACGGTGCGCGCAACGTTGCCGTCAGCGACTTATCGCTCGGATGGAACAACGCGCGGTAGCTGAGTTGCTTGTACGTGGTTAAGAAGATGAACACGATGCCGTTGCCGATTACGGTGATCATCGCGCCGCGTCCCTGCCAATCGATGTCGCCGAATAAGCCGTACTGACGCGTTGCCAGCGCCAGAATAAACTCGATCGCGATCAAGACTGCAACTAAGTAGAACGCCTCGAACTTGTTTGGGAAATTGGTATGAGTTTCCTGCATCGCTGTCCGAATGGGTCTGACGCGGCCGACCCTTTGTCTGTTTCTTACTCGCCACCCACGGATGTACGGCCATGCACGGATGACAAAACTCGTGCGTTGGCCTTCTGAGGTGCCAGCAGGCAGGTCGCCTTGTTCACGCTCGTACTGATGGAATCGCGTTTTTTAGATCCCTTCGACCGAATCGAGCATGACGCCCCACGCTCGGCTTGCTAGATTACCCGTCCTCTATCTTAATCGTGCGGAGGCATGATGCGTGCATTTCCGAAGAATGGCCTGTATGCGGCTCGGTGCATGGTGCTGGCGGCCGCATTGTTCGCGGGTTGTTCGGGCAAATCGCCTCCGCCGCCGGCGCAGCCTACCGCGGAAGAGCTTGCGAGTAACAGTGCGGCACTGACCGCCTATTTGGACGCGGAATTCGAAGAAGAGATGCTGGACGATCCGGAGCGCATGACCCGGCGCGGGCGCAAGGATCGGTACGCGGAGCTCAACGATCGTTCCGAGGCAGCCGGCGATCGCGACCTTCAGTGGCGACGCGAAAGCGTTGCCGAGATGAAGGCCAAGTTCGATCCGTCGACGCTCAACGAAGATGCGCGCCTGTCCTATGATATTTGGGAGCTGGAGCTGCAACGTGCGGAAGAAAGTTCGAAGTGGCGCCGCCATCGATATGTCTTCTCCCGCGGTAGCGCCCATACAGGCTTGCCGAATTTTCTGATCAACTTTCATCGCGTCGACGATAAGTCGGACATGGAGGCCTATGCCAAACGAGTGGCGCTCATCGATGATGCGCTCGATCAATTGTTGGTGCGCGCCCGTTCGGCGGCAGGCGATGGCATTCACATGCCCGGATTCGCATATCCCGAATCGCTCGATGAATTGAAGCGTGTCACTACGGGAGCACCGTTCACCACGGGCAAAGACTCGGCGCTTTTCGCCGATGCAAAAGCGAAAATCAAGACATTGCAAGCGGCCGGCAAACTGAAAACGGAGGAGGGTAAGGCGTTGGAGCGGGAAATCTCCACTGCGATGACGCAGCAGATGAAGCCTGCTTACGAACGCGTTGCGGCGTTTCTGCATGAAGATCGCGCCAAGGCCCAGTCGACAGATAAACAGGGCGCTCTGGCATTGCCGGAGGGATCGAAGTACTACGACGCGTCCCTCTTTCTGCAGACGACGACAGCGCTCCGGGCCGACGAAATTCATCAGCTTGGCCTTCGTGAGGTCGCACGAATTCGCGGTGAGATGGAGGCGCTGAAAACTGCCGTGGAATTCAAAGGCACGCTCGAAGAATTCTTCAAGTTCATGCGCACTGACAAGCGCTTTTACTTGCCGAACAACGATGCGGGCGCCGCCGAATACATCAAGCGTGCGGATGAGTACATTGCCGCCATGAAGGCCAAGCTGCCGCAGTACTTCGGCATTTTGCCGAAGGCGGACCTATTGGTGAAACGCGTGGAAGCCTTTCGCGAACAACCGGGAGCCGCGCAGCATTACATGGCCGGCACACCGGACGGATCGCGGCCGGGCGTTTACTACGCGCACTTGTCGGACATGAATGCGATGCCCACGTATCAACTCGAAGTCGTTGCGTACCACGAGGGGCTGCCCGGTCATCACATGCAGATTTCCATTCAGCAGGAGCTGACGGGACTGCCGCAATTTCGAACGCAATACGGTTACGGCGCTTTCTCGGAAGGCTGGGGCCTGTATTCGGAATTGCTGGCCAAGGAAATGGGTTGCTTTACCGATCCTTACAACGACTTCGGCCGCCTGGCGACGGAGATGTGGCGCGCAATTCGCTTGGTGGTCGATACCGGCATTCATGCGAAAGGCTGGACGCAAAAACAAGCAGAAGACTATTTCCTCGCCAACTCGCCGCAGCCCGCTCAGGCCGTCAAATCGGAGATCGAACGCTACATCCTGGGGCCAGGCCAGGCGACCAGTTACAAGATCGGCATGATTCAAATCCAAAAACTGCGCGACGAAGCGAAAGAGTCGCTCGGCGATAAGTTCGACTATCGGTCCTTCCACGACATCGTGCTGGGCGGCGGCTCATTGCCCATGCCCGTCCTCGAGAGCAGAGTGCGTCGTTGGATTGAGCGTCAGAAAGTGCCGGTCGGCGCATAGCTTATTTAAGTCACTCGATTCACGGAGAGCCTATGGTGCCCAATATTCTGACGCCGATGCTGGCGCTAATTCTGTGGACGTTCGTGATTTGGCTATGGATGTACGCCACTCGCATTCCGGCGATGCGGGCCGCCGGCATCGATGCCTCGAAGATCAAACGCAAAGACGAACTGGACGCGCTGCCGGTGCGCGTCAAGCAGATCGCCGATAACTACAATCATCTGCATGAGCAGCCCACGGTGTTCTATGCGTTGGTCGTGTACTGCCACTTGGTGGGCGTGGCCGACGGATTGAACGTGGCGCTCGCGTGGGTCTATGTCGCCCTTCGTATCGTGCATTCGCTCATTCAATGCACCGGCAACTTCGTGCCGTTACGCTTCATGGTGTTTGCGGCTTCATCGATTGTGCTGATGGTGATGGCGATCAGGAATGTGGTGGCGATGGTGCTCACTGTGTGAGCGAAAGGCCGGCTGGCTAGCTGGCACGCTGGCGTTTCGGCAAGAAGACCTAGCGGTCTTCCTTCTTCATCTGGCCAGCATGCCAGCTAGCCAGCCGCTCAATGCCAGCTGCGCTGGCATCTACATCCCCAAAATCTTCTTCAACTCCGCCGCCGTCGTGTTCTTCCCGGAACCCGGACCGCCCATGTCGAACTCCTTCGATTTCGCGAGTCCGCCGACGAGCACAGGGTCGAAGCCCGCGTCGATGACCAAGTTGGAAGTCATCTTTACTGCTTCCGCATCGTCTGCAGCGATGGGAATTGCAACTTTTTCACCGGCTCGGTGCGCGTTTTGCAAAGCAATCTTGTAGTTGATCGTACCGAAGGCGCGTGCAACCTTGGCGCCAGGGATGTATTCGGCGGTGGCGACACCGCTGCCTTTCGCTCTTGCGGCAACGGCCATCTCGCCATCGCGTCGTTCCGATGGATTGCTGCAGTCGATGACGACCTTGCCTTTTAGAATCGATCCGAAGTCCTTGCCGATTTGCGGAATGGCGCTGTACGGCAACGCAAGGAAAACGACTTGGCCGAATTCAGCGGCTTCCCTTGGCGTGCCTGCGCGCGTTTTCGCGCCTGCTTCGGCAACAAGTCCCTTCAGCTGATCGGGATTGCGCGAGGCAAACAGAATCTCGTGGCCGGCTTTCGCCCAAAGTTTGCCGATGGCGCCGCCGATGTTGCCCGCGCCGATAATGCCGATGCGAATGGAGCGGCCCGTTTGTGCGAGCAGCGAGGGGAACGCGCCGGTAAGTGCCAAGCCACCTGCAGAACAAAGCACGATGCGATTGAATTCGCGACGCGTATAGCGACTCATGTCGGTCTCCTAGTTGTGACGGGTAACGAACCGCTGAAGGTCGTGCAAGCGACGATTCAGGAGACGCGACATTATCAATACATCGCAGACGATAACAATCGTGCACTGCGGCTGCACAGTTTCTCCACAATTGACGAAGGAGCGCGCGATGGCGCGAAGGCTACGGGCTACAGGCTACGGGTTGTAGGCTACAGGCTACAGGCTACAGGCAGACAAAGAGTCGAGGCGAGCGTACTCAAGAGACTCCAAGTACGACGTCGATCGATGAAAAGGTATTCGGCCTCGCTGATCAGAACGCCACGCTATCGATGTGCACGGTGCCGGTGTACTGCTGGCTCGCGTAGAGTTCGACGCCCAGCGACCAAATCGATTGCGCATCGCTCGGCACCTGCACTGTGAGCGTGTTCCACGCGCCCTGTTGCAAGGCTCCAATCGGTTGCCAGTTGCCGGACCACCGCCAGCCGCCGGCTTCGCCTTCCAGCACGAAAGGCTGAATCCAATCGAGGGCAGCGTTGGCGGGAATGAATACGTGAAAAGCGACGCTGCTTCCTGCTGGCACGCTGGGGCCAGGCACTGCAATCGATGCGAAACCTCCGCTTTGAAAGCGCACTGCCAATGACTTTGCGCCCGCATAGACTTGTTCAGCCGACACGGTGACATTCACGATCGGCTCGCCGTAGTTGGCCCAGCCTTGTAAGCCGTTCTCGAAATTGAAGTGAGCCGTATCTGTGGAAGCGACATAGGGCGTTAGCAAATAATAGTCGCCCGCGGCCCCTTCGGCCGTCGACGCCAGAATCTGACCTTTGTCGTTAATAGCTAAAGCGTCTGCCAGCCTGATGTTGTTCACCGCCAGCGGGTCTGACGCGGCAATCAACGTATTCAGATTCAACATTTGCCCGTCGATGTAGACGAACGCCGTCAAGTTATACGGCGCCTGTTGAGTCGGCGTCGACGAAGAATCCCCAACGACGAGGCCGGCGTTGTTAATTTGACTGGCGCGGCAGTGGGAGCCACCGCCGCTGCCGACGACCCCCATATTTCTTAATGACCCGTTCGAATAGAGAAAACATCCGACCTGATGGTTGCCGGCCCGCATGGTGCCAACGATGTCGCCTGCATCGTTGATATCCGCAGTCAGATGCCATTCCCATGTCGGCAGCACGCCAATGTCGGTGAATGTCCCTGCATGTGCGAGAAAAGTATGCGGAAAGCTGTTCGGCAAGCTGGTGACTCTGGAGTCACCAGCGACCTGCCGATTCTCGTTAAGGGCGATGGGCGTTGTACCGTCTTGCCCCGGATCGCTCAACGAGCCTAACGCGGTGATCACACCTTCGCTATACAGAAAGCCGTGCGTCCCGTTAGCATCTCGCCAAACTCCGACAACGTCACCGCGATTGTTGATGGCGGTCGCGGCGCTCCCTTGTGTGGCCAAGTGGAGTGGCGGCAAGACACTCAAGTCCGTGAATGCGCCATTGCTGTAGATGAAGGCTCGAGTCGGACCGATCAGTGCGCCGCTCGAGTCCAGAGATTCTGCATAGCCCACGATTTGCTGCGAATCGTTGAAGGCTGTTGCGATACTGCGCGTGGACCCTGGCAATGTGCCCGGCCTGAATTCAGAGTAGTTGCCGCCGCCATTACTCCAATTTTCAATGACGATGTTCAGGTGCGCAAGGGCAGGGGAGTCCTGACGCATGGAGAGCACACGTGCATGATTGTTGATCGCGATGTAACGCCGCGCGGGACTTTTTGGAAGCTGAACGCTGTAATAACTTGGGCGCGCTTCGGCACGGGCAAGCTGCGGTCCGAGCGTCGCCGTTAATGCGAAGACGGCAGCCATCAACAGCACTACGGATCGATGCCGAGTGCGTAGCGGTGAGTTCAACATGCATCCCCCAAGAAACCGATCGGCGTGACGACGCCGGGCGCGCCTCGAGATTGGGCGCGCACGCATGCGCCTTCTGTGCGCTAGCACACCGAGTTGGTGAATTTACGTGGGGACGCCCGGCATCGGGCCAAGGGAACGCAACACAACGCCAGCCGGAAATCCGGCTGGCGTGCTATCGCTAAGTATTCGACAAACTAAAGAGCTTTACGCCCGCTGATCAAGCGCACCAAGATCATGATGACGGCGACAACCAACAAAATGTGAATGAATCCGCCGATCGTGTACGACGAGACCATTCCGAGCAGCCACAGAATGAGCAAGATGATGGCGATAGTTTGCAACATGGTCCAGTCCTTATGATTGTGTCGCGCGCAGAGTACGCAGACTGGTGTGGGCGCGATGTCAGCGGCGACAGCGATCGGAGGCTGGTTTTGTCCGACACAGGCTGCGCGGCGAGCTGGCTAGCTGGCCGGCTGGCATGCTGGCCAGAATGAAAGCGAGAAGGTTACTCTCTCTCTCTCTCTCTCTCTCTCTCTCTCTCTCTCTTCCGACCAGCTAGCGAGCAGGCCAGCTAGCCAGTCGGCCAGAATGCTGGCCGGCCAGCATGCCAACTGTCCGTTGGCCATCGCGAATAGAAAATCTAACTGCTGCATCAGCAAAGTTGAAGCCGTTTGTTTCGTCTGCCCGCGTCCGGGCAACGCACACACAGCTGCCTGCGACGCCTCTATACTCGTCAGCCAACTCAAGAAGCATTCTATGTCTGCCGAAGCGCAATCGACTGAAGCATCAGGTGCACGCCGTTGGCTCACACCGCTCGAACTGCTCGTGCTGGGCGCGATTTGGGGAGCGTCGTTTCTGTTCATGCGCATTGCGGCGAAAGATTTCGGGGCGTTCGCGATCGTCGAAGTTCGGCTGTTGCTAGGCGCTTTGATTCTGTTGCCGTTCTTATTGCGAGATCGTAGGCAGATCTCGCGAGGTCAGTGGCTGCGGATTGCAGGCATTGCGGCTATCAATTCCGCCATCCCGTTCACATTGTTCGCTTGGGCCGCGCAGCGCGCGCCGGCGGGAGTGGGAGCGATCACGAATGCCATGGCGGTGATGTTTACTGCGCTTGCTGCGTACGTCATGTATCGAGAGCGAATTGGACTTTGGCGTTCCATTGGATTGGCGCTGGGGTTTATCGGCGTAGCCGTGCTAGCGAGCGGTAAGGTGGCGGGCGACAGTGTCTTGCCTGCCGCGCTGGCAGGAACCGGCGCGGCGTTTTTGTACGGTATCGGCGGCAATCTCATCCGCAAGCATTTGGTGCACATTCCGGCTAGCGCCGTGGCTGCTGCCACGCTGGTTTGTGCGAGCGTGCTGCTGGCGCCGTTGGCGGTTGCAACCTGGCCCGAACAGCCGGTGCCCGTGCTCTCCTGGTGGTGTGCTGCCGCATTGGGCGTCTGGTGCACCGGCATTGCCTATGTCTTGTATTACCGGCTGATCTACCGCATCGGCGCACCGGGTGCATCGACAGTCACCTATCTTGTGCCGCTGTTCGGCGTCATTTGGGCATGGGTGTTTCTCGGCGAGCCGCTGACGCTGTCGATGGCAATTGCAGGTGCTCTAATTTTGGCGGGCGTTGCGCTCAGTCAGCAACGCAAGCGTTCGTGACGCTTCCGCGTTGCCGATGAGGTCGCGCTCGGATCACGGAGGCGAGCGCCAGATCCGATGCTGTTGTTAAGGGCGATACTCGAAGTGCCAGGGTTCGTCCGGACGGGTAAGCGGTCCGCTAAACGATGCGCTGCCAGTGCGCACTGCGCGAGCGACTCTTTCTGCCCAGCCGTGTCCGCGCCAGACGGTGGCGATGCTGGCGGACTCCGGACCTGCAATGGTTCGGCCCTTCTGATCGCGCACTTGAAAGTCGTAGGCCCGCCCTTGCCCATGAAGTGACATACCCGGTGCAGCCAATGTCACTGCGCGACTCGCGCGCCATCGGATGAGAAATTCACGAAATCGGTCATGCGAGGCTTGCGACGCCAGATTTTTGTCATCCGCCAAGTGTGCAAGCATTGCGTCTTTCAGTTCGTCTGCCGCTACGCCTACGGACCTCACCGTCTGCCAGCGATCGAGTTGCTGTTCCAGGCTGCGGATCTCTGTGTTCGAGTACAGGACGTAGCCAGGGTTTTCCCGCGCGAATGCCGCAGCAATCTTGTCGATTTCCGCCAGCGCGGCGGCATATTCGGGAGACTCGCGGTACGAATCGATACGCGCTGCCGACCACGCCCAACGGGCATCGATGGTAGCGCCCGCGCGCAGATAGAAAGTCATGGCTAGGCGCCGACGGTCAACATCTTCAATGGCAGCAAGCGCAGCGCGCTGCGCCGGTGCGAGCGACGCTGCCGCAGTGTCCGCATAGTGGGCAAGCTGCGTGAAGCGATCAGCGCTCTGCGCCTGCACTGCTGCCAACCCAGACCAAAGCGCAAGGATGAAAGCACGCAATCGCATCTGAGTTGCCATTTCCTACTCCGACATCGCGCACGTTCGAACGTTCTCGCCATTCGGCAGATTCCGAAGGACCTATGCGGTTCTGTTTGTGTCGCCAGGGGCGATATGCCAATGTGACAGTTGCGCTCGGGATTTTCAAAGGCGATGGTGGGAATCAGCATGTCTTTATCCGTTCAGACATCTCCAATTCATGGTTAGTCCGGCTTTGATTTCTCGGCTGGATGCGGCGTTATTTGCTGCGGTCGATGAGCAGCGTGTGGTTGGAGCGGTGGTTTGCGCGGCACATCGGGGCGAAACGATTTACCGCAAGGCGGTTGGGCTCGCGGATCGGGAGCTGAATCGGCCGATGCAAGTCGATACGCTAGTGCGGCTCGCATCGATCACTAAGCCATTTGTCTCGGCCGCAACCCTTGCAATGAACGAACGGGGCGCGCTCAAGTTGGACGATGCCGTCGATCGATACTTGCCGGAGTTCAAACCTCGATTGCCGAATGGCGATGCGCCCCACATCACGATTCGACATCTGCTGACGCACACGGCGGGACTCAATTATGGGTTTCAGGAGATGCCGGACGGACCGTACCATCGGGCGAACGTATCCGATGGCCTGGATCAGCCTGGGCGAAGTTTCGACGAAAACTTGCGGCGTCTCGCCGCAGTGCCACTCATTCAGGAGCCGGGAACTGCATGGCGCTACTCGGTCGCGCTCGATGTCCTGGGCGCGGCACTTGAACGTGCCGGCGGAAAATCGCTGCCCGCACTCATCGCTGAATTGGTGACCGAACCACTTTCGATGCGCGACACCTCCTTCCGAGTGGTCGATCGGCAGCGGCTGGCAAGTGCCTATGTCGATGGGCGGCCGCCGGTGCTCATGACGGATCCCCAAATCGTGCCGTTCGGACCGGGAGCGGGAATTTCGTTTTCGACTGCCCGCGCATTTGACGAGGCATCGTTTCCTTCCGGCGGCGCAGGCATGATCGGGTCGGCGGATGACACGCTGCGATTCCTGGAATGCATCCGTCGCGGCGGCGCGCCCGTTCTTTCCAAGACCTCCGCGCAATCGATGATGTCGAATCAACTGGGTGCCTTGCCGGGACACCTGCCGGGATGGGGGTTCGGTTACGGCGGCGCCGTGCTCTGCGATGCCGGCGTAGCCCAAACACCGCAGTCGCATGGAACCTGGCTCTGGGGCGGAGTCTACGGGCATTCATGGTTCGTGGACCCAGTGGAGGAATTCACGCTGGTTCTCCTTAGCAATACCGCTCTCGAAGGCATGATTGGGCGGCTGCCCACAAAGCTGATGGCCGCCGCGTATTTGTAACAGGGATGGAAACTTTGCAATGAACATACTCATGACTGTCCAGCGCCATATCGCAGCGCCAGCGAGACTTGTCCTGCGCTCACTCAAATTGTTTCAATCCCTATTGTTGACGATCGCCGTCGCAAGTTGCGCGAGTTCACCCGCCCCGGTTGTCGATCAACCCACCACCGCTCGCGAACCTGCTTGGGGAGCGTCGCTCGGACAGCGCGCGGAACTCGACACCGATCGTGATTGTCTGCGCGGCGCGCTGCAAACCGCTTATGCGTTGGTTGCATTCCGCGATGGCCGCTTCGACGACAAGGCAATCCAATCTGCAATGCTCGACAACCTGCCCAACGAGAGAATCCGCTCGTTGCGCAAAGCGGCGTTCGCCGAGTGGCAGCGCACACACCAGCCGG